>Ga0105047_10002657_pt1 | contig 31777 bp, 29 predicted proteins | sample MAT04_FD_78384 | JGI IMG/M metagenome (GOLD analysis project Ga0105047, IMG submission 78384) | Freshwater microbial communities from Lake Fryxell liftoff mats and glacier meltwater in Antarctica - MAT-04 (megahit assembly) | ecosystem: Environmental > Aquatic > Freshwater > Ice > Liftoff... | reverse complement strand
GCAGCGGCCGGGGCCGAAGCGGCTTCGGCCGCCGCTGCAGCGGCAGGGGCCATCACCTCGGCCGCCGACGCCGCCGCCGACGCGGCGTCGGCGGCCTGCGCGAACACCGTGCCGGCAAAGCCCAGGACCGCGAGGCCCAGGGCGAGAGTCGCAAGTAGTTTTTTCATGATGTGGGGTTGTTTGCAGGTGCTGAGGTTCAGAGCGCGTCCTTGCCGGTTTCGCCGGTGCGGATGCGGACCACCTGGTCGAGCGTGGTGACGAAGATCTTCCCGTCGCCGATCTTCCCGGTGCGGGCCGAGCCTTCGATGGCCTCGATGACGCGGTCGACGATGGCGTCGTCCACCGCCGCCTCGATCTTCACCTTGGGCAGGAAGTCGACCACGTACTCCGCGCCGCGGTAGAGCTCGGTGTGGCCCTTCTGGCGCCCGAAACCCTTGACCTCGGTCACCGTGATGCCCTGTACGCCGATGCCACTCAAGGCCTCGCGCACTTCGTCCAGCTTGAAGGGCTTGACGATCGCTGTCACCATCTTCATTTGATGTGCCTCGTTCAGTTGGTGGCCCTCAAAGGGCCTTGGACAGGGTGAGAACGACGCGCGACTTGTTGATGTCGCCCCAGTCGCCTTTCTTGGTGGCGCCGACATAGGCCGCGCCGACCGTGTACCCGGAACCGGCGTCGATGTCGGCGCCGAGCTTGTAGTCGCTGAAGTTGACGGTGCCGTTGCTCTTGGCGCCGCCGGAGAACTGCGTCGCGCCCAGGTGAGCCACCAGCTTGACGCCCTTGGCCACTTCGTAGCCGGCGTTGAGTTCGAGGTAGCCGGTGCCCTTGCCGCCTTCGACGCCGAACCACTTCGACGAGATCACGCGCGAGTACTTCGCCGTCACGGGGCCGAAGCCGACGCTGGCGTAGAGCTCGGTGGTGTTGGCCGTGCTGTCGGTCCCCGGGTAGTAGTAGTACAGCGCGCCGACGTCGTAGCTGAAGCCCTGGGCCTCGCCCTTGTAGCCGCCGTAGAAGTCCATCTCGGTGCCGCCGAGGAAGCCGACGCTGGAGTTCCAGTTGCCGAGGTAGAAGCCGCTGCTGGCGAAGTCGAAGCCGCCCTGGATGGCGGGCAACACGGCCTTGCTGGCGTCGCTCTGGTCCTGACCGCGGAACTTGTACTTCGTGGTCAACGCGACGTTGGCGGAGAAGGGGCTGTCTTCGGCCTGTGCGGCCAGGGGAGCAGCCGCCAGAACGGCGGCTGCTCCCAGCATGGATACGGTGAATTTCATGTCGGCAGGCTCCAGGGGGTATAGGGGTATGGGGGTCGGGGTGAGGGGGGACTGGCTGCGGTGTTGCAGCTTCTGTGCCATCTGTGCGCCCTGGGCCCCAGCACCGTGGTGAGGCGCGGCTTTCGCGGCATCCCCCATCAACGCCCCAAATTGGGGCTTACCCCCCGAAGTCCCCCCTTTGGTGCGAACTCGGGGTGCGCGGACGCTGCCGACAATGAAATGAAACGGGGAGGGCGGGATGTCGTTGGCGACGGTTTTCAGCCGCGCACTGGACGGGCTGGAAGCGCCCGAGGTGCGGGTCGAGGTGCAACTGGCCAACGGCCTGCCCAGCTTCACGCTGGTCGGCCTGGCCGACACCGAGGTCAAGGAGTCGCGCGAACGTGTGCGCGCCGCGCTGCAGCAGAGCGGTTTCGCCTTCCCGCACAACAAGCGCATCACCGTCAACCTGGCGCCGGCCGACCTGCCCAAGGAGTCGGGGCGTTTTGATCTGCCGATCGCGCTGGGCATCCTGGCCGCCGCCGGCCAGCTCGACGCGGCGCGGCTGGCGGGCTGCGAGTTTGCAGGTGAGCTTTCGCTTGCTGGTGAACTGCGCCCGGTGCGCGGCGCGCTGGCGCTGGCCCTGGCGGCACACCGGGCCGGCGCCGCGCGTGCGCTGGTCCTGCCGTCAGTGAGTGCTCGCGCCGCGGCTCAGGTGCCCGGGCTGGACGTGCGGGCCGCTGACACGCTGGCCGAGGTCGTGGCGGCGCTGCTGCCCGGTGCAGCCGCAGTGCCGCTGCCGGTGGCTGTGCCCTTGCCCCGCGTGCCGACGCCACGCGGCCCCGACCTGCGCGAGGTCAAGGGTCAGGCGGCCGCCAAGCGCGCGCTGGAGATCGCCGCCGCCGGCGGTCACAGCCTGCTGCTGGTGGGTCCGCCGGGCACCGGCAAGAGCATGCTGGCGCAGCGCCTGCCCGGGCTGCTGCCGCCGCCGGACGACGACGAGGCCCTGGCCAGCGCCGCGCTGCTGGGGCTGACCGCGGCCGGCGCCGACGCGCGGCCCTTCGGCCAGCGGCCGGTGCGCGGGCCGCACCACACCGCCAGTGCGGTGGCGCTGGTGGGCGGAGGTTCGCCGCCGCGGCCAGGCGAGATCTCGCTCGCCCACGGCGGCGTGCTCTTCCTCGACGAAACCCCGGAATTCCCGCGCGCCGCGCTCGAGGCGCTGCGCGAGCCGCTGGAAACCGGGCGCATCACGATCTCGCGCGCAGCGCGCCAGGCCACTTTCCCGGCGCGTTTCCAGCTCGTCGCGGCGATGAACCCCTGCCCTTGCGGCTGGCTCGGCGCGCCGGCGCGCGTCGGCAAGGCCTGCCGCTGCACGCCAGAAGCCGTCGCACGCTACCAGGGCAAGTTGTCGGGGCCGCTGCTTGACCGCATCGACCTGCAGGTGGAAGTGCTGGCCGCGCCTGCCGCCGAACTGCTGGCGCTGCCTGACGGCGAAACCAGCGCGGTGGTCGCCGAGCGCGTGTTGGCGGCGCGTCAGCGTGCGCTGCGGCGTCAGGGCCATGCCAACGCGCTGCTCGAGCCGGGGCGCATCGACACCGTCTGTCGCCTGGACGCCCCCGCCGCCCACTTCGCGCGCAGCGCGGCCGAGCGCCTGGGCTGGAGCGGCCGTCGCCTGCACCGCTGCCTGAAGGTGGCGCGCACCATCGCCGACCTGGCCGGCAACGAACTGCTGGCCACCGCGCACGTGGCCGAGGCCCTGCAGCTGCAGCGTGTGCTGACCGGTTGAGGGCGGCGTGGCGGCAACACAAACTCGCATGCCTGACGCGCGGGCATGCGCAGGTTGGTCGGCCGCACCGCAGAGTGTGGGCTTGCCCCGCGGGGCGCATTCCGTCTGCCCGCGCGGACCGCGGCCATGCACCGACATACCACCCCTGCGCCCGCTGCCACCCTGCGCCGTAGCCTGCCCGCGTTGATCTCGGCCCTGGCGCTGGCCGGCGCGCTCGCCCCGGCCGTCGCCGCCTGGGAACCGACGCAGCCGGTCGAATTGGTGGTGCCCGCCGGCACCGGTGGTGGCGCCGACCAGATGGCGCGTTTCATCCAGAAGGCGGTCGCCGATCACACGTCGATGGGCCAGCCGCTCAGCGTCGTCACAAGTCGGGCGACTCGGGCGTCGAGGGCCTGCTGTACGTGAAGGCGGCGCGCGGCGACCCGCACAAGCTGGGCATCACGCTGTCGAACCTGTTCACCGCGCCGCTGGCCGCGGGCGCCGATTGCAGCTGGCGCGACATTGCACCGGTGCAGATGCTGGCGCTCGACCAGTTTGTGCTGAGGGTGCCCGCGGCCTCGCCCTACACCTCCGCCAAGGCGCTGCTCGACGCGCTGCGCAGCGGCCCGCCGGGCAGCCTGAAGCTCGGCGGCACCGCCAGCAAGCAGGAAGACCAGATCCTCAGCGTGCTGCTCGAAACTGCAGGCGCGACGCGCATCAACTTCGTGGCGCTGAAGGCGGCGGCGACGTGGCGCGTGCGCTGGCCGCGCGCGAGGTCGACATGACGGTGAACAACCCCATCGAAGCCGAGAAGCTGTGGCGCGAAGGCGCCGTGCGCCCGCTGTGCGTTTGCCAATTCCAGCCGGCAGAGCTGGGCCAACGTTCCGGTCGTTCAAGGTCTGCAAAAAACGCGGCGCCGGTGACCGGTCTCAAGGCACAGCAGGCACATCGCGACGTCTGCGCATGGTGACGGGGTTTCGACAGCGGTCGTCCGGCGGCTCACGCCAACGACCGGCATCGCAACTTTTCCGAAAGTCTGGTCGTCGCGGGGTCGAACTGGCGCTGCTTGATGTCCAGCGGCATCTCGCCGCGTCCGCCTGGCAAGTGTCACTCGATCTGATGCCGAGTTTGACGCGGTGACCGAAGCGGGCCGACGCCGGCCGGCAGATCCGATCTGCGACCACCGGCCTCTGTAGGGATGTGCACGTTGTCGCCCGCCGCCCTCGACCGCCTCGCACTGGAGTCCGCGCCCGATGCGCCGCTCCGCTGTCCTCTTCCTCATGCTGTTTGCCATGCTATGGCAGTCGGTGGCCACGGCGCGCGTGGGCTCGACGGTGAATCCGCTGGCCGACCTCTGGCACGCGTCGCTGCACTGGCAGGAATCGGCGCACCACCATCACGACGACGGCTCGTTCCACGTCGATGATTCCAGCGAGTCGGTGCAGCATGTCGTCTGCGACAACCTGAACACCACCGCTGCCCTGGCCGCGGGAGCCGAACCGCGGCTGTCGCTGGCAGCGTCCTGTGCACCGATCGGGCTGCAGGAGCAGCCTGCGCCGCACCCCTATATCGACGGCCTGCTCAGGCCGCCTCGCGTCCGCTCCTGACCCGCCCTTGCGGCGGGCGTCCGGCCTTGGACGCCCGACCCGCTGGTCCGGCCCCCCCGCGCAGTCCCAGGCCCGCCGCCGGAGGCCACGGCGCTGATCGCCGGTCTGTCGGTGGTGTCGCTGGCGATGATGTTCCTGGTGCTGTACTCGAGCTACCAGTCGGTGGTGTTGGCCGGCATCGTCATGGCCAACATCCCGCTGGCGCTGATCGGCTCGGTGTTGGCGATGTGGATCGCGGGCGTGAGCCTGTCGGTGGCCTCGATGGTGGGCTTCATCACACCGGCGGGCATCGGCACGCGCAACGGCATCCTGAAGATCAGCCACTACGTGAACCTGTGCAAGTGGGGGGCGAGAGCTTCAGTCAGGCGATGGTCGTGCGCGGCTCGCTGGAGCGGCTGACGCCGGTGCTGATGACCGCGCTGGTGGCCGCCTTCGCGCTGACGCTGCTGCTGCTGGCAGCCGACGCGCCGGGCAAGGAAATCCTGCACCCGGTGGCGGTGGGGATCTTCGGCGGCCTGGTGAGTTCGACGCTGCTGGATACGCTGCTGACGCCGGTGCTGACGCCGGTACTGACGCCGGTGCTGTTCTGGCTGTTCGGGCGCAAAGCCACCGAGCGGCTGCTGCGGGGCGAGGACGATGCGCGGGGCCTGCCCGAAGCTCGCGAGGCCTGCTGACGAATCGAGCCATCGACCTGAAACCAGGCCTTCGCGGCGCCGCCTGGCAGAGTGCGCCGCAACCCTCTCGGAGAAACTCTCAATGCTGATAAAACTGCTGCCCTTGACGCTGCTGGCCGTGTCGGCCCTGTCGTTCAACCCCGCGCACGCCCACGGCGACGCCAAGGCCAGACATGGTGGCGTGGTGCAACTCGCCAGCGATCTCTCGTTCGAACTGGTGGGCACCGCCGATGGCGCCGCGATCTACCTCGAAGACCACGGCAAGCCGATGGCGCCGGCGGGCTTCAAGGGCAGGCTCACCGTGCTCAACGGCGGCGAGAAGACAGAGGCCGATCTGGTCGTCTCGGCAGACAAGCTGCAGGCCAAGGGCATCAAGCTGGCCAAAGGCGCCAAGGTGGTGGCCGCGCTGACGACGCCGGCGGCCAAGGCCGTCACGGTGCGCTTCACGGTCAAGTAGATGCGACCTCGTTCTGGCCGCGGCGCTGACGCGGGTGGCGGGGCTGCCGGCACTTCACGGACTCTTCAAGCGCCCGAACGGGCTGCGCTGTGTCGCCGTGAACTCCACGGAGGACCTGCCATGGTGGTGCCGTCGGCGATGATCGAAGGACGATGAAACCAACCCTGTGGTACCGACCCGCGCTGCGCGGCGGCATGCTGGCGCTGGGCGCCGCGGCGCTGTTCGGGGTCAGCACGCCACTGGTGCAACGCTTCGGCGCGGGCCTCGGTCCGTTTGCGACTGCGGCTTTGCTCTATGCCGGCGCGGCGCTGCTCGGTGCCGTCTCGCGCCAGCACATCGAGCGTGAGGCGCGTGTACAGGCGGGCGATGCGCGACGCCTGCTCGCGATGGCGGCCTTCGGCGCCGTGTTCGGCCCGGTGGCGCTGGCCTGGGGGCTGCAACGCACCAGTGGCACCAGCGCCTCGCTGATGCTGACGCTGGAAGCCTTGTTCACCGCGGTGCTGGCCTGGCGTCTGTACGGTGAGTCGATGGGCGGCCGCGTCTGGGCCGCGATGGCGCTGCTGCTGGCCGGTGGCGTGGTGCTGGTGCTCGACCAGGGGCTGTCGGCGGGCGCAGGTGCCGCGCAGCTTTGGGGCTTGCTGGCGGTGTTGCTGGCCACTGCGGCCTGGGGCGTGGACAACACGCTGTCGCGCGCCTTGGCCGAACGCGACCCTGGGCAGGTGGTGATGGCCAAGGCCGCGCTGGGTGCGACGGCCACCACCACCGTGGCCCTGGTTTTCGGCGAACCCCTGCCGGCTCTGGGCCCGGCGCTGGCGCTGCTGGCCGTCGGCGCCAGCGGCTATGGGCTCAGCCTGCGCCTGTACCTGCTGGCGCAGCGCGCCTTCGGTGCCGCGCGAACAGGGTCGGTGTTCGCCTTCGCGCCGTTCATCGGCGCTGCGGTGGCCGTCGCGCTGGGCGACCGTTCACCGAGCGCGCTGCTGGTCGGCGGCAGCCTGCTGATGCTGGCCGGTGTGGTGCTGCACCTGGCCGAGTCGCACGGCCACGCGCATCAACACGAAGCCGTCGAACACGAGCATGCACACGGGCATGACGACGGTCATCACGACCACCTGCATGTGCCGATGCCGGTGGGCGCGCACAGCCACCGGCACCATCACGACGAGCGCCCGCACGCCCACCCGCATGTCCCCGACGCTCACCACCACCACGCGCACTGATCAGCCGCCGGCCCGCGCCAGCCGCGCCTGCACCGCCGCGACCAGCGGACCGAGCGCCGAGGGCGGGAACGGCGACACGCTGCTCACGTTGATCTCGCACAGCACGTAGCGTTCCGGCTCGCCTGCGGCCGCTTCGCCCAGCATGAAGTCGCAGTCCCACAGCAGGGGCAGCTGATCACGCGTCAGGCCGACACGTTCGCGCAGCAGGCTCACCCATTGTGTTTCGAGCAATGCCTTCAAGCGCTGGAACGGCACCAGGTCCGGCCCGCGGTACAGGCGCGGGCCCGGCTGCGGCGGCGGTTCACCGGGCAGCGCGGGATACAGCGCATTGATCGCCTGCAGCCCGAAACCAGCGACCTGGTCCTCGACCAGGTAGGCGCGCACCATGCCCTCGGCAAGGCGTGGCTGCCAAGCCTGGTCGATCATGTGTCCACCCTGCGCCGCCTCGAAGTACGGCGCCAGGCGTTCTGACCACTGCGGCAGGGTGAGCCGCTCTTCCTGGCTGCCGCGCTGGGCATGGCGCACCTTCACGAGCTTCGGGTCGGCCGCCGTATCGGCCCACTCCACGCGCCAGACGCCGATGCCGCTGTGGCCGCGGTGCTGCTTGATCACCCGCGCACCCCGGTCCAGCCGCGCTGGCACTTCGGCGGTCAGCGCTTCGAGGCTGTCCACTCGATGCACGTCGCTGCCGAACGGCAGGTCACGGGTCGCGACCAGAACGTCCTTCGTGCCGAGGCGAAGGATGGCTTCGGGATGCGCGCTGACGACCACCCCTGAATCCGCCACCTCCCGCAGCATCGCGTCCAGGCGGTCGCGGCGGCGCCCGCCCTCGATCGGGTTGCACCACACCAGCACCAGGCCCGCGCCCCGCAACTGTGCGGCGACCTCATCGGCGAAATCGTCGTCGTAGACCGCCGGCTCGGCGCGCACACCGGCGTCGGCGAAGGCCGAGAACAGCGCCGCAAAGCGGCTTTCAGCCGGTTCTGCGCGATCACGCGCGGCCCGGTCACCGGGGTAGAGAAGCGCGACGCACGGAGGCTGAGCACGGGTCATGGCGAGGAGAACCCTTCGGGCTGTTGGCGGGGCAAGCGGGCGCGTTGCCCACGGCGTTGCCATCCGGTGCGATCTTGGCGCAGCTTCCCTCTCTTGCGCGTCGGCTTCGGCCGCGAATTGTTCACCCGGCCGAGCGCGGCGAACGACAGCCGCGGGTCGATTGCCGGTGCCCGGCGGTCTGCCCTGAGCGATGGCTTGACGAGCGTGACCCGCCACTCGGCTGACCAGAATGCAAGACCTTTGGCGCCTTCGCAGGTCAGTCGCAGCAACTTGTGCAAAGGTCGACGATGTCCTGTGGCGCGGTCCTCGCTCAGTCGTTGTCGGCGCTTGATCGCCAGAGCGACAAATCTGGCAACCTGTGGCGGTTCAGCGCGGCGGCGGCGGGCGGGCAGCCCAGCCTGCCGGGTCGAAGCCGGCCGTGGTGCGGCCGTCGGCCCATTCGATCACCGGGCGCTTGATGACGCTGGCCTGCGCCCGCATCAGCGCACGCGCTGACGGCCCGTCCACCACCGCCGCCTGCGTGGTGGCGTCGAGCTTGCGCCAGGTCGTGCCCTTGCGGTTGAGCAGCGCCTCCCAGCCCACGGCCTGCAGCCAGGCGTCGAGCCGGCTTTCGGGCACGCCCTGCTTCTTGAAGTCGTGGAAGTTGTGCGCGACGCCGTGCTCGGCCAGCCAGGCGCGGGCGCGCTTGACGGTGTCGCAGTTCGGGATGCCATAGAGCGTGGTCATGGGGTCCTCGGGTGCAGCGGTTCAGATCGCCAAGGGGTCGATGTCCACCGCCCAGCGCAGCAGCCCCTTGTGGCGGCTGCGCACGGCGTTCAGCTCGGGCAGCCAGGCCGCCAGCATGCGCTGCAGTGTCACGCGCGAGGGCGATTCCACCAGCATCTGCATGCGCTCGACGTCGGCCACCTTCGACACGAAGGGCGGCACCGGCGGGAAGACGGTGACACCGGCGTAGGCCTGCGCCAGCGCCGAAGCTTCGTGCAGAAAACCGGCGGCGACCTCGGCGCTGCGCGCGTCGGCGCGCAGCAGCGCCAGGCTGGCAAAGGGCGGCAGGCCGGCGGCCTGGCGCTCGGCCAGCTGCGCGGCGGCGAAGGCGGCGTAATCATGGGCGCGCAGCGCGGTGAAGATCGGGTGTGTGGGGTGCCAGGTCTGGATCCACATTTCGCTGCGTGCGGCCTGCGCCGCGTCGCGCCCGGCGCGGCCGGCGGCTTGCATCAGCAGCGCGAACAGGCGTTCCGGGGCGCGGAAGTCGCTGGTGAACAGCGCACCGTCGGGGTTGACCGCAGCCACCAGCGTGACGCGGCGGAAGTCGTGCCCCTTGGCCAGCATCTGCGTGCCCACCAGCACGTCGACATCCCCCGCGTGCACGGCCTGCAGCTGCTGCTGCAGCTGGCCTTCGCCGCGTGTGCTGTCGGCGTCGAGACGGCCGATGCGCGCCTGCGGCAGCAGCTGCGCCAGCTGTTCCTGCAGCTTCTCGGTGCCGCGCCCGATGGGCGAGATGTCGAGGTTGCCGCAGTCGGGGCAGGCGCGCGGTACACGTTCGCTCAGGCCGCAGTGGTGGCACTTCAGCGTGCGGTCGAGCTTGTGGAACACACGCCAGGCGCTGCAATGCGGGCAGCCGCTCTTCCAGGCGCAGGCGCCGCAGTGCAGCACCGGCGCGTAGCCGCGGCGGTTCAGCAGCAGCAGGCTCTGTTCGCCGCGCGCGATGCGTTCTTCGATCGCCGCCAGCAGTGGCGGCGCCAGCACACGTTCCTCGTTCGTCTTCGGCAGCAGGTTCATGTCGACCAGCCGCACCCGCGGCATGGCGCCGCCGCCGATGCGCTGCGTCATCGGCAGGCGCAGGTAACGCCCCTCCTGCACACGCTGCCAGGTCTCGAGCGAAGGCGTCGCCGAGCCCAGCAGCACCGGAACGCCGGCATGGTGGCCGCGCCAGACGGCGAGGTCGCGCGCCGAGTAGCGTGCACCTTCCTGCTGCTTGAAGCTGGGGTCGTGTTCCTCGTCGACGACGATCAGCCCCAGCCGGGGCATCGACGCGAACACCGCCAGCCGCGTCCCCAGCACCAGGTCGGCGCGGCCCAGGTGGGCCAGCAGCCAGTTGCGCAGGCGCTGCGCCGGCGTCAGTGCGCTGTGCAGGCTGACGAGCAGCCGGCCCGGAAAACGTTCGGCAAAACGCGCCTCGAGCTGCGGCGTGAGGTTGATCTCGGGCACCAGCACCAGCGCTTGTTCGCCACGCGCCAGCGCGGCCGCCGCGGCGCGCAGGTAGACCTCGGTCTTGCCGCTGCCGGTGACACCGTGCAGCAGCACCGGCCGTGAGGCGACGCCCGGTGTCGCCAGCACGTCCAGCGCGGCGGCCTGTTCCTCGCTCAGTTCGGGCCGTGGCGGTTCCGCGGCGGCCGGGGGCGCCTGCAGGCTGGCCAGGCGCTTGAGCCGGCGCGCCAGCTGCGTGTCGTCGAGCTTGCGCAGCTCGGGCGGCAGCACGGCCAGCGCCAGTTCACCGACGCCGCGTTGGTAGTAGGCCGCCGCGAAGTCGACCAGCGCACGCCAGTCGGCGCCCAGCGGCGGCAGTGCGGTCAGTGCCAGCGTGACAGGGCGCAGCTCGGCCGGCGGTGGCGGCGCGTCGGCGCGACGCTCCCACACCAGGCCGGGCACGTCGCGCCGGCCGAGCGGCACGCGCAACAGGGTGCCCGGCGGCAGCGTTTGTTCAGACGCGTAATCGAGCAGGCCGCTGACGCTGCTGTGGCGTGGGGTCTCCACGGCCACCGCCACGCTGGGCATCGAGGCGCTGTTCACCCGCTGTGAACTTGCGCACGAAAGCTAGTCTGAACTTCAAGCAATCGACGCAAGTGCATGATCGGAAAGGATTTTTCCATCTGTCCACGAAATCTGTGGATAAGTTTGTGGGAAAGCTGCGCCAAGTGACGCCAAGTGCTTGATTTTGCGGGCCCTGGTGCCCGATTGCCCGTTTTGGCGGCAGGCCCGTGAATTCATAAGAATCAAGGACTTAGCACAAATTTAGGTGCTTTCCCGTGGGGGTGTGCCGGGGCGCATCGCTGCGTCGGGGCCGAAGCCCGATTTTGGGGATAAGTCAAGCCCTGAGCGTTCACTCACACGAGAATTTCCTGCCCCGTGTCGCCAGCGTCGGCGCCCGTGGCAAAGCGCTCGATGAGTACTCACTCACGCCACGGCGCCCGGCTTTCGGGCCACTTGCGGCGCCTGCAGCGGCGCGCTCAGGCCGGTGCGCGTTGCCGGCGCGAATGTGCGTGCACGGCTTCCACGAGCGCCGTCACGTGTTCTGGGGGGGTGAACTGGCTGATGCCGTGGCCCAGGTTGAAGATGTGGCCGTCCCAGCCGCCGTCTTGCCCGGCACCGTCGCGCTGCGGGCGGCCGAAGCTGTCGAGCACCGCCACGCCTTCGCGCGCCACCACTTCGGGCGGGGCAAACAGCACCGACGGGTCGAGGTTGCCCTGCAGGGCAACCTGGTGGCCGACGCGTGTACGCGCCTGGCCCAGGTTCATCGTCCAGTCCAGGCCCACGACGTTGGCGCCGCAGGCGGCGATTTCCTCCAGCCACGGCCCGCCGCCCTTGGTGAAAACGATAACCGGCACGCGGCGGCCGTCGTTTTCGCGCTTCAGGCCGGCCACCACGCGGCGCGTGTAGTCGAGGCTGAAGCGCTGGAAGGCGCCGTCGGCGAGCACGCCGCCCCAGCTGTCGAAGATCATCACGGCCTGCGCACCGGCGTCGATCTGGGTGTTCAGGTAGGTCGTCACGGCCTCGGCGTTGACCGCCAGGATGCGGTGCATCAGGTCGGGCCGGCTGTACAGCATGGTCTTGATGAGGCGGTAGTCGTCGCTGCCGGCGCCTTCGACCATGTAGCTGGCCAGCGTCCACGGGCTGCCGGAGAAGCCGATCAGTGGCACCTTGCCGTCCAGTGCCACGCGGATGCTGCGCACGGCGTCGAAGACGTAGCGCAGCTTGTCCATGTCGGGCGCGCGCAGCGCGTTCACCGCCGCCTCGTCGCGCACGGGATGCGCAAATCGCGGGCCCTCGCCGGCGCCGAAAGTCAGGCCCAGGCCCATCGCATCGGGCACGGTGAGGATGTCGCTGAACAGGATGGCGGCGTCGAGCGGGTAACGCTCCAGCGGCTGCAGCGTCACCTCGGTGGCGAAGCCGGGGTTGGTGGCCAGCCCCATGAAACTGCTGCCGGCCTTCACCCGCGTCGCCTTGTATTCCGGCAGGTAGCGGCCCGCCTGGCGCATCAGCCAGACGGGCGTGTGGGTGGTGGACTGGCGCAGGCAGGCGCGCAGGAAGGTGTCGTTGTGGATGACTGCAGGCATGGGGACATTATCTGGGGCCGCCGGCAAGACGCCGCGTGGAGGTCGAGCCTGTCGGCGCGGCCCGGGTGTTTGTGGTCAAGGCTACTTCAGGTGCTTGGCCAGGAAGGTCTCTACGCGACGGTAGAAATCGATGCGGTTCTCGTCGAATTCGAAGCCGTGTCCTTCGTCGGCGTAGCTGACCCATTCAACCGGCTTGCCGGCCTTGAGCAGCGCATCACGCATGCGTTCGGCATTGGCGATGGGCACGCGCCGGTCCGTCGCCCCGTGGACCAGCAGCAGTGGCACCTCGAAGCGCGCCACCTGCTCCAGGGGCGAACCGGAGATCATCAGCGCCTCGTCCTTCTGGCGGTCGCCGATGAGCAAGGGCAGACTGTATTTGCGGCCCGAAGCGGTGATGTCGGACCAGTGAAAGTCGAACATGTTGCGCGGGTCGGAGACGGCGGCGAACGCGACGCCGCAGCGGTATTGTCCGGGATCCTTGGCCAGGCCCATCAGCGTCGCATAGCCGCCATAGCTGGCGCCCATGATGCAGGCCCGCCCCGCGGTGGTCCAGCCTTTGCCGATGGCGAACTTCAGCGCGTCGCTGATGTCGTCCTGCATCTTGTGGCCCCATTCCTTCCAGCCGGCGCGAAAGTGGGCCGTGCCGTAACCTTCGCTACCGCGAAACTCGGGTTCGATGACAACGTAGCCGCGCGAAGCCAGGAAGGCCGATTCGCTGTCGAAGGCCCACTCGCGCCCGCGCAGCCAGGGGCCGCCATGCACCAGCACCACAGCAGGCGCGGAGGTCGCCTTCTGGCCGGCCGGCGCGCGTGGCAAGGTCACCCACACGGGCAGGTCTCGGCCGTCGCGCGCCCGCGCCCGATGGAACTCCACCGCACCCATGCGCCGCGGGTCGATCTCGGGTCGCACTTCGCCCAGCCGTTGCCACTGCTTGGTCTGCGGCTGGTAGAGCAGGTAGTTGCCCGGGTCGACGTCGGAGTAGGCAAACACCAGCAGGCGCCCGTTGCCGTCGCAAGGCCGGCAACTGATGAGGTTCACGGTGCGTGGGAAGCGGGCGTCGATCTGCTTCTGCAACTGCCGCATGGGCTCGGTCAGCCAGACCTGCGATCGCGCGTCGGTGCGCAAGGCCCAGCCGATGAGTTCGCCGGTGTTGCGATCGGCGATGGGTGAGGCTGCGTTGTCGAACCCCGGCGTCGTGAGCAGCGGTTCCGGGGAGGGGGCGTTAGCGACGAAGTCGTACCGGCGCACCTCCATCGAGCCGTCACCGGGCGCGTCGGTGTTGACGAGTAGGCCGTCGTCGCCATCCAGCCCGACCACAATCCAGGGCGCTTCATAGAGCTTGGCCTTGCGCAGAAGCTTCCACTTGCCTTGTGTGTCGGCCCACCAAACCAGTCGCATGCCTGCCTCCTCGGCATAGGCGACGCGGGCGCGGCCCCGGTGGTCGAACTCCCAGGCGGTCGCCGTGGGGCCGTCGTCGATCAGCGAGCGCACCGCGCTGGTGGCCACGTTCAGCACCTTGGGTACCACCCGCACCGTCTCACCGCCGCGCCAGAACCACTCGCCGACTATCACCTCGTTGCTACCGGGTGCGCCCAGGGCCAGGAAGCCGTGATTCGCTGGCAGCGTGCGGCGCCGAATGTTGCCAGCGTCGGGCTGCGCGTCGCGTTCGATCAGGGCCCGCACCGTCTTGCCGTCGCGGTTGATGGCCTGCATGCCACCCCAGTGGAAGTCGGCACCGCGGTTGCCGGTGTTGTAGAGCCCGCCGACGAGCCAGTCGTCACTGACCCAGTTGAACCACGTCAAGTCGGCGGTCTCCGAAACCTGGATGAAGGAAGCCGACTTGGCGTCGTCGAGGTCGATGACGAGCAGTCCCTTCTTCTTGCCCGGCATTTCGGTCAGGGCCGCCAGCCAGCGGCCGCTGGGCGACAGTGCGGCGCGCTCCATCTTGGCGGGCTTGAAGAAGACTTCGACCGGCACAGGCGCTGCCGTCGGGGCTGCGGCCGGGGCCTGCGCACCTGCAACGGTCGCGAGGCCCAGGGTCAGAAAGGCGAGTCCGCACCTCAAGGCTGCGCGCATTGCCGTCATGTGTGTTGCTCCCTGTTTGAACTTTCGACCCGCCTGCCCTGCAGGCGGGTCGCCATGTTGCATGAAACGCGCAGCCACTGACCCGGTGCCGGTGAGTGACGGCGCGACGCCGGCCGGCTACTGCTTCAGGTGCTTCGCCAGGAAGGCCTCGACGCGCTGGTAGTAGTCGAAGCGGTTTTCGTCGTAGAAGAAGCTGTGGCCTTCCTCGGCATACGGCACCCATTCGACCTGTTTGCCGGCCTTGCGCAGCGCTTCCAGCATGCGCTCGCCGTTGTCGATGGGCACGCGGCGGTCGCGGCCGCCGTGGCTCAGCAGCAGCGGGGCCTTGATGCGCGCCACCTGTTCCAGCGGCGAAGCGGCGATCAGCAGCGCCTCGTCCTTCTTGCGGTCGCCCAACACCACGGGGAGGCTGAACTCGCGGCCGAACTCGCTGGCGTCGGACCAGTGGAAGTCGTACATGTGGCGCGGGTCGCTCACCGCGGCATGCGCGATGCCGCAGCGGTATTGGTCCGGGTCTTTCACCAGGCCCATCAGCGCGGCGTAGCCGCCATAGCTGCCGCCCATGATGCAGGCGCGCCCGCCCTCTGCCCAGCCTTGCCTGACGGCGAAGGCCAGGGCGTCGCTGACGTCGTCCTGCATCGCCCGGCCCCACTGCTTCCAGCCGGCGCGGTAGTGGGCCACGCCGTAGCCGGTGCTGCCGCGGAACTCGGGCTCGATGACCACGTAGCCCCGCGAGGCCAGGAACTGCGCCTCGGGGCTGAAGGCCCATTCGCGGCCACGCAGCCAGGGGCCGCCGTGCACCAGTACGACGGCCGCAGCGGGCTTGGTCGCGGCGCCTGCCGCGGCGAGCGGGCGTGTCACCCACACCGGCAGGTCGCGGCCGTCGCGGGCCTTCGTGCGGTGCAGTTCCACCGGCGTCATGCGCCGCGGGTCGATCTCGGGCTTGACCTCGCCCAGCAGCAGCCATTTGTCCTGCTGCGGCTGGTAGAGCACGACGCTACCGGGGGCGGTGTCGGTGTACCTGAGCACGACGAGGCGGCCCGCGCCATCGCAGGGCCGGCACTGGACGATGTTCACGCTGCCCGGGAACTTGGCGTCGACCTTGGCCTGCAGCGCCTTCATCGCCGGCGTGAACCAGACTTGTGTGGGCGCGTCGGTCAGCACCGTCACGCCGAGCAGCGCGCCGCTGTCCCGCGCGGCGTGGTACCTGACTTCGCTGTCGAAACCGGGCGTGGCCAGCAGCAGGGACTGCGCGGGCGCGTTGGCGGCAAAGTCGTAGCGGCGCAGTTCCATCGAGCCGTCGCTCCGCGACGCGGTGCTGACGAGCAGGCCGTCGTCGCCGTCCAGCGCCATCACGGCGTAGGGCTGCTCGAACATCGGCGCCCGGCTGAGCTGTCGCCAGGCGCCGGCCGTGTCGGCCCACCACACCGTGGTCTGGCCCGCTTCACTGAACCAGGCCACGCGCGCGCGGCCGCGGTGGTCGAAGTGCCAGGCGTCGGCGCGCGGCGCGTCGCTGCCCAGCAGGGTGCGCACGCCGCCGGTGGAGATGTCCAGCACCTTGGGCGTGATGTGCGAGAACTCGTTGTTGCGGTACTGCGACTGGCCGACGATAACCTCGGTGCTGCCCGGCGCGCCCAGCGCCAGGAAGGCGTGGTCGGGCTCGAGGTAGCGCCGGCGCTGGAACGGGTCTTCCATTTCGAATTCGCGTGCGATCAGCAGCCGCGAGCCCGTGCCGTCGCGCTTGACCGCCAGCAGGCCGCCGCCCAGACGCGCGGTGCTGCGCAGCCTGGGGCTGTTCACGCCGAAGATGAGCCAGTCGCTGCCGACCCAGCGGAACCAGCGCACGTCGTCCTTGGGCGAGGCCTCGATGAAGCGCGAGTCTTCCTTGCCGTCGAGGTCGATCATCAGGAAGCCGATGCGGCGCCCTGGCACGCTGGTCAGCGCGGCGAGCCAGCGCCCGTCGGGTGACATCGTGGCCTGCTGCAGCTTGGCCGGGGTGAAGAAAGCGGCCACGGGTACGGGTGCCTGCGGCTGGGCCTGGGCCGTGAGCGCCGCGGCGCAGCACAGGGCCAGGCTCAAGGCGAGGCGACGGCCCCGTTGCACGAAGTTCGGATGCATGTCAATGGTCTCCCTTGGTGTCCCGATGCTGCGGGTTCTGCCACCCATGTTGCCCGAAGCCGGCCGGCCCGCCGCCCCCACGCTTGAAATCGTCGCCGGCGGCCCCAGATGCCGCAGCTGAGGCAGGTCACCGGACCGGCCCGAACAGGAGAGCTGCGATGCGCTTGATTCCCCGGGCCGCCGCCCTGCTGGCCGCCCTGGCCCTGACCTTGGGCCTGACCGGCTGCGGCTACAACGACTTCCAGCGCCTGGACGAACAGGTGAAGTCGGGCTGGAGCGAGGTGCTGAACCAGTACCAGCGCCGCAGTGACCTGATCCCCAACATCGTCGCCACCGTGAAGGGTGAAGCCAACTTCGAGCAGGAGACTCTGACCAAGGTGGTGGAAGCGCGCGCCCGCGCCACCGGCATCCAGGCCACGCCCGAGCTCATCAACAACCCCGAGGCCTTCGCCAAGTTCCAGGCCGCGCAGGGTGAACTCACGGGGGCGCTCAGCCGCCTGATGGTGACGGTGGAGCAGTATCCCAACCTGAAAGCCAACCAGGGCTTCCAGGATCTGCGCGTGCAGCTCGAAGGCACCGAGAACCGCATCACCGTGGCGCGCGGGCGCTACGTGAAGGCGGTGCAGGACTACAACGTGCTGGCACGCAGCTTCCCGAGCAACCTGACTGCGATGGTCTTCGGCTACCAGGTCAAGCCCAACTTCACGGTGCAGAACGAAGCCCAGATCAGCGTGCCGCCGACGGTGAGTTTCGACAAGCCGGCCGCGCCGGCGGCCCCCGCCGCGTCGAAGTAGGCGCCGCATGCTGCTGCGCGCTCTGTGGCTGAGCTGGGCGCTGCTCTGGGCGGCGGCCGGATGGGCGCAGGACCTGCGGCCGGTGCCGCCGCTGAGCGGGCGTGTCATCGACCAGACGGCCACGCTGAGCGCGGCGCAGAGCGCCGCCCTCGATGCCAAGCTGGCCGCTTTCGAGGCCCAGGCGGGGCCGCAGATCGTGCTGCTGCTGGTGCCGGCGACGGCGCCGGAGGATATCGCCGCTTATGCCCAGCGTGTGGCCGACAGCTGGAAGATCGGCCGCCGCGCGGTCGGCGACGGCGTGCTGGTGGTGGTGGCCAAGGACGAGCGCGCCGTGCGCATCGAGGTGGCCAAGGCGCTGGAGGGCGCCATCCCCGACCTCGCGGCGCGGCAAGTCATTGACCGCGCCCTCGTGCCCGCCTTTCGGGTTGGCGACTACGCTGGCGGCCTGAACGCCGGTATCGACCAACTGACGGCGCGCATCCGCGGCGAAGGCCTGCCGTCGCCAGCCCCGCGCGCCGGTGCCGTCGGCGCACCCGGCGCGCTGCCGCTGGAGCAGATCGGGCTGATGGTCTTCGTCGGCGTGATGCTGCTCGGCGGCCTGCTTGCGGCGGTACTCGGGCGCGGGCCGGGCTCACTGCTGACCGCGGTGGCGGCCGGCGGGGCAGCGTGGTGGCTGGGCACTGGCGTGCTGCTGGCGGTGCTGGCCGCGCTGGCGGCCGCACTGGTGGTGGGCGTGATCGGCGTTGGCAACGTGCTGCGCCTGGTGCTGATGGCGCGTGGCGGCGGGGGCCGGGGCGGTGGTGGCTTCTCGTCGGGGGGCGGTGGTGACTTCGGGGGCGGTGGCGCCTCCGGCCGCTGGTGATGGCCGTACTGAAACGCCTGGCCCGTGTGCTGCGGCACGGCCGCCTGGGTGCGCGCGACGTGCGGCGTGTGCTCGGGCCCGAAGCGCTGGCGCGCCTGCACGCCCGTGTGCAGGCCAGCGAGATGGGGCACAGCGGCGAGATCCGCATCAGCGTCGAAGCCGGGCTGCCGCTGTCCTACCTGTGGCAAGACCTTGCCGCGCGCGACCGCGCCGTCACGCTGTTCGGCAAGCTGCGCGTGTGGGACACCGAGCACAACAACGGCGTGCTGATCTACCTGCTGCTGGCCGAACACGCCATTGAGATCGTCGCCGACCGCGGCCTGGCGCTGCAGGTGCCGCAGGCGCAGTGGCAGGCGCTGGTGGCCGGCATGCGTGACGCCTTCCGTGCCGGGCGCTTCGAAGAGGGGCTGGCCCAGGCGGTCGACGCCGTCGACCAGCGGCTGCGGCAGCATTTTCCGCTGCAGCCGGGGCAGACGAACCCGAACGAACTGCCCAACGAGACCGATCTGCGTTGACGCGCCGCCGCGGAGACTACAGGGTCACGCGGCAGGCCGTCTGCGAGCGACTCCAGTCGGCCAGGCTGCTAGCAAGGTCGGCACCGCGGCGCACGGCGGTCATCTCGGCGACCACGCTCATCGCGATCTCCGGCGGCGTCTTGCCGCCCAGGTTCAGGCCCACCGGGCCGCGCAGCTTGTCAACCTCGGCTTCGCTGACGTCGAAATCCAGCAGCCGCTTGCGGCGCGCCTCGTTGTTGCGCCGTGACCCGAGCGCGCCGACGTAGAAGGCTGGCGTCTTCAGCGCTTCCATCAGCGCCAGGTCGTCGAGCTTGGGGTCGTGGGTCACGGCCACCAGCGCGCTATTGGCGTCGAGGTTCATCGCCAGCACCAGATCGTCGGGCATCAGGCGGCTGAGCGTCACGCCCTCGATTCCGGCCCAGCCTTCGTGGTACTCCTCGCGCGGGTCGCAGACGGTGACGCGGTAGTCCAGCATCACCGCCATGCTGGCCAGGTAGCGGCTGAGCTGGCCGCCGCCGATGATCACCAGGCGCAGGCGCGGGCCGTGCACGGTTTCCAGCACCTGGCCGTCGAAGCGCAGCGCGTCGCCGTCGTTACAGGGAGCCATGTTCACCAGGCCAGTGGCTAGCTCGATCCGGCGGCGAACCACCTGGTGGCTCTCGATGGCCGCCAGCAGTTCGCGCAGCAGCGACTGCGCCGACAGCGGCTCCAGCACGATCTGCACCGTGCCGCCGCAGGGCAGACCGAAGCGCTGTGCTTCTTCGGCGCTGACACCGTAGGTGGTGGCCTGCGGCAGGCGCGAGCCCAGCTCACCATGGCGGACGCGGTGGATGAGGTCGTCCTCGATGCAGCCGCCCGAGAGTGAGCCCGCCACCTGGCCGTCGTCGCGGATGATCATCAGGCTGCCCGGCGGCCGCGGGCTGCTGCCCCAGGTGCGCACCACGGTGCCCAGCGCCACGCGGTGGCCGCGGTTCATCCAGTCCATCGCGGTGCGGATGACTTCGACGTCCATGCTGTTCACGGTGGGGCTCCTGGGCAAGGCGGGTCGGCAGCTTGCCACAGGTGGCGCCGAGTTGCAGGCTGGCCCGCCACGCGCTGCAGCGCTGCACAGGGCTGTCGCCGTTCTTTACAGCGGTGGCCCGCGGCACCGCGGGGTGCCGCGCCGCGCCGCGCAAAAAGCCGTTCCCAATCAATGGCTTGGATGTGCCAGGCGCAGCCGTCCCGGCTGCCGGCGCGAAAGTTGCTGCTTGACCAGGCAAAGCAAGGATCGGGGTACCGTGCAGCATCTCTCGGGCCAGCGGCGCTGACCCCGTGATCGCGGGGTTCGCGGTGGTGTCTCGAGAAGACCCCCCCCCGGTAGAATGAGCCTGTAATCAGATATTGCGCCAAGGACTGCCCCATGAACGCCGAACAACGCTCGCAAGAGCCCACCGAGACGCCCGAAGGCAGTGCCCTGCCATCGCCGAGCCGTCGCCGGCTGGTCCGTGGCGTTGCGGGCGGCGCCGGTGTGTTGCTGTCCGTGCATGCCAAGACGGCGCTGGGCGCCGGCGTGTGCAAGAGCCCCTCGGCGATGATGAGCGGCAACACCAGCCCGCGGCCGGGCAACGGCACGACGTGTTCGGGGGGGCGTTCACCCGGATTCTGGAAGCAGCCGCAAAAGTTCAGCAATTGGCCTGCGGCCGGGGCCGTGGCACCCACGTTCAACGTTGCGGTCAACAACTGCGCCACCGGCATGCAGAACCTTACGCTGGCGAATATCCTTACCCACGGTACCTTGCTCACGACCGCCGGCTTCGCCGGTGCACCTGCGGGTGTCGGCTTGTGGGCCGTGCTGGCGTTCCCCAATTCCTTCACGGGGGGCCAGCTGATGCGGCACCTCAGCGCCGCATGGCTGAACGCGGGTCTCTTCACTGGCCTGTCCGACAAGTACCCGCTGACGAAGCAGCAGGTGATCGACATGTGGAACGCCACCAAGAGCGGCGGCACCTATTGCCCCGGTTCCATCGTCGGCGGTTGCGGCACGAACGGCTGGTCGTCGACACAGGTGATCAACTACATCAGCGGCATGTACGACATCAACGCCTCGGGTGTCGAGCCCGACCTCTGCAAGCCCTGAGCCCGGCATCGACCGCCGCGCGCGAGCCACGCGGTGCTGATCGTCATCGCGCCCGGCAGGGCGCTGCGTTGGGCGCCCCGCTGGCCTTGTTCGCCCGACGCCGTGCTCTTCGACGCCAGCTCCGGCGACTATTGGGTGCTGTCCAGCGAAGGGCGCAGGGTGCTCGAGTGGCTGCAGGCCGAGTTGGCCGTCGAACGCGACCTCCTGCTGTCCCGACTCAGCCTGCTGACCGAGGCGGCTGAAGCGATGCTCGCAAGCCTGGGCGCGGCCGGGTTGCTGGTGGCCATGGTCGACGGCGTGGTGACGGCTGTGCCTTCAGGCGTCGCCGCCGACGACTGATGTTGCCGATCGACACTGTCCTGCACATCGCGCCCTACACCGTCCGGCTGCGCTCGCCGCTGGTCGGCTTGCAGCACCACCTCGACACCTTCTACGCCAACGCGCCGCGCGGCAGCACGCAGGACTTCATCGACTTCGACGTGCAGGTACTGCCCGCAAGCGGCCTGCGCCGCTGGTGGCACCCGCAGGCGCGCTTCGTGCTGGACGGCGAAGAGCCCTTCTTCCCGCTCCCCGCCGAGCAGGCCGGGCCGCTGTTCGAGTGGGGCATGAACTGGTGCGTGGCCCAGCGGCCGTTGGGGCAACTGGTGATGCACGCGGCCGTGGTGGCGCTGGGCGACGACGCGCTGATGGCGCCGGGTTTCCCGGGTGCCGGCAAGAGCACGCTGTGCTCGGCCCTCGTGCACCTGGCGGGCTGGCGGCTGCTGTCCGACGAACTGGCCATCCTCGACCCCGCGGTCGGCGCGTTGTTGCCGCACCCGCGGCCCATCAGCCTGAAAAACGCGTCGATCCCGGTCGTGCAGGCTTTCGCTGGCGTGCGCCTGGGGCCTGTCTACCGCGACACGCGCAAGGGCGACATCACGCATGCCGCCTGCCCGGCGGGATCGTTGTGCATGGCCGACCGACCCGCCAAGGTGCGCTGGGTGGTGTTCCCGCGCTTCGAGACTGGCGCCGCGCCGCACTGCGAGGCCCTCAGCCGCGCCGAGGCCTTTGTGCTGATCTCCGAGCAGTCGTTCAACAACGAACGCATGGGCGAGGTGGGCTTCGACGCCTTGTGCGCGCTTCTGACCGGCGCCGAGTGCTTCGAGATGGTCTACGGCAGCACCGACGACGCCCTGGCGCTGGTGCGCCAGATCACCGGCAGCGACGGCAAAGGGGCTGCGCCGTGAGCGGGCTGGGTGTCGAGACCGACCGCCTGCTGGCCGTGCTTCGGGCGCCTGCTTCGGCCGCCGCGCTGGACGCCGCGCAATGGTCCAGCCTCGTGGCCACGGCCCGTGCGTGCAACCTCATCGGTGCTCTGGCCGACAAGCTGCAGCGGCACGGGGTGCCCGCACCCGCGGCGGCGCGCCGCCACCTCGACGGCGCGCTGCAACTGGCGGCGCGGCAGCGGCTGTCGGTCGAGTGGGAGGCCCACGGTCTCCAGCGCGCGCTGGGCGCCTTGGGCGTGCCGGTGGTGCTGCTCAAGGGCGCGGCCTACGTGATGGCGCCGCCGGGCAAGCACGGTGCGGCCGTCGGTCGCGGCCGCATGTTCGGCGACATCGACGTGCTGGTGCCGCGCGACGCGCTCGGCGACGTCGAGTCGGCGTTGATGCTCGACGGCTGGGTCAGCGCCAAGGCCGACGCCTACGACCAGCGCTACTACCGCGACTGGATGCACGAGATCCCGCCGATGACGCACATCCGCCGCGGCACCGTGATCGACGTCCACCACACCATCCTGCCGCTGACGGCGCGCAATGCGCCCGACCCGGCGCAGATCATCGCGCGCGCTCTGCCCGTGCCGGGGTTGCCGGCGCTGCGTGTGCCCGCACCCGAAGACCTGCTGATCCACAGCGTGACCCATCTTGTGCACGAAGGCGAGTTGCACAACGGCCTGCGCGACCTGCACGACATCGACGGCATGCTGCACGGCTTCGGCGCCGAGCCGGCGTTCTGGAGCCGGCTGGTCGCCAACGCCGCAGGCAATGACCTGGCCGGGCCGCTGGCGCTGGGGCTGCGGCTGGCCCAAACCGTCTTCGACAGCCCGGTGCCCGCGACGACCCTGGCCACGCTGGACGCCACGGCGGCGCCGCGCTGGCGCCGGGGCTGGTTGCCGGCGGTCTACGGCCAGGCCCTGCGACCGCCGACACGCGCCGACGCAGGCACCCGCGCGGCCGCGGCGCGCAGCGTGGTCTACATCCGTTCGCACGCGCTGCGCATGCCGCTGCCGATGTTGTTGCGCCATCTGTCCGTCAAGGCCTGGAAGGGCCTGAGCACGCGGCAGGCGGAGACCGCGCCGTCCGTGTAAAGGGCCTGTGTAGTGGTGACGCCGACCCGGCCTTCAACCGCCGACGATCAGCCGCAGCCCCAGCCCGACGAAGATCACGCCGGCCACGCGGTCCAGCCACAGCCCGGCCTGGCCGTGGCGCTTGAGCCAGGCGCCGACCTGGCCGGCAAACCAGCCCAGGGCGCCGAAGATCAGCGCCGCCTGCAGCGTGAAGGTGACACCCAGCTGCACGATCTGCGACGGTGCGTCGCCGCGCGGCGTGTCCACGAACTGCGGCAGGAAGGCCAGGAAGAACATCACCACCTTGGGGTTGATGGCGTTGGCCACCACGCCGCGCCAGAACAGCTGCCAAGGGGTCTCGGGTGCGGTGGCTGCGGTGTCAAGCTGAGTGCCGCCGCGGCTGCGCAGGGCCAGCCAGCCCAGACGCACGAGGTAGACCCCGCCGGCGATCTTCAGCGCCGTGAAGGCCAGCGGCGACGCCGCGATCAGCGCGCTCACGCCCACGGCGGCCAGCAGCGTGTGGCTCAGGCAACCCATCGCGCAGCCGAGCCCGAAGGCCATGCCCTGCACGCGCCCGCGCGCGGCACCCAGGCTCAGCACCATCAGGTTGTCGGGGCCGGGCGACAGCGTCACCAGCACCGCCGCGGCCAGGAAGGCCGCGAACTGCTCGGGGGCCAGCAGCGTCACGGCAGCACGTAGACGAGCGCGGTGCGTGCCGGCACGCGCAGCGTGGCGGTGGCGGCATCCCATTGCGCCTGCGCCGCCGGGCGCGGGTCGGCGGCGGCGGGGCTGCGGTGCACGGGATGCAGCACGAAGGGCCGGCCGCGCAGTTCGGGCAGCGTCAGCGTCGTGTCTTCGGGCGCTACGTTGATGGCGTAAAGCAACTCGGCGAAGCCGGCGCCTTCCACCAGGCGGCCGTTCGACGCCGGCACGCCTGGCTCGCGGCCGTTCAGATGGCCCACGACAACCGTCGGCACCTGCTGCGGCCCGGTGTCGAGCAGCGTCAGCCGGGCCGCGATGTCGTCGGCCGTGCGCAAGCGAAACAGAACGCTGCTGGCGCGGATGCGCAGCAGGTCGAGGAAGGCGTCGCGCGTGAACCGGATCTCGGCCGGCGTCGGCTTGATACCGGCATCCGCCAGCAGCGGCCGCATCGCCGGCCACAGCGCGCCGTTGTCGGCCTTGGGCGGCAGGCCGCTGCCGAAGAAGTTGTCGTGCAGCGTGAAGTCGATGCGGTTGAACCAGTCGCCGCTGTCGTAGCTGTTGCGGTCCAGGCTCTTGCTGCGCAGCAGCTCGACACCGGCGTGGAAGTAGGCGATGCCCTGGCTGAAGGCGGTGACGGCGGCGCCCAGCACCTGCACACGCGCGCGGTCCTCGCGGGGGGTGCCGGGCGGCAGCTTGAGCACGTTGATGTCGAAGAGCGTCGGGTTGTCGTGGTTCTCGACGTAGTTCACCACCTCGTCGGGCTGGGTCGCGAAGCCGGCGCCCTGGCCGGCATAGTCGATCTCTGCCAACGCTCTTGTGCTGCCGTCGAAGGTGGTCATGCGGTAGCCGCGCAGCGTGCCGGCCAGGCCCACGCGCACCAGGTCGGCGGCGCGCAACAGGTCTCCACGCGTGCCCACGCCCGCGGCCTGCGCGTGCGCGTTGGGCGCGTAATGCAGGCCGTTGAGCCAGCCCTGGCGCTGCAGCACTTCGGCCGGGCCGTCGCAGCAGCCACCGCCGCGCAGGGCGTCGCGGCCGCGGTCGCTGAAGGCGGCGATGCCGGTGCCGGCCAGCCGTCCTTGCGCGGCCTGCTCGAAACGCGCGCCGTTGGCCACCTCGCCGAAGTTCCAGCCCTCGCCAAGCAGTTGGATGTGGCGGCCGGTGGCGCGGTTCACCGCTGCCTGCAGTCGTTCCATGGCCGCGCGCGGCTGGTGGCCCATGAGGTCGAAGCGCATGCCGTCGATGCGGTGGTCGCGTGCCCAGACCACGGCCGAATCGATCATCAGCTTGGCCATCATGGTGTTTTCGGTGGCCGTGTTGTCGCAGCAGGTGCTGGTCTCGACCTGGCCTTGCGCGTTCAGCCGCTGGTAGTAGCCGGGCACGGTGCGGTCGAGCACCGAATGCGGCTTCTGGCCCGAGGCGCTGGTGTGGTTGTAGACCATGTCCATGCCGACACGCAGCCCGGCGCGGTGCAGCGCCATCACCATGCGGCGGAACTCGACGATGCGCACGGCGCCGTCGGCCGCGTCGGTGGCGTAGCTGCCTTCGGGCGCGGTGTAGTGCAGCGGGTCGTAGCCCCAGTTGTAGCAATCGACGGCCGCGCTGGCGGCGACGGCGGCCTGTTGTGCTTCGCTGTCGGGGGCCAGCGCGGCCAGGCGCGCCGCGTCGGGTGTCACGCAGCCCTGCTCGGGCACCGTCGCCAGGTCGAACACCGGCAGCAGGTGCACATCGGTCAGGCCCGCCGCGGCCAGCGCCGCCAGGTGCCGCATGCCGTGCGAATCGGCGTGCGTGAAGGCCAGGTAGGTGCCGCGGTGCGCGGCGGGCACGCGGGTGTCGCCGATGGAGAAGTCGCGCAGGTGCAGTTCGTAGACCACCTGGTCGGTGGCCGCCTTCACGGTATCGGGGCGCGGCGTGCTGACCCAGCCCTCGGGTTGCAGCCGCGGGTCATCGAGGCGGCCAATCCAGCTGCGCGTGGAGTTGGCGTTCAGGCTGATCGAGTAGGGGTCGGTGACACGGTTGCGCACGGTGCCCACGCCCGGCACGAAGACGTCGACCAGGTAGCTGTAGTAGCGGCTTCGCAGATCGCCCGGCAGCGTCGCCTGCCAGGCGCCGGTGGCCGGCTGGCGCTGCAGCGGCCGCAGCTGGCGCGCCGGGCTGCGGCCGTCTTCGTGCAGGCACAGCCACACCGCCTGCGCCGTGGGCGCCCAGAGCTTGAAGCCGGTGCGGCCGGGTGCGGGTGTGACGCCCAGGTCGGGCAGGTGCGCCGCGGCGGCGTAGAGCGCATCGAGCGCGCCGGCGGTCTGCGTCGCCGTGGCCTGCAGCACGCGGCCCTGGGCGTCTTCCCGCACCAGCACGAGCTGGCCGCGGTGCAGCGCCGGCAGGCGCGGCAGGTCGCTCGCACGCACGGCCAGCGTGACACCTTCGGCCACCCACTTGAAGCGCGTGGCCACGGCCGAGGGCAGTGTGCTGCCGTGCGGCGTAAGCACCAGGGCGCCGGCGGCACCCTGCACCGGCTGGCCCGGGGTGGCGACGATCTGCCCGCGTGCCGAGTGGTGCAGCCGGTAGCGCGGCGCGCCCCCGGCCGCGGGCGGCGCCGCGGGCCAGCGCAGCAGGCGCGCGTTCAGCCACAGGGCCTGCGCCGGCAATGGCGGCGTGGCCGGCGCAGCCTGCAACACGGCCTGGAAGTTGCCGTCGCACGCGCTGCGCGGTGGCACGGCGGCCGAGGCCGGTGCGGCCAACAGCAGCAGGGCGGCCAGCAGCCCCGCGGGGGCCCATCGACGTGAGGTCTCATCCCGGAACATGAGGGCGGGGCGCTGCAGTGGCGGGTGCGTCATGGGGGTTTCGGGCAGGGGCAGACGAAAGCGGATGCTAGCGAAGTAAAACTACATCGCCATTGCGCACCAAAAGGGGCATTCAGTTTCATCCGGGGTCGCGATGGGCGGCCAGGGTCTGTAGTTGGCCTACATTGCGGCCTGCCCGACACATCCCGCCGCATGCACCTCCACCTCCGCCCCGTCGCCGCCCTGCTGGCCCTGCTGGCCGGCCTGGCCAGTCTGGCCGGGGCCCAGCCTGCCATCGACACCCGCCCCGTGCCCGCCGGTGAACTCGGCAGCCGCCTGCCGGCCGCGCTGCGCGACGGCTGGCAGCACGGCGCTTTCATGGCGATCTTCGTGCGCGCCTGGCGCGACAGCAACGGCGACGGCATCGGCGACCTGCCCGGCCTCACGCAAAGCCTGGACTACCTGCACGACCTGGGCATCCGCGGCATCTGGCTGCTGCCCATCACCAGGAACGCCGACGGCGACCACGGTTACGCCACCACCGACTACCGCGACATCGCGCCCGAGTACGGCACGCTGGCCGACTTCGACGCGTTACTGGCCCAGGCGCACCGGCGCGGCATCGGCGTGGTGATGGACTACGTCATCAACCACAGCGCAGCCCAGCACCCGATGTTCACCGAGGCACTGAAGGGCCCGGGCAAGCCCTTCCGCGACTGGTATGTCTGGTCGGAAACGATGCCCGCGGGCTGGGACATCTGGGGCAAGAACCCCTGGTATGCGGCGGAAGGCCAGCCGTGGAATTTCAAGGGCGAGGTGAAGGACCTGCCGGCCCCGCCGCCCGGTGCGTACAACTTCTACTTCGGCACTTTCGGGCCGCACATGCCCGACTTCAATTTCCGCAACCCGGCGGTGCTGGAGTACCACCTGTCCAGCCTGCGCTTCTGGCTCAACCGCGGTCTCGACGGCTACCGGCTCGACGCCGTGCCGCACCTCTTCGAGACCGACGCGGTGCAATGGAACGACCAGCCGGCCAGCCGCCAGCTCACCAAGCAGCTGCAGGACCTGATCAAGGGCTACGAACACCGCACCGTGGTGTGCGAGGCCACCGCCGAACCGCAGGCCTATGGCGACCCGGCGGTGTGCGGCGGCGCCTTCGCTTTCGGCTTCGTGCAGCACTACCTGAAGGCGGCCCAGGGGGATGCCGCCTCGGTGCAGCAGGTGGCCGAGTACTGGCACGGCGCGCGGCCGACCATGGCCACCTTTCTCAGCAGCCACGACATCTTCGCCGGCCGCCGTGTTTGGGACCAGCTCGGCGGCGACGAGCGTGCCTACCGCATGGCGGCCGCCAGCTACCTGCTGCAGCCCGGCACGCCTTTCATCTACTACGGCGAGGAGATCGGGCAGGCCGGCGTGCCGGGTTTGCCCGGCGACCTGCCGCTGCGCAGCCCGATGAGCTGGACGTCCGATCCCGCCACCGCCGGCTTCACCACCGGCACGCCCTTCCGGCCCTTGGCACCCAACCTCGCCTCGCACAACGTGACGTCTCAGCACGCCGATCCGCGCTCGCTGCTGAACTTCTACAAGGCGATGCTGAAACTGCGCAACGGCCTGCCTTCGATTGCGCGCGGCGGCTACGAACACGGCTTTGCGCAGGGCCTGGTGGCCGGCTGGCAGCGGGTGCACAAAGAGGAACGCACGCTGGTGCTCGTCAACTACAGCCGCGAACTGGCGCAGGCGCGGATGGCCCAGCTGCCGCCGCAGGCGCGGCTCTTGTCGGCCTACCCCGAAGGTGGGGCGCTGGCGGCGCGCGCCGACGGCGGTGGCAACGCCACGCTCTGGCTCGGGCCGCAGTCGGTGCGGGTGCTGGTGGTCGAGACGGGTGCGGCTGAATCCGGCACGACGGCCAAGGCCGGCAAGGCCGCCAAGGCCAGCAAAGGCACGAAGTCCAAGGCCAAGGCCACGAAGTCCGGCCGGGCGCCGGCGAAGAAGAAGGCCGTCAAGCCGCGCTGAGCCGCGGTGGCGGCTCAGCGCCCGTGGTTGAGCGCCGGCTTGCCGCCCGGGGCGGCGCGCAGTGCCAGCGCCGCCAGCAGCATCAGCGCCATCACCGCCGCCACGCCGGCATACGCCAGGCGCAGGCCGTGCGCGCCGCCGCCGGCGAAGTCGGCCACGGCGCCGATCACCGTCGCCGACATCAGCGTGCCGACGCTGGTGAAGATGTTCACCAGGCCCTGGGCCGCACCGCGCTGTTCCAGCGGCGCCTCGTCGATGGCGATGGTGCGCAAGGCGCCGCCCACCACCACGCCCACACCCAGGCCCACCGGAACGGTGGCGGCGATGAAACCCCAAAGCCCGAAACCCGGCCAGGCCGAGGCGCCGTAGCCCAGGCCCAGGAAGGCGAAGCCGGCCAGGATCACGCTGCGTGCGCCCAGGCGGTTCAGCAGCCGGCCCGAACCCATCGAGCCGACCATCGAAAACAGCACCATCGGCAGCAGCACGAAGCCACCCTGCGCACGGTCGACGCCGTAGGCCTGGGTGGCGATCGAGGTCAGGAAGATCACGCTGCCCATGCCGAAGCCCGCGCCGACGGTGAGCAGGTAGGTGATGCGCAGCTGGCGCTTGCGAAACAGCACCAGCGGGATCATCGGTCGGCCAGCGCGGCGTTCGACATTGCGTTCCACCGCCACCAGCAGCGGCAGCAGCAGCGCCGCGGCGACCAGCAGCCCCGGCCACAGCGTGGTGCCGACGATGGGGTCGGCGCTGCGCGTGATGCCCAGCACCAGGCTGGCCAGCAGCGCAAAGACGAGCACGATGCCGGTCCAGTCCAGCGGCGGCAGCGGGCCGCTGCGCTGCTGCGCCGGCAGCGGGCCGCTGCGCTGCTGCGCCGGCAGCGGGCCGCTGCGCTGCTGCGCCGGCAGCGCCCGGTAGCCCATGACCAGCACCACGGCGGCGATGGGCAGGTTGAGCAGGAAGATCCAGTGCCAGCTGGCCACGACCATCAGCAGTGCTGCCAGTGGCGGCCCGAGCACAAACGCCATGCCGTAGATGGCGCCGATGAGGCCGAGTGCGCGGCCGCGCTGCGCCGGCGGCAGCGCGTCGCCGATGACGGCGCTGGCCGTCGGGATGATGCCGCCGCCGCCGACGCCCTGGATCGCGCGACCCACCAGCAGCATGGCAAAGTTCGGGCTCAGTGCAATGACCAGCGAACCCAGCGCAAACAGCGCCACGCTTACAAGGTAGACGGGCCGGCGGCCGTGGCGATCGCCCAGGTTGGCCATCAGCGCCGTGCTGGGCAGCGAGAACAGGATGAAGACCACCATCAGCAGGCCGGCGTCGCGGATGCTGAGGTCGAAGCTGGCGCGCAGCACCGGGATGGCGGGCGCGATGACGGCGGTGTCCAGCGCGGCCATGAAGACGCCGGTCAGCAGCACCGGCATCAGTCGGCGCGGCGCTGTGGCAGGGGTGGGGCTCGGATCTGCCGTGGGCGGGGCCGTTGACATCAGGGGCCTGTGCTTTGCGCCGGGCGCTGCGGGTGGCGAGGGCGCGATTCTAGGAGCGCTGCTCCACGCGACAGGCGCGCCAGATCAAGCCGGCGCGCCGAAGCCCGTGAACGGCGCGCGGCCGGTGGCCGCAGAGATGCGGGCCAGCGTCGGCGCCACTTCGTCGCCCACCATGCCCCAGCTGAAGCGCCAGCCCCAGTTGCCGTTGTCGCTGCCGGGCAGGTTCATGCGGTGGCTGCCGTCCAGCGCCAGCACGTCCTGCATCGGGAACAGCGCCAGGTTCGCCACCGAGCGGCTGGCGGCGCGTATCAGCGCCAGCGGCACGTCGTGGCCGTCGCCGCTGCCGCCGGGCCCGCCGACCTGCAGGTACTCGGCCGCATAGGCGCGGTGTGCGGCGGGAGCCTGCCGCCACCAAGCCAGGGCGGTGTCGCTGTCGTGGGTGCTCGTGTAGGCCAGGCAGGCCGGCACGTGGTGGTGGGGCAGGAAGTTGTGCGAAGCGTCGCCGCTGAAGGCTTCCTGCACGATGCGCATGCCGGGGAAGCCGAAGTGGTCGCGCAGCGCGATCACGTCGGGGGTGATGCTGCCCAGGTCCTCTGCCACCACGGGCAGCTTGCCGAGCGCCTGCTCGATGGCGGTGAACAAGGCCATGCCGGGGGCCGGCTGCCAGCGCCCGCCGCGCGCCGTGGGGCTGCTGGCGGGCACCTCCCAGAAGCCGACGAAGCCGCGGAAGTGGTCGATACGCAGCACGTCGGCGTGCACCAGCGCACGGCGCAGCCGCGCGATCCACCATGCGAAGCCTTCGGCCTGCATGCGGTCCCAGCGGTAGAGCGGGTTACCCCAGCGCTGGCCGTCGGGCGTGTAGCCGTCGGGCGGGCAGCCGGCCACCACGGTGGGCTGGTGGTCGCCGCCGAGCCGGTACAGCTCGGGCCGCGCCCAGACGTCGGCGCTGTCGTGGGCGACGAAGATGGGCAGGTCGCCCATCAGGTGCACGCCGCGCGCCCGGGCGTAGCGGCGCAAGTCGGCGATCTGGCGGTCGAAGCACCATTGCACGAAGTGGTGCTTCGCGATGCCCGGCGCCAGGCTCAGGCGCGCGACCTGCAGCGCGGCGGGCTCGCGGCGCGCCAGTGGCGCGGCCCAGGCCCACCAGGGCTGGCCACCGTGATTGTCCTTGAGTGCGGCGAAAAGCGACCAGTCGTCCAGCCACGCCGCCTCGGCCTCGCTCCAGGCGTGGAAGTCGGCGTGCTCGGCGGCGCCGGCGCGCGCGAAGAAGCCGGCCGCCGCCTGGCGCAGCCGCGTCCAGCGCCAGGGGATGACGGCGCCGTAGTCAACACGCGCGGCATCGAAGGCAGGCGGGTCGGCCAGCGCCGCGGCGTCGAGCCAGCCGGCTTCGACCAGCGGCGCCAGCGCCACCATGAGGCCGCTGCCGGCGAAAGCCGACGGCGACTGGTAAGGCGAATTCCCCGGACCGATGGGGTTCACCGGCAGCACTTGCCACAGGCTCTGCCCGGCGCCCGCCAGCCAGTCGACGAAGCGCCGCGCACCGTCGCCCAGGTCGCCGATGCCGTGCGGGCCGGGCAGCGAACTGACGTGCAGCACGACGCCGCTGCGCCGCCGCGTGAGGTCCATGCCGCCGG
>Ga0105047_10002656_pt1 | contig 31796 bp, 27 predicted proteins | sample MAT04_FD_78384 | JGI IMG/M metagenome (GOLD analysis project Ga0105047, IMG submission 78384) | Freshwater microbial communities from Lake Fryxell liftoff mats and glacier meltwater in Antarctica - MAT-04 (megahit assembly) | ecosystem: Environmental > Aquatic > Freshwater > Ice > Liftoff... | reverse complement strand
GATCCCCAGATGCTCGCGCGTGCCGACCAGCGATGGGCCGCCAGCCGGCCGGCGGGACGCGGTCGGGCGGCCGCGGGCAGCCTCCAGTCCATCGAGGCGGATCTCACGCAGCTGGCGCTCGATACGCGGTTCGGCCTTGCGTTCATCGGTCTCAACAGCCTGCTGCTGCTGGACGGTGCAGAGGCCCAACGGCAGGCGATGCGGACCCTTGCTGCCCACCTGCGACCAGGCGGTATCGCCATCGTGGACGTGCTGCTGCCGGATGCCGCCGAGCTCGCCGCCTACGATGGCCGGGTCACCCTCGACTGGATCCGCCAGGACGACGAGACGAGCGAGCTCGTGACCAAGTTGTCCAGCGCGCGCCACGACGCCGCGAATGCCACGATCACACTCACCACCCTGTATGACACCATCGCGGCCAACGGTGGGCCCGTGGAGCGTACCCAGCGCGTCGACCGGCTGACCTTGCGGGGCGTGAGTGAGCTGGCGCGGGACGCCTCGGAGGCCGGCCTGGAGGTCGAGTTGCTCGCGGGTGACCACCAGGCGAACCCGTTCGGGCCCGGATCCGAGCGGATCGTCCTGATCGCTGTTTCTGTATAGTCGCGCGGTGTCAGGCTCTGCAGCGCACGTTCGCCTGCTCCTGGTCGAGGACGTAGCCCAGGTCTCGCAGTACATCCGGAATCTGCTGCATGCTCAGGATCAGGTGCAGCTACTCGATGTCCTGACCGACGGCCGCCAGGCGCTCGATCAGGTCGCGCAGCTGCGCCCGGATGTGCTCATGATCGACTCCCTGCTCCAGGGCAAGCTGAGCGGCCTGCAGCTGCTGGAACGGGTCCGTGCTGCCGGCGTCGACCTGCCCGTCATCCTCATCACTGTGCCCCAGCGGCCGGTCAAGGTGACGCCCGAGATGGGCATCGTGCGCATCATGTCCATGCCGTTCAGTGGCTACGACTTCAAGACCGCGGTCCAGTCGGCCAAGCAGGAGCATCTGGCCCTATCGCCCGACTCCAGCTCGCGCACATTCGTGGTCTATGGCCCGAAGGGCGGCGTGGGCAAGACGACGCTGGCATTCAACCTCGCGGTGTCCATGGCCCAGCTGCCCAACCTGCGGGTGGCGCTGGTCGACGGCAGCCTCCAATTCGGGGATGTCCGAGCGCTGCTGCGGGTACCCGATTCGGCGCCCTCCGTGCTCCAGCTGCCGACCGACCGGGTCTCCGAGGCGGATCTGGAGCAAGTCGTGTGGCGTGACCCATCGGGCATCGACATCCTGCTCGCGCCACCGCGCGTGGAGATGGCCGAGATGGTCACGGTCCGGGACATGGAGAAGACGCTGTCGCTGCTCAAGCGCGTCTACAACGTGGTCATCATCGATACGCCGACCGTGGTCAATGACATGGTGCTGGCCTATTTCGATGCCAGCGACATCATCATCCACCTCGTCACCGCCGACTGGACCACGGTCCACAACTCCCGCCTCATGGCCCAGACGTTCGAGGCCATCGGGTACCCCATGGAGCGCGTCTGCTACGTGCTCAACCGGGCCGGTGCGCCGGGCAGCATCGATCCGCGCGTCGTCGTGGAGAGCCTGGGCCGGATCCCCGATTTCACGCTCCCCAGCGACGGCCGGCTGGTCGTGGACGCCAACAACCAGGGCGTGCCCTTCGTGCTCGTCGAGCCGAACGCACCGGTCAGCCTGGACATCGCCCGGATCGCAGCCGCGCTCACCTCGCGCCCCGTGCCGGCTGCGAGCGTGGCCGCGGGCCGATGACGCAGGGCTCCAGTCATCGAGGCGGCTCGTGGTGAGGCCGCCATGAGCGACCCGCGGCCCATCGGGCTCTTCGATTCGGGTGTCGGCGGCTTGACCGTGCTGCGGGAGGTCCGTCGCCGGCTTCCAAGGGAGAGCACCATCTATCTCGGCGACAACGCCCGGGCGCCATACGGTCCGCGGCGCGACGAGGAGGTCGTCCGCTTCAGCGCCGAGTGCCTCGACCACCTCATGCGCCAGGACGTCAAGGCCATCGTCGTTGCCTGCAACACGTCGTCGTCGGTCGCCCTGTCGTCGCTCCGCCAACGGTGCGACCTGCCCATCCTGGGTGTCGTCCGGCCCGGCGCCGTGGCGGCAGCAGCCGCCACACGCAATGGGCGTATCGGGGTCATCGCGACCGAGGCGACCATCCGGTCCGGCGCCTACCCACGCGCCATCGTGGATGAGCGCCCGGACGCGGATATCCGGGCGCACGCGACACCGGCTCTGGTGCCACTGGTGGAGGCCGGCCACCTCGCTGGTGCGCACGTCCTGGAGGCTGTTGCGGAGGCGCTGGCTCCGGTCCTGGACCCCAGCCTGCCGGCTATCGACACGTTGCTGCTCGGCTGCACCCACTACCCCTTGCTGGGCCGCGTCATCGCGGGTGCGGTCGGGCCGTCCATCGCTGTCATCGACTCCGCGTCCGCGACCGCGTCGGCGCTCGCGGCGGCGCTCGAGGTGGACGGGCTCGGCGCGCCGCTGGGCCAGGAGCCCGTCCATCGGCTGTTCACGACCGGTGACGTGGATACATTCCGTCGGACCACGGCGTTGCTATTCGGGCACCCCGCACCACGCGTGGACCTGGTCCGTCTTGTCGCACTGTCATCGGCCGCGGTCGGCGCTGCGTCCGGTGGAGCAGGGGCATGACCGGCCAGGCCGCCATAGCCGGGGTGATGTTGCGTCGGGCACACCTTGCGCGTGCCGCCGCGGTGGGCGTGGCGGTCGGTGCGGGCTTGGCCGCTCGCTATCTTGCTGAGCGTGGGACGCGCACGGCACCCACGGGCGTCGTCGACTGGGACGCGGCGCATGCCATCGCGGCCCGTCGGTTGCGGTCAGCGCCGGGCAGCCTCACGGCCGCGGAGCTGGCGCGTGCCGCACCTGCCTATGCTCGGGCCATGGAACGCATCGTGCCGGTGCTGGAGGAGCGACTCGGCGCTGCGCTGCCGGGCGTCGTCGAGCGCCACGCGGTGGTCGATCGCGCGGGTTGGGCGCAGGCAAACGCGGGTGTCTTCCGGGACCTGATGGCGCATCTGGAAGCGGCCACGTTGACCAGCCGCAGCGCCTCGCCCGCAGCTGGCGTGGCCATGATGGCCAACCGGTTCCTGGCCACCCGCCAGGTCGGTTTCTTGCTGGGCTATCTGGGTACCCGGGTGCTGGGCCAGTACGACATCGCGTTGCTGTCCGCAGAGGAGGCGCCCGGGCGACTGCTGTTCGTGGAGGAGAATATCCGCGCCACGGCGCGGAGCCTGGATATCCCCATCGATGAGTTCCGGACCTGGATCGCGCTCCACGAAGCGACCCATGCCTTCGAGATGGAGGCACACCCCTGGCTTCGGCCGTACCTGCGGGAGCGCCTGGAGCGCCAGATCGGTGGGCTCATCGGGGAGGCGCGACAGATCCAGGCGGGTGGCCTGCGGCACCTGCTGCGTCGCTGGCGCGCAGCGGCATCGGAGGGATCCCTGGCTGGCTTCATGTCACCCGAGCAGCGAGGCCTGCTGCGCGAGACACAGCTGGTCATGAGTCTCATGGAGGGGTTCAGCGACTGGGTCATGGACGACGTCGGTGAGCGACTCCTGCCGGACGTGGCGAGCATCCGGCAGCGATTCGAGGGCCGCCGTCGGCAGCGTCGCCGGGGTATCGATCGTCTCATCGCCCGCCTGACGGGCCTCGACCTGAAGATGGAGCAGTACCGGCGGGGCGAGCGGTTCGTGGCGGGCGTCTTCGCCGCCGGCGGTGATGCTGCGGTCGGTCACCTCTGGGACGGTCCGTCCTCACTGCCTACCGACGCCGAGATGGATGAACCCAGACGATGGGTCGAGCGCGTCGTGCCAGGGGCGCTGGGCGCCGACGGCCGGCCCCCGGCCACGACGCGCGCCGCGGACAGCGCCTGGGCGACGACCAGCAGTACCGCCCCGGTCCGAACCCAGATGACCCCGGACGCCTGATGCCGGGTACCGGCGCACGCGGCGTACCCTCGGCGATCGCACTCACGCCCATCCTCTCGGCGCGATATCGGGAGGCCGACCTGGAGCGCATCCGTGCCGCAGCGCCCGGCGCGAGGCTGGTCACGATCTCCCTCGAGGGTCTCGCTGACGGCCCGCTCGACGACCTCGAGGTCATGCTCCGCGGTCCGCTCCCTGCAGCGACCTTCGAGCGCATCCTGGTGCGTGCCCCACGATTGGCCTGGGTGCACTCCGCGACGGCGGGGGTCGAACGGCTGCTGGTGCCCGCTGCCGCGGGCAGGGGCCTGGTCATCACCAACGCTCGGGGGGTCTTCTCCGATCCCATCGCGGAGTACGTGCTGATGATGATCCTGGCCATCATCCGCCGGTTGCCGCAGCTCCTGGAGTTGCAGCGGGAGCGGACGTGGCAGCCGCTGCCGGCAACGGAGATGCGCGACACCACCGTCGGCATCGTCGGTCTCGGGTCCATCGGTCGGGCCGTGGCGAGTCTGTCGCTCGGCTTCGGAGCCCGCGTGGTCGCCATCCGCCGATCGGGAGCGGCAGGGCCCGCGGATGCGACGACGGCCGGCATCGAGCGCATCATGCGCCCGGACCAGCTGCCGGAGTTGCTGGCCGAGAGCGACATGGTCGTCCTGGCCATGCCCCTCACGGGCGACACCACGGACCTGTTCGATGCCCGCATGCTTGCCCGGATGCGGCCGGGCTCGTGGCTCATCAACGTGGCCCGCGGTGGGCTGGTGAATGAACGGGCGCTCATCGGGGCACTCCGGGACGGACCCATGGCAGGTGCGGTGCTGGATGCGTTCCGGGAGGAACCGCTGCCACCGGACTCGCCGCTCTATGGTCTGCCCAACCTCATCGTCACGCCACATACGTCATGGACCAGCGGACGGGTGCTCGATCGGACCATCGAACTGTTCCGCGTCAACCTGATCCGGTACATCGCCGGGGAACCGCTGCTGAATATCGTCGACACCACCAAGGGGTACTAAGACCGGATGCAGATCGCGATCGTGGGGCTCGCCCGAGCGGGCAAGACCACCGTCTTCAACACGCTCACCCGCGGCCACGCCGAGACGGGCGGCTTTGGCGGGCTGACCGTGAACACGGGCGTGGTCAAGGTGCCCGATGACCGGCTGACGCAGCTCACGGCGCGCTTCAAGCCCAAGCGGGAGGTGCCGGCCGACGTCACCTACGTCGACCTGCCGGCGCCACCACTGAGCGCCGACGGTGCAGCTGCGGCGGATATCCCCGCCGACCAACTCGCGCGCCTGCGCACCGCCGACGCGCTGCTGCATGTGGTGCGTGCCTTCGAGGATCCGTCGGTGCCGCATCCCGATGGCTCGGTCGATGGGTGGCGCGATGTGGAGCGGCTGGAGCTGGAGTTCGTGCTCGCCGACCTGACCGTGGTCGAGAAGCGGGTCGACAAGCTGCGCACCAGCGGCCGCCACGGCACGCCCTCGGAACGCGAGTCGAATGAACGAGAGCAGGAGGTCCTGGAGCGCATCCTGCCGGCGCTCACAGCTGGGCGACCCATCCGGGACATGGAGCTGTCAGAGGACGACGCCAAGCGCATCCGGGGCTTTCGATTCCTGACCGAGAAACCGGTCCTGGTGCTGCTCAATATCGACGAGGCGGATATCGCGCGCGCTGGCGAGGTCGTGGCCGTTGTGAGCGGCAAGGTCAGGCACCGGGCCACGCTGGTGGAAGCACTGTCGGCGCGTATCGAGATGGAGGTCGGGGAGCTGTCCGAAGAAGAGGCGGCCGTCTTCCGCGAGGATCTCGGCCTGGAGGGCTCCAGCCTGGAGCGGGTCATCCGCCTCAGCTACCAGCTCCTGGGGCTCATCTCGTTCTTCACGGCGGGTCCCGACGAGACCCGGGCCTGGACCATCCCTGATGGTGCGACGGCACAGGACGCCGCGGGTGCCATCCATTCCGACCTGGCACGCGGTTTCATCCGGGCGGAGATCGTGGGCTGGGAGGACCTGCTCGCCCTGGGCTCCACGGCCGAGGCACGCAAGGTCGGCAAGCTACGCTCGGAGGGCAAGACCTACCGGATGCGGGACGGAGACGTCGCCGAGATCCTGTTCAACGTCTGAGCGGGCCGCCCGTCGCCACACGAGCTGACTGACCTGCCCCGCGGGTCAGGTCAGTCGGTGCCCCAGAGCCGCTCTTCTGGCTCGATGTCGATGAGCAGGCTTCGGTGGTCGTCGTCATCGTCGCGACCGACCGGCCCCAGGTCGACATTGGCGACAGCCGTCTCGCCCTCCTGGGCCGAGACCGTGATGGCCACCCGCAGCTGGGTGTCGTCCACGACCAGGAAGCCGTGCCGGCGAGCCAGCTCGTTCGCGATCGCCTCACCCAGGGTGTCCTCGGTGTAGCTGTCGAGGACCGCGGTCCTCGACTCCAGCACCAACTCCAGCATCTCCCGTTCGTCATACTCGTTGTCGTGGTACAGGAGGACGTCGCTGTACAGCTCGTCGTCGCCCTCGTGGAGCTCGTAGAACCAGACCTGTTCGCCATCTCGAAGACTCATCGCCATCGAGTATAGGTGGCCCGTGACACCGGAGGTCCGATGGCCCAGGCAGCCGATCCAGTTCGCTCGGGTACCCCGGATGTCGTGGTCGCGGGCAGTGCCGCGCGCGACATCGACGCCACGGACCCTCGTGGCTGGCGCCTCGGCGGGGGCGTGACGTACGGCGCGCTCGCGTGTGCCCGGTTGGGCATCCGGACGGGCGTGCTGGTGGGCGTGGACACGGTGGCGTCGACCGCGTGGGAGCTGGACCTGCTCCTGGATGCAGGCGTCGAGCTCATCCGGGTCGAGCTGCCGAGCGGTCCCGTGTTCCACAACCAGGAGCGCCGCGAGGGACGTATCCAGACCAGCATCGACCCCGGCACCCCGATGCCGGTCGACGGGATACCAGCCGCCTGGCGCGAGGCACCAGCCTGGATCCTGGCCCCAGTCGCCAGTGAGTTGCCGGACGTCTGGGCGGCACAGCCAGCCGCGACCACGCAGGTCGCGTTCGCGTGGCAGGGGATCCTGCGTCGGCTGGTGGCGGGCGAACGGGTGACGCCACTCGTGCCCGGGCCATCAGCACTGCTGGCCCGCGCGGACATCGTGGGCGTCAGCGTCAACGACCTGGGCAGCGGACCTGCCTGGCCGGACATCATGGCCTGGCTGCGTCCGACCGTAGAGGTCCTGTTGACGGCCGGGGTCCATGGGGGCTTGCTGCTCCAACGTGGTTCGGGTGGAGGCGTCAGCGGCCGTCGCTTCCCGCCTGTCCCGGCGCGGGTCGAGCTGGATGCCACCGGCGCGGGCGACGCCACGCTTGCGGCGCTGGTGTGTGCCCGGGTCGCGGGCGCGCCCGGGGCGGGGCGCAGGGGTCGGGACCTGATGCTTGCCGCGACCGTCGGCAGTCTCATCGTGGAGGGCCCGGGGCTGGACGCAGTGCCCACGCTGGCCGCCGTCCGGCGACGGCTCGACCTGGGGAGGGCCGCATGACCGTCTTCGATCCGTCACGCTTCCGGGACCAGTTCCCGGCACTCGCCCTGGAACAGGACGGTCGTCCGGTGATCTATCTGGACGGGCCGGGCGGTACGCAGGTGCCACAGCGGGTCATCGACGCGGTCAGTGGCTACTACCGGACGATGAATGCCAATGACGGCGGCGCGTTCCTGACCAGTCGGCAGTCGGCAGCCATGGTGGCCGGGACCCGCGCGGCGGTGGCTGACCTGCTGGGCGCCGGTTCACCCGATGAGGTCCACCTGGGCGCCAACATGACGACCCTGACGTTCCACCTCAGCCGTTCCATCGGCGCGACCCTGGGCGCCGGCGACGAGGTGGTGGTCACGACCCTGGACCACGAGGCGAACGTGTCGCCCTGGCGTGCGCTCGCCGGTGACCGCGACCTGGTGGTGCGCACTGTCGACATCCGGTCCGAGGACGGCACCCTGGACCTTGACAGCCTGGCGGACGCCATGGGTCCACGCACTCGGCTGGTCGCCGTGGGCATGGCGTCGAACGCCCTGGGGACCATCAACCCCGTGACCCGGATCGCGGAGCTGGCGCACACACAGGGCGCACTGGTGTTCGTCGACGCCGTGCACTCCGTGCCGCATCGGGCAGTGGACGTGATGACGCTCGGTGCCGACCTGCTCGTCACGTCACCCTACAAGTGGTTCGCGCCCCATGCCGGTGTCCTGTGGGCGCGGCCAGGGGTCATCGAGGACCTGCCGGCGTACAAGGTCCGTCCGGCCCACAGCCCCATCGCGACCGGCACCCCCGCCTTCGAGCTCATCGCGGGTGTCGGCGCGGCCATCGAGTACCTCGCCGACCTGGGCCTCGACGCGGGACTCGGCCGACGACAACGATTGCTGGCCGCCATGGGCAGCATCGAGGCGCATGAGACGGCGCTGTCATTGCGTTTCATGGCGGGAGTGGCGGCCATCCCCGAGCTGCACCTGTGGGGCATCCGGGACCCGGAGCGGGTCGCGGAGCGGACGCCCACCTTCGGCCTCACGAGCAGGACGCGGACGCCGCACGAGATGGCCGAGGCACTCGGGCGTGTCGGCATCTTCGCCTGGGACGGCCACTTCTATGCCCAGGCACTCATCGAACGCCTGGGTCTGGCCGCGTCGGGTGGCCTGTTGCGAATCGGGTTCGTGCACTACAACACCGCCGAAGAGGTGGATCGCACCCTGGACGCCCTGGAGGCCATCGTCGACGGCCGCACCCCAGCCTGAGGCCGCTCAAGCGGCCGACGCGGCACGCGTGCGGTCTCAGGCGGACTTCCATGCGAGGCGCCCGCCCCAGTAGGCGAGGCGCCCGCCCCAGGGTGCATGCGCCAGGAGGCGCCCGCCCCAGGGTGCACGCGCGAGACGCGGTGATCAGGCCACGTCGACCCAACGACGCTCTTTCGCCGACAGCTCGACCGCGTCCAGCACGGCACTGACGCTGGCACCCTCGTCGAAGCCCGGGAGACCCGGTCTGCCTTGGCTGATCGCCTGGAGCAGCTCGTGCACCTCGATGACCTTGAGTTCGTGCAATCCGAGTGGCACGCCGGCGATTGGCCAGAACCGTCCGTGGTCGCCGTGGTTCGGGCCCACGGCCACCTCCCGGAAGCCACGAAGCTCGCCGTCGACGTCTGGCAGCGAGAGGCCCAATGTGTGGGCCGCCTGCTGGTCGAAGCGCAGAGAACCCTTGCTGCCGACGATCTCGATGGCGAGGTCGAAGGCATGTCCCGTGGCGACGCGACTCGCTTCGAACAGGCCGCTGGCACCATCCTGGAAGCGCGCCATGAAATGAGTCACATCATCATTCTCGACCTTGCGTCGTGAACCGCCTGCGGCAGCCGCCGTGCCGTACCCGAACACACCGGCGGGTTCGGGCCTGTCTGCGATGAAGGTCGAGGTCTGGCCGCTGACCGATGCGATCGGGCCGATCAGCGACTGAGCCAGGGCGATGACATGCGCCCCAAGATCACCGAGGGCGCCTGATCCTGCCCGGGAGCGGTCGAAGCGCCACGTGAAGGGCACCTCCGGATCGCTGACCGCATCGAGCGAGAAGTTGCCGCGCACCGTCCAGATGGCACCCAGATCGCCGCGCTGGATGAGCTCTCGGGCGAGGGCTATCGCCGGATTGCTCAGGTAGGTGAATCCGACCAGTGTCGTCACTCCGGCGGCCGCAGCGGCATCTGCCATCCGACGCGCGTCGACGGCGGTCAGGGCCAGGGGCTTCTCGCAATAGACGTGCTTGCCCGCCCCGAGCGCGGCAAGGGCGATGTCAAGGTGCAGCCAGTTGGGCGTGACGATGTCGACCACATCGATTGCCGGATCATCGATGGCCTCGCGCCAGTCAGTCGCCCAGCGGTCGTAGCCGAGGGCAACGGCGCCGGCCGATGCAAGCTCCTCGGTCTCATCGACCAGCAGGCTGAGGCGTGGCGCGAAGGGAACCTGCCCGTAGACGGTCGCGACGTTGCGGTACGCGAGCGTGTGCGACTTGGCCATCAGGCCACTGCCGATCATGGCGATCCGCAGCGGCGGTGTGCCGTTCGTGACTCCGGATCCACCGGTCATCGGATGCCCACTCTCGTGGCGATCGCGGCGCGAAGTGTCGCGGCTGCGAAGGGGATCGCATCGTCCGGGGGGAGGTCCCAGTCCTCATTCTCGATGGACAGGCTGTCGTCGTAGCCTGCCGCCTGCAGCGCGCCAACGAAGGAGCCCCACCATGCAGCGTCATGCCCCCGGCCGGCCGCCGCGAACTTCCAGGGGGCATCGTCCGGCGGGACCGTGACGACGTATGAGGCACCCAGTGGGTACGCCGTCGCCGGGTCCGGACGCGTGTACCGATCATCCAGCACGCCGTTGACCGCGATCGACGCCTCGTCGAGCAAGGTATCCTTGGCCGCCGCATGCCAGATGCGACCGGACAGACGAGCGATCGCCCGGAGCGGATCGATGCCTTGCCAGAACAGGTGGCTGGGATCGAGATTGACCCCGAGGTGGTCGGAGCCGACAGCCTCGATGAGGCGCTCCAAGGTCGGCGGGCTATAGGCCACGGTGTGGGGGTGCATCTCGACGCAGAGGCGGATGCCGTGCGCGGCCGCGTGGGCGGCGGCTTCTCGCCAGAACGGCACCGCAACCTGCCATTGATAATCGCGGACGTCGAGCAGGCCACTGTCCCAGGGGGCGATCGACCAGGTCGGCCGGTCGGCCGTAGGGCCACTTCCCGGGCCACCCGGCATGACCACGACCCGGTCGACGCCGATCAGCGCCGCCAGCTCGACCGAGGCGCGGATGTCGTCCCGGTGTTTCGGACCGACCGCGGGATCGGGATGCAGCGGATTGCCATTGGAGTTGAGGGCCGTGATCCGGACGTTATGGGCTCGGAAGACGTCGAGCCACGACTCGCGTTTGTCGGCATCTGCGATCAGCTCGCGTGTCGCGCAGTGCGGCGTGGACAGGAACCCTCCGGAGGCGACCTCCGCGTCGCTGATCCCCCAATCGCGGAGCCGCTCGAGCGCTGATGCAAGAGGAAGATGGTGGAGGGGCACCATGTACAGACCGATCTTCAATCTCGTCGCCTTTCGTCAGGTGATATCGATGGCAGTGGATGGACAATGTGTCCGCCGTTCGTCACTATACCCACGGCAGCGCAACCGCTTGCGTGCAGTCGGCGCGGCAGACGTCGTGGGCACAGGTGTCGGTGGGGTTCGAAAGCGTGGAATCCAGGGAGCTGGGCCGGACCGGCCTGCGAGTGTCGACGGTCGGTTTGGGCACGTCGCCGCTCGGGGACATGTTCGGAGCGGCTGATGAAGCGAGTGGCATCCGGGCGGTGCATGCTGCCCTGGATGCCGGCATCAATCTGTTCGACAGTTCGCCCTACTACGGCGGCGGGCTGGCTGAGGCGCGTCTCGGTAAGGCGCTTGCGGGCAGGCGAAACGAGATCGTCCTGGCGACGAAGGCGGGTCGATACGGCCTCGACGACTTCGACTTCACGCCCGCCCGCATCCGGTCGGGCGTCGAGACGAGCCTCCGCCTCCTTCGGACGGACTGCGTCGACATCCTGCAGCTACATGACATCGAGTTCGTGCCGCTCGAGCCGGTTCTGACCGACTCGTACGCCGAGCTGGTGCGCCTCCGGGACGAGGGCAAGTGCCGGTTCATCGGCATGACGGGCTATCCGATGCGCATGTTGCGTCGTGTCATCACGGAGACCGATGTCGACGTCGTGCTCAGCTATGCACACGGCACGCTCCTGGATGGCTGCCTGCGGACGAGTCTGCTGCCACTCGCAGCGGAAGCAGGCGTCGGGGTCATCAATGCATCGGCGGTCGCCTTCGGCCTCCTGACCTCCGGCGGCTCGACCGTGGGCATCGACCACCCCGCGAGCGAACAGGTGCGGGCCGCTGCCGTTCGTGCCCGCACCGTTGCCGTACGCCACGGTGCTGACATCAGCTTCCTGGCCAACCAGTTCGCGATCCAGAGGAGCGGTTGTGCCACGACGTTGGTGGGAACCACCCGACCCGAGCATGTCCAGGAGGCCGTGAGAGCAGCAACGCAGCCGATCGACGAGGAACTGCTCGATGAGGTGCTGTCCGCGGTCGCCGATGTCCGCGATACGTGCTGGACGATCGGGCTGCCGGAGAATGATTGACCCGATGGCCACGGAAACTGGCACTGGCGCAGATGGCTCGATCGCGCAGTTCGCCTCGGCTGGCCTGCACAAGATGACCTGATGGAGGCCGGTCTGTCGCTTCTCAGGATCGCTGCTCCGCTGGGTGATTTGTCACTTGACGTGGCCATGCAATCGATTATCCTGCGTCGAACGCGTCGCGGCAGCGAGCCCTGACGCACCATGTGTGGCCAGCGGGGACGCCTGGCTGGGTATCGAGGAGGTCAACTCGTGGGACAGGTCGGCATCGGGATGCTGGGCGTGGGCCGGATGGGCGCTGCCCATGCACGCATCGCGGCCGGCATGGTTCCCCGGGCGCGCGTGGTCGCTCTTGGGGACGTTGATGTGGCGGCTGCGGAGCGTCTGGCCGCTGAGCTGGGCAACCCCCGGGTCTACGCATCGGCGGAGGCGCTGGCCGCCGACCCCGACGTGGATGCGGTGGTCATCGCCGTCTCATCCAGCCGGCACGTGGATGCCATCCGTGCGGTCGCGGCCGCCGGCAAGCCCATCCTGTGCGAGAAGCCGCTGGCCCTGACCCTGGCGGACACGGACACCGCCATGGCCATCGCGGATGCTGCCGGCGTGCCCCTCCAGGTAGCCTTCATGCGTCGCTGGGATCCCGAGTACCAGCGGGCTCATGCCCGTCTCTCGTCGGGCAAGCTTGGCCGGCCGCTGCTCTTCAAGTCGCTCCAGTTCGACCCAGAGCCGCCGCCCCTCACGTTCGCCGACCCGCGCACCTCCGGCGGTATCTGGGTGGACATGGGCATCCACGAGTTCGACCTGGCCCGCTGGCTGATGAGCGATGAGGTGGAGGAAGTGTTCGCATACGGCAGCACCCTGTCTCACCCGGACCTGGCAACGGTGGGTGATGTCGACAGCGCGGTTGCCGTGCTCCGGTTCGTCTCTGGCGCGACGGGCACGGTCGAGCTGGCGCGAGACACCACATACGGAGAGGACGTGCGCACAGAGGTGCTGGCTACTCACGGGGCGGTGTGGGCGGGCACGCTGCCGGTATCCCAGGGGGCGTTCAGTGACCGGTCCTCACGTGCCGTCACGGTCGATTCGTCGGAGGCGGCGGTGCTTCGCTTCGAGCGCGCGTACACCCACCAGATGCGGGGTTTCGTGGACGCCGTCGCGGACGGGCAGCCGGTGCGGGTGACGGCTGCCGACAGTCGCGCGGCGCTGGGTATCGCACTTGCCGCACAACGATCGATGCACCAGGGGGTGCCGGTTCGGGTCACGGACATCCTGGGGTCTGCCGACTCGGATACGGTCCAAGCGTGACACATCGGGCGACCGACCTCCCACGGGTGGGTTTCCAGGTGTGGAGTCAGTCCACCACGTGGCCGGAGCTAGCCAGGACCGCCCGCGACATCGAGCGTCTGGGGTTCAACAGCCTGTGGTCCAACGACCACTTCTTCCCGCCCGCCGGCGCGGGGGCTGACTCGGCTGAGGGCCTCGATGGGCCGGTCCTGGAGGGCTGGATGACGCTCGCAGGTTTCGCCTCGGAGACCAGCAGCATCCCGCTGGGCGTCATGGTCAGCGGCGCGGGCTACCGGAATCCGGGCCTCCTGGTCAAGATGGCGACCGCCCTGGACCATATCTCGGGCGGCCGGATGTCCCTGGGCCTCGGCGCTGGCTGGCACGAACGTGACCATCGCGCATTCGGGTTTGAGCTGCCTCCCATCCGGCAGCGGCTCGATCGCCTGGATGAGCAGGCGGCGGCCGTTCGGGCGCTCCGCGATGGCGACGAGGTGACCACGAGCGGCCGCTGGGTGTGCATGGAGCGGGCACGTAACGATCCAGCGCCACTCGGGCCGTTGCCGCTGATGATCGGCGGCAGCGGTGAGCGCCGGACCCTGCGCATCGTGGCTCGCGATGCGGACGCCTGGAACGGCGAAGGCGATGTGGCGACGTTCGCCCACAAGTCCGGCGTCCTTGACGGGCACTGCGCCGCCATCGGGCGTGACCCGGCCGCGATCCGACGCACGGTGGGCCTGCCACCGCCGCACCTGCGCGCCACGCAAGCGGAGGCGATCGCCTCGCTGTCGAGCATCCTGGAGCACAACGGCTACTCCCCGGCCGAGGCGGCCACCATGGCGGCCGACGATCCGTTCGCGGACACCCTGGACGCGGCGCTCCCGCGACTCGCCGCGTACAAGGCAGCGGGAGCCGACGAGGTCATGTTCGACTGGCCTGCACCGTTCGACACGGAGACGCTGGAGCGGTTGTCGGCGGTCCTGGTCGCCCATCCGCAGGGCAACGGCTGGGCACGGGCATGACCACCGGGTCCACGGCCGCCGGACGCGCCGATGGCGGCCCTGCCATCGAGCTCATCACGGCGACCAAGACCTATGGCTCGGCCGTCGCGCTGGACGGCATCTCACTGGACATCGGTGCCGGGGAGTTCTTCTGCCTGCTCGGACCGTCGGGCTGCGGCAAGACCACGACGCTCAACCTCATCGGTGGCTTCATCCCTCTGACCTCGGGCGAGTTGCGTATCGAGGGCCGCCGGGTGAACGACCTGCCGCCACACAAGCGGAACGTCAACACCGTCTTCCAGAACTACGCTCTGTTCCCCCACATGACGGTCGCCCAGAACGTGGCTTTCGGCCTGCGGATGGAAGGGCTTGACAGCGGGCAGACCGATGCGCGGGTTGCCGAGTACCTGGACCTGGCAGGGCTTGGTGCCCTCGCACATCGCCTGCCGTCGCAACTCTCGGGCGGCCAGCAGCAGCGTGTGGCGCTCGCCCGCGCACTGGCCAAGCGGCCCGCGGTGCTGCTGCTTGATGAGCCATTGGGCGCGCTTGACCTCAAGCTGCGGCGCCAGATGCAGACGGAGCTGTCACGCATCCATCGCCAGGTGGGCACGACGTTCGTGTTCGTCACCCACGACCAGGAAGAGGCCCTCTCGATGGCCACCCGGATCGCGGTGATGTCGGGCGGCCGGATCTCCCAGGTGGGCACGCCGCGTGAGATCTACTACCGACCCGTGGACCGGTTCGTTGCCGACTTCATCGGTGAATCGAACTTCATCGCCGGCGTCGTGGAGCATGACGGCGACCGGGCATGGTTGCTCGTCTCGCCGGCGGAGCGCGTCCCGGTGCCTGCCGGTTCCCCGGATGGCGCGGCGATACTCATGGTGCGACCCGAGTCCCTGGAGCTTGGGACCGCGCCGTACGATGGTTCGCGACCCGGCCTGCGCGGCCGGATCACGCATGTCGCGTTCCTCGGCAATCACATGCGCATCACGGTCGACACGGCGGCAGGCGCCATCGTCGTGCACCGACCTCACGAGGCGGGCGCTGGCCGACTCACCCAGGACGAGTCATTGGAGATGGAGGTAGGCATTTGGTGGGCGGATGACGCGGCCATGATCCTGGAAGCGGACTAACGGAGGAGACCAACGATGGACCACTTGAGCAAGCATTTCTCCCGGCGTCGGTTCCTGCAGACGACGGCGGGTGTCACCGGTGCGATGGCCATGGGGGGATTCGCCTCCGCATCACGCGTCATGGCCCAGTCGCCAATGGCCGGTCCGACCGGCACGTTCAACTTCATGACGTGGAGCGACCACTTCTACCAGGAGCAGCTGGACGCCATCACCGCCGCCATCGACATCACCCCCAGCATCAGCGAGCTGGCCGGCAACGCCGAAGGCTTCATCCGCCTCGGCGAGGTCGGCGGCCAGCTGGACATGATCTCGGGCGATGCGTTGTGGGTGCCTCGCTACTTCGAGGACGGCCTCATCGACGCCTGGGACATCAACGAGCTGGAAGTGTCGAAGGGCCTGTACTCGCTGGCCCGTGAGTTCGACATCTGGACCACCCCCGCCGGCTATCTCGGCTATCCCTTCGGATGGTCACCGGTGCAGATCTACTACGATCCTGCCCATGTCTCCCCGGCGCCCGATTCCTGGGAGGTCCTGCTCGACCCCAAGTACGCGGGACGCGTCATGGTCGAGAACCAGCCCGAGGAAGTGCCCGCGTACATGGGCAAGCTGGCCGGGGTCGCCGACCCGTACAACATGACGACCGAAGAGCTGGCCCAGGCCAAGGAGCTGATGATCCGGCTCAAGCCGAATGTCCTGCGGCTCGCCCAGCAGAACACGGACGTGGTCAACGCCCTCACGAACGGTGAGGTGTGGCTCGCGACCGGCAACCTGGGCTACGACGAGCGCGTCAGGGAAGCCGGAGGGCCGGAGATCAAGGTCTTCACACCCAAGGAAGGCACCATCGGCTGGATGGACGCCGAGATGATCGTGACCGGGGGAGCCAACTCGGCGCTCGTCCGGCCGTGGCTGGAGATGGCCCAGACACCGGAGCACATCGCCGAGAACTTCCTGCGGTACGGCAGGCCCCTGTTCAACGAAGCCGCGTACAAGGTGCTGGTGAACAACGGCCACCAGGAGCGCGCTGACCGGTTCCTGTACAACAAGCCGGAGACGGTCCAGACCATGACCCTCAAGGGCCCCGGTACATCCACGCAGGCCGCCATCGAGGCCTTCAACGAAGTGTTCGGCGCCTGATCGGCCGCAGAACCCTGACATCGTGACCTCCGAGGTCGGCCGGGGCACCACCCCGGCCGATGCTCCCGAGATCGGCCAGCGGCGCTCGGTCGCGCGCCTGTGGCCCGCGATACCGGCGGCGCTTGTCCTGGGTGTCCTGTTCCTGGGCTCCATGGCCTTCATGGTCGTGTTCAGCTTCTGGCGCACGGACGCCGACTTCCACCTGGTGCCGGACTGGAACGTGGACAACTACGTCAAGTTCTTCACGGTGCCCACGTACCTGCGCACGTTCGGCAAGACCCTCGTGATGGCGGCAGCGGTGACCGTTGCGGCACTCGCGACGGCGCTGCCGTTCACGTACTTCCTGGTGCGCTATGTCAGCCGGCGCTGGCAGCGCATCGTGCTGCTGGCGGTCATCGTGCCCTTCTGGACCAGCTACCTGCTCCGGGTGTACGCATGGCAGGCGATCCTGGGCGAGCGGGGAGTGATCAACCAGCTGCTCATGGGCCTGGGCATCATCGACGCACCCACGCGCCTGTTCACCTACAACGACCTGAGCGTGTTCATCGTCCTCGTATACGTGTCCTTCCCCTTCGCGGCGCTGGCGCTCTACGCCACGCTCGAGCGGTTCGACTTCGGCCAGCTGCGCGCCGCGCAGGACCTTGGTGCGCGGCCGGACCAGGCACTCCGCCACATCCTGCTGCCCCAGATCCGGCCGGGCATCATCACCGCCTGCATCTTCGTGTTCGTGCCCATCATCGGTGAGTTCCTCACCCCGGTCGTGGTCGGCGGGACACAGGGCGTGCTCATCGGCAACCTGGTCATCAACTTCTTCCGGGGCGCCCAGATCGCCCAGGGCGCCGCCTTCGCGATCGTCATCGCGGCCTTCGTCACGCTGCTCCTGATCGTGTTCCGGCGGCATCTCCAGGTCGAGGATGTCGTGGCCCGTGGCTAGAGGCATCGACCCCATCGAGACCATGCCCGTGAGTCCCCACGCCCGCGCCACGCGGCGCGCGTTGTGGTTGTGGGCGGTCATCGTGATGGCCTTCCTGTATGTGCCCATCGTGCTGCTCGTCATCTTCTCGTTCAACGAGCCCGCGTCACCCGGGCTGCCCATCACCGGGCTGACCCTGGATTGGTACGAGGACGCGCTCACCAATCGGCTGTTGCTGGACGCGGTCAAGAACTCCATCTTCGTCGCCGTTGCGGTGTCGATCCTGGCCACCATCATCGGCACCATGGCCGCCTTCCCGCTCGTGCGCGGCCGCATCCGCTATCCAGGCGCGGCGCGCATCGTGGCGACGCTGCCCATCATGCTGCCCGGGATGCTCCTGGGCATCGGCATCCTGCTTTTCCTGCGCCGGGTCCTGGACCTGGAGCTGTCGCTCCTGACCGTCGTGGCCGGGCACCTGGTGTTCACCGTGCCGTTCGTCATCCTCATCGTGGCGGCCCAGCTCCAGGGCTTCGACCGAAAGCTGGAGTGGGCGGCCGCGGACCTCGGCGCCGAACCACGCCAGGCCGCCCGCCACATCATCCTGCCGCTCATCTGGCCGTCCATCCTCGCCGGAGCGCTCATCAGCTTCACGTTGTCCATCGACGAGTTCGTCATCACGTTCTTCACCGTGGGCCCCCAGCTCACGCTGCCGACCTACATCTACACCCAGATCAAGTTCGGAGTCACACCGGCTGTCAATGCCATCGCGACCCTGCTGCTGCTGGGCACGCTGCTGATGTTCGGTCTGGGTATCGTGCTGCTGTCGGTCGGTCGTCGGGTACGACGTCGGGATGCGACCTGATGGCGAGCCTGGCTGCCGCGGTATCCCCGTTGGCGCGCGTCGTCGAGTTGGGTGCTGCGCGGGCCGCGAGTGATGCCGAGGTAGCCCGTCGCCTGCACCCTCGCTATGCAACGCCGCTGGCTCGGGCGGCCAGGGGCGACATCACCGTCCGGGGCCTGCCGTTCCGGCTGGGTGGCGATGACGCGGCACGGCAGTGGCTGCTCATCGACCGGCCGGTGGTGGTGGACATGACCGGCATCATGGCTACCCATATCGTGCTGTTCCAGTTCTGTGATTCCTGGCGCGACGCGGCCGGGGACCGGCCGCGGGCCGTGCCCATCGGCTGGGTGGTGCCGCTGGGTGAGCCGCTCGCCCAGGTCGCCGTGACCCTCGACGACGGGAATCGGGTCGACGTTGTGTTACGTCGCCGTTTCGAGGTCAACGAGGGCATCATCGGCTGGGGCAGCATGGCCTTCCGAGCGGTGCCTCACAGGGTCGAGTCGCCCGTGGAGCCCCTGGGGGCCCACCCGCCACAGCAGCCCGGCCGCTATGCGCCGACCGGCCACGCGGGCCCGATGACCATCCTGCCCGGCGGATGGGGCGCCCGGCAATCGGGCGTCGAGGACCACGTGCCGAGCGCCACGGACGAGCTCATGTTCTGGCTGCATGCCATCGAGGTAGCTGATGCCACGGGCGCACCACGGGCGCTCCGGAGCATCAGCATGGCGCCCATCGAGGGACCTGGCGACGGTCGCGTGGTCGTGGTCGGGGCCATGACCACGTTCAGCGGCAACGCGTCGCCGCTGCGCTGGCAGCCACGCCGGTCGCTGCGGCTGACGGGCGCATCGACACTGCCCATCGACGTCGACCTGGGTGTGGTGGCTCGGCGCCGAGCCCTCCCCGTGCCGCCCGCCGCGGCCGATGTCGCGGGCTGGGGCGTGGATACGCTCCAGCTTTCGGATGCGGAGGAGATCGAGATCTCGGTGGCCGACGACGCCACGATGCGCATCGGAGGCCAGGCGTGCGCGATCCCTTCCGGACGGACGTCAGCGTCCGGGGATGCGCCGGACGTCCATCCATTGACCGATGCGGCGCCCAGGATCCAGGTCTTGCCACGGGCCGACCGACGACTGAGCGTCACCATCACGGATGGTGAGGGCCGTCCCGCGGCGGCTCGCGTGCGGATCCATGCGTCGGACGGTCGCTACCTGCCGCCACTGGGTCATCGGGATACCGTCAACCCGGGCCTGTACGAGGACATCGGCGCGGACCTGGAGCTGGGCGGATCCGCGTACGCGTACGTGGATGGCGCGTTCGAGATCGACCTGCCGGCCGATGGCGCCCAGCTCATCGCGGTCGCGGGGCCTGATGCCCAGCCCATCCAGGCCAGCCTGACGGCGACCGATCTCGATCGCGGATCGGTGGGTCTGACCTTCGAGGCGCCCGTCCGACCATCCCTCGGCACCTGGGTCTCGGGCGACTCCCACGTCCACTACCTGTCGCCACCGACGGCGCTCCTCCAGGCACGCGCCGAGGGCATCAACGTCGTCCATCTGCTGGCCACCCAATGGGGTGACCTGCACACCAGCATGGCGGATCTGGGTGGCGACCAACTGCATGCCTCGGGCGAGCACGCGGTCTGGGTCGGCAGCGAGAACCGCCAGAACATGCTGGGGCACGTCGGTCTGGTAGGTGCTTCGCGGCCCATCCTGCCGTTCGCCAGTGGTGGCGCACCGGAGGGTCGCATCGGGGGAGCCGTGGACCTGCTGATGGCCGATTGGCTGGAGCGCAACCGCGCAGCGGGCGGACTGAACATCGCCGCACATTTCCCGCTGCCACTGGCCGAGATCGCGGCGGACATCGCGCTGGGGCTCGTGGATGCGCTGGAGTTCCAGTGCTTCGACCCGACCCTGGATGGGCCGCCTATCCGGGAGTGGTATCGCTATCTCGATGCGGGCTACCGGCTGCCCATCGTAGGTGGTACCGACCGGATGTCCGCGGGAGTCCCAGTGGGCCAGATCCGGACCTGGGCGCGTCTGGAGGACGGCGCATCGCTGACCTTCGCTGGTTGGTCGGCGGCCATCCGTGCGGGTCGCACGTTCGTGACCTCCGGACCCATCCTGGAGCTGCGTGTCGATGGTCGGGTGCCAGGCGACGAGCTGCGCCTGGACCACGGCGCACACGTCGAGGTGGAGCTGGTGGCGCGTGCGGCGCAGCCGGTCATCTCGGTCGTGGAGGTCATCCGCGGCGGCCGGGTCGTGGCCAGCCAGTCCAGCCCGACACCCACGCGCGACCTGATGCTGCGGGACACGCTGCGGGTCGACACCAGCGGCTGGATGGCGGGCCGCAGCCGCAGTCCGCTGGCCGTTGGCTCGGCCTTCGCATCGAGCATGGCTGCCCACACCTCGGCCATCTACCTCGAGGTGCCCGATCACCCTCGGCCGGCAGCGGATGCGCAGCCGTCACTGGACCTGCTCGAGGGCACCCTTGCCTGGCTTCGGGAGCTGGCACCCATCGCTGACCGGCGAGACCTGGCGCGCTTCGAGGCTGCCCTGGAGGCAGCCAGGCGTCGCATGGAGGGACGTGCGTCGGCGGAGCCCTGAGGTTGCGCCGCCTCGACCAGGCGGTATCGACGAGCTGATATGCAGGGGTGCGCCCCGGGAAAGGAGTGGCTGGATGCAGGCCATCGTCTTCGAGGAAGCGGGTCAGATGACCCTGCAGGACCGTCCGATGCCCCAGATCGATCGACCCGACGATGTGCTCATCGCGGTCGAGGCCTGTGGCATCTGCGGCACGGACGTCCAGATACTGAATGTGCCACCCGGCCATCCGGCGACCCCCGGCGTGATCATGGGTCACGAGTTCGTGGGTCGGGTCATCGCTGCGGGGCCGTCCGCTGACCCGGCGCTGGTGGGTCAGCGCGTGGTCGTGGATCCGGACCCCAAGTGCGGCGCGTGCGTCTCGTGCCGCGCCGGCCGACCCGCGACGTGCTCCAACATCGTGGCCCTGGGCATCTTCCGGGACGGCGCGCTGGCCAGCCACGTGGTGGCGCCAGCCCCGGCATGTCACCCCATCGCGGAGCACGTGCCGGCCGAGATCGCGGCGATGGTGGAACCCCTCGCGTGTGTCATCAACGGCACCCAGCGGGCGGCCACCCGTCCGGGCGAGTCGGCCATCATCTTTGGCGCCGGCGCCATCGGTTGTCTGTTCACCGCCGTGCTGCGGGCATCGGGTGCCCATCCGGTGATCGTGGTCGAGCCCCGGCCAGAGCGGGCCAGCGTCGCGCTCGCCCTGGGCGCGACGGCGGTCGTGACACCCGACGAGCTGGCGGCACGTCGCCACGAACTGCTGCCGGATGGCGCCGACATCGTCGTGGATGCGGTCGGCAGCGTGCTTGCGCAGGCCATCGATATCGCGGGCCAGAGTGGCCGCCTGGTCATCTTCGGGATGAATGCCAATGCCCGTCCACCCATCCACCAGACACAGATCACCGAGAAAGGCTTGACCATCATGGGTTCCTACATCACCGACTTCACCTTCCCACCCGCGATACGCCTGGTCGAGAGCGGGCTCGTTGACCTGCGACCCATGGTCAGCGCGATCCTGCCGCTGGCATCCACCGGGGATGGCATCGCGCGTCTCCGCTCGGGTGAGGCCACCAAGATCATCATCACGCCGGCATGAGCACCATCGACGGAGCTCCTGCCCGGATGCGCATCGCCAGCGCCCCCGTCTCTTTCGGTGTGGACGAGATCGTCCTGGACGACATCTGGATGCCCGAGCCGGACGAGATGCTCGACTGGATGTTGGGCATCGGCTACCTCGGCACCGAGCTTGGACCTCCCGCGTTCATGGGCGAGGGGAGCGCGGCACGGGCGCGACTGGAGCGACGCGGTCTGGAGCTCGTCGGCGCGTTCCTGCCGCAACGCTTCAGTCATGCGCACCTGGCCGGCCCGGATCGGGAGTGGCTGGCCAACCAGGTGCGCCTGCTCATCGAGGCATCACCCGAGGGTTCGGCACCGTTCGCCGTGCTCTGCGAGGGCATCGAGGAGCCGGAGCGACTGCGCTGGTCGGGGCGTATCGAGGAGCATCCCGAAGCGCAGCTGGATGACGCCCGGTTCGCGACCATGATGGACAACATCCATCGCGCAGGAGAGATGGTCCAGGAGATGGGCCTGCGGGCAGTCATCCACCCCCACGCAGGCACCTATCTCGAGACCGCGGCCGAGATCGAGCGCATGGTCGACCGGCTAGATGCCTCACTGGTGGGCCTGTGCATCGACACCGGGCACTTCCGGTTCGGTGGCGCGGACCCGGCGACATGCATCCGCGACTACCGTGCGGTGCTCCAGCACGTGCACATCAAGGACTGCCGGATGGGCATCCTCGAGGATGTCAAGCGGGAGGGACTGGGCCTCTACGAGGCGCTCGTCCGGGGTGTCTTCCCGGAACTGGGCGACGGCGATTCGAACATCGACGAGGCGATCGCTGCACTGATTGCGACGGACTACACGGGCTGGCTAGTCCTGGAGCAGGACCGTTTCCTGGGGCCCGACGTCTCGCGGGCGCAACTGGTGGCGGCACAGCGGCGAAACCTCCAGTACCTGCACGCTCTCGGGGTGTGAGTGGCGGGGGTGGCGCTTGTGCCGAACGTGCGGTTCAGCGTCCCGCCGCGAACCCTTGGCCGTCGCGAGGATTGGAGCCTGCGCACAGCAAGCCGGTCCGGAGATCGCGGCCCACCGCACACAACCAGCCGAGCGACCATGGGTCACTGACCGTGACCCTGTGTCCGAGGCGCTCCAGCTCACGAATGGTCGTGTCCGGGATCCGCTGCTCCAGGTAGAGCGAGGCGGGCTCGAACGGCCGTGGATCGAACGACCCGATGAGGTGCCCGGTGTGGAAGGCGGGGGCGTCGATCGCCTGCTGGGGGCCAAAACCGTGGTCCAGCACAGCCAGCAGGAACAGCAGGCCCCACTGGTCCTGGAAGTCGCCGCCGGGCGAGCCGAATGCAAGCACCGGTTCGCCGTCCTGAAGGACCAAGCTGGGTGAGAGCGTCGTCCTGGGTCGTTTGCCCGGCTGCAGCGAATTGGGATGGTCCTGGTCGAGCCAGAACATCTGCGCCCGGGTCCCGAGCGGGAAGCCCAGCCCGGGGATGACCGGCGAGGATTGGAGCCAGGCGCCGCTCGGCATGGCGGCCACCATGTTCCCGAAGCGGTCCGCGACAGCGACGTGGCAGGTATCGCCTCGACCGAGCCGATGGGATCCCGGCTCTCCCGCTCCCGGACGTGCCGCGCCGCTGACCGGACCGTCCCATGACGACGGGAGATGCGGCTCGCGGCCTCCGGGACTCCCTGGCCGAAGCGTGCTATCGGCGGTCTCGCCGACCAGCCCCCGTCGCTCAGCCGCGTATGCGCGGCTGAGCAGGTCTTCCATGGGCGGGTCTGTGAAGCGTGGGTCGCCATACCACGCATCGCGGTCCGCGAACGCGAGCTTGGCCGTCTCGACGATCGTGTGTATCCAGTCCACGGAGAGATGGCCCATGGATCCCAGGTCGAAGCCCTCAAGGATCGCGAGTTGCTGGAGCAACACGGGGCCCTGGCCCCAGGGACCCGTCTTGCATACCGTCCTGCCGCGGTAGCCCAGGACCGTGGGTGCCTCGACGCCGGCGCTCCAGTTGGCCATGTCAGCACCGGTGAGCAATGCCGTGGTCTGACGACCTGTCGCGTCCGCGTGGGTATCACGGCCGAAGCGATCGATCGCGGCAGCGACGAAGCCCTGATAGAACGCCCTGGTGGCTGCCTCGACCTGTCGTTCTCTGTCTGGCCCGGCGAGCTCGGCTTCCCGGACGATGGCGGCGTACGTCGCGGCCAGATCCCGATTGGTAGTGATCGCCTCGGCGACCGGCCGATCCCGGCCCAGGTAATGCGCGGCCGAGGTCGGCCAATGTTCCTCGAACGTGCCCGCGATGGCGTCGATGGTCTGGGCCATCCTGGGCGGGGTCGGGAAGCCGCGCTGCGCATACCCGATGGCATACTCCATGACGGAGCCGACATTCCATGTGCCGTAGTCGCGAAGCAGGCGCATCCAGCCACCAAAGGCACCCGGGACGCACGCCCCAAGCACGCCCGTGCCGGGTATTTGCGTGAAGCCCATCGACCGGAATCGCTCGATGGTCGCCGACTGGGGCGCGGGCCCTTGACCCGAGATGACGAACGGCATGCGGGTCGTCGCCGACCAGGCGACGATGGGGACCTCGCCGCCGGGCCCGCACAGGTGCGGCTCGACTACCTGCAGCACCAGACCTGCGGCGACCGCGGCATCAAACGCGTTGCCGCCGCGCTCCAGCACGGACATGCCAGTCCCAGTGGCGAGCCACTGGGTGCTCGACACCATCCCGAAGTCACCCCGGAGTTCTGGGCGTGTGGTCTTCACGTGCGATCCCCCCATGCGTGTTGCCGTGGTTGCCCGACGGGCACGACCGGCGGTTCGCCCTGCGGCCCGACGAGATGGCAACGTGCCAGGTGACCCGCGTCCGCCGGGTCCACCAACTCCGGTTCCACCTCGCTGCATCGGTCGATCGCGATGGGGCAGCGGGTGTGGAAGCGGCAACCACTGGGCGGGTCGATAGGACTGGGTGGGTCACCCACGATCACGATGGCCCGTCGCGTCCGCTGGATGACTGGGTCAGGGTAGGGCACCGCGGACAGGAGTGCCTGCGTATACGGGTGCCGTGGCTGGCCAAAGATCTGCTCCCGCGAGCCGATCTCGACGATGCGCCCAAGGTACATGACCGCGATCCAGTCGGCCATGAACTCCGCGGCCGACAGGTCGTGGGTGATGAACAGACAGGCAAAGCCCATCTCCGCCTGGAGTTCCAGCAGCAGGTTGAGGGTGCTCGCCTGCACCGATGCATCGAGCGCCGAGATGGGCTCGTCCGCGACGAGTAACGCAGGACGGCAGCTGAGGGCACGTGCGATGGCGACGCGTTGGCGCTGGCCGCCCGACAGGCTGTGGGGGTATCGGTCCTGGAGTTCCGGTCGCAACCCGACGCGGTCGAGCAGCTCGCCCACCTGGGCGCGACGGTCGCCACGTCGGAGCAGACCGTTATGGACCAGCGGGCCAGCGACGATCTGACCGATGGTCATCCGCGGGTTGAGTGAGAGATAGGGGTCCTGGAACACCACGTGCATATCTCGCCGCAATGGCCGCAGGGCATGCCGCGATAGGTGGGTGGTGTCGCGTCCCAGGAATGAGACCCGGCCACTCGTCGGCTCGACCAGTCGGATGATGCACTTGCCCACGGTCGACTTGCCGCTGCCACTCTCGCCCACGAGCGCGCCCGTCTCACCTCGCCGCAGGGTCAGTGACACACCGTCCACGGCACGCACCACGGAGCGCTTGCCCAGGACTCCACCGCCGACCGAGTAGTGCATCTCCAGGTCCACGATCTCGAGCACCGCCTCGGGCACCGCAGTCGTCGACGGAGCACCGATGTCGATCGGGTCGTGGGTCATGCCGGCACGCCGGGGTGGAAGCAGGCCACGGCGTGATGGTCCCGGATGGGTCCCAGGAGGGGCAGCTCTGCCCGGCAGCGATCGTCGGCGAGCGGGCAGCGGGGTGCGAACGCGCAGGCCTGGGCGGGGGCCAGCAACGTCGGCACCATGCCCGGGATCTCGGTCAGCCGCGAGCGCGGCGGGGTCCGGGTGGGATGCCGGATGGCGCCCATGAGGCCACGCGTGTACTGATGCTGGGGCGCCGCGAAGGTGTCCAGGACATCCGCTTCCTCCACCACCCGGCCGGCGTACATGACCATGACCCGGTCGGCGACGTCCGCGACCACGCCCAGATCGTGGGTGATGAGCACGACCGCCATGTCCAGCTGGTGCTTGAGTGAGTCGATGACCCGCAGCACTGCCGCCTGGATGGTGACGTCCAGAGCGGTCGTGGGCTCGTCGGCCAAGAGCACTCGCGGCCGACAGGCGATGGCCATCGCGATGACGACCCGCTGGGCCATGCCCCCCGAGAACTGGTGGGGATACTGGTCGATGCGGGACGCAGGGTCGGGGATGCCCACCAGCGACATCAGCTCCAGTGCCCGACCGCGAGCCGCATCCTTCGACAGCCCTTCGTGACGCTGGATGACCTCCGCGATCTGACGACCGATCGTGAGCACCGGGTCGAGCGCCGCCATGGGTTCCTGGAAGACCGCGCCGATGGTTCGTCCCCGGATGTCACGGAGACGGCTGGGCGTCGCCGTGCGAAGGTCCTCGCCGTCCAGAAGCACCTCGCCGTTCGTGATCTCACCACCGGATGGCAGCAGACCCAGGACCGCCATCGCGAGCATGGTCTTGCCGCAGCCGGATTCACCAACGATGGCCAGCGTCTCGCCGGGCTCGACGCTGAAGGACACTCGGTCGACCGCCTGGACGTGATGACCGCTGGGTACCCGGATGCGCACCGAGACATCCCGGACGTCGAGCACCGGGCTCATCGGTCGAGCCGTGGATCAAGGACGTCGCGCAGGCCGTCGCCAACCAGGTTGAAGGATAGTGTCGTGAGCAGGATGGCCATGCCCGGCGCGATGGCCAGCCATGGCGCGGTGCCCAGATATGGCTGCGCGGCCGTGAGCATCACCCCCCATGACGGCGTCGGTGGCTGGACTCCCAGACCCAGGAACGAGAGGGTCGCTTCCGCGAGGATGGCGAACGGCAGCACGACGGTCGCCTGGACCAGCAGCACATTGAGGGTGTTGGGCAGGATGTGGCGGAAGATGACGCTGCGGTCCGGTGCGCCGTCGGCGATGGCCGCCTGTACAAAGCTTTCCTCCCGCAGACCCAGCACCTCGCCCCGTGTGATGCGTATCAGCTTGGGGATCTGGACCAGCCCGATGGCGAGCGCGGCGTTCTGGAGCGAGGGACCCAGGATCGCGGTCAGCAGCACCGCGACGATGAGGAACGGGAAGGCCAGCATCGCGTCCGTGGCGCGCATCGTGAGGCCATCGATGCGCCCGCGATAGAAGCCCGAGATGAGGCCGATGGGCACCGCCACGACGACCGCCAGGAGGGTCGCCAGGATGCCCGCAAGCATCGACGCCCGGGCGCCCCAGATGGCCCGCGACAGCGTGTCGCGTCCCAACTCATCGGTGCCCATGGGGTGGGCGAACGTGGGTGGCGACAGGATGGCGTCGAAGTCGTTGGCGGCCGGCGCGTAGGGCGCCACGATGGGCGCCGCGATGGCCACCACGATGATGGTCAGGGCCACGATGCAACCGATCGCCGTAGGTGGCCGACTCATGAGCCGTCGGGCGACGCCCTTACCCTGGAAGGTCGCCGGGTCGGCGGTGACCAGGGTCACTGTGCCGTGGATCCCATACGCACCTTGGGGTTGAGGTACGAATACAGCAGGTCGACCCCGAAGTTGATGGCGATGTAGGCCACCGCGCTGAAGAGCGCCACGCCCTGGATGACGGGATAGTCACGCCGGCTGACCGCCTCGATGATCAAGCGCCCGAAGCCCGGGATGAGGAAGATCGACTCGGTCACCACGGACCCGGAGATCAATGCTCCCAGCTCCAGGCCCAGGATCGTGACCACCGTGATGAGGCTGTTGCGAAGCGCGTGGCCGACCACGACCTGGCGTTCCGTCAGGCCCTTTGCCCGGGCGGTGCGCACATAGTCAGAGCCCAGCGATCCGATCATGCCCGAACGCACCTGGCGCAACAGCACCGCGCCGAGAGCCGATCCGAGCACGATGACGGGCAGGATCATGCGCTCCAGGTTCTGGATGGGATCCTCCAGGAAGGGCACGTAGCCCGACGCTGGCAGTACCTCCAGCCACACGGCGAAGATGAGGATGAGCACGATGCCCAGCCAGAACGTCGGGATGGACAGGCCGATGAGGCCGACGCTGCCCGCGAGATAGTCCAGGCGCGTGCCACGCCGGACCGCCGCGGCGATGCCCAGCGGCAGGCCAAAGCAGATCGCGAACAGGCCGGCCAGCCCGGCCAGCTCGAGCGTCGTCGGGATGCGGCTCAGGATCTCCGCGGTCACCGGCTGGCCGGTGCGGATGGACGTGCCCAGGTCACCCGTAATGGTGATCGAGATCCAGCGCAGGTACTGGATGGGGAGGGGTTCGTCGAGCCCGTAGCGTTGCCGGATGAGGGCATTGGCCGCCGGCTCCCGGCCTTCGCCCGACATGGCGATGGCCGGGTCTCCGGGCAGGCTCCGGACACCGATGAAGACAACGATGGTGGCCAGCCACAGGGCGATGAGGGATTCACCAGCGCGGCGCAGGAAGTACCGGCTCATGAAACCCTCGGACCCGTGACCGCCCGATCAGCTCTGGCTGAGGGACACCGACTTGAGGCGGGGCATGCCGTCGACGAAGAGCTCGAAGCCCTGCAGCGCGCTCGTGTGTGCCGAGTACAGGACCTGGTGCTGCAGGTAGATGACGGACCGTCGCTCCTTGACTCGCTCCACGATCTGGGCGTACAGGGCCTTGCGGGCCTCGACGTCGTTCACCGAGCGTGCCTCGTCGAGCAGTGCATCGAGCTCCGGATCGACCGCCTTGGGAAAGTTGTCCGTCCCGGTCGAGTAGTGGAACCGATAGATGTTGGCATCCGGATCGACGCGTCCGGACCAGGGCGTGAGCATGATGTCGAAGGCGCCATCGTTCTGGTTCTGGAAGGCGGTGGCGTTGTCCAGCGGCAGCACCGCCAGTTCGAAGCCAGCCTCCGCGACCTGCGACTGCAGCAGCTCCCCGAGACGCACGTTCACGGGTGAGCTGGCCACCTGGAGCTCGACCCGGATGGGCGTGGCCACGCCGGATGCAGTGACGAGCGCCTTGGCGCCCTCGAGGTCGCGAGCGGGGCACGCGACACCGTCGTGGTAGGGATTGGCGGGCGAGATGGGACCGCAGCCAGCGACCTGGAGACCGCTGTAGACGAGTTGGTTGATCTGGTCCCGATCGATGGCCAGGTCGAACGCCTTGCGCAGCTGGTCATTGGCGAGCGGGTCGTCGACGACGCCCGGCTCACCCGCGATGCCGTTCGCATTCGCGATGTTGACGGTCATGGCGGTGTAGGCATTGGACGTGCGCGCCACGACCACGAACTCGGGGTCGTCCTTGAGGGCTGCCACGTCCGTGGTCGCCACGCGGTCCACGAGTTGGAGGTCGCCGGCGCGCAGGTTCGCGGTGCGAACGGTCTCGTCCGCGATGGGCCGGTAGATGACCTTGTCCAGATACACGTGCTCAGCGTCGTAGTAGTCCTCCGAGCGCTCCAGGGTCGTGTGGTCGCCCACCACCCGGTCGACGAACTTGAACGGCCCGACGCATACGGGTGCGTTGCCAAAGTCGGCGCCCAGCAGGTCGAGCTGCGTGGGCGACATGATCATGCCCGCACGATCGCTGAGGGATGCGGTCAAGGCGGCGTCGGGCCGCGCAAGCGTCAGGACGACGGTGGTCGCGTCGGGTGCGGCGCTAGCGGTGATGCTGCTCAACTCGCTCGTGCGTCGTGAGCCTTCAGCGGTACGGTGTCGTTCCAGGCTCTTGACCACCGCGGCCGCATCGAACGGTGTGCCGTCGTTGAAGGTCACGCCTTCGCGCACCGGGATGGTCACGGTCAGGCCATCCTCGGACACGGTCGGCAGTGCGGTCGCGAGCTGGGGCACGAGGGCGCCATCGGCATCCAGGTCGTACAGCTTCTCGCACATGTTGATGAACACCACGCGCGCCCCGGCGGTGCCCGCGAAGGTCGGATCGAGCGTATCTGCGTCCTCGAACTGCGACAGGTTTACCTCGCCACCGCGCTGCGGTGATGGCTCCTGCGCTGCGATGGGCGCGGCAGCGGCAGCAGCGATCAACGCCACCGTCAAGCCTGCCGTCAGGAAACGACTCCGAATCATGTCATCCTCCTCTGACTGTGGCGCGGAGCGGGCCGCGTGACCGCACGTTATCACTCGAACCTGTCGAATGGTAGGGTTATCCTACAACTGGTCAGGTATCGACTCGGACAAGAGTGGAAGGCGGGTCTCATGAGTGATCTGGCACCCATCCCCCGGCGCGAGCTGATCCACCACGCCGTCCAGGTGGCGCTCAAGGACTACATCGTCGATCGACGGTTGCACGCGGGCGACCCGCTGCCGCCCGAAGGTCAGCTCGCACGGACCCTGGGCGTCAGCCGCAACTCGGTCCGGGAGGCGGTCAAGGCACTCGAGAGCGTCGGTATCGTGGAAGCGCGGCCCGGTTCCGGCCTGTTCGTCCGTGAGTTCAGTCTGGACGCGGTGCTGGACCAGATGGCCTTCGGCATGCTCTTCGATGTCGGTGCATTGCGGGAGATCCTGGACATCCGCTCGGTCATCGAGACGGGTATGGTCGAACGGGTGCTCGGTGCGGTGACGCCAGCGCAGCTATCGGACCTCCACCGCATCCTTGATGTGTGGCACGGAGTGGCGCTTCGGGGCGAGTACCCAGCACAGGTAGACCGATCGTTCCACGCGGCCCTGTACCAGAACGACTCGATGCCTCTGGTGGGCAAAGTCCTCGATGCCTTCTGGCGGGTGTTCTACGAAGCCCGGGCGCGGGCGCTCGTGGCCGAGCCCCTCGATCCGGTCGAGACCTTCGCGCTCCACGTCGCGATCGTGGATGCCGTCGAGGCGGGGGATGTGGCGCAGCTTCGACGGGCCGTCAGCGCCCACCATCAGGGTATCCAGCGCCGTGTCGCCGCGGCTGCCCAAGCCGCGGGGGGCGCCTCTGAGGGCGCCGAGACCGGGACGGCTGCTGGGAACGCAGCGGCTGCTGAGGCCGGCGTCGCCACCGCCGACGCCACCGCGGAGCCGTTCGGCCTGGCCACAGCGGTCGGCCGATGACGACCTTGGCCGAGGCTTCAGCGATCCTGCGAGGTGCCTGGTCGGCCGGCGGCTCGACCTATGGCGCATGGTGCTCCATCCCCGACTCGTTCGCGGCCGAGATCATGGGCAGCGTTGGCTATGACTGGGCGTGCATCGACCTGCAGCATGGTCTGGCAGGCCCCGACACGGTCGTGCCCATGATGCAGGCGCTGTCGGTAACCGGCACGCCCACCTTCCTGCGCGTGCCCTGGAACGCGCCCGAGGCCATCATGCGCGCGCTCGACCTGGGCGCGGTCGGGGTCATCGTGCCCATGATCGAGTCCGCCGCGGAAGCATCCGCCGCGGTCCGTGCGTGTCGCTACGCACCCGCCGGCAGTCGGTCGTATGGCCCGACACGCGCCGCACTGCGGAGCGGCGAATCGCCGACGGACCAGGTCAATGGCGACATCATCTGCGCCGTGATGGTCGAGACCGTGACCGCGCTCGATGCCCTGGACGAGATCCTG
>Ga0105047_10002654_pt1 | contig 31829 bp, 23 predicted proteins | sample MAT04_FD_78384 | JGI IMG/M metagenome (GOLD analysis project Ga0105047, IMG submission 78384) | Freshwater microbial communities from Lake Fryxell liftoff mats and glacier meltwater in Antarctica - MAT-04 (megahit assembly) | ecosystem: Environmental > Aquatic > Freshwater > Ice > Liftoff... | reverse complement strand
CGCCCCTTGGGCGCTTCCTTGTCAATCGGCACCACCAGCACAGCCATCTCACCCGGCGGAACCAGATCACCGACTATTGCCGGGGTATTGATAAAATCCTCCGGCGCAACACGCACCAAAGCTTCACGCAGATCAACGATTCCCGCCCCGGTTATGGCTACGGTTTGTACAAAAGGTATCTCCAACTCTTTCAGCCTGACTGTCTGCAGTTCATTGTCAGTTTCAATGTCACTCTTGTTAAAGACAACAACTATCGGAATATTTCGTTCAACAAACTCCGCCATGATGGCAGATTCATATTCGCCCCACTCGCCTGGGGCGGTCACCAGCAAAGCCAGGTCGGTCCGCTCAAAAACCTGCTGGGTGCGCTTTATCCGTTTCTCTCCCAACGCTCCGGCATCATCCATCCCGGCAGTATCGATAAACAGAACCGGACCGAGCGACAACAGTTCCATCGGCTTTTCCACCGGATCAGTGGTTGTACCTGCCACATCGGAAACAATTGAAACCTCCTGGCGGGTCAGGGCGTTCAACAATGACGATTTACCCACATTACGGCGGCCGAACAGGCCGACATGGAGTCGCATACCTTTTGATGCAGTATTCATATTATTTCCTTAAAAACTTTGGGCACAGCCAAAAGAAGGTGTTCTTAAGCAAGTTTACAGATGTTCTTCACAGTTTTATTGCTTCTATTTTCTTTCCAAAAACTTATGATTTTGGTTTTCTCCAGATTTTCTCAGCGTTGTCCGGTTTGGTAATTGCATTGGTCTTAAATCCCCTCCCTTTCAAGGGGAGGGTTAGGGTGGGGATGGGTTTTAGCTGCTGCAAACCCTAAAATCTACCCCATCCCCCTCCTAACCTCCCCCTTGGAAGGGGGAGGGACAAAGGCTGCAAAAAGCAAACCGGACACTGATGAGATTTTCTCTGTGCCCTCTATGGCAGAAAAGAATTTTTGCTTAGTCTTTTACGATGTTTGAGCCAAGCTTTGTAACGTTCTCAGCCGAAACCGCCTGATCAAACTGTTCAACGGTCATCAGTCCCCGTCCGACAACAATTGAACAGATACTCCTGCCGCTGACTCTGGATTCACAAGCGATCTCTTCAGCTACCTGATAACCGATTACATCAACAAGAGCCGTAATTGACACCGCTGAGCTTTCCACAAATCCAGCACAACGCTCCTGATCCGCTTCAATTCCCTCAACACAGAGAGTACGCAGCATGACGCAGGCATTGGTCAGCAGGTCCAGACTGGTCAACAGACTGTCCGCGATCAGCGGCATGAACGGGTTCAGTTCCAGACTCCCCATTGAAGCGGCTTGGGTAATAGCCTGATCATTGGCCATAATCTGCATGGCGGCCTGGGAAACTGCTTCAGGAATAACCGGATTGACCTTGCCCGGCATGATCGATGAACCGGCCTGACGGCCCGGCAGCCTGATTTCTCCCAGTCCGGCGTCCGGCCCGCTGGAAAGCAGGCGAAGATCACCGGATATTTTCAACAGGTTGCTGGCGCAGGCTTTGAGAATGCCGCTGACCTCCACAAAAACATCCGCATTCTGGGTACAGTCCACCATATTTTCGGCCCGTGCCAGACCAAAACCGGTAATACTGCGCAGGTGTTCAACCACGCGGAAGATATACTGGCGAGGAGCAGCCAGGCCTGTCCCGATGGCCGTCCCACCAAGATTAACCACCCGCAGACGCTCTTCACATTTGTAGACACGCCAGCGATCACGGCCAAAAGCCTCGGCATAGGCCGACATCTCCCGGCCCAGCGTAGTCAATACTGCATCCTGCAGCTGAGTCCGGCCGATCTTGACGATATGGGCAAACTCTTTTTCCTTCTGCTGAAAAGCCTCCTGCAGTGCCACCAGTTCTCGCTCCAGACCGCGCAGCTTTCCAATTGCCGCAACTTTTAATGCCGTTGGATAAGTATCATTGGTAGATTGGTGCAGATTGGCATCGGCCAGCGGACTGACAAGTTCATATGCACCCGGCTGATGTCCTAGCAGTTGCAGGGCACGGTTGGCCAGCACCTCATTGACATTCATATTGGTTGATGTCCCTGCCCCGCCCTGTAAAGCATCCACAAAGATATGGCTGTCCAGACTGCCGGCCATCATCTCGCTGCAGGCCTGTTCCATGGCATCGGCTTTGGCTGTATCACAAAATCCCAGTTCGCGATTGGTACGGATGCAGGCCAGCTTGACTGCGCCATAGCCTTGTATTAATCCCGGATTCACACGACGACCGGAAAGCGGAAAGTTTTCCACCGCGCGGAGGGTATGAATGCCGAACAAAGCATCGACCGGAATTTTGCGTTCTCCCAGCAGGTCTTTTTCAATGCGATGAGTTGTCAAAATTATGGTTCCTTTGATGCAGGATGTTTATACTCTAATCATTTTTCTGATTGATCAAATTCACAATCACCTTAACAATAGTATCCTTTCATCCGGGCGGCTCTCGGCGATCAGTAATGTCAGTGCCACTAAGGCATTATCCGCCAGTCGCTTGCTCCCGTCCGGACGGTAAAAAATTTTATTCATACCAAGAAAATAGACAAACAGGGCAGCTGCAATCCGCTTATTACCATCACTGAAGGCGTGATTTTTGACAACAAGCTCCCCACTAGCTAAAACATTTCGGATATGCTTAGAAATTGCCGGAACATTTACTTCAAAAAGATCTGCAAGCTGTAATTACGAAAGCCAGATTGAATCACCGTGGAGGTTTACCTCTAAGTTCGCACGACCATCTGGACTTTGGTAAATAATGATTGAGTTATCAGAATCCGTCATAGCAAATCCCCTCAATAAAGGCTAAAATCACTTAATATCCCACCACAAGTCTTTTTATCTTAATTATTCCTATGGTGACCAATCAAAGAAATCAGTAAATTTGATCAAAGATACTACAATGTTTTATCCAGCAGTAGACACAAAAACGGCATAGTAATGATTTTTTCCAATCTTTTTTGACACTGATTTGCCGATAAAATCTATTTGTTGGGCAAAGCGTAGCGTGCCTAACAAATAGCGGTATCGATATTGTTAGGCACGACATAAAACCGCCTTTGCCCAACCTACAAAAAGCGGGACATCCCCAATTAATGGATATTTGGGGAGTGTCCCTCTTTTCCTTGTTAAAATAGAAGATCCACGAAGGCTTGAGCTGTTCTCGATAAATACCTGTCTTTATGATGCACCAGAAACAAATCCCGAATAGGTTCGCCGCCGGCTAACGGAACGGCTTTGATCTCTCCGTCTTTTAGTTCGCGGTCAAGCACGTGCCTGGCAAGCATCGAGATGCCCATGTTTGCAGCTACCGCCCGTTTTACGCATTCTGCCGTCCCCAGTTCGATGATGCTGCCGAAGTGTCCGTTGTTTTGCGTTATCAGAGCTTCTATTATCGGCCAGGTTCCTGCTCCGCGCTTGGACACCAAATACGTTTGACTTTCCAGTTCATTGACGCAGATGGGGGTTTTCCTCTTTGCCCAGGGGTGCAGGGGAGAAACAATCAGTAGTATCTGTTCAGTCATGAATTTCTTGACCGCTAGCCGCGGATCCGGCAAATAACGTCCTACCAGCCCCAATTCCAGTGAATTATCCAGCACCTTTTCAATGATATGATGGTTAAAGGCAGTTTCTACCTTGATTTCGACAGTTGGATATTGTTGCCGGAACTGCAGCAACTTGTCTGGCAAGAGATACGTGCCGAGGGTTACACTGGCACCGATCGTCAGCTTTCCCGCTGCAAGCCCGTTAATGTCATCAATGCGTGCTTTGGCGTCGTCGAGTAGGTTGAAGGCCGCTTTGGTCGCTTCATACAACACTTCTCCTGCCTGCGTCAGTACTACTTTCTTCCCCAGCCGGTCAAAAAGCCGGGTTCCGTAAGATCCCTCAAGTTCTTTCAGGTGCTTGCTGATCCCAGGTTGGGTTAGATGCAACTCTTCAGCTGCCCTGGTAAAGTTCAGCCGTTTGGCTGCAGAGTGAAAGATACGCAACTGGTTCAAATTCACATTGATCACCATAACCTGTAGTTATCATAAACATTATATATATTCGTTTCACTCATATCACGGTTTGCTCTATCATGACAATAAGTTATCAATCAGATGCTAAGGAGTAGGGCATGAAACTGTATTTTCTCTTCCTGATAATGGCCTCCGTGACAGTATCCAGCCCCGGTCCAGGTGTTGTAATGACCCTTACAAACTCTCTGCGTTACGGTATGTACGGTACTTTTGGCGGGATACTTGGACTTGCTACAGGTACTCTTGTTATGGCAGTCATTTCAGCCACAAGTCTGGGGGCCCTGCTTGCTACTTCACCGCAGGCATTTTCTATCATCCAGTTTTTTGGCGTGGGTTATCTTGTTTATCTGGGTATTCGACTTTGGAGGGCTCCGTCATTCAAGTTTAAAGAAGTGCCTGCTCACGAAGCGAGTTTTGGCAAACGCTATTTCGAGGGGCTTTTGCTACAGCTTACTAATCCGAGTGCAATTTTCTTCTTTTTTTCAGTTTTCCCACAATTCATTGATCCTGAATTGGACTATCCGATGCAGTTTGTGAGTCTGGCATTAACATTTAGTGCCTTGATAGTAATTATTCACTGGTTTTATGCAATGTTTGCCCGGCGCGCAAAGGTTTGGTTTACGTCCGAGAGCGGAGGCCTGGTGATCAACAGAATTGCCGGAACTATTTTTATCTTCTTCGGTATAGTGCTGGCCACGGCAAAAATTTGAAGGTACAGAAAGGTATAATTGATCTATCTCTACAATTTCCACTCCTTCAAAATTGACCATTTCTCTGAATTGTTAGATTGCCTGCCCGCCCGGTTTTAGTCGGGTAATCCAATAGAATTAAAGACGCGAGGAAAAGCGGGACACTCCACAATCAGGTGAATCCGTAGCCCCTGTCACGAGACGAACTGAATAAACAAAAACGCCGCAAATCCTCATCCAATTCAAAAGAAACCACGCGGAACCCTAAAAAAATATTGTTGCCAAAATGGCACCACAAAAGTTATGCTGTATTTAAAGAACAGGAGGAAAAAACATGCAATCAGCAAAAGTTCAAAAAACAACATCAAAGCTCGTGTCTGACGATAGAATTACTGCACGGATTCCACATGCTAACCGCATTATCATTGAACGGGCTGCTGCTGTATATGGAGCAACCGTTAATCAGTTTATTGTGCAGACGGCTCTTGACCGTGCCGGAGAAATATTGGAGCGTGAGGAGATGTTACGTCTGTCGGAAAAAGATGCCCGCACATTTTTGTCAGCTCTGGAAAACCCATCAGAACCCTCTCAGAAACTGATAGATGCTTTAAAGGAACACAGTCAGCTTGTAAAATGTTGATCATTCATTCACTTGATGCATCTCATGATCGTAAGGCATTTGATTGTGGCATACATGAGTTAAATGAGTTTCTGCAGAAAACAGCTCGCCAACATCGCGATAAAGGCATTTCAAATACCTTTGTCCTTTTAGATGAAAATGTCCCACAGAAAATCATGGGTTTTTTTACGCTCTCTTTTTTAGAAGTTGATGTTACATGTCTTCCAGAGAAATATTCAAATAAGCTGCCAAAGTCTTCCCGCCTGCCAGCTGCAAAGCTCGCAAGACTTGCGATTGACAAACATTATCAGGGGCAGGGATATGGCGAGTTGCTTTTAGCTGATGCCATCAAACGAATAGTTACAACAATAGGGGAGTCAGGAGGCATCACCGGATTTTTTGTGGGTGCAAAAAATGGCTCGGCAAGGAAGTTATATCTCCGTTTCGGTTTTATTCCACTTAAAGATGATCCTTTAAAACTTTTCTTGCCGCTTGGCACACTTGTAAAAGGTTTTGAAAATGCTATGTCAGCATAACGGAAAAGTTAGTTTAAAATGACACTTTAGGGGTGAAATCGCATCGGAGTGGCAATAAGGGGACATCCATGCCCGAAAAAAACATTTACAAGAAAACCTATACTGGAACAACTTCAGTCACTACTCAGACATGTATTAAGAGCTCAACTCAGAAGAATCCATGTCGGTGGGATCTCATACCAAAAACCTGCTTTTCGGTTATAGGTCCGTTTATCTTTGTCTATCCATAGCCATAAAACTAAGGTCATATTTTTTGCCGGCCTTTTTAAACTCTTCAACCAGACCAACAGGTAAATCTGATTTCAGAATTCCAATTTCCCTGGCAAATTCATCCTTTACTCCTACACACGCATTCATTAGAATTGGTTTTCCGACTGGAGAGGCAAGCAGGTTGGTGTTAGCCATGCCATATATTACATACAGGCGTTTCAATGCACGGTATGCTTTTTCATTCTCAGAAGATGGTACAGTGATTTTTTTCATTACACCGTCTACTTCTGCCATTACTGTTTTCAGATCAACCTTAGCCTGTTCTTCGATTATTGTTGGCCCGGCATCAGTTGCAGGAACGCCTTCTTTCCAAGACTTATATCTTCCATCACAAACAACACCCGCCAGATTCATACCGGAGTTGATTCCATACAGTGCCGTAATAAAATTTTGAGCATACTGCCGTTGCAAATAATTCCGGTACTGCACGATTCCAATTGCAATCATCAAAATAATTATTAAAGACAACCCGATTATAATCAGGTGACTTCGTTGTAAACCTCCGGCTGAACCATGACTGTGACTCTGAACAGGCTTGATATGTTTTTTTAGCGCATCAGGCTTTACCTTGGCGGCCTCAATCCTTTGACCTGAATATCTTTTGGACTCCATGATTACAAAACATGAAAAGTTACATCCGCAGAAGGAACAATTATCCGAAAACTGCTGACCATGCCTGCATATTGGGCAATATACTCCGGCCTGCGCTAAGTGTTCAGGAACCATTTGCTTTTTGAAATAATCATTACGGTAAACGAGTTTCCACCATAACGTAGCTTTTTTTACGGGAATTCCGATCAGCCAGTACTGACTGTTCTGATGCCTTGGACGATCGTTCACTCTCTACCCCTTCAGTCTTTCAACAGCTGATCGTTATAGCTTAAGTCTGCATAAACGGATCTGACTATCTTCAAAAAAGCGTCAACCACATCAGGATCAAATTGTGTACCTGAATTGTCTCTGAGATAGGTGTATACCGTTTCTAACTCCCAGCTTGGGCGATATGGTCGACTTGAGTGCAGTGCATCAAAAACATCTGCTACTGCCATAATACGCGCCCCTATAACTATTTGATTACCAGCTAATCCCAATGGATACCCCTGGCCATCAAAACGCTCATGATGCTGCCCAACAATCGGTATTACAGCGTAATATGCCTGGATAGGTTTCAATATTTCCACACCTTTTTCAGGATGCTGTTTAAGAATCGCATACTCATCATCAGTCAACCTGCCTGGTTTATCAAGAAGTGACTCAGGAATTCCAATTTTTCCAATGTCGTGGAATCTCCCCCCCAGCAAGAGTGCTTTCATATCCGAACTGGACAACCCCATCTCTTTTCCAATTTCAAGGGCCAGCCTGGTTACCCGGTCAGAGTGACCAGCTGTCCATGGTGATTTGGCGTCAACAGCATTTGCAAGTGTTTCGACAGTGCCTAGGTTGAGCAGATTCAACTCCTCAATCAGTCGAACATTTTCCAGAGCAATCGCCAGTTCATTGGCAACCTGACGTGAATAGGTCAGATCATCGGTTATCAGCTCAGGAACATAATGATATCCGATGACAAGAACTCCCATAAGTCGTTCTTTTAGCAGTATCGGCATGAGATAAAATACATTTCCAACTACTGCCGCCATCGGCTCCAGCAGCAGCTTGAATTCCATGCATTGCTCTACATAAATGTGTTGTGAGCCATCAGTGAGCTTTTTGAATTCTTCTTCGGAAAGCTGTAGTTGAAAACATGAAATTTTTTCAGACTCAACATCAGATGCGCTATTATGGAACACATTTAAAAATTCCGGGGTATGTCCTCCGGCTATTGCAATTGCAAGCCATTCGCATGGCACTGTATATCGGAAGCGTGACATGACCGCACTAACAATAGTGTTTCGATCATGAGTTTCAAGAATCTTTGCAACCAACACTCCCATTTCACCCAACCTGTTAAACTGCTTACCCAGTTGTTCCGACATGTTGTTGAATGAAACAGATAACTCCTCAAACTCATCTCCACTGGAAATCTTCACGCGTGTTTCAAAATCTCCGGCACTAAGTCGACGTGCTCCGTCCCTTAGAATAGAGAGCGGGACAAGACTTTGACGGATCAGCAGGCTGCTGAAAAAAATAACAACAAGTAATGTCAAAACTACAACCAACTGGAACGTTCTGACAAATGAACGGGCCGGACCTAATGCCTCATCTTTGGATTGAACTGTTACAATAACCCAGGAATCTGCCAAATAAGCCGGTTTCATGAAAACAGACCAGTAACTGACAAAATATTCCTGTTCATCCCCATTCCATTCAAACTGACCTGTTGCTTTATTCCTCATGTTCGCCCTGACAGCATCAAAAAAAACTGGTGACATATTAAGAGATGTAAACAGTGATCGTCCGGAGTGATCAACTACAATAAGTTCAATGCCTGACGGAAGTGTAAATCGTGCAAGTTCCCAGAGATATTCCGGATTTATTTCTGCGGAGAGCAGTGAACCGGAGGATAAAGCACTGTTGGAGGCAGTAATCATGTGTAAGTTATTTTTATTACCACCATCAGTCAACAGCAGCGCATTACCTGCGGAGAGATGGGAAAGCATTGCCTTCGACAGCCTGAATTGATCGGAAAAACCAGACAATCCCTTGACTTCAGGTCCGACATTGACAGCAATGTTCAGTATACGCCATTTCGCTTCAGCACTTTCAAGCGGCCTGGAAACCGACTGGGTCGATCTGGCACCAGAAACTGGCAAGGCTTCCAGTTCACGCTGTGTCAGAGACAACTCTTCCAGAACCGTCATACCGGCATTTTTGCAAACATGACGCAGACGTTCAAGACTGCCTTCCTCAAGCCTGGCAGATACTTTCTGCAGCGAGAGAAACGCCAGCACACATACCGGAAGCAGGGCACTGACAATAAAGAGCAAGAAAATTTTCCTTGCAAACTTGCTATAAAAAACAGACATTTTATTCATAATTTTAAAACCCTAGAAGTCTGCAGCAAGCCCTATAAAACTTCCGTTCATGACCCGCACAACATCATCCTGACTCTCTTTGGAATTAAGATTGGTTTTCGTGTCACCATCAGCACCCATACTGTAAAGATCAAAATCGGTATTCAATGGATTAAGAAAACGATCCCTGCGCAACTTACCTTTGCCTTTGATTCCTCCGCTCTCAATATTCAAGTATTGATACGGATGCTTCCATGGGTCAAGTAACCCACCATATCCAATATCGCTCAAAGTGTCCGGTAACGTTTCCTTGTCTGTTTTATAAAGATAGAGTGACTTCTCCAACATCCGGATTTCAGCTATTGTCCTGGCTATCCTAACTTTTTGAATATATCCGTTGTAGGCAGGTATGGAGATAGCAGCCAAAATGGCCAATATAGCGCAAACAGTTATCAACTCTACCAGAGTGAATCCTGCATCGGCACACCTGACTGCAGATCTTGATCTGACTTCTCCAATATTGGTTATGTGCCAGGTTCTATAGTACGTCATTATCCCCACAGTAATGTAAATCAGATTAAAACCAGTTCCAGTCAATGAACAGCACAAATATCTATTATCAAGTCAACACATTACAACAACACCCCACAAAAAAACATTAAAACAGTAGTGGCAGGTAATCGTAAAAGGCTTTAGAAATACTGATCCCGATCTTTCCCTTCGCTGATCAGCTTCAGCCGCTTAACAATATCATCCTTCATCTCACCATCAGCCATCTTTGCCAGTTCTTCAGCAATTATTTTGTCACCTGCCGCACGCGTTTCGGGAGAAGAATAGTCAACCAGGTACTCTTCCAGCGTCAACAGGGCGTTGGGGGTACAGAACTCCTTGATGAACCCGGGAATACTGAATTCCATGAAATGCTCGACGGTCCTGCCGACCCGGTAACAAGAGGTGCAGAAACTGGGCAGATAGCCATCGCTCATCAGCTCGCGCATAACCTCGTCCAACGAACGGATATCCCCCAACTGAAACTGTTCCCGCTCCATGATCTGGGCATCGCCAGCTTCAGTATAACCGCCCAGTTCGATACGGCTGCCGGCATCAATCTGGGACACCCCGAAAGACATGCATGCGCGGCGGACTTCCGGATTTTCCCGGGCGGTCAGGATCAGGCCGGTATATGGTACGGCCAAGCGCAAAATTGCGATGATCCTTTTGAAGTCCTGATCATTGACCAGATACTGTTCTTCCTGCTCAACACCGGCAGCCGGCTTCATGCGCGGAAAACTGATGGTGTGCGGCCCCACATTGAACCGCTGCTGCAGATGCAGGGCATGGATAACTAGACCCAACAGTTCGAAACGCCAGTCGTACAGCCCAAAAAGCACACCAAGCCCCACATCATCACAACCGGCCTCAAAGGCACGGCTCAGACCATCCAGACGGTAGAGATAATCGCCTTTGCGCGTATTCTGGGGATGAAACCGGGCATAGGTCTCGTGGTGGTAGGTTTCATGAAAGATCTGATAGGTGCCGATGCCAGAGTCCTTAACTATTTTATACCCTTCGTGGTCAAGCGGAGCGGCATTGACATTGACCCGGCGGATCTCGCCATGACCTGCCCTGGTGTCGTAAACGGTCCTGACCGACTGGGCAATGAATTCAGCGTCATAGGCCTGGTGTTCGCCAAAAACAAGAATCAGCCGTTTGTGTCCATTATTTTCCAGCGCTTCCACCTGCTGGCGGATATCAGCTTCGCTGAGTGTGCGTCTGATTGCCAGGGCATTACTGCGCTTGAAGGAGCAGTAGCTGCAGTCATTGACACACTCATTACCGATATAAAGCGGCGCAAACAGGACAATACGGTTGCCGTAAACATTCTTCTTCAGTTCTCGGGCAGCGGCAAAAATCTCTTCGATCTGTTCCGGGGCATCGGCCAGAAGCAGTGTTGCGGTTTCTTCTACAGAGAGTGCTTCCTTGGAAAGGCTTTTAGCGATAATATCACGGACTCGTATTGCATCCGGTTTTGTTCCATTGAGAAGAGAGTTGATATAGGTTTCGTCGATAAAATCGACTGCGCCTTTGCTTAGTTTCAGTGACGGCATTTTGTTCATATTTTGTTTTTCCTTTACTTCCCCTCAACTTGCTGGAAGGGAAGCCTATCAAGATTCAAAGAATCCCCCCTACCCTTGCCGACAGTCCTGCCGATGGACATAATCCTGCCAGCCATACAGCTTCGGCACTCTTCAGCAGTTTCATCAATACAGGCCTTGGAAGGGTAGAGTTCATACAATGCCCGGTATTTGCGGGGAGTCATATTGGGCATAACAATATTGGCTCCGCGCGACAACCCCAACTCACGCCCGGAAGCCTTGTTCAATGTGGCCAGTGCTGTTGTGCTTGGAATATTGGCCCTGGGGCAAACCAGTCTGGCCAAGGCAATCACCTTATAGGTCATGGACTCATTGTTCGGCACCTGTTCACCCACAGGAGCCATTGGAAAAACTCCGCTGCCGAGCGGGGTCAACTGGTGCGGGATAAACGGTCCGACTCCGATCATATCCAGATCCAGCGTCCTGAACATTTCAATATCATTGGCCAGATCCTGGTAAGTCTGACCAGGAATACCGATCATGACTCCGCTGCCGATCTCGTAACCCATTTCTCTGAGTCTGCGCAGCATGGTAATCCTGTCCAAAACAACTCCGGCAAGTGAAGGATGGATCAGTTCGTACAGTCTGCGATTAGAAGTTTCAAAACGGAGCAGATAGCGGTCGGCACCGGCTTCTTTCCACTCCATTAGTTCCTCATCGTTTCTTTCCCCCAGGCTCAATGTAATGGCCAGCCCGGTTTCGCTCTTTATGCTACGGATCAGATGTGTCATCCACTCTTTTGTAATGCCGGGGTCTTCGCCAGCTTGCATGACAACGGTCCCATAACCGTATCCGGCAGCCTCAACAACACAGGCCAAAATTTCATCTTCCGGCATACGGTAGCGTTTGATTTCGCTGTTGGCTGCATTTATTCCACAGTAGGCACAACTGCGAACACAGGTATTGGAGATCTCCAGCAGACCACGCAGATGCACATCATCACCAACATTGATGCAGCGGGCTTCACCTGCCAACTCCCATAGCTCTTCCAGCCGGGACTGATCCTCGCAGCGCAGCCAATCTATAATTTTCCGAGTATTCATAAATTTATCTCACATAAATAGAGACGCAGTTTTACAAAATCAATAAACAGTACATTTCAGACACAATATAGCGTAAATTGATTGCTGTTGTCCTGGAAAATTAAAAAAACACTTTCCATGCTCAGCTTCATCGACTAATCAAGGCAAACAAACAGATGTCTGATCAAACTCCGAACAAATATATAGACAGCTTTGCCCTCCGCTGCATACTGATCGCAATTGGCTGGCTTTCCATTATTCTCGGCGTAATAGGCATCTTCGTGCCTGTTCTTCCTACCGTACCTTTTCTGCTTTTGGCAGCAGCCTGTTTTGCACGTAGTTCCGAACGTTTTTATAATTGGCTTATCAATCACAAACAACTGGGACCGCTTATTCACGACTATCTCAGCGGAACAGGCATGCCGTTACGAGCAAAAATTTCTGCGCTGATTCTGATCTGGCTATCCATACTGATCTCTGCATTTATACTGGTGCACCTGTTCTGGGTACGTTTTTTACTGCTCGGCATCGCTACCTGTCTGACATTTTACCTGCTGCGCCTGCCAACAACCCCGCCTGCGGAATAAAATCATTGGTACAAACAGCTATAGCCGGATACTACCATCCGGCTATAGCTGTTCCTCACGTTTTTTCATCTCCCACCCGTCAAGGGCATAAGCGCTAACTTTGAGCTTTTAGTCCCTTCCCCTTCAAGGGGAAGGCTAGGATGGGGATGGGTTGTTTTTGGTAACTTACTGAAATCCCACCATCTACCCCATCCCCACCCCGGCCCTCCCCTTGAAAGGGAGGGAGAAAAGCTGAACAGTTTCTGCTTAAGTTAGCGCATTTACCATCAAGAGAGAGGAAGAGTTATTTTTCTTTCTTGAAATAATGCGTATGCAGCAAAAGATGGGACTTTTCACTCAATGGTTTGCCCAGATACTTCTCATATAGTTCAATAATGTGTGGGTTTTTGTGTAATTCCCTGATCACATTTACCTCAACTAAATTAACAGCAAGTAATTATCCTACAAACGGCATTTGAACCGTCGAACAAGCCACCAAAAGTAGGCGCTTCTAAGCGATGAACGCAGAGAAAACCAGGCTTTATAGTAAAAAGCTGATTCAGCTTTCAGGTAAAACCATGAGTACTTCCATGCTTTTGATTTATCGGCAACTTGTAATTTGTTGTCGTCGTCACTTACACAAAATCATATTTCCGCCTCACGCAGAAAAACAGCCGCATCTTCCGGCGAAGTCGGGTTGATGAAAAAGCCGGTGCCCCATTCAAATCCTGCCAGTTGGGTTAACCTTGGTACCAGTTCGATATGCCAATGAAAATCATATTCCAGCGAACTCCAATAACCGGGCTTACCGGGGCGAGGATGCATGGGCGGAGCGGTATGGAGGATAAAGTTGTAGGGAGCATCTCGGAGGACCGTCTTTACACGCATCAGCATGTCTTTCATGGCAACGGCCAGTTCAGCAAGCTGGGCATCATTCATCAACGCAAAATCATGGCTATGTCGTTTGGGGTAAAGACGCAATTCAAAAGGAGAACTGGATGCGTAAGGAGTCAGAATGACATAATTGGAGAACTCACGTACCACACGCTCACCGACACGAATTTCAAAATCAATTAGATCACAGAAAATACATCTTTCCTTGGAAAGAAAAAATTCCCGAGCGACCTTAAGTTCGGTGGCTGCCACCGGTGGAAGCAGTGGTACAGCAATCAGCTGACTGTGGGAATGGTACAGACTGGCACCGGCACGCTGACCATGATTTTTAAAAATCACCATGTACCTGAACCGGAAATCACGACGCAAGTCCAGGTAACGTGTGCGGTAGGCAGTTAAAATATCCGATATCTCACTGGGCGTGAGATCAGCCATGGAACGGTTGTGATCCGGTGTTTCAATAATAACCTCGTGGGCACCGATACCATTCATAACATCATACAAACCATACCCGCGATTTTCCAGTTCTCCTTCAACCCGCAGAGCCGGATATTTGTTTGGAATGACACGTACACGCCAGTTTGGGGCATTCGGCATTCCACTTGGACGAATGGCAAATATTTCCGGAGGTGTTTTATCTTCATTGCCATAGCAGAATGGACAGGATGTCATGGAGCATGTTTCCTTCTCCACATGGAAGTCACGAGGCCGCCTTCCGCGTTCTGTGGCAATTATCACCCAATGTTGTTTCAGCGGGTCCCATCGCAATTCTGACATTCATCCTCCTTAAATATCCGGGACGCGGAAACCGGGACCAGGGACCGGTAAAGACAAAAGTTTTTACTAGTCCCAAGTCCCGCATCCCGAGTTCCTGCCTATATCAGCCAATTATCCAGTTCTATCTCATCTCCGGCATAAAACAAGATCAACGGCGAATCTGTCGGCCATCTGCCGATCTCTTCCTTATTGCGTATCAGTGTTATGGATGCAAACAATTTACTCTGAGGTTTCAGCTTCAGGCTTTTAAGGTTAACCGATACTTCGCAAATGCGGCCAATCTTCCAATAGCAATGTCCTTCCGTAGGAGCCCATACGCCGTTTTCCTTAATCTGCAGCAAACCATCATTAGAACGCATCTGCATCGATATGCGGTATTCATGCTCGGTGATCAAGTGCAGACTGAGCACGTCATTTTCCTGCAGCATAGCCGAAAGATCCTGAATGCCGTCGATACGGAAATACAGTGAGGACTTGTCATAACCGTAATAGAAACTTTGCAGCAGACGATCAGAGGAATGCATGGCCGACCCTTGACGGGTCAGGTCAAACAGACCGGCTGCCAGCCATTCGAAATAATCGCTGACGCGACCATCAAGATCTGGCGTGATAAACGCCGCCGGCTCACGAATCAAACCGGCCGGACTGACCTTCTTGATCGGCTCCAGCAGTTCTCTTGGCGAATCAAGACCCAGCAGGCGATAAACATTCATCAGGTGCTGGCGGAAAAGTTTGTCAAACCGGTCACTGTGAGGTGAGAAGTGATCATCACCGTACCACCAGAACCAGTCACTTCCCTCTGCTGCATATATCGCCTGACAGATCAACTCTGCTTTTTCACTGCTGTTTTCAGAACTTCCGTCCAGAATAGCCGCCACTTCCGGATTATTTAAAACAGCAACCTGACGTGTTTTTTCCAGAAGATCCCAAGCCAGATTTTCTTCCGGATGGCCGATCCAGATGCCGTAGTTGCCATTTATCCATGAACCGGGGAAAATGTGGTGCAGTTTACCGTCAAATCGGTTATGGGCTAGAACATCGGAGCAGGTGGTCAGATTCAGTTCCCGCGACTCGGCGATACGACGGTACATGCTCTGTAAAAAATCATAGGCGTTATCCGGATAGTATTCCCAGGCATTTTCGCCATCCAGGATAATCGAAACAACCCGCCCCTCGCCGCCAATGCGTGACTTGATGGAGTTCAGTCGATTACAGAGATCATTGGCCGCCCGGGTCGCATCCCACTGGGAATAGGTAAAGCCAATCAGGTCAGACAGGAGGTGATCGCGAAAAAACATTCCTACTTCACCCTGCTGACAACTGTAATGCCAGGGCCGATACAAACGTTCTTTATGGTCACCCAGACCACCTTCCAGACTTTTAGCCAGAATTTCCTCATCAGTTGCAATCCAGGATAGTCCGCATTCGGCTATGATTGAGAGCGTTGCATCACTGACTGATCCTTCTGAAGGCCACATCCCTCTGGGAGTGAATCCAAAAATTCCTTTGAAGTATTCCATGCCGCGACGGATCTGAGCCAGAGCATCTTCTGGATGGTGAAAATGTGATTCAGGGAGGTTGACTCGGGGCATGCAGGTTCTGGCAACCCGGTTGTCACACAGCAAAGGAAGGATCGGATGGTAATAGGGAGTCACCGAAAGCTCAATGCGCCCCTCTTCCTGCAACCGCTTGTAGAGCGGTATGATTGACTGAAGCAGTTCGCGCTGAGTTTTAAACAGCAGCTGTTTGTCAGCACTGGTAAACTTCTCACCTTTTTCCACCAGTTCGCTGAAAACCGGATAACGCCTTCTGGCAGCCTCTCCTGTCCAGGCCAGAAAAAACCAGACTTGCAGATCCAGCAAGTCCTGATCGGAAAAATGCCGTACCCGTTCTCTGGCACTGCCGGCCTTTCCTTCCCCGGCCATAGAAAGCAGCTCCAGATAACGCCGGGACGGTTCAATCATGTTCTGGCGATTGGCTGAGAAAAAATTTTCCAGCAGAAAAACCCGGTCATCCTCGTTGAGTTTGGCCGGATCGGCCATACCTTTGATCAGAAAGGGATCATTTGCCGTACCGTTAGCATAATCCTGCAGCTGTTCCAACAAAGACGGAACCAGATTAAAAACGGCTCTGGCTCCAGGCGTGTCCTCTACAATTGCCGGCATGTCAAAGTAATCCTTGATGCCGTGCAGATAGGTCCAGGGGAGCAGATATTCATTTTTTAGTGGATCTTTGTAGTATGGTTGGTGCATGTGCCATACAATCACAACATCCATCGGCACAGTCATGTTTACTCCAGCTCCTTCTTCCACTTTTCCACTTTCTGCTGGTAAGAACTAAGCAGTTTTTGGGCTGCTTTCTGATCCTTACCCTCAACAAAAATATGTACATGGTGAGTATATTGATCCGGCAGCACCAAGGCCCATTCACGACCGAAATGCACTTTGATGCCGTCGATAAAGGAAGCTTCAAGATCAAGACTATCCTCGCTCATCTTGCGCATGATGCCGCCCTTCATCTCCCATGGGCAGGTAATGCTTGTTTGCATGAAAGCACTGACCGGCACATCCGCCATGGCTTTGGAAAAAGTAATACCGCTCATAATGCCCAGTTCCATGGCTCGGACAATGGTAAACATGCCGTCAAATGATGCCTGAAAGGCTGGAATAGCCAGACGTCCATCCGTTGATCCCCCCAGGATGACTTCGCTGGAATTGGCAGCCTCCAGCATGGCACGGTCGCTGCTCTTGGTGCGAATCACATGGCAGCGCTTCTGTTCGGCCATTGTTTCAATTGTTGATGGTACCTGGACCGGTACTGTAATGGCACCTTTCTGGCCGCTTTTGATGGTCAGTGAAACAAACAGGGTCAACAGCTCAATGCCGTTCAGTATCCGGCCGCTCTCATCTACCATGGTAACGGCCTCTGCCGTCTGATCAAGCCAGAATCCGGCCTGAGCACCCAGCGAAGTGACAATCTTGGAAAGCTGTTCTAGCGCGGCTTGTTTATCCATAGGCTTGTTGGTTGAACGTCCTTCGTCCACATAGGCGTTCAGGGCAATTACATTGCACCCCAGTTCATTCAGTATCATCGGCAGTATCTGGCTGGCTGGCGAGTGATTGAAGTCAATAGCTATCGTCCAGGCGGCCTTTTTCAACAGATCCCTGTTGACCGCCCGCAGAAAACCCTCACGATAGAAATCAGGCACATTGAATATGTCGATAATTGCACCCGGCTCATTATGGTGCGCTCTGCGGAAGTTTTCCTTGTAAAAAATTCTTTCCACATTTTTAGCCATTCCGCTGGAAAAATCCAGACCTTCACCATCCATGAAGACGATCTCAAGTATCGAGGCATCTTCCTCGGCCTGGCGAAAATGGAAGCCACCAATTTCACCGAATGTCTTCAGCTTGTAACGCATCAGCGGTTGCGGTGTCATCTTAACATCGCGAACATTTACGCCGGCAGACATGATACCACCCACAAAACTCCGCTTCAGCATACGGGAGGCTAGATTGGAATCACGCCCACCAAGAACATAGCTGCCTTTTGGAAGGGTTGTCCCATAGGCACAACCCAATTTGGCAACAAACTCAGGTGTCAGTTCAACATTGGAGAGCCCTTTGATAATTGCTCCTTCAAAAAGCGACTTTCTCCATTTTTCACCGGTAATAAGGTTGGCAGTAACAGTAGAGCCAGCTTCAATTATTTTACGTGGCCAGATTTTCACATCTGCTTTAACAACCGACTCATCACCAATCGATGTTTCATCTGCGACAATTACACCTTCCTCCAGAATTGCTTCAGTACCAATTCTAACATTGGAACAAACCACACTGTCAGTAATCTTTGCTCCCCGCTTAACGTAAGTGTTATCCCAGATAATGCAGCGGATCAGCTTGACTCCCTGCTCGATTGTACAGTTGCGGCCGATGACCGAATCCTTGATCCGCGCTCCTGCATATATCTGCGTGTTATCACCTACAACAACAGTTCCCTCAATGCCGGACGGATCCTGAACAGTCACATCGTCACCCAACCGGAGATCCTTGCCGACATAATCGGTTTTAGGTTCGTCGATCTTGATATTGATCTTGCCCCTGAAAATGTCGAGATGCGCCTCACGATAAGAATCCGTATTGCCTATGTCACGCCAGTATCCCTTTGCCGTATAGCCATACAGTGCGTCCTTGTTCTGCAGCATCAGCGGAAAAAGATCCTGGGAGAAGTCAAAGTTTTCACCCGCCGGAATATATTTCAATATTTCCGGTTCCAACACGTATATGCCGGTATTGATGGTATCCGAAATAACTTCGCCCCAGCCCGGTTTTTCCAGAAACTGTATTATCCGCTTTTCCTTGTCCGTAATAACGACGCCAAACTGGAGCGGATCCTTGACCGATGTCAGCGTAATCGTTGCCATCGCCTTATTATCATTGTGAAAATCCATCACCTTCTTAAGATTGAAGTCGGTCAGCAGGTCACCACTGATCAACAGAAAACGCTCGTCCAGATACTTTTCCGCCGCCTTGACAGCACCGGCTGTTCCCATATCCATTACTGGAGTTACATATGTGATCTTAACGCCAAAATCCGAACCATCACGAAAAAACTTCTTAATCACTTCGGGGTTGTGATAGAGCAGCATAACAAGTTCAGTAATGTCATATTTTTTAAGCTGTTCAACAATGTGGAGCATGATCGGTCGGTTAAACAGCGGAATCATCGGCTTTGGTACCGAACTGGTGAGAGGCTGGATTCTGGTTCCGAAACCACCGGCCATAATTACGGCTTTCATAGTACAACTCCTTGTTTAATTGGTTTTGGTGTCAGGAAAAGTACAATCGCAACTGTTGCTATATTCCGACCTTCACACGCTGGGACTTCTTCTCCAGTACACGGGCAATTTCTTGCTTCAACTCATCCAGGTTTCCCGATTTGACAATGTAACCGTCAGCCAGCCAGGCTGAAAAATCATCCTTGTAGCAGGAAAATGCCGAACAGAGGATCACCGGCATGTCATGACGCTCCTTGACCAGTTTCTGCAGCAGTTCGATGCCGCTCTCATTCTTTAACTTGATGTCCAGCACCGTCAGATCAAATTCTGATTCCTGAAGCTTTTCTACAGCCTCTGCCGTATTTGCCGCCGTTACAACTTCATATCCCTCTTCCGCCAGTTCATCGGCATACAGAATACGAATATTTGCCTCATCGTCTACTACCAGTATTTTCTTCATAGCTGCTCCTCCTTCCTAGTGGGAAGTGTAATAGTATAAGTAATGCCACCCTCAGGAGATGCAAAAACATCCAGAGGCACCCCCTGCTTTTCCAGCATGGACCTGCACAACGCTACACCAAGACCGTTCCCCATTTCATTTGTTTCTGAGAACGGGGTAAGCAACTTATCTATCTCTTCCTGTGAAATTTTGTGTCCATAATCCTCAATCACGATTCTCACGTCCCCGTAATATTCATAAACCTTTACTCCGACCTCTTCTCCAGTTCGACCTTCAAGATCATTCTGGATCAATGCCCTCACGCAATAGGAAACCTGTTTGAAGTCCACATAAACCATGGGTAAACCGTCTGCATGATTAAAGTGACATACCCAGCCCTTCTCAAGGAACAGTTTTTGTGCATCCCTGATTGAGGATTCCACTAGCTGGTTGACATCCCAGAAGTCTTTGGTTGGATAAAGCGAATCAGAATAGTTCAGAATTTCATCCAAGACGCGTTCCAGCTGACTTGCTTCGCCAAGAATGGATTCTATGTAATTTTTTTTCGGATCAGTAGACGGGGTGTTTTTTAGTATAGAACGGGCAAATCCGCCAATAATCATCAGCGGGTTTCGGATTGAATGTGCAATGCTGGATGTTATACGCCCTACCAGTGCCATTTTCTCCATTTTAACAATCAGTTCCTGCTGTTCTTTCAGCTTGTTGTTCGCCTCTGTCGCCTTATTCAGTTCCACCTGCAGACGGTCATACAACGCGGCACGTTCAATGGCAAAAGCGACTGTAAAGGTAAATGTCTCCAGCGATTGCATATCTTCTGCAGAGATAGGCCGATGAGTAATGCAGTTGTCCGCAATGATCAGACCAACCTTCCGGTTGCGGGAAATCAGCGGCATGATCAAAAAGGTATCCACATTAAGCAGGCGGGCAAATTCCAGGTCGACCTCAGGATTAAGAAAGGCATGTTCAACAAGCAGCGGGTGCCTGCTCTCAAGTGCCTTGATCAAAATATGTTCATGGTTTGAAAAGGGAATTGAAAGTTGTTCGAGCACATCATGAAACTTGGCTTTTTCAGCGGTAAGCTTGTTCTTGCGAAAATTTTGGGCGAGGGTTTTAAGATCCAGGTCATTGCGGGATATTTCATCCCAGGCCTGAGAGGCCTCTTCAATATTTCTAGGACCAATGGCCAGGTGTCCCTTCAGCTGGGCTTCTTCACGATTAACCAACAGCAGAAAAGCCCGATTCATGCCGAAACCTTTACCGGCTGTGATGGCTGTCAAAGCAACTGACAGGACTTCATCCAGGTCAACCGAACTCTGCAGAACAGAGCCAAGTTCATGAAGAAAACGAACTTCAAGGGTCTTGTTATCAAGAAAACTGATTAATGATTGAATTTGGGCTTTTTGCAGCAGATATTCTTCATTTATGATGAAAACTACGGAAGCCCACGGATTGCCGCTATTGCGAAAGTTGATCAGATCACGCTTGAATCTGTCACATTCACAACACTTTTCTAATATTCGGGCCTGTTTTGAAAGCAGCAACTCTTCATCTTCATCGGCGAAGACATGAGGGCAGTCGCCCGGTGCCACATAATCTCTGTTCCAGCAGCATTCCCAGTCCAATAGGATTCCCCGTTACTCGTAGTAATGGTAAGTATATCAGACAAAGTTCAACGTTCAAGGTGGTTAAAGTTTCAAGGTTCGTGGTTTTAAAGCCAAAATCACGAACCTTGAACATTCGAACTTTCATTTTACATTCCAGGTTGTCCCCTGTGGAGAATCCAGCAACATAATTCCCTTCTCTAGCAACAGATCCCTGATTTCGTCTCCACGTTTGAAATCCCTGGCTTTACGGGCTTCAGCCCTTTCAAAAATAAGGCGTTCAATCTCTTCAGAAGAGATATCAATCTGAGACGCCTTACTGTTTTTCTTCTTTTCCAGCCACTCGACCGGATTGTTTGCAAATAGTCCCAGCACTGAGCCTGCATCAATTATCAGGTGACGGACACGTGCCACAAGTGACAATGCAATAGGATTATACTCAACTGTTTCTGCCAGAAAGCGGTTGGTTGCACGAACAACTTCAAAAATAACTCCCAGTGCCTGTGCCGTATTGAAGTCATCATCCATTGCTTCAACAAAACGCGGAATCAGTTGCTCAGCCTTTTGATGCAGTTCTGCACCGGACATGGGCAATGATTCAATAGTTGGAAGTTCTACAGGAGACACAGTGCCCCCCAGTATTTCGTCCAAACCGGCCAGACAGGAGTAGATCCGCTCCAGACCGGTTGAGGCGTCATCCAAATTCTGATCGGAAAAATCAATCGGGGAGCGGTAGTGGGCCGACAGAATGAAGAAGCGTAATGTTTCAGGATCATACTTCTCCAGCACTTCACGAATTGTAAAGAAATTGCCCAGCGACTTGCTCATCTTTTCCGAATCTATATTCACAAAACCATTGTGCAGCCAGTAACGGACAAACTGGCAACCGTTAGCACCTTCGGACTGGGCTATTTCATTCTCATGATGAGGGAAGACCAGATCTTTACCGCCACCGTGAAAATCAAAAGATTTGCCGAGGAATTCCATACTCATAGCCGAACATTCAATGTGCCAGCCCGGACGGCCATTCCCCCAGGGAGATTCCCACCAGGGTTCACCTGGCTTTGAACCTTTCCAGAGAGCAAAATCCATGGGATTACGTTTTTTATCTCCCAGCTCAACCCTGGCACCAGCCAGCATATCTTCCATATTGCGTCCGGACAGCTTCAAGTATCCCGGAAAACTGTCTACAGCATAATAGACATCACCTTCCGACTCATAGGCATGACCGTTTGCGATCAGTTTTTCAATAATGGAAATGATGCCTCCGACATGATCTGTAGCCTTAGGTTCTACAGTTGGCTTTAAAACCCCCAAACGAACCATATCCTCGTCAAAGGCCTGAATATAACGCTCGGAAATGACTTTGAAATCAACGCCTTCCTTGTTGGCTCTGTTAATGATCTTGTCGTCGATGTCCGTATAATTGCGCACATAGGTAACGTCATATCCTGAATATTTCAGATAACGGAAAATAACATCAAACACCACATTGGCCCTGGCGTGACCAATATGGCAATAATCATAAACTGTTACCCCGCACACATACATGCCGGCTTTGCCTGGCACCAGAGGTACAAATGTTTCCTTGGTTCCGGTTTGTGTATTATAGACTCGCAATGCCATGATAAAATCTCCTGATTAAAGTTAAAGCATTTTGCATTTTTTTGCTTTGGAAGGCAAGCAGGGAAATATGATCAATTATATTGCAAAAACAGATCAATCAACAGATAAATGGCATTGATTTTTGAACTCAATAAACGTATAAAGTTTATCTGCTTCAAAATAAGGTTATTTAATTATCACTGCACACAAAAATACTTGACAAAGTACCACAAAATGGCTAATTGGTATGACAAGTTCAACCTTTTACAAATTGCGGGCTTTACGTTTCATTTTTTAATTTATTTGCAGTATCAATAACTTGACACAAGGAGAAACTATTTTGGAAAAGATCGTTGATATTACCGAACTTGCCCTGCGTGACGCTCATCAGAGTCTGATCGCAACCAGACTTGGCATCGAAGACATGACCGGGATTTGTGAAACTCTTGACAACGCTGGCTACTGGTCACTTGAGTGCTGGGGTGGAGCTACTTATGACTCCTGTATCCGCTTCCTGAATGAAGATCCTTGGGAGCGTCTGCGTACCTTCAAAAAATTGATGCCAAAAACTCCTTTGCAGATGCTTCTGCGCGGTCAGAACCTCCTCGGCTATCGTCACTATCAGGACGAAGTTGTTGAGCGTTTCGTTGGTAAATCAGCAGAAAACGGCATGGACGTTTTCCGTGTTTTCGACGCGCTGAATGACCCACGCAACCTGGAAACAGCCATCAAAGCCGTCAAGAAAAACGGCAAGCATGCTCAGGGAACCATCTGCTACACAATCAGCCCTATTCACAACACAGCTCACTTTGTTGAAAAAGCCAAAATCCTGCAGGATATGGGCGTTGACTCTATCTGTATCAAAGACATGGCTGCTCTGATCAAGCCACAACCAGCATACGACCTGGTAAAAGGCATCAAGGAAGCATGCCCAGGCCTGCGTATTCACCTGCATGCACATGCTACAACAGGCGTTACTCTGGTCAGCTACATGAAAGCTGTTGAAGCTGGCGTTGACTGCGTTGATACTGCTGTCAGCTCCTTAAGCCTCGGACCTGGTCACAACCCGACTGAGAGCTTCATTGAAATGCTTGAAGGTACCGGCTATAAGTCAAAAGTCGATATCGACAAGGTCCTCAAAGCTAAACTCTACTTTGCCAAGACTCTCGGTCGTTACAAGAAATTCCAGTCAAGCGTTACCGGAGTTGAAACAGAAATCTTCAAAAGCCAGATTCCTGGCGGCATGCTTTCCAACCTGGAAAGCCAGCTCAAGGAAATGGATGCCGGCGACCGTATTACAGAGGTTCTGGAAGAAGTTCCACGAGTACGTAAAGACACAGGCTACATCCCACTGGTTACTCCAACCAGCCAGATCGTTGGTACACAGGCAGTTATGAACGTTCTGATGGGCAAATACAAAGTAATGACTGCAGAGTTCTCTGACGTAATGCTCGGCTACTATGGCGGCAGCATCGGCGAGAAAAACCTGGAAGTTATCGAATTTGCAAAAGAGAAGTCCAAAAAAGAACTTATTACCTGCCGTCCGGCAGACCTGCTTGCTCCTGAATGGGACAAACTCAAGGCAGAGGCTCTTGCACTGCCAGGCAACAATGGTTCCGACGAAGACGTTCTTACCTATGCCATGTTCCCGAAAGTTGCCATCGACTTCTTTGCCAAGCGCAGCGAAGGTCCGATCAACTTCGGCAAGATTGCAGATGCAGAAGCTAAAGCTGCTGCAGCCAAAGCTGCTGAGCCAGTACAGCCTGCTACTTCAAGGTCTTACAATGGTACATACAATGTAACAATGAACGGTATGCAGCACACCGTTGTTATTGAAGGCGCATAACTAACTGCTTTCATTACTTGACAAACAAAAAGCCCCAACAGATCACGTTCTGTTGGGGCTTTTTTGTTTTTGTACTGTAATTAACCAAACTGTAATCAGTAGAATCTGGCCTGCCTTCTGCTCTGTTGTTCCCCTTCACGGGATAGCTTGATGTTGACATAAGGCATCTGCAAATTATCCCTTATACATTCAACAAAAATCAAATTTTAGGTTTGGCAACTTCAGCAAGCTTCTTTTTCAGGGATGCTATTTCCAATGCAGACTTGATCCGCATCGGCACTGTAAAAAGGTACATGGCAAGCGCACCTGCTGCAAGCGTACCAAGCAGAAACACAACTAGCTGACCTTCAAACTGAGCACCCATAAATCTGATTTGAACAATTTGTGCATTCTGAACTGCAAAGATAGTTGCCAATGTTGCCAGAGCAATACCAACGACAAGATACAGATACTTCATCCCATCCTCCGAAAGCAGGAATCTAAAAGACTGTTACTCTTCACCCAGGTGCCTGTTTGGTACAAGATATTCCGTAACGTATTCGGCAACAGATTTTTCAAGCAGAGTAGATTCTTGCCAGCAACCAGAGCGCTTGATCTTTTCAGTTTCTGCACAGGTATGATACTGATATGTTTCACGTATGGATTCTGGCATATCAATGTATTCAATCTTTTCCGGCTTACCCAGAGCTTTAAAAATTGCTCCGGCCAAACGGTTCCAGCTGGCAGCCTCACCACCACCAATGTTAAATACACCGTTGGCCTGATGGTTGGACATGAACTTGATGGTCATGGCTGCCGCATCTTTCACATAGATAAAATCTCTCATCTGCTCGCCATCAGCATACTCTTTGCGGTGTGACTTGAACAACCTGATGCCACCACTGGAGACTATCTGCTCGTAAGCCTTAAGAACCAGCGAACGCATTTCACCCTTATGATACTCATTAGGACCAAATACATTAAAATACTTCATTCCGGCTATTTTATCCAAAATACCATTGTCCCTGGCCCAGATATCAAACAGATGTTTGGAGTAGCCGTACATATTCATCGGTTTCAACTCTGAAAGACGGTTGTCATCATCATTGAAGCCTTTTATACCGTCACCATATGTAGCGGCGCTTGAAGCGTAAATAAAACGTGCATTATGTTTTTGGGCAAATAAGGCCAGCTGTTTTGTATACTCAAAGTTGTTTTTAACAAGATAGGTAGCATCCAGCTCAGTTGTAGCAGAACAGGCCCCCAGATGAAAAATAACATCTATCTTTTCGCAGGAAAGGGCTTTATTTTCAGTAACCATCTTTATAAAATCATCTTTTTCCAGGTAATCCGCAATACTTAACGGCACCAAATTTTTCCATTTTTGGCTCATCCCCAGATTATCTACAACCAGAATATCTTTTCTGCCAATCCGGTTCAGGGACCATATTATGGAACTGCCAATCAATCCTGCTCCACCAGTTACTATTATCATAGGATCTTCCCTTCAGTTTAAATTGTATCCAATAAATATAACCATTTCAGAAGATAAGGCAACAGTTTAAATCAAGCGTACGACATACAATTATCCTTGAGTTTTTTTGCAGCCTTTTTTTAATTAATTGATTCAACACTGATAAAATGATATTTTCGCAACTGATTCAATGAAAAAAACAGGAGGAGCTATGAAGGCAAACCTGAGGGCCATGATTGCTTACACGGCAGGCTGCGCAATTTCCAAAAAAAGTTTTGCATTCATTTTTGATCAGTTTCAGGACAAAGTCATCACATTTGAGGGCAGGTTTGATCACAGCTATATCACAGTAATCGAATCCGGCAGTGATAGTGAACTGATCGGGACTGTTTCCGGTACTGAAATTTCGCTCTTCTATTCTGCAGAGGCGGCTACCATAAAAATCAACCTGAATGGCAACAAGTTTACCGGCACCATATCCGACTCAAAGGGCTTTAATGGCGACATCACCGACAGGATCGTCAAATTGTATGATTACGACGAAGGGAAGTATTTCAATTTCTGTTTGATAAATGAGCCCAATCGTCCTTAACAGTAAATCTGACCATTTTTTAAGCCGCTGAAAGCTAAAGAGCCAGCAACCTTAACCGGGTTACTGGCTCTGTTTATTTGGCGTGACTTTTCAGCTAATTACATCAATTTGGATAAAAAAAGGGCACACTATTTAAAGTGTGCCCTTTTCTGATCATATTTTTTAAAGTTACTTGCGTGAACGTCTGCGCAGTAGACCGGCACCCAGCAGACCGGCTGCGAGGAGCAGGAATGTTGATGGTTCTGGTACAGGAGCGCCTACGAGTTGGGATTGTCTAGATGTTTTACCAAGATAATCTAGACCATCATTACCATCATTCACAAGATTCATAGCCTTCACATCAAATGCGAGTAGCTCTTTTGTATCAGCAGCAATTGCTTTATCATAGTATGTTTTAGCAGCTCCTGAAAGGTTGGAATAAGCCCTTTCTTCTTCAAGAGTCCATATTGCTAGTTGCATCGCATAATCATTTTCTGCAATCCCTGTAACTGCAAGAATGTCTTTACTCAAGAAATGAGAATAAAGCCATTTTGTGGCAAAGCTTAATTCGTCTTTGCCATTTGTAGCTCCACCAATTCCACCATTTTCTGCAAAGCTAGAGATATTAGACACTTTATATTTATAACCTGGGTTAAAATATTCACTTTCTTCCAGGCAAAAGGTTCCAAAGATATTACCGGCAGAATTTTTAAACTGGTAATTACCTTCATATTGCGCTGCTGTATCACCATTAAGCATTGTTATAATTTCGCCAACAGCTACCGGATAAGGCAAAGCCCATGAGTTAACCGAGAAAGCCAGCAGCATTGCGATTGCGCTCAAATAGATTTTTGTAATATTTTTCATTTTATACTCCTTTTAATTGTTCAATTTGTTTTTAATACATCTGCACAAGTCAGGCCAATTTGTATAATCCTGTAATCACTAGCTTTTTATACAACAGCTGCTAAACGTATCATTAAATGTAAAATTATCCGACATTGCACTTTAAAATAAACAAAGTATTAATCAAGTACAAACACGATAATTAGTTAAAAACAAAGGATTCAATATCAAGGAAAAACAAGTGGCAGGCAATAAGGCACGGCGAGATCTAAATTCAGTGTAAAGTTTTAAAACAGGCTCAATTTACCGGCAGCAATCGGGTCAAAACTCCCCTGGCAGCTTCAATCACATCCTCAAAGGCTGTACCCTTGACGACACAAGTCAGCTTAAAATCAGGGCTAAACTGATAGCGTTTAGGCTCGCTGCGTATCATTGAGATAATAGTATCAGCTGAAGCCGGTGTTTTTGGGTGGAAAGATATAATAATATTTCTGCCTTCGTAATCGATCTGGCGGGCCAGTAGGCGCTTGAGCATAATCCTTAAACGCATGATCTCGAACAGATATGCAGTGGCAAGCGGGTATTTGCCGAATCGGTCATTGACCTCATTCTGAACATCCAGCACGTCCTCTTCATTCTCGGCCTGGGTCAGCTTCTTGTAGATCACCAATCGTTGGCCAGTATCCTTGATATACGTCTCAGGAATGAAAGCCGGTACCTTCAGGTTAATTTCCGGCTCAACTTTCTCGGTCATCTCTTCGCCGCGCAGACGACAGATTGTTTCCTCCATCATCTGATTATACAATTCGAAACCAATTTCCGTTACGGTCCCTGATTGACGACTGCCCAGCATATCTCCAGCCCCACGAATTTCCATATCGTGCGTAGCAATGCGGAAACCCGCGCCAAGCTCCGAGATATCCTGCAGTATCTTCAGCCGCTCGCGAGCATCGCTGGAGATGATACTTTCACCAGGTATCAGCAGATAGGCATAACCTCGCTGGGTAGAGCGCCCGACACGACCTCGCAGCTGGTAGAGTTGCGACAGGCCAAAAGTATCCGCACGATCAACAATCAGTGTGTTAGCGTTGGGGATATCCAGACCGGATTCAATAATTGTAGTGCAGATTAACAGATTGGTTTCGCCATGCATGAAACCGAGCATAACCTTTTCCAGTTCATGTTCACCCATCTGCCCGTGTCCGATGGCAATCTTTGCTTCCGGCACAATGGCAGCAATCTGTTCAGCCCGTTTAGCAATACTGGCAACACGGTTATGTACAAAGAAGACCTGCCCACCACGCCGCAATTCACGCATTACTGCCTCACGAATCAGATCCTCCGAAAAACGCGAAACAAAGGTCTTGATTGCCAATCTATCCACCGGCGGTGTATCGATTATTGACAGATCACGGATGCCCATCATGGACATATAGAGGGTGCGCGGGATCGGAGTGGCTGTCAGTGTCATCACGTCTACCACTGCTCGAAATGATTTTAACCGTTCCTTATCCTTAACCCCAAAACGCTGTTCCTCATCCACTATCATCAAGCCCAGATCTTTGAAGACCACATCCTTCTGCAGTAGACGGTGGGTTCCGATAATGATGTCAATATCGCCTTTCTTCAGGCGCTCAAGAATAGCCTTCTGCTCCTTGGGCGTCCGGAAGCGGGAAATCACCTCCACCGTAACCGGATAATCCTTTAATCGTTCATGGAAAGTTTCGAAATGCTGCTGAGCCAGAATGGTTGTGGGAACAAGAATACCGACCTGTTTGCCGTCTAAAGCGGACTTGAAGGCTCCACGCAGGGCCACTTCGGTCTTACCGTAACCCACATCGCCGCAGATCAACCTGTCCATTGGACGGGAATGTTGCATATCTGCCAGTACATCATTGATGGCAGAGAGTTGATCGGGAGTTTCATCCCAGGCAAATGAGGCCTCAAATTCACGGTACATCTCATCCGGAGGCGAGAACGAAAATCCTTCGCTGATCTGGCGCTGGGCGTAAATTTCCAGCAGTTCACCGGCCAGCTCTTCGATGGCCTTTTTGGCCTTGCCCTTGGATTTTTCCCAGGAGGTGCCGCCCAGCTTATCCAGGCTTGGCTGACTTCCTTCAGGCCCCACATAGCGCTGCACAAGTCCCAGCCGGTCAATAGGAAGGTAAAGCTTGTCACTGCCGGCATACTCCAGCAGCAAAAAGTCGCCACCGACACTAGACACACTGATATGTTGCAGACCTCGATAATGGCCGATACCATGATCAACATGCACCATATAATCGCCCGGCTTGAGCTCCGCCAGTGACGAAAGAATCTGCTTCTTGCGGACCTCAGAGATACCGCTGCGCCGAACACGTCTGCCGAATAACTCTTCTTCGGCAATCACCACCAGACCGGCATCCGGCATGCGGAATCCACGAGAGATATCGGCCAGCAGAAGTGAAACGCTCCCCCTTGTGGCAGGAGAATCAGAGCAGGTTACCGCTTTAAAACCGGTCTCGCTGACCATGCAATTTATACCATACGGTGTAAGCAGCTCTTTTAGGCGATCAGCCTGGGCCTGCTGATGACAGGCGATCAGCACTTTCAAACCCTGATCGTTCCACTCCCGTAAAGTATTCGAAAGCGGGGTCAGAGCATGAGTAGTCTCTTTGGATACGGTTACGCGAAGTCCGGTGTTATCCTGGCATGGGATGGCAATCGATCGGCATTCCTTCTCCGCTCCGACAGTAAGTCCGGACAACTCCAGCCGTCTGCGTGAAGCGATAATTACCTCAAACTGATCTGCATCAAGGAACAGCTGACCAGCTGGAGAGTGGGGAAAGGATTCACCTCGCGACTTTTCCTCACAAACAGCAATCTCGTCGCAAAAACGCTGGATTGATTCCCGAATCGCCTCCGGGTCCAGCATTATGACCGCAGAATTTTGCGCATACTCAAAAATAGTTTCCAGACCCGGATGCAGCAAAGGTTGCAGGAACTCCACACCACGATAGTAGACGGCGTTGCGCAGATCTTCCAGAATATCGCGACGACGGTTGGCAGGAATATCAAGATCGTCGCAGCACCCTTTCAAACGTGGTGCAATGTCTTCCAAAACCTCATCGGTCAACAGAATTTCGCGTGAAGGGAGCAGTATCAGCTCATCAGCTGACTGGAGCGAGCGTTGGGTCAGCGGATCAAAAAAACGGATTGTTTCAACAGTATCGCCAAAAAACTCTATCCGCACCGGCGCCGCCTGGTCAGGAGGGAATATATCCAGAATACCACCACGCACGGCAAAGCTGCCGCGATCCTCAACCAGCGGTACATTGGCGTACCCCATCTTGATCAGCTTAACCAGCAGCGCATCCCGCTCAAACTCCTCACCGCTAACCAGGTAGCAGGACGCTTCGTTAAAAATTGATCGGGGTAAAACTCGCTGCAGTGCTGCGGCCACAGGCAGGACTACAATACGGGCCTGACCATTCTGAAGTTTGAATAAGGTATCGAGACGGGCGGAGGAGATATCCGGATGCGGTGAAGCGGCAGTATAAGGTTGTGTATCCCAGGCAGGAAAAAGCAGCGGAGTAGCTTCCGTGCCGCCGAAAAAACCAAGTTCACGACAAAATTCGCTGGCCGAATCCTGATCAGCTGTTATCAAAATCAGGTTAGGCGAATCGCTACGCAGCAATTCGGAAATGACATAGGCTGCTGCTGATCCCTTTAGCCCGGAAAGCACAACACGCGACTGAATTTCCTGCAATCCTGCCAGAATGTCATTAATTTGAGTAAAACCGGGGGAGGTTGTCTTATAGGTCATTTGTTTATTCTAAAAATCATTTTCGCAGACTGGCCTTAATTTTGGGTTTACCGTCTTCTACTACGACACGGAAGGAAAAGTCTTCAGTACCAAGTCTGGCAACTAATGCTGGCCTGGATTTATCAATGGTGGATGCTACCATCTCCCTGCTCAGCTTATCCACTGGCAGATTACAAGCCTTACGGGCTTCCATAAATTCATTAAAAACCCGATCCAGCTCCAGATCCTGTTGAGAGCGTTGCGGCTCATGACTGGTTTTACTCTTGTTGCCTGATTTCTGACGCTGATGCAGATCACTGATAAAGCGGTCACGAGAATACTTGCCCTCTTCCATCTGTCGAAGAAT
>Ga0105047_10002653_pt1 | contig 31835 bp, 31 predicted proteins | sample MAT04_FD_78384 | JGI IMG/M metagenome (GOLD analysis project Ga0105047, IMG submission 78384) | Freshwater microbial communities from Lake Fryxell liftoff mats and glacier meltwater in Antarctica - MAT-04 (megahit assembly) | ecosystem: Environmental > Aquatic > Freshwater > Ice > Liftoff... | reverse complement strand
GCCGCTGACAGGAGTGGATGCCGCGTGAGCACTGCTGCGTTCTACCAGGGGACCGGTCGTCGGAAGACGAGCGTCGCACGCGTCCGCCTGATCGTCGGTGAGGGTGAGGTCGTCGTGAACGGCCGCAGCCTCGAGGAGCATTTCGGCAATGCCGTCAACTTCGGCGACATCATGATGCCGTTCCGGGTGACCGGCACGGAGGGTCGCTACAACGCGATGATCAAGGTCGAGGGCGGCGGCACCCAGGGGCAGGCCGGGGCCATTCGCCACGGTATCGCCAGGGCTCTGCTCGAGTCCGACCCCGAGGGCGCGCGACTGCCGCTCCGGCAGGCGGGCTTCCTCACCCGGGACCCCCGGATGAAGGAACGCAAGAAGTACGGCCTCAAGCGAGCGCGCAAGGCGCCGCAGTACACGAAGCGCTAGTGCGAGCGGCGCCGGGCACACCAGCCCGGCGCCGTTCCCCTTTCGGGGGACGATCCCGGTACGGGTGGGTGCGATGACGGATCCGGTCTTCGAGCGCTACAAGGAAGCCCTCAAGCGCGGCCATGTGGCCGTCTTTCGAGGCCGCCCCAAGGAAGCCCTGGCGAGCTACCAGGAAGCTGCACGGCTGGTGGGCCATCGTGCCCTGCCATGGGTGAGCATGGGCTCCGTGCTGCTCCAGATGGGTCGTGTGCAGGAGTCGATCGCGGCATACGACGAGGCGCTCCAGCGTGCGTCGGGGGATCGGCAGGCACTCGGCGGCAAGGCGATCGCGCTCACCGCGGCCGGCCGGCTCGAGGAGGCCGAGGTGCTCGAGTCGCGCGTGGAGAGCCTGGACCTCGAGGAGTCCCAGCTCCGGGCAGCGGCGGCCGCCACCGCGCTTGACACCTCCTGGGGCCGGGGACCGGAGCGGGTCGTGGGCATGGCCGGCGACGCTGCCCTGCGCGGCGACGTGCGATCCTCCGTGGAGGGGTACATCGCCGCCGCTGCCGAGTACCAGCAGCTGGGCAGCCTGGATGCGGCGCTCGATGCGTGCTACCGGGCGCTCGTGGTGGCTGCCGGAGCTCCGGGAATCCACCTGCGCATGGCGCGCATCTACTTCCAGCTTGGCTGGTCCGACCGGGCCGCCGAGCGCTTGGTGCTGCTCGACCGGCTACTGCAGCTGGACGAGGATCGGCTCGCCCAGGAGGAGCTGTTCCAGCTCGCCGGTGAGCACGCCGCGCAGTCGCCGGAACTGCGCACGCTGGTCGCCTCGCACATGCCCGGGAGCGTGCGGCGGCCGTCATGACCGGCGATGCGTGCCTGGGTGTGCCGGGCGCGGATCGCCATCCCGGTCGGCGCTGCTAGAATCGGCGGCCGATGGACCAGTTAGCCGACCTGGTCGAGGGCATCACGCTCGAGCCGACCGCGCTGCTCGACATCGCCCTCACCGCCCTCCTGATCTACGGGCTGTTCAGCCTCATCCAGGGAACGCGCGCGGTCCGGCTCGTGATCGGTGCCATCATCCTCTACCTGGTCTACGTGCTCGCCCAGGCCCTGGATCTGCGGCTGCTCTCCGGCATCATGCAGACAGGCGCGGTCGTTGGCTTGCTGGCGCTCGTGGTCGTGTTCCAGCCGGAATTGCGACGGGCGCTCGAACGCATCGGGCGGTTCGGGTCGCTGGGGTGGGTCACGGCTTCCGGCGGTGCGGCGGCGACCGCCGAGCGCGTCGCGCGGATCCTGGCGCGCACCGCGGTGGGGCTGGCCGCGACGCGGACCGGGGCGCTCATCGTCATCGAGCGAGAGATGGCCCTCGATGACACCGCGGAGACGGGCGTGATGCTCCAGGCGGACGTGTCGGAGGAGTTGCTCGCCTCCATCTTCACGCCCCACGCGGCGCTGCACGATGGCGCCGTGGTCATCCGGGGAGACCGGATCGTCGCGGCCGCGGCGGTGCTGCCGCTGTCGGAGGCGAGCGGGTCCCGTGAGCGGCTCGGCACGCGCCACCGCGCTGCGCTGGGCATCACGGAACAGACGGATGCCCTCGCCGTGGTGGTGAGCGAGGAGACCGGACGCATCAGCCTCATGGATCACGGCCGGGCGCTGCGCGACCTCGATGAGGAGCGGCTCCGGGCGCGCCTGATGGCGCTGCTTCGACCGGGCGATGGCCGTGGCCGGGCGGCGGGCATCGGCACGTTCGCCCGCGGCAAGCGTCCGCGCGTGCTGCGCCGTCGCGATCGCGGTCGCTCGATGGACGCTGCTGCTGCCGTCGGCGCCCCGACCGCCGGAGTCGTGGCGGCAGCCTCCACGGCCCCGGTCGGGTCGGTGCCGATAGCGAACGGCCCCGGCCTCCCGGCGGATCCCTCGCAGCCGGCGTCCGCGGGTCGGTCGGAGTGAGCCGGGCGCTCGGGTTCCTCGCTCGCAACTGGCCCCTGAAGCTCGCTGCCATCGGCCTCGCGATGGTCCTGTACGCGGGTGTGGTGGTCTCCGAGAACTCGCGTGCGTGGCCGGGCGAGGTGGCCATCATGGTCGTGGACCCGCCACCCGGCGGGGTCCTCCTGACGGCACCCGGATCGGTTTCGGCGATCCGGTATCGGGCGCCGCTGGACGTCGCGGGCCAGCTCACCAGCCAGTCGTTCCGCGCCACGATCGACCTCTCCGGCCTGACGCCGGAGCCGGGCGGCCCGCCCGTGGACGTGCCGGTGCGTCTCGTCGCGCTCGATCCGAGGGTGCAGATCCTGGATTACGCGCCGCGCGCGGTGGATGTCCGGCTCGACTCGGTCGTGAGCCGTACGGTCCCGGTATCCGTCGAGCGCGGCATCGTGCCGGAGGGCCTGGACCTGGGTCCACCCCAGGTGACGCCCGCGTCCGTGCTGCTGCGCGGCGCGAGCTCCCGACTGGCCGAGGTGCGCAGTGTCATCGCGCGCGTCGCCGTCGATGGCAGCGGCCTCAACATCGACCTGGAGGTGGACCTGGAGGTCGTCGACGAAGCGGGGGACCTGGTGCTCGGCGTGGAGGTCACGCCGGCAGCGGCCCGGGTGCGCATCGAGGTCGGGCGCGAGCTGGCCTACGTGGTGCTGCCCGTCGTCGTGGATCTGGCGGGGGCGCCCGCCGCCGGATCGCGCGTGGGCGGCGTGACCGTGGAGCCCGCCACGGTCACCGTCAGCGGCGAGGCGCCCACGGTCGAACGGCTCACGTCCATCGTCACCGATCCGGTCTCGGTCGAGGGCCTCGCGGTCGACCTGGTGCGGACCGTGCCGCTGCGCCTGCCGCCCGACATCTCGCTCGTCGGGGATGCCGAGGCCACCGTCGCCGTGGGCATCGTGCCCGAGCGCGGATCGCGGGTGATGGAAGCCGGCCTGCTGCCCAGGGGCGCGCGGCGTGACCGCGTCACGACCCTCTCGACGGGCTCGGTGCTGGTCACGCTCAGCGGCCCCGTCGCCGCCCTCGACGCCCTCGAAGCCGGGTCGTCCGGGGTGCTCACCGCGGACGTCCCCGTGGCGGGCCTGGGCAACGGTCGCCACGAGGTACCCGTCGAGGTGACGCCGCCGGACGGGCTCGCGGTCCTGGGCGTGGCGCCGCGCGCGGTGGTGGTGCGCATCGCACCGCCGGAATCGACGCCGACGCCCGGGGCGACCGCGACACCTGGGGCGAGCGAGCTGCCCGGGCCCGCGGCGTCCGTCGCTCCGGGCACGTCCGTGCCACCATCCGCCGGAGCCGCCGAGCGCAGCGCCAGCGCATCACCGTCAGGGGCGGCCGCAGCCGTGCCGTCGCCATCACCATCCGGAGGTCCTTGAACCCATGCCCCGCCTTTTCGGCACCGATGGCATCCGCGGCATGGCGAACGTGGACCTCAAGCCGACCATCGCGTTCGCGCTCGGTCGGGCCACGGCGCACCGCCTGCTCGACGGGTCCGGCGCCCTGCTCGTGGGCCAGGACACGCGTCGCTCGGGCGACATGCTCGTGGCCGCGCTCGTGGCCGGTGCGACCTCGATGGGCGTCGATGTCCACCGGATGGGGGTCTGTCCCACGCCTGCGCTGGCATACGCGACCGGGGCGCTCGGCTACGGGGCCGGCATCATGGTGTCCGCCTCCCACAACCCCGCGGACGATAACGGGCTGAAGGTGCTCGACGCGCGGGGCGCCAAGCTCGATGATGTCGTTGAGGATGAGCTCGAGGCGTTGATCTGGCGCTCGGATGAGCTCACCGGCCCCTCGAACGCCCGCCTGGGCCGCGCCGTCGACGACCACCTCGCGCTCGACCGGTATCGAGAGCACCGCCTGGCCCTGGCTCGCCGCACCCGCGCTGATCTGCGGGTGATCGTGGACTGCGCCCACGGATCCGGGTCCGCGGTCGCGGGCGAGATCATCGCGGCCACCGGCGCATGGGTCGCTGTGCGCTTCGCCGACCCGGACGGCATGAACATCAATCTCGGCTGCGGGGCGACCGCCCCCGCGGCGCTCGCGGCGAGCGTCGCCGCGGACGGCGCCGACGTGGGCTTCGCGCTCGACGGGGACGCGGACCGGTGCGTGGCCGTCGACGAGCACGGCCGAGTCGTGGATGGCGACCAGCTTCTGGGCATCATCGCGCTCGACCGGCTGGAGCGCGACCGGCTGGACGCGTCGACCCTGGTCGTGAGCGTGCTCTCCAACGGCGGCCTGGCGGCGGTCGTGGAGGGGTCCGGGGGCCGCGTCTGGCGCACGCCCGTGGGCGACAAGTACATCCTCGACGGGATGCTCGTGTCGGGCGCGGGCGTGGGCGGCGAGAAGAGCGGCCACGTGATCATCCGGGAGCACACGTCGAGCGGTGACGGTATCGTGACCGCGCTGGAGGTGCTCGACATCATGACCCGGACGGGACGGACGCTGTCCGAGCTCGCGGCACGCATCCCGCTCTTCCCGCAGGAGCAGCGCACGATCCCTGCCCGCCACAAGGACCAGTGGGAGGGCGACCTGCTGCTGGTGGAGGCCGTGCGGAACGCGGAGGCCGAGCTGTCGGGCAGGGGACGCATCCTGGTCCGACCGTCGGGGACGGAGCCCGCGCTGCGCATCATGGTCGAGGGCGAGGACGCGGCGCGCGTCCTGGCGCTCGCGGACGCCCTGGCTGCCCTCGCGAAGGAGCGACTAAACTGATCCGGATGCTGGCCCGGAACGCCGACAGGAGGTAGGACCATGTGTGGCATCGTCGGCTACACCGGACCGCGCGACGCGGCGCCCATCCTGCTCGATGGCCTCGCCCGCCTCGAGTACCGCGGCTACGACTCGGCGGGCATCGCGCTCGTGACCGCGGACGGGGAGCTGTTCGTCGAGAAGCGCGCGGGCAAGCTCGCCAACCTGCGCACGGCGCTCCTGGATGTGACGCCACGCGCCGCCGTGGGGCTCGCGCACACGCGCTGGGCCACGCACGGCCGCCCCAACGACCTCAACGCGCACCCCCACGTGGACTGTTCGGGCGAGATCACCGTCATCCACAACGGCATCATCGAGAACTTCAAGGAGCTGCGCGACGATCTGTCCACCCGCGGTCACCGCTTCGACTCCGAGACGGACACGGAGGCGCTGGCGCACCTCGTCGAGGAGGCGTACACGGGCGATATCGCGGACGCCGTGCGTGCAGCTCTGCGCCAGGCGCATGGCGCGTATGCCGTGGCGGTGCTGCACAAGGGGGAACCGGGTCGGCTGGTGGGCGCCCGACGCAACGTACCGCTCATCGTGGGTGTGGGCGACGGCGAGAACTTCCTGGCGTCGGACGTGGCGGCGATCCTGGCGCACACCCGGGAGGTCATCTTCCTCGAGGAGGGGGACGTCGCGGACCTGGACCGGGGGTCGGTCTCGATCACGGATCTCGAGGGCGTCCGGCGCGACCGCCCCACGCATCACATCGAGTGGAGCGTGGAGGCCGCCGAGAAGGGCGGCTACGAGCACTTCATGCTCAAGGAGATGCACGAGCAGCCGATGGCGCTGCGCTCGGCCATCGCGGGTCGCCTGCACGGGGATGAGCTGCGCGTGGACGAGCTGGAGCCGGTTCTGGATGCCATCGCCCGCGCCGACCGCATCGAACTGGTGGCCTGCGGCACGGCCGGGTACGCCGCGTCCGTGGGGGCCCACGCGCTGCAGGCATGGACAGGGCTGCCGGCGCGCTGGACGATCGGCTCCGAGTTCCGCTACAGCCCGCCGCCGCTCGACGAGCGGACGCTGGTCATCGCGGTCACCCAGTCGGGCGAGACGGCCGACACGCTCGCGCCGGTGCGGCTCGCCCGGGAGCGCGGCTGCACCGTGATCGCGATCACCAACACCGTCGGCTCGGCCATCACACGCGATGCGGACACGGTGCTGTTCCTCCAGGCGGGACCCGAGATCGCGGTCGTGGCGACCAAGACGTTCGTGACCCAGGTCACCACGCTGGTGATGCTCGCGGCGGCCATCGCCAAGGCGCGCGGGCGCCTGGATCCCGCTGTCGAACAGGAGCTGGTGGCCGCGCTTCGGGAGCTGCCCGACAAGGCCGAGCGGGCGCTGGCGCTCGCCGAGCCGGCGCGGGACCTGGCGCGGCGCTACGTGAACGCGCGCGGCTTCATGTTCGTCGGCCGGGGCATCACCTACCCGGTCGCCCTCGAGGGTGCCCTCAAGCTCAAGGAGGTCTCGTACGTCCACGCGGAGGGCTACGCGGCAGGGGAGCTCAAGCACGGCCCCATCTCCCTCTTGGACGCGGAGGTGCCCCTGGTCGCCATCGCGACCCGCTCGGTGCTGCGCGAGAAGCTCATCAGCAACGTGATGGAGGGTCGGGCCCGGGACGCGCGCGTGCTGGCCGTCGCGACCGAGGGCGATGAGGCCATGCGCGCCTTCGCGGACGACATCCTGTGGGTCCCGGACACGCTCGAGGTGCTCAGCCCCGCGCTGGCCATCATCCCGCTCCAGCTGTTCGCGTACCACATGGCCGTGTGGCGGGGCACGGACGTGGACCAGCCGCGCAACCTGGCGAAGTCCGTCACGGTCGAGTAGCCGGCCGTGGGCATCCCCGTGACGCCGCCCGCGGGCACCACCGAGCTGGGCATCGACATCATCAAGGTCGATCGCATCGTGGCGGCGCTGCGCAAGCACGGCCGCCGATTCCCGCTGCGCATCCTGACGCCCGCTGAGGATGCCTATGTGCGCGACCGGCCGGAGAACCTCGCTGGGCGCTGGGCGGCGAAGGAGGCCGTGAGCAAGGTCCTGGGCCTGGGCGTCCGGGGCGTGGGCTGGCGGGAGATCGAGATCGTGCGCCTGCCGACGGGCCAGCCCACGGTCGCGCTCCACGACCGGGCGCTGCGTCGCGCAGAGCAGCTGGGCATGGAGCGCATCGCGGTGTCCATCAGCCACGAACGGGACTACGCGGTTGCCGTCGCCTTCGGCGTGCGCACCAGGGGCGGGGCGTTCGTGTTCCCCGTGGATGTCGAGGCACGCCTCGATGACCGGGAGCAGCAGATCCTTGCGCGCATCGAGCACCTGCGTGCCCTGCACGCCGAGGCGCAGGCGCTCGAGGCGGCCCTTCCGGTCGGTCGCCCGGACGCGCCGGACGAGGACGGCGAGCCGCAGTGACCGGGCCGGGGCACGGCCGGGTGGCACCGCCGGACGGTGTCAGGTCGCTCGACGAAGCGTCCGTGGCGGCGCTGGTGCCAGCGCGGCCGGAGACCGGGCACAAGGGCACCTTCGGCACGCTGCTGGCCGTGTGCGGGTCGCTGGACTTCGTGGGCGCCGCACTGCTCGCGGGGGGCGCTGCCCTGCGCACGGGTGCCGGCCTCGTGGTCCTCGCGGTGCCCGCGACGCTCCAGCCGATCGTGGCCGGGCGAATCCCGGAGCTGATCACCATGGCCCTGCCGGAGACGGCGCCGTACGAGGTGGACGCCCCGGCGGCTGCCGCCGCGCTGGCAGCGCGCCGGCACACCGCGTTGCTCGTCGGGCCGGGGCTGCGGCCGGGGCCCGCGATGCGTACCGTGGTGGTCGCCCTGCTCGCGGCGCCGGCCCCGGCGGACGCGGACAGCCCGGACAGCCCGGCCGCTCACCAGGTCGCCGCAGTGGTGGACGCAGAGGCGCTCAATGGGCTCGCCGTGACGCCGGACTGGTGGACGGGGGTCCGCCGGCCGTGCGTGCTGACGCCGCATCCCGGCGAGCTCGCCCGCCTGGAGGGCCGCGATGTGGGCGCAGGTGACGTCGAGCGCGTCGGACGGGCCCGCGGGGCCGCGGCCCGCTGGGGCCAGGTTGTCGTGCTCAAGGGCGCCCGCACGGTCGTGGCGGCGCCGGACGGGGAAGCCGTCATGGCGGACCACGCGAACCCGGCGATGGGCACGGGCGGCACGGGAGACGTCCTGGCCGGGGTGATCGCATCGTTGCTCGCCCAGGGGCTGGAGCCGTGGGACGCAGCGCGGCTCGGCGTGCATCTCCATGGGACCGCCGGCGAGCACGTGCGCGAACGCCTGGGGGACGCAGGCCTGCTTGCGTCCGACCTGCTCCCGGAGCTGCCGCGTGTCCGGCGCCACCTGGCCCGGATCGCGGAGCGGCGGGCTCCGGAGCGACGACCCCTGGGGTTCGCCCTCCGGGCGGAGGGAACGGATCCGTGACCGACCCGGCGGGACCTCGGATCGTGGGGCCGCCGAGCCGTGATGGGGATCACCTCCTCGCGATCGATGCCCGTGATGCGGCCGCGATCCGGCCCCATGTGCTGCGCCGGGCATGGATCGCGGTCGACACCGCCGCATTGGCGCACAACGTGCGCGTGCTCGCGGGGCTGGCCGGCCCGGCAGCGCGGGTCGCCGCGGTCGTCAAGGCGGACGCCTACGGTCACGGCCTCGTGCCGGCTGCCCGCGCGTTCCTCGCCGGGGGTGCCGCCATGCTGTGCGTGGCGACCGTGGACGAGGCCCTCGAGCTCCGGGTCGCAGGCATCGACGCGCCCGTCCTCCTGCTCTACCCAGCGCCCCGTGCGGCGCTGCCCGACCTCGTGGCGCTCGGCATCACCATCCCGGTGTCCTCCGAAGAGGGTGCGCGTGAGCTGATCGACCTCGCCGTGCGCCCCGGCTCCGGTCTGGTCCGGCCCCTGACCATCCACCTCGAGGTGGAGACGGGGCTGACACGGATGGGCGTGCCGGCGGATCGGTGCGCTGCCGTCGCTGCCGCGCTCGCGGCGACCCCGGGCATCGCCCTGGAGGGCCTCTGGTCCCACCTCTCCCGCCCCGACGACCCGCTGGTCTCCGCGGCCCAGGCGGCCGCCCTCGAACGGGCCGCCACCGCGATCCGGTCGGTGGGCGTCGAGATCCCCATGCGGCATCTCGCGGCGAGTGGCGGCCTGCTGGCCGGGACGGCGGCCGCGCATCAGCTGGTGCGGCCCGGACTCGCGCTGTACGGCGTGGTTCCCGATGACCTGCCCATCCCGCCCGAGCGCGCCGCGGCCGTGGCGTCCCTGCGCCCGGCGATGTCCCTGCACGCGCGCCCGATCCGGCTGCTCGACGTCGAGCCCGGCGTCGCGGTGTCCTACGGCGGCCGCTGGGTGGCGGAGCGGCCGTCGCGCATCATGACCCTGCCCGTGGGCTACGGCGACGGGTACGCGCGCGGTACGGGACCGGGCGCCGAGGTGATCGTGGCGGGGCGCCGGGCGCCCATCGTGGGATCGATCGCCATGGATGCGCTGATGGTCGACGTGACCGACGTGGCGGGCGTCGGTCCGGACGCGGACGTGGTCCTGCTGGGCTCGCAGGGCGCCGAGCGGATCGACGCACAGGAGCTGGCGCGATGGCGCACCACGATCACCTGGGAGGTGCTGACCGCCATGGCGATGCGGATTCCGCGGGTGTACCATGCGTCGGCCGGAGCGGAGCCGTAGGTCCCTCACCGGTTCGGATCCCTGTCCGGGATGGATGGACACGGCGCTTCCTGCGAGGGCGCACGACCACCAGCGAGGGTGTGGCGCTGCGCGCCGTGCCCAGGACGAGCGACCCGGGGGGATGGCCTCCACGGGTCGCGGGTGCGATGTGCACGGGACCGATCGACAGCCGTCCGGGGGGACGGATGCCGCGAAGGGGGCGTTGATGCTCGGAGCCGGGGTCATGGATCCGTTCGGCGTGCCCGACGACCTGGTGGAGTTCGTCGCGCGGGAGATCCAGGTCCGCGGCCTGTGTGGCCCCGCGGTCCTGTTCCTCGAGGCCTCGCGTCCGTACCACCCCCTGGGCAGCGGCGCGATGCTGTTCTTCGACCCGATGCTGCGCGGGCTGTTCACGGACATGGCGGAGGTCCATCGGGTGATGGCCGAGGACGACGGCATCGAGCGACTCATCCAGCGCTTGGAGGAGATCGAGGGCGACCTCACCCTGGACGCGTGAGCCGGCGCCTGGTGCGCGCTCCACGGTCGGGCCCGAGCGGGACCGCTACCATGCGTCGGTGAGCACGGAACCGCTCTCGTTCTTCACGGTCGACCGCGGGACCGCATCGACCGCCGTGAGCCTCATCGCCCCGGTGGAGGGTCGCTTCCGTCTGCTCGCCGCGGGTTCCGCGCCTGCGGGCGCGGATCTCGACGTGCTCCTGGAGGACCTCGTCCGGCGCGTGGAGGCGACCGAGGTGCGTCTGCTCGCGCAGCCGGATGGCTGGCCCGACTGGGCCCGCCTGACGACGGTGACGGCGGCGCCACCGCGCGTGGTCTGTGCGGCGACCACCGATCGCAGCCTCGCCCTCCTGGAGCGTACGTTCGCGACGGCCGGCTGGGAGGTCGCCGCGCGCATCGTGGCCGGCCGGGCGGATGCCCTCGCCGCCAACGAGGCGGTCCTTGACCCCACCATCCCCGCGCTGGCGCTCACCGCGGGCGACCCGCCCAGCGCCGAGGAGCGGGCGGCCATGCCCCGCCTGGGCGCGATGCTCGCGGCCCTGGTCTCACGCCGGCCGGACATCGGCGTGCTGCTGTGCGGCACCGTCGGTGGCTGGGGCGATGGGTTCCCGGCGGAACGCACGACCCGCCTGCCGCAGCCGTTCGATGGGCCGCCGGCGGCGGACTCGGAGTTGCGAGCGGCGCTCCGGGAGCTGGCGGGACCGCGCCCGGACGAGGCGTACGGACACGCACCGATCCTCGGACGACCGGGATCGCTGCGCCACCTTCCGGACGGCCGGACCGGCCTGCGCGTCGCGGTGGCCACGCTCGCCGGGTTGCTCGAGCGGCGCGTGGAGGCGGTCGAGGTGGGGCACGCGGCGGGGTCCCGGGTGCTCGCCTCGCCGGACGGCGTCGTGGCGCACCTGGTGAGCACCGACGGGGCACTCGTGCCGGCGCGTGCCCTGCGCGACGAGCGCGAGGTGGAGGCGATCGCGCGCTGGAGCACGCTGCGCACGGACCCCTTCACGCTCCACGACCGCATCCGGAACCTGGCCGTGAGCCCGTGGCGGGACGCGGCCGGGGATGGCTCCCGGCTCCGGCTTGCCGCGCTCCGCGCGGCGCTCGCGCGCCTCGACGCCACGTGGCGAGCGACGGCGGGCCCGGATGCGCTCGCCGGCGCCGATCTGCTCGTGGGCAGCGGCGGTGCATTCGGCGCCATCCCACCGGCCGCCGCGGCGCTCGCGGTCGTGGACACGATGCGTCGCCAGGGCGCCATGACGCTGTTCCACGATCACGCCCGGGTGCTCGCTTCGCTGGGCACGCTGCCCGACGAGGCGGACCGGCGCCGGTTGCTGGTGGACCTGCTCGATGACATCCTGCTGCCGCTGGGCAGTGCCATCGTCGCGTCCGACGTCCGGCCGGGTGCCCGGACCACCGCGACGCTGCGCATCACGAGCAGCCTCCAGCAGCACGACCTGGAGCTGTCGCCCGGTGCGCTGCGCCTGGTCGATCTGCCGCCCGGTGTCCCGGCCCGCGTGGAACTCGAGACGCGCGAAGGTTCGCTGCTGGGCACCAAGAGCCGGCGGTTGGCGCTGGATGTCACGGGCGGCCTGGGTGGCCTGCTCGTGGATACCCGCGAGATCCCGCTCCGCCTGCCCGATCGCGCCGAACGCCGTCGGGCGCTGCTGGAGGCGTGGGAGCGACCCGTGTGGGCGGCGGCGGATCCGTGACCCCCGACGCCACCACCGACCAGTCCCGGCCCCGTCGCCCGCACTGCGGTGGCCGCACCGCGGTGCGGGTCGGCCCCGACGCACCCTCCGCGGGCGCGGCCGTCGACCCGGTGCGGTTCCTGACGCCCGCCGCCCGCGCGACGCTCGCGCCCGTCGCGCGCCTGCGGCTGCATCCCGCCGATCGGGCGCTGGTGGACCTCGGTGACGTCGTCAGCAGTGGGCAGCCGGTGATCGAGCACTGCCGTGAGACCTTCCTGCTCGAGGTGCCGGCGCGCGGCGCGATCGCGGAGCTGGGACCCGGGGGCGTGGTGGACCTCGCGCTGCTGCCCGCCGGGGGTCCCATCGGCAACCGCCATGCCCGAGCCGGCGATCGTGCCCGGCTCCTGTTCATCGGGCCGGACGGGGTCGCCCGGGTGGCGCTCGGTCGGTCGCCCCAGATCATCGCGTCCCCCGTGGATGGGGAGGTCGAGGAGGTCGAGGCCGGGCACATCGCGATCCGCTCCGGCGGCATCGGCCTTGTGGGCCGCATCGCCTGGGGGCAGCCGGTCCACGGCCGCCTGATGCTCGGCGTGTCCGCGCCGGACGCTGAGCTGCGGGCTTCCGCCATCGACATCGCGGCAGCCGGCAGCATCCTCGTCGCGGGCGCCCGCCTGGACATCGAGGCGCTGACCCGGGCGCGCGCCATCGGCGTCGCGGGCATCCTGTGCGGCGGCCTGGTAGGGCGCGAGCTGCGTCAGCTCGAGGAGTCGGACATCCGCCAGCGTGCCGCGCTCCACACGACTGCTCCGTTCGCGGTCGTGGCGCTCGACGGGTACGGCCGACGCATCGTGCCCACCAATGCCTGGGAGCTGTTGCTGGCCGCCGCCGGTCGGCCGGTCGGCCTCTTCCCGGACTCGCGGCTGGCCGTCATCGGCGGCGATCCGGCCGGGCTCGAGGTGCCGGACCACGAACCGGACGCGGTGCGCATCACGTCCGGGGAGGGGACCGGCCGCGTCGCCCGCCTGGTCGGCCTCGCCGGCCCCATGCGCCGGCCCGGCGGCAGCTACCTCGCCTGCGGGTTCATCGAGGAGACAGGCGGCGATGGGTCGCCGCGGCGCCGCATCGTGCCCCTGTCTGACCTGGAGCGGCTCGGATGATCGCAGCAGCCACCCCCCTGACCCTCCGGCTGCGCACGGCAACGGCCAGCGAGACCTGGTCGCTCGGCGCCGCACTCGCCGCCGTGGCCCGGGCGGGTGATCGAATCGCGTTGCTCGGTCCGTTGGGTGCGGGCAAGACGCAGCTGGCGAAGGGCTTCGCTGCCGGCCTGGAGGTCACGGACGAGGTGACGAGCCCGAGCTTCACGCTCATGGCCGAATACGCCGGTCGCCTTCCCCTGTTCCATCTGGACCTGTACCGGCTGGCGGGCAGTGCGGACGCCGTCGCGGACGGCATGCTCGATGAGCGCGAGGACGACGGCGTCACCCTCGTCGAGTGGGCCGACCGGCTCGATGCGTCCCTGGACGCCGACCGGCTGACCATCCGGATCGCGCCCGACGGTGAGACCGCGCGCTGGGTGACGCTGGAGGCGGCCGCCGGCGGCCGCTACGCCGCCCACCTGGACGCGGCCGACGCCTGGGCGGCGTCCGCCCGCACAGCCGCACCGTCCGCCGCGGTGGACGGCTGACGTGTCCCCCGGTGCGCTCCTCGCCCTCGATACCGCCACGTCCCGGACCACGCTCGTCGTGCGGCGCAGCCCCGGTGCGCCGATCGACGACGGCTCGTCCTCGGGACCCGAGCGGGGCGCCGCCTCCCTGGGATCGCGGCTGGGGGCGACGCTGGCCGCGGCCGGCGTGGAACCGCGCGATCTCGCAGCGGTGGGTGCGGGCACCGGGCCGGGTGGCTTCACGGGCCTGCGCGTGGGGCTCGCGACGGCCAAGACGCTCGCCTGGTCCCTGGGCATCCCGCTGGTGGGCATCCCGACGACTGACGCGCTCCGGCGCGCCGCCGCCGCCCTGGCCGGCACGGACGCCAGCAGGCTGGCGGTGGTGCAGCCCGCGGGTGCCCGCGACCATTACCTGGCGGTCCCGGGAGCGGCGCCGCGACTGGTGTCAGCAGGCGAGGACCTCGCGGCCGCGGTCGGGGAACTGGATCTGATCGCGCCGGACACCGATCCGGCGCGCGTCGCCGGGTGTCGCGGTCCGGCCGGCCTGGAACCGGTGGCCGCCGGGACGCTGGCCCAGGACGGCCTGGGCGCTGCGCTGCTGGCCATCGTCGAGGAGCGGCTCGCGGCCGGTGCGACCGATGACGTCGCGGCGCTCGTACCCGTCTATGTGGCACTGCCACGCGGTGTCGCGGCGACCGCCGCGGCGTGGGTCCCGGACCTCCGATGAAGCTGCGCGTCGAACGGATGGCGGTCCCCGACATCCCGGCCGTCCACGACATCGAGCGGGCCAGCTTCCCGGTGCCCTGGCCGGCGTATGCCTTCCGGCAGGAGCTGGAGACGAACAAGCTCGCCCGGTACCTCGTGATGCGTGCCGGATCGCGGACGGTCGCGTACGGTGGCATCTGGTTGATGGTGGACGAGGCACACGTGACCACGTTCGCGGTCCTGCCATCGTGGCGACGCAAGGGGATCGGTGCCCGGCTCATGCTTGCGCTGATGGACCTCAGCCTGGAGGTCGGAGCCAACGTGGTGACCCTCGAGGTGCGCCTGAGCAATATCCCTGCGCGCATGCTCTACCAGCGTTTCGGCTTCCGGCCCGTGGGCGTCCGGCCACGCTACTACTCGGACAACGGCGAGGATGCCCTGATCATGACCACGGACCCCATCGGATCGCCCGCGATGCTGGCGCGTCTCGCCGCCCTGCGGGAGTGCTTCGCCCAGGAGGACGCGGCGGAGCCCGGGTCCGCGCGCCGGCTCGGCGCGGACGCCCCGTCGCCTGGGGACCGCCCGCCCGCCGCGGGTCCGGCGGACGCGTGACCTCCGGACGGCTGCTGGCCATCGAGACGTCGTGTGACGAGACCGCGGTCGCCGTCGTGGAGCGCGGCCGGCGCATCCATGCGGACGTCATCGCGAGCCAGGTGGCACTGCACGCCGCGACCGGTGGCATCGTGCCGGAGGTGGCGGCGCGGGCCCACGTGCGCTGGATGATCCCGGTGCTCGAGGAGGCCTGTCGGCGCGCCGGGGCCGACGGCCTCGCGGGCATCGAGGCGATCGCGGTCACGGAGGGCCCCGGCCTCGCCGGCTCCCTGCTGGTGGGCATCACGCTCGCCCGGACGCTCGCCTGGCTCCACGACCTGCCGCTGGTGCCCGTCAACCACCATGAGGGCCATCTCTACGCGGCGTGGCTCCTGGACCCCGACGAACCGGAGCACGCGGAGCCCGCGCTGCCCGCCATCGGGCTGGTCGTGAGCGGCGGCCACACGTTCCTGGTGCGCATCCGGGACCACCTCGACTACGTGCGTCTGGGGGGCACCATCGACGACGCGGCCGGGGAGGCCTTCGACAAGGTCGGCCGGCTCCTGGGCCTGCCGTACCCGGGCGGGCCGGCCATCGCCGCGGCCGCCCAGTCGGCCACGCGCCGCGACCGCCGGTTTCCGCGGGCGTGGCTGGGCGAGTCGGACGACTTCAGCTTCAGCGGCCTCAAGACCGCCGCGCGGCGCAGCGTGGCGGAGGCGTCGGGCGTGGACCCGGACCGCGGCGAACCCGACGCATCGAAGCTCCCGCCTGACGTCGTGGCGGAGCTGGCGTGGGCGTTCCAGGATGCGGTGGTGGAGGTGCTCGCGACCAAGACGGTGCGCGCCGCCCAGCGGCATGGGGCACGCAGCATCGTGATGGGCGGCGGGGTGGCCGCGAACCAGGCGCTCCGGGACCGTATCGCGGGCGGTGCGGCCGCGTTGGGCATCCCGCTGGTGGTGCCCCGCCCGGGCCTGTGCACGGACAACGCGGCGATGATCGGTGCGGCCGGCTGGCGGCGCTACCTGGCCGGGGTACGCGCCGGCCCGGACCTCGATGCCCGCCCGTCCCTGCGGCTGGCCGCCTGATGGCCCGACCCGCCGCTCCCGGTGGCGACCCGCTCGCGGAGCTGGACAGCGTGCATCTGGGCGCGGAGACGGTCGAACGGTACCTGCGCCGGCACGGCCTCATGGCCCTGAAGCGCTTCAGCCAGAACCACCTCGTGGATGGCGAGGTGCTGGAGGCGATCATCGCGACCGCCGAGCTCGCGCCCGGGCGCCGGGTGCTGGAGATCGGTCCGGGTATCGGCATCCTCACGGCGGCGCTGTTGCGGGCGGGCGCGGACGTGACGGCGGTCGAGGTGGACCGCCGGCTCGCGGCTCACCTGCGCGAGCGGTTCGAAGGCATCCCGGGTCTCCGGCTCGTGGAGGGGGACGTCCTGGACCAGTCACTCGCGGATCTGGTCTCCGATCCCTGGGATCTCGTCGCCAACCTGCCGTACCACATCACGAGTCCCGTGCTCCACCGGGTGCTGGAGCATGCGCCGCGGCCGGAGCGCTTCGTGCTGATGCTCCAGCGCGAGGTCGCCGAGCGCGTCGCGGCGCCTGCCGGAGGCAAGAGCTACCTCTCGGTGTTCGTGCAGTACCACGCGGACGTGCAGGTCGTCCGGGTCGTGCCCGCGCGCGCCTTCGAGCCCGCGCCGGAGGTCGAGTCGGCCTTGCTGGCGGGGGTCACGCGGCCTCGCCGCCTGGACCCCATCGCGGAGGCAGATCTTTGGCGACTGGTCCAGGCCGGCTTCCGGGAGCGGCGCAAGATGCTCCACAACGTGCTGCCGCGGCAGCTGCCGGCCGTGGGCCGCCCGCGCTTCGAGGCTGCGCTCGCCGCTGTGGACATCGCGGACGACCGGCGCCCGCAGACGCTGTCGGTCGAGGAGTGGCTCGCGCTGGCGGCCGCGATCGGGCCGCTCGGGCCGCCGTCGGGGCGATGAGCGGCCCACCACCCGGCGATCGGCTGCAGGGCGAAGCGCAGGCCAAGATCAACCTGGGCCTGGCGGTCACGGGCCGGCGGCCCGACGGCTACCACACGCTCGCTTCGGTGTTCCTGCGGCTCGCGCTGGCGGACACGCTGGTCGTCGCACGGGGCCGGACCGGCGCTCTGGACACGCTCGCGATCACCGGCGATCCTGAATGCCCGGTCGAGGGGAACCTGGTGCTGCGCGCCGCCGCGGCGCTGCGGGCGGTCCTGCCCGGCGGCCCGTCCTTGCCCGGGCTCGCGTTCACGCTGGACAAGGTGATCCCCATGGGCGGCGGCCTCGCGGGCGGCAGCACGGATGCCGCGACCGCGCTGCTCCTGGCCCTGCGCGCCTGGCGCCTGGGACTGGACGCGGCGACCCTGTCCGCCCTGGCCGAGCGGCTCGGCGCCGACGTGCCGTTCTTCGTGGCAGGCCACTCGGCGGCCGTGGTGACGGGTGCCGGCGAGCACATCGAACCGCTGCCCGCGCTCCGGTCGCGTGTGGGGGTGCTGCTGGTGACACCGGCCCACGGGATGTCGACGCCGGCCGTGTTCCAGGCGTTCGATCGGCTGCCGTCGCCCGGCCCCGGCGCGGCCGTTGCCACCCAGGCGCTCTCCGCGCGATGGCGGGGAGTCCTCGAGGGCGCGGACCTCGCCGGGGGCGCCGCCGCCCTGCGCGACGCGAACGACCTGTGGCCCGCGGTGGCCCTCCTGGCGCCGGGCATGGCGCGGACGCGCGACGTGCTGGAGGCCACCCTCGGGCGGCCCGTGCTGCTGACCGGGTCGGGATCCACCCTGGTGGCGCTCTATCCTTCAGCCGAGGCCGCGCGTGTCGCGGCCGACCGGATCAGGCCGGGCGAGGACCCGGCGTTGGCCGGCATCCGGGTCGCGGCCACCAGCGACGGACACCCCCAGGACGAGGAGCCACTTCCATGAGCAACCAGCGCATCGAGACCCCCGATGCCCCCGGCGCCATCGGCCCGTACAGCCAGGCCATCGACACCGGCGCGTATGTGTTCTGCTCGGGTCAGCTGGGCATGGACCCGGCGACGGGCGTCCTCGTGGGCGAGTCGGTCGCGGAGCAGACGGAGCGTGCCCTCCAGAACCTGGGCAACGTGCTTGCCGCCGCCGGACTGGGCTATGCGGACGTGGCCAAGACCACCTGCTTCCTCGTGGACATGGCCGACTTCGCCGCCTTCAACGAGGTCTACGCGCGGTACTTCCCGGAGCCCCCGCCCGCCCGCTCCACGTTCGCGGTGGCCGGGCTGCCCAAGGCGGCACGGGTCGAGATCGAGGCGATCGCGGCGCGACCGTCCGAACGCTGACCCGGGAGGGGGTGTTTGACACCCTCCGGCGTTCACCCGTACAGTCTCGCCACTCCATGCCACTGCCTCCATCACCCCGCGACGGGTGGTCGCCCCGATGACCGCGACCCCCGCCGTCCGTTCCGTCGCTGTCGTCATGGCGGCCGGCCTCGGGACCCGGATGCGCTCCCGTCTGCCCAAGGTCCTCCACCCCGTGTGTGGTCGGCCCATGCTCGCGTACGTCCTGGACGTCGCGCAGGCGGTGACCGGCAGTCGGCCCATCGTGGTCGTATCGCCGGCCACCGCGGCCATCCGTGACGTGCTCGGGGACACCGCTGTCCATGCGTTCCAGGACGTCCCCCGGGGGACGGCCGACGCCGTTCGGGCCGCCCTCCCGCTCGTGCCCGAGGATGCCACGGAGATCGTGGTGCTCAACGGCGACGTGCCCCTCCTCGTTGACTCCGTGGTCGCCGACCTGGTCGCGCTGCGCCGGGGGCAGGGGGCGGCCGTGGCGCTCGTGACCGTGGACACGGCGCATCCCGCCAGCCTCGGTCGGGTGGTCCGGGAGGGCCATCGCGTGGTCGCGGTCGTGGAGGCGAGGGACGCGACCCCCCCGCAGCTCGTCATCGGCGAGATCAACGCCGGCCTGTACGCCTTCGATGCCGCGTGGCTGCGGCGCCGGCTGCCAGCCATCGAGGCGTCCCCCGTGACGGGTGAGCTGTACCTGCCGCTGCTCGTGGCGCTCGCCGCCGCCGAGGGCGTGGCTGTCGTCGCCCACCGGGTCGCGGACGACGGCACGTTGATGGGCGTCAACGACCGCGTCCAGCTTGCGACCGCGGAGGCCGTGGTGCATGACCGACTCGTGGCCGCGCATCAGCGCGCCGGCGTGACCGTCATCGACCCCGCCAGCACCTGGCTGGACGCGACCGTGGAGCTCTCGGAGGACGTGGTCCTGGAGCCGGGCGTCGTGCTCCGCGGCCGCACCCGCGTGGGGCGTGACACCATCATCCGCACCGGGTCCCAGCTGTTCGACAGCCAGGTCGGCGAGCGGTGCATGATCTGGGCCAGTGTGCTGGAGTCGTCGGTCGTGGAGGACGACGTGCGCATCGGGCCGTTCTCGCACCTGCGACCGGGCGCCCGGATCGGGTCACGCGCGGAGCTGGGCAACTTCGCGGAGGTCAAGGCGAGCACCATCGGCGCGGGCTCCAAGCAGCACCACTTCAGCTACATCGGCGACGCCGTGGTGGGTGAGGACGTGAACATCGGCGCTGGCACCATCACCGCCAACTACGACGGCAAGCGCAAGCACCGGACCATCATCGCGGACCGGGCGTTCATCGGCTCGGACACCATCCTGCGGGCGCCCGTCACGATCGGGGAGGCCGCCGTCACCGGGGCGGGTTCGATCGTGACCCACGACGTCGCGGCGGGGCACGTTGTGTACGGCGTGCCCGCGCGCGATCACACGCCGCCGGACCTGGTCGAGGAGCCCTGATGGACCTCAACCTCGCCGAGATCCTCATCATCGTGGTCCTGGTCCTGGTCAACGGCCTCTTCGTGGCCGCCGAGATCGCGCTCGTGACGGTGCGCAAGAGCCGGCTGCAGCAGATGATCGATGAGGGTCACACGGGCGCCCGGCGGGTCCGCCGGCTCATCGACCGGCCGCAGAGCTTCCTCGCGGTCATCCAGCTGGGCATCACGTTCGTGGGCTTCCTTGCCGCGGCGTTCGCGGGTGCCAGCATCGCCGAGACGCTGGAAGGCGCGCTGTCGGGCCTGGGGCCGTCGGCGGGCATCATCGCGCTGCTCATCGTCACCTCTGTCGTGAGTTTCGTGACCATCGTGTTCGGGGAGCTCGTGCCCAAGACGCTGGCTCTCGCCCATGCGGAGCGCTACGCGGTCGTGTTCGCGCGGCCTGTCGAGATCCTGGGTCGCGTCTTCGCGCCCATCGTCTGGGTGCTCTCGGGCCTCACCTCGGTCATCACCAAGCTGCTGGGCGTGAAGGACATCGATCGCGACCGCATCACCGCGGACGAGCTGATGATCCTGGTCGAGCGCGGCGGGGAGCAGGGCACCATCGAGGCGGAGGAGGAGCAGATGATCGGCGCGGTCCTGGATCTGGCCCGGCGCCGCGTGCACGAGGTGATGGTGCCGCGCATCGACATCGTCGGCCTGCCGCTCACCGCCACCCTGGACCAGATCGTGACCACCATCGTGGGTGAGGGCCATTCGCGGATCCCGGTGTACGAGGACTCGGTGGATAACGTCGTGGGCATCCTCTATGCCAAGGACCTGCTGCCCTACCTCGTGGGCGAGGATGATCCGCCGCAGGTCCGGTCGATGGTCCGGGCACCCCTGTTCGTGCCCGAATCGATGCAGGTGGACGACCTGCTGCACAGCCTGCAGCGGCGGAAGGTCCATATCGCGATCGTGCTCGACGAGTACGGCGGCACGGCGGGCCTGGTCACGATCGAGGACCTCATCGAGGAGATCGTGGGCGAGATCCAGGATGAATATGACGTCGAGGAGCCGATGTTCGAGACGCTGTCCCCGGACGAGGCACGCGTCGACGGCCGGGCGTCCGTGAGTGATCTCGCCGAGCACTTCGACATCACGCTCGACCCGACGGACCGCGAGGAGTACGACACGGTCGGTGGGCTCGTGTATCACCGCATCGGGACCGTGCCCCGGGTGGGCGACGAGATCGCCGTGGACGGCCTGTTGCGGCTGACGGTGGAATCGACGGACGGCCGGCGCGTGTCCAAGGTGCTCGCGGTGCGCCTCAGGGCGGACGAAGAGAGTGCCGAGGAGGAGGACTCCCTGGGCTGACCCGCCGGGCGGGTCGGGTCCTGAGCGTCAGGCCGCGATAGCCGACGCGACGATCGCCTGGAGGCGGACCATCGCCTCGCCATCCACGACGCCTGCCGCCTCCAGCTGCGCGATGGCCTCGTCACGGTGGAAGCGGGCGCGCTCGCGCGTGAACTCGCGGGATCCGGTGCGTTCGAGGATGGCAATCGCCTCTTCCACGCGGTCCGTGTCCGGCGTTGTGTCCAGGATCGCCTGGAGGCGCCCACGATCCACGTTCGTGGCGTGTTCCAGCGCATGGATGAGCGGCAGGGTCTTCTTGCGCTCGTGGATGTCGGACGCCTCCTTGCCCGTCTCAGCCTCGTCGCCCCAGATGCCCAGGAGGTCATCATTGAGCTGGAAGGCGAGGCCGAGCGCCCAGCCGAAACTGCGGTAGGCGCCCACGATCGCGGCGTCGCTGGTGGCGAGCATGGCACCCGCCTGGACGGACCCCGCGATGAGCGCCGCGGTCTTACGGCCGATCATGTCGAAGTACTCGTCCACGGAGGGCCACTCGGCGCGGCCGGCGTTTCGGATGTCCAGATACTGGCCCTCGCACAGGGCCAGACACGTCTCGTCATACAGGCGCATCAGGTCCAGCACGGTCTGGGCGGGGAAGCCCAGGTCGGACAGCCGGTGGAGGGCCATGCGCGAGAGGGTGAACAAGGCATCCCCGGTGTTGATGGCCTGGGGTACGCCGATCCTGGTCCAGAGCGCGGGGCGATGCCGGCGCTCGGAGCTCTCATCCTGGATGTCATCGTGGACGAGGCTGAAGTTGTGGCCCATCTCCACGGCCGCGGCGCCCGGCAGGGCACGCTGGTGCTCGCCGGCGATCGACTGGTAGGCCAGCAGGCCCAGCAACGGCCGCAGGCGCTTGCCGCGCTGCGCGTCCCCGTCGAGGCCCATGTGGTAGCGGACCCAGCCGTAGAGCTCACCCGTGCGGGCATCCTCCGCGGCGTCGATCACGCGCAGGATCTCGGACTCGGTGTCCGCGATCAGGGTGTCCAGATCGAAGCTCGTCAACACGGGAAACAGGATACCTGCCACTAGCAAGTTTTGTCACCTCCAGTTCGCGACCGGGCGCTCGATGGATCTCCGGGCGCACGGACCGGGCTCGGCCGACCGAGGGTCGGCCGAGGGGGAAGGGGGGAAGGGGAGGAGAGGGGGCGGAGCGCCGGTCCGGGGGACGCGTCCGTCCCGGCGCTCACATGGGTCCGTTCGCGGCACAGGGTGCGCCGGATTGCGTTGGAGCCGCCCGTGGAGCCTGGCGGCCGTCACGCGCCGCGCCGGTGCGGCACGGTAGGCTGTCCCGGTGCCGACGCCCCGCATCTACCGGACCAGCGCCATCGTCCTGTCCCGTTTCGACCTGGGGGAGGCGGACCGGGTCCTGACGCTCCTGACGCCCGAGGAGGGCAAGCTCAAGGCGATCGCCAAGGGCGTCCGGCGCCCCGGCAGCCGGATCGGTGGTGCCGTGGAGCCGTTCGCGGAGCTTGAGCTGCTGCTCGTGCGCGGGCGCACGTTCGATGTCGTCACCCAGGCGTCGGTCGGGCATGCCTGGCTGGCGCTGCGCGACCGCCTGGAGTCGGCCGCAACCGCCTGGTACGTGGGCGAGCTCGCGGAGCGGGCGGTCGAGGAGCGCGCCTTCGCCTACCCGGTGTACGCACTCCTGTGTCGCGCCTACCAGTTGCTCGATGACGGGATGGCACCCGGACGGGTCGCCCGCTGGTTCGAGATGGATCTCGCGGATGCGCTCGGCGTCCGGCCGGAGGTCGAGCGCTGCGTCGAGTGCGACCGGCCACTGGAGGAGGGGGAGCGGTTCCGCTGGGTGCCCACGCTCGGTGGCGTGCTGTGCGAACGGCACCCCGGGCCACCTGCGGAGTCCGTGGGCCTGTCGCTGGACGCGCTCAAGGTGCTGCGCGCCTACCGCCGCCTGGACATCGAGGCCATCGCCGCGCTGCGCCTGTCGCCCGTCGTGGAGCACGAGGTCGAGTCCGCGATGCGCCGATTCATGCGCCAGGCCCTGGAGCGCGACGCGCGGTCGCTCGCGTTCCTCGATGAGGTCCGGGCGCGCCGCTGAACGCGGCACACGGCCGCCGGCTGCTCAGCGGGCCGGCAGCGCCGCCAGTGCCTCGACGAGATCCCGCACGGTGTGATCGTGCTCCACCGGATGCCGCATGGGCCGATCGAGCACCAGGCGGTGGTGGCTGCGGCGGCCGCGCCGCTCCCGCACCAGGTAGCCGGCCGCCTCCAGGTCGGCGAGGATCCGCTGGGTGGCGCGCTCGGTGATGCCGATGCGCTCCGCGAGGTCCCGGACGCGGCAATCCTCGTCCCCGGCGAGGCAGATGAGGGCATGGGCGTGGTTCGAGAGGAACGTCCACGCGTGGGATCCAGCCGGGGTGGTCTCGATCATCTGACGCACATTACCTGAAACGGTTGACAGGTGTCCAGCTGACACGGTAGGCTTCCGTCATCCGAGGGGGAGTACCCCACGCACTCACCAGGTGGTCCGCGTCAGTCCGGACCGGCTCGTCGCCGGGTCCCGCGGCCACCGGCCTCGTCGCCACGGCGACCGGGTCGGGAGAGACCTTCGGCGAACGGTCCGCCGTTCCCATGGAGCCTGTGTGCAAGCCGACCTCGCCCTCTGGATCCTGCTCGCCGTCGTCATCGCGACCTTCCTGTTCCTGGACCTGTTCGTCTTCCATCGTGACGCCCATGCGGTGAGCTTCAAGGAGGCGTCGATCTGGTCGGTCGTGTGGATCGGCCTGGGTCTGAGCTTCGGGGTCCTGGTCTGGATGTGGCTCGGCCCCCAGGCGGGCGGCGAGTACCTCGCCGGCTACGCCATCGAGAAGTCGCTGTCGATGGACAACGTCTTCCTGTTCGCGATGATCTTCGGCTACTTCCTGGTGCCGGCGAAGTACCAGCACCGGCTGCTGTTCTACGGGGTGCTCGGGGCGATCGTCTTCCGCGCGATCTTCATCCTGGCGGGCTCCGCTCTCCTGGAGACCTTCCACTTCACCATCTACATCTTCGGCGCGATCCTGCTCATCACCGGCTGGAAGATGGCGCGCTCCAAGGGCCATGGCGTGGATCCCGAGAAGAACCCGGTCCTGAAACTCATGCGTCGGGTCATCCCGATCGGCAAGGAGTATCACGGCCAGAGCTTCTTCACCAGGGTCGACGGCCGGCGCGTCGCGACGCCGCTGTTCGCGGTCCTGGTCGTCATCGAGACCAGTGACATCCTGTTCGCGATCGACTCCATCCCGGCCATCTTCGCCATCACCACCGACCCCTTCATCGTCTTCAGCTCCAACGCGTTCGCCATCCTGGGCCTGCGGTCCCTCTACTTCATGCTCGCCGGGATGATCGGTCGGTTCGCCTACCTGAAGCTGGGCCTCGCCGCTCTGCTCGTGTTCGCGGGCGTGAAGATCATCATCTCGGACATCTACAAGATGCCGGTCTTCCTCTCGCTTGGCGTGATCGTGGGCATCCTCGCGGTGTCCATCGGGTACTCGCTGTGGAAGACGCGCGGCCTGCCGCCCACGCAGAGCGGCACCCCGGCCGACTCGACCGCCCATTGACCTGCCTCGCCCCTTACCCCCCCAACACGACGGAGGACCCTGCCGATGACCAGTGGTACGTTCACCCCCAGCAGCGCCCACGCCGCCATGGCCTGCCCCAAATGCGCCGGCGAGATGCGCGCCTACGAGCGAGGCGGCGTGATCGTGGACGCGTGCCGTGAGTGCCGCGGCATCTTTCTCGATCGCGGCGAGCTCGAGCACCTCGTGGATCTGGAGGCTGACGCAGGCGACCGGGGAGATGCCCGGTCGGATCGTGACGATCGCCGCGGGTCCCGGCCCGAGGCCCGGCGCAACGACGACCGGCGCGATGACGACCGGCGCGATGACGACCGGCGCGATGACGACCGGCGCTATGACGATCGGCGCGATGGGCCTTCGCGCTATGACGACCGCCGCGATCAACGGGCCGGCCCCTACGCTGGCGACCGCCGGGAGTCGCCGGTCGAGGCGCTCGGCGATGTCGGTGAGCTCGGCGGCCTGGGCGACCTCGGCGACCTCCTCGGGCGCCGCGACCGGTCGCGGTCCTCCCCGGACCCGCGCAGCGCATCCTCCTACCCGCCGAAGAAGCGCAGCTCGTTCTTCAAGGACCTGCTGAAAGAAAGCCTCGGTGGCGAGTGACCCTCCGCCCCCGGTCGGAACCCGCATCGACCGGGGGCGACCACCGTCTGCCCGCCTGATCCTACGGGGGTTGCCGATGGAGGCAGGGTCGCGCATCATTGCGGTCCGGACGGGAGCGCTCCCAGCGCTGCCCGACCACGCAGGAGGCCCCCCATGGTTCGACGACGCCCCACGTCGCTGCTCGGCACACTCGCGTTGGCCCTCGTGGCCACGGTGCAGCCGGCCGCCGCATTCACCGAGAAGGGTCACAGCGGCACGTACTATGTGCCCCAGGTCACGGACGAGCCGTCCAAGCCCGGCGTGGGCTGCATCTACAACAACAACGCCGGCACGTCCAACGACACGCTCAAGCGCCTCAAGGTCCGCGAGTTCTTCACGCATTCGCCGTACCACACGAAGTCGTACGTCGGATTCCGGGTGACCATCCTCCGGAACGGCTCGCCGTACACCACGACCCCGATGGTCAAGCGCAGGGCCAACGACGAAGAGGTCGCGTTCTTCAAGGCTTCCTGGCTGAAGCCGGCCGGCCTTTCAGGCACGTTCCAGGCGATCATCAAGCTCACGTTCTACAACCCGCAAGGAGTCGCCAAGGGCACCTACAAGGGCCGGATGGATGTCTACAAGCAGAACCTCGGGGCGTCCGGGTGGGTGAACGGGGACGCCGGTGAACCATCCGACTACACGGACACCGCGATGCCCGGTTCCTGCTACGCGAAGTACCTGAACCCGGTCTGAGTCGACCGGCGAACGCTCCGACGCCCGGCCGGACCCGCTGGCCGGGCGTCTTCGATTCCTGCCACAATCGCCGCTCACGACCGGCCCTGCCACCGCCGGCGATCTACCAGGAGACCCTGACCCATGACCACCCCAAGCGACCAGCCGGGCCAGTCCGTGCCCGCCGTGCCCGCCGCCGACCCGGGTCCCGCGGTGGCCAACCTCGAGACGATCGTCTCGCTGGCCAAGCGCCGTGGCTTCGTCTATCCCAGTTCGGAGATCTACGGCGGCATCAACGCCGTGTGGGATTACGGGCCGCTGGGCGTGGAGCTCAAGAACAACGTCAAACGCGCCTGGTGGAAGTCCATGGTCCAGGAGCGTGACGATATCGTGGGCCTGGACGCGGGCATCCTGATGCACCCCCAGGTGTGGGTCACATCAGGCCACGTGGGCTCGTTCTCCGACCCGCTCGTGGAGTGCGCCACGTGCCGGCGGCGCTTCCGCCTCGATGAGCTGCCGGGCGCCGAATCGCTCAGTGCGACGGAGCTCGAGGACGAGACGGTCGTGCAGCGTCGGGGCCTGACGTGCCCGGCGGACGGTGGCCCGCTGTCGGCGCCCCGCCGCTTCAACCTGATGTTCCAGACGTACATGGGCCCGGTCCAGGATGAGGCGAGCGTCGTCTACCTGCGCCCGGAGACCGCCCAGGGTTCCTACGTCAACTTCAAGAACGTCCAGCAATCCAGCCGCAAGAAGCTGCCATTCGGCATCGCCCAGATCGGCAAGTCCTTCCGCAACGAGATCAGTCCCGGCAACTTCGTGTTCCGGATGCGCGAGTTCGAGCAGATGGAGATGCAGTATTTCGTGCGCCCCGGCGACGCCGCGGCCGCCGCATTCGCGGAGTGGCTCCCCAAGCGCAAGGCATGGTACGAGGCGTACGGCGTGACGCCGGAGCGTCTGCGCCTGCGGGAGCATGCGTCGGACGAGCTGGCCCACTACGCCAAGAAGGCGATCGACGTCGAGTACCGCTTCCCGTTCGGCTGGAAGGAGCTCGAGGGCGTCCACAACCGCGGTGACTTCGACCTGGGCAACCACGCGAAGTCCTCGGGCGAGAACCTGGAGTACTTCGACCCGGCCACGGAAGAGCACTTCATCCCCTGGATCGTGGAGACCGCGGCAGGCGCCGACCGGGCCGCGTTCACGTTCCTCATCGACAGCTACCGCGAGGAGCAGGTCCGAGCGGAGACGCGCGTCGTCCTCCGGTTGCATCCCGACCTGGCGCCATACAAGGTCGCGGTCCTGCCGCTGCTCAAGAAGCGGCCCGAGATCGTGGAGCTGTGCCACCGCATCAAGGACGACCTGAAGCGCGACCTCATGGCGGTCTACGACGACACGGCGGCGATCGGCAAGCTGTACCGAAGGCAGGACGAGATCGGCACGCCGTGGTGCGTGACGGTGGACGTTGACTCCCTGGAGGACGGCGCGGTCACCATCCGCGATCGTGACGAGATGACCCAGGAGCGGGTCCCGGTGGAGGGTGTGAAGCGCGCGATCTTTGACCGCATGGAGGCGGCCCGCGCCGGCTGACCGCGGACGGAGGCGGCCCGCGCCGGCTGACCGCGGACGGTCGGCGACGACCGTCCGTCGGGTCGGGGCCGGCAGACGGCGCGTCCTGCGCCAGTGGTACCGGTACCGATGGCCGGTTCCCCGGCGCACCGCCCGGTGCCACACTCCGGGACGTGGAACCCGCCATGGGTGGTCGCGTCCCCGCGATGCCCGCCTCCCCGACCCTGGTCGCCGCGCCCGCTGGGTGGCGCGCGGCGTGGACACCCGGCCGTGCCCGGCTGTGGCTGGTGGCGGCCGCCGTGGCGGCGTGGCTGCCGCTGCTCGGCGTGCCCTTCCGCGGCTGGCTGGATTTCAGCGCGTTCTACGCGGCTGGCAGCCTCGCCTTCACGCCGGATGTCACCGGGCTCGCGGCCATCACCGCGTTCCAGGTGGAGCGCGGCCTGCCCATCACCCCGTTCGTCTACCCCGCAGGGGTGGCCCTGCCCTACGCGCTGCTGTCCGCGCTGCCCTACGGCGTCGCAGCAGCGCTGCATGCCGCACTGATGCTCGCGGCGCTGCTCGCCGCGGCCGCCGTCTGGGCCCGACTCGTGGGACTGCCCCGCCGCTGGGCGCTCCTGGGCGCGCTCGCGTGGGCCCCGGCCGCCGCAGGTGTGGCATCCGGCCAGAACACGTCAGGGGCGTTGTTGCTGGTGGTCCTCTCTGGCGCGGCGCTCGCCGCGGGCCGCGAGGTGCTCGGGGGAGTACTGGCGGGCGTGGTGCTCTACAAGCCCCAGCTGGGGGCGCCCATGGTGGGGACCCTGCTGCTGCGCGGCCGGTGGGCGGGGGTTGCGGCGGCGGCCGGCATGGTGGCCGTCCACTGGGCGCTCGGCGCGGTCGCCACCGGCGGCCGCGTGGACTGGCCGGTCGGCTGGCTGGAGGCGGTCCGCGGCTACCAGGAGGCCGACCTGCTGGCGAACGGCTGGCAGGCGATCAGCCTCCCCGGCCTCGCGGCGCGCGCTGGGCTGGCGCTCGATGTGCCCTGGCTGGGGCTCGTGGGCTACGCCGTGGCCGGGGTGGTGATCGCGTGGTGCCTGCCCGCCCTGCGGCGTCCGTCATGGCCTGACGCGATCGCCCTGGCCGCAGCGCTGGGCCTGCTGATCAGCCCGCACGCCTGGGTCTACGACGCGACGCTCCTGCTGCCGGCGCTGGCCGTCCTTGCCGCCCGATCGGCGCGGCGCGGCTGGCCGTGGCGTGACCGGTGGTGGCTCGCGTCCTCCTTCGGCATCGCCCTGCTGTGGCCGCTGGGCGGCGTGGTCGGCGTGACACTGATGCCGCTCGTCGTCCTCGCCGTCCCGTTCGCGCTGCTGGAGCGCGGACCGTTCCGGCCTCAGGCGTCGGTGGCCGCCCAGCCGGCGGTCGGTGTACGATCAGCCGCCGCCGGCGGTGAGGCGACCGTCACCAGGTAGCGCTCGATGGCGGCGGCGGCGCGCTTGCCGTCGCCCATGGCGAGGATCACGGTCGCGGCACCGCGCACGATGTCGCCGCCCGCGAACACGCCGGGCAGGCTCGTCATGCCCTCGGGATCAACGATCAGATAGCCCCACTCGTCGACGTGCAGGTCCGGCTCGGACGCGGTCAGCAGCGGGTTGGAGCGCGTGCCGATGGCCACCACGACCATCTCGCACGCGATCTCGAACTCGGAGCCCGGGATCTCGACCGGGCGGCGTCGACCCGTGGCGTCGGCATCGCCCAGCTCCATCCGGATGCAGCGGAGCGCCCGGACCCACCCTTCGGCGTCGCCCAGGACCTCCAGGGGCGCGGCCAGCAGCTCGAACCGGACGCCCTCCTGCTCCGCGTGGTGAACCTCCTCGCGGCGCGCGGGCAGCTCGTCCTTGCCGCGCCGGTAGGTGATGATGGCCTCGTCCGCGCCCATCCGCCGTGCCGTGCGGACGGAGTCCATGGCCACGTTGCCGCCGCCCACGACCACCACCCGCTGGCCGTGGAGCACCGGCGTGTCCGCGTTCTCGCGGAACGCGCCCATGAGGCTGACGCGCGTCAGATACTCGTTGGCGGAGTAGACGCCCTTGAGCTGCTCGCCCGGCACGCCCATGAACACGGGCAGGCCTGCACCGACCGCGACGAACACCGCGTCGTACAGCGAGCGCAGCTCGCGCAGCGTCCAGGTCTTGCCCACGATGGCGTCCACCTCGATCTCCACGCCCGATTCCTTGAGGCGCGTGATCTCCGCCTGCACGATGTCCTTGGGCAGCCGGAACTCCGGAATGCCGTAGATGAGCACGCCGCCCGCGGCGTGGAAGGCCTCGAAGATGGTGACGTGGTGCCCGGACTTGACGAGCTCCCCGGCGGCGGTGAGGCCCGCAGGACCCGAGCCCACGATCGCGACCCGCTTGCCGGAGGGCGGGTGGACGGTGTGGGGCAGCTCCTCGCGGTGGGTCATCGCCCAGTCGGCGACGTACCGCTCCAGGGCGCCGATGGCCACCGGTTCACCCTTCTTGCCGCGCAGGCAGCGACCCTCGCACTGGCTCTCCTGGGGGCACACGCGTCCGGTCACGCAGGGGAGGGCGTTGTCGTCCAGGAGCGACGCAGCGGCACCCCTCAGGTCACCCCCGGCCACGAGATCGATGAAGCGCGGGATGTTGACCCGCACCGGGCAGCCCTCGATGCACAGCGGGTTCCGGCACTGGAGACAGCGCTCGGCCTCCGCGGCGGCGAGCACCTCCGAGAAGCCGAGGTTGACCTCCACGAAGTCCGTGGCGCGGATGGTCGCGTCCCGCGCGGGCATCACGTTGCGGGCGAGGGCCATCCGTTCGCGGGGGTTGAGGGGCGGACGCTCGCTCATCGGGCGGCCTCGGTGGGGGAGCGCTCGGCCAACGCAGGGATCCGGCAGGCGCGTCGCTCCAGGGCGCCCTGCTCGAACGGACGGTAGGTGGTCAGCCGGTCCGCGAGCTGCGCGAAGTCCACCTCGTGGGCGTCGAACTCGGGGCCGTCCACGCACGCATAGCGCGTCTGGCCACCGATCGTCACGCGGCAACCGCCGCACATCCCGGTGCCGTCGACCATGATCGCGTTGAGCGACACCACCGTGGGCACGGCATAGCGGTCGGTGAGCAGGGCGACCGCGCGCATCATGGGCACCGGGCCCACGGCGTAGACGTGGTCGACGCCGCCGGCGTCCAGCTGGTCCCGGAGCGCGTCGGTCACGAAGCCGTGGCGGCCCTCGGACCCGTCATCCGTGCACACCTCGACGTCGCCGTAGCGACGCAGCTCGTCCTCGAAGATGACCCGATCGCGGGACCGGCCGCCGATGATGCTGGTGACCTCCACGCCCCGAGCGTGCAGGCCCTGGGCGATCGGATGGACCACCGCGGTGCCCACGCCACCGCCGACGCACACGGCCCGGCCCTGGTCGATGAGGTCCGTCTCCTTGCCCAATGGGCCGGCGACGTCCGTGATGGCCTCGCCGATCTCGAGCGCCGCGAGGTCCATGGTGGATTTGCCGACCGCCTGGATGACGAGGGTGATGGTGCCCTGATCAGGGTCCGCGTCGGCGATGGTGAGCGGGATGCGCTCGGCGCCGTCGCCCAGGCGCACGATGACGAACTGCCCGGGCCGGCGGACCAGGGCGATGCGGGGGGCGGAGACGACGAGGCGGGTCACGTTGGGTGACAGTCCCGCCTTGTCGATGATGGGGTGCATGGCTGCCTCGTGGATCGCGCTGCGGCACACGCGCCGCGATCCGAGCATGCCCACCCCCGGGCCTCGCCCCTACCGACCCCCGGACCCTTCGCGCGGGCCGAAGGTCACAGCGTGGAGCCCGACCGCCTGCGTCAGCCGTCCGTGCCCGCCTTGAGGTTGGCGTCCTTGCCCTTGGGCCAGTAGAGCTCCTTCTTGACGTGGAACTCCGGGAAGCCGTCGTCCATGAGCACCCGCTCGACGTTCAGGATCATGTCCGGGTTGCCGCAGATGTAGACCACCGTCTTCTCCGGCTTGAGCCCCAGGTCCTTGCACACGTCGTGCACGACGTGCTCCGCGCGACCGGAACGGCCGGTCCAGCCCGCGTTGCGCGGGTCGTTCGGGCGGGAGATCGTGGGCACGTACGTCATGGGGTAGCTGCCGTCGTTCTGCCACGCCTCGAGCTGCTCGCGATAGCCCAGCTCCTCCACGTACGAACAGCCGTGGGGGAGCGCGGTGCGCCGGGGGGGGCCCTCGTCGAGCAGCAGCCGGGTCATGGAGATGAACGGCGGGATGCCCGTGCCCGTG
>Ga0105047_10002652_pt1 | contig 31858 bp, 30 predicted proteins | sample MAT04_FD_78384 | JGI IMG/M metagenome (GOLD analysis project Ga0105047, IMG submission 78384) | Freshwater microbial communities from Lake Fryxell liftoff mats and glacier meltwater in Antarctica - MAT-04 (megahit assembly) | ecosystem: Environmental > Aquatic > Freshwater > Ice > Liftoff... | reverse complement strand
TGGCTGCGGTCGAGCGCGTCAAGCGCATGAACCCGAAGTCCATCCGCTTCCTGTGCCTGCTCACCTGCCCCGAAGGCCTGCGTACGATGCAAGCGGCCCATCCCGACGTGCCGGTATTCACGGCGGCAGTCGATCGCCAGCTCAACGACCACGGTTACATCCTGCCAGGCCTGGGCGACGCGGGCGACCGGATTTTCGGTACGCAGTGAGCGGAGACGCGCTCAGCCCAGCTTGACCATCACGGTGCGCAGCACCATGTCAACCAGCAACTGCTCGCCAGCGTCGAAGTCCTGCGCATCCATTTCCGGCTTGCCCAGCACCAGGCAGATCTGGCTGGCGGAGTCGGCATAGGCCTGGGTAGAGGCCCACAGGATCACCATCAGATGGGCCGCGTCGATCTTGCGGCACACGCCCTGCTCTGCCCACTGGTTGAATACCGCAATGTCGGCCTGCAGCGCCGGCAGCACACGCTCGCGAATCTCATGCGCGAACAAGGGCGCGCCGGATATCACTTCATTGGCGTAGACACGGGAGTCGTACGGATGCTCCCGCGAGAAACGCAGTTTGCCGGCGATGTAGCGACGCAACGCCAGTTCGGGGTTGTCCACATTCTGTGTGATCGCCTCCATATACGACAACCAGACATCGAGCACCCCGTGCAGCACCCGGCGGTACAAGGTCTCCTTGCTGGAGAAGTAATACAGCAGATTCTGCTTGGCCGTGCCGACCTCGCGTGCAATATGGTCGAGCGACACACCACCGAAACCGCGCGCGGCAAACAGCCTTTTCGCCGCCTCCAGAATTTCCTGTTCCAGGCGCTCGCGGCTGTCGCTGCGCTTTTCCTTTGCCGGCTCCGGCTTTTGCTTGGTCACCATAGCAGCGCATGGTAGCGGCATTCGCTTTGGCGGCTGGCCCGACTCTTGCGCAGTGATCCAAGCGGGTAATCCCTGATTGAAGACGCACTGCATTGGCGTTCCAATGCACCAAATATTTACCAATTGGTAAGAGTTGACGGCGACATGCACCAAACCGAGGCCCTTTCATGACTTCAACTGATTACGCTGCAGCCGCGACCTCCGACATCCGCGCCGGACGTCTGGATGCCGCGCAGTACTCGCACAACTTCTGCGACGCGCATCCACCCATGACGCTGGCCGAAGCGCGCATCGAAGCCGACCGCTGTTACTACTGCTTCGAGGCGCCCTGCCAGACCGCCTGCCCCACTGGCATAGACGTGCCCAGCTTCATCCAGCGCATCGCTGACAACAACATCCGCGGCTCGGCCCACGCCATCCTGAGTGCCAACCCGCTGGGCGGCATGTGCGCCCGGGTCTGCCCGACCGAGGTGCTGTGCGAACAGGCATGCGTACGCAATACCAACGAGGACAAGCCGGTCGAGATCGGCCAGTTGCAGCGTTATGCCACGGACGCCTACATGGCAAACCCCGGCGCACCCATGTTCACCCGCGCCAAGGCCAGCGGTCGCAAGGTGGCTGTTGTGGGCGCCGGACCGGCCGGCCTGGCCTGCGCCCATGGCCTGGCACGCCAGGGGCATGACGTGGTCGTGTTCGACGCCAATGCCAAAGCCGGCGGCCTCAACGAGTACGGACTGGCGACCTACAAAACCGTTGACGATTTCGCGCAAAAGGAGGTCGAGTGGCTGCTGTCCATTGGTGGCATCGACATCCGCTCCAGATACGCACTGGGACGTGACATATCGCTGGAACAACTGGTGCAAGAGCATGACGCGGTTTTCCTGGGGTTAGGGCTGGCCGGTGTGAATGACATCGGCATCGCCGAGCCTGACGCCAGCGGTGTTCGCAACGCGGTCGAGTTCATTGCCGAGTTGCGCCAGGCCCGCGACTACGCGACGGTCCCGGTGGGCCGGCGGGTGGTGGTCATTGGCGGCGGAATGACGGCGGTGGATGCCGCCGTGCAATCGAAGAAGCTCGGTGCCGAGCAGGTCACCATCGTTTACCGGCGCGGTGCCGAGTCGATGTCTGCCTCTGGCCACGAACAGGATTGGGCGCGTACCAACGGCGTGACGATCCGCCACTGGGCCGCACCGCGTGAAGTTCTGGCTACCGGCGCAAAGGTCACCGGCATGCGATTCGCGGCCACCGCACTGAAAGACGGCAAGCTGGTGGAAACCGGCGAAACCTTCGATCTGCAGGCTGACACCGTGCTCAAGGCCATCGGCCAGAGTTTCGTCGCCCAACCCCTGGGGGCGCTGGTCGAACTTCAAGGCGGGCGCATCACGACCGACGCCGAAGGCCAGACATCGCACCCCAGGATCTGGGCCGGCGGCGATTGCCGCGTCGGCGGCCGCGACCTCACGGTCGAGGCCGTCGAGCATGGAAAGCGGGCGGCCCTTGCCATCCACGCGGCACTCGGCGCATGAGGACGAAGTCCGCCGCGCCACAGTCCAACTGCCCACCTGCCAAACCTGTTACCGGAGCCCGACCATGGCCGATCTGACAACCGACTTCCTGGGAATCAAGAGCCCCAACCCCTTCTGGCTCGCGTCGGCACCACCGACGGACAAGGAATACAACGTGGTGCGCGCCTTCGAGGCGGGCTGGGGCGGCGTGGTGTGGAAGACGCTTGGCGAAGACCCGGAAATTGTCAACGTCTACGGCCCGCGTTACGGCGCGCTGATCGGCAACGACCGGCGCGTGATCGGGTTCAATAACATCGAGTTGATCTCGGACCGCCCGCTGCAGACCAATCTGGACGAGATTCGCCGCGTCAAGCGGGCCTGGCCCGACCGCGCCATGGTCGTCTCGCTGATGGTGCCGTGCGAGGAAGCGTCATGGAAGCGCATTCTGCCGATGGTCGAGGACACCGGCTGCGACGGCATCGAGCTTAATTTCGGTTGTCCGCATGGCATGAGCGAGCGGGGCATGGGGGCCTCGGTGGGACAGGTGCCGGAATACATCGAGATGGTCGCGCGCTGGTGCAAGACCTACTGCCGGCTGCCGGTGATCGTCAAGCTCACGCCCAACATCACCGACATCCGTTATCCGGCGCGGGCGGCCAAGGCCGGTGGCGCCGATGCGGTCTCGCTGATCAACACCATCAATTCGATCATGGGGGTGGACCTCAAGACCATGCGGATGTCGCCCAGTGTCGGCCCAACCGGTTCACACGGCGGCTATTGCGGCACGGCGGTGCGCCCGATCGCGCTCAACATGGTGGCCGAGATCGCGCGCGATCCGCAGACGGCCGGATTGCCGATCTCGGGTATTGGCGGTGTGCACACCTGGCACGACGCGGCCGAATTCATTGCGCTGGGCGCAGGTACAGTGCAGGTCTGCACCGCGGCCATGGTCTATGGCTTTCGCATCGTGCAAGACATGTGTGACGGCCTGTCCAACTTCATGGACGAGCAGGGCTACACCAGCGTGGCGCAGATGGTCGGCAAGGCGGTTCCCAGCATCACATCGTGGAACCAGCTCAACATGAACCATATCGAGAAGGCAGTCATCAACCAGGATTCGTGTATCCAGTGCGGACGTTGCCACGTGGTCTGCGAAGACACCTCGCACCAGGCGATCACGGCTGCTAAGGATGGCAAACGCCATTTCGAGATAAAGGAGGAAGAGTGCGTGGGCTGCAACCTGTGCGTGTCGATCTGCCCGGTTCCGGACACGATCACGATGCGCATGCTCGCCCCCGGCGAGATCGACCAGCGCACCGGCAAGGCGGTCTCAAGCGACTACGCCAACTGGACCACCCATCCGAACAATCCAATGCGCAAGGCGGCCGCACCCGCTGCGGCCAGCCTATGATGCAAGACTGAAATTCAAACCGGAGACACCCATGAGCGCAACCCTGATTCGTGGCGGCACCGTCGTCAACGCCGACCGACAGTTCCTCGCCGACGTCCTGTGCGTGGACGGCAAGATCCACAGCGTTGGCGAAAACCTCGACGCGCCAACCGGCGCCCAGACCATCGACGCCGGTGGCCAGTACGTGATGCCCGGCGGCATCGACCCGCACACGCATATGCAACTGCCCTTCATGGGCACCGTGGCGGTGGACGACTTTTTCGACGGCACGGCCGCGGCGCTGGCCGGTGGCACGACCTCGATCATCGATTTCGTAATTCCGAATCCGCAGCAGCCGCTGATGGAGGCTTATCAGCAGTGGCGCGGCTGGGCCGAGAAAGCCGCTGCCGACTACGGCTTTCACGTTGCTGTGACCTGGTGGAGCGATTCGGTTCATGCCGACATGGGCCGCTTGGCCAAGGACGAGGGCATCAACAGCTTCAAGCACTTCATGGCCTACAAGAACGCCATCATGTGCGACGACGAAACGTTGGTAAACAGCTTCAAGCGTGCCTTGGAACTTGGTGCCATGCCCACGGTGCACGCCGAGAACGGTGAACTGGTTTATCTGCTGCAGCAAGAGGTCGCCAAGATGGGCATCACCGGCCCCGAAGGCCATCCGATGTCTCGCCCACCCATGGTTGAAGGCGAAGCAGCCAATCGCGCCATTGCCATTGCGGACGTGCTGGGCGTACCGATTTATGTCGTGCATGTGTCGTGTATCGAATCAGCCGAGGCGATTGCGCGTGCACGGGCCCGCGGTCAGCGGGTCTACGGCGAGGTACTGGCCGGGCATCTGGTGGTCGACGATTCGGTCTACCGCAATCCCGACTTCACGGCGGCCGCAGCCCATGTCATGAGTCCGCCGTTCAGGCCCAAAATCAACCAGGAATTTCTGTGGCGCGGCCTGCAGTCGGGCAACTTGCACACCACGGCCACAGACCACTGCGTGTTCTGTGCCGAGCAGAAAGCCGCAGGGCGCAACGACTTCAGCAAGATCCCCAACGGCACTGGCGGAGTCGAGGAGCGGCTGGCGGTGTTGTGGGATCAGGGCGTGAATACCGGCCGGCTGACACCGACCGAATTTGTCGCGGTCACCTCGGCCAATGCGGCCAAGTTGTTCAATATCTATCCGCGCAAAGGATGTGTCAGCGCCGGCGCCGATGCCGACCTCGTGGTCTGGGATCCGCAGGGCACGCGCACCATCTCGGTAAAAAACCAGCGCAGCAAGGTCGACTTCAACATTTTCGAAGGCATGACGGTGCGCGGTATCCCCAGCCATACGATAAGCCGCGGCAAGCTCGTTTATGCCAAGGGTGAACTGCGCGCAGAGAAGGGCGCGGGTCAGTATGTCAAGCGGCCAACTTTCGGTGCCAACTTTGATGCGGTCAGCAAACGCGCCGAGGTCAACAAGCCCACCGCCGTCAAGCGTTGACCCCACCGCGGCAACTCCCAACACCTTTGTGGAAGGCAATACATGAATGCAGCAGTAGCAGAAAAAGCGACGTTGGCCGCTGACATCGACAAGATCCGCGTCAACGGCGAACGCCTGTGGGCATCGCTGATGGAACTGGCGCAGATTGGCGCCACGCCCAAAGGCGGAGTGTGCCGCTTGACCCTGACCGATCTGGACAAGCAAGGCCGCGATCTGGTGCTCCATTGGGCGCGCGAGGCCGGCATGACCGTGACGATCGACAAGATCGGCAACGGTTTCATGCGCCGCGCCGGACGCAACAACGCCCTGCCCCCGATCGTCACCGGCAGCCACATCGACACCCAGCCCACCGGCGGCAAGTTCGACGGCAACTACGGTGTGCTGGCCGGCATCGAAGTGGTGCGCACGCTCAACGACCATGGCATCGAGACCGAAGCACCGATCGAGGTCGCGTTCTGGACCAACGAGGAAGGCTCTCGTTTTGTGCCGGTCATGATGGGCTCCGGCGTGTTTGCCAAGGCCTTTACGCTGGAACATGCCTATGCCGCCAAGGACACCGCCGGCAAATCGGTCAAGGAGGAATTGGAGCGCATCGGCTATATCGGCACTGAGGAGCCGGGCCAGCATCCCATTGGCGCTTATTTCGAGACCCATATCGAGCAAGGCCCGGTACTCGAAGACAACGACATCACGATCGGCGTGGTGCAAGGCGTGCTCGGCATCCGCTGGTTCGACTGCACCGTGAGCGGCATGGAGGCGCACGCAGGCCCCACTCCCATGGCGCTGCGCAAGGACGCGCTGCAGGTCGCCACCCACCTGATGCAGGAGGTCGTGGCCGCCGCGCTACGCTACAAACCGCATGGCCGGGGCACCGTGGGCATGGTGCATGTGCACCCGAACAGCCGCAACGTGATTCCCGGTCAGGTCAAGTTCTCGATCGACCTGCGCAACGCCACTGACGCGATCGTCGACACCATGGCCAACGAGGTCAAGGCGTTTGCGGCCAAACTCAGCGCAGACACTGGCCTGGCCATCGACATCCAGCAGGTATCGGGGTATGCGGCGCAGGCGTTTCACAAGGACTGCGTCGAAGCGGTCGGTCGCTCGGCGAAAAAGCTGGGCTACTCCAACATGCCGGTGGTATCCGGCGCGGGCCACGACGCGGTCTACATGGCACAGCTGGCACCCGCCGGCATGATCTTCATCCCCTGCAAGGACGGCATCAGCCACAACGAGATCGAAGACGCCAGACCCGAACACATCACGGCCGGCTGCAACGTGTTGCTGCACGCGATGCTAGAGCGCGCCGGCACGTAAGTTGCGTCTCATACCGTTTTCCTGCGCCTCGTCCCCACTCCCCTTTGATTGAAAGCCACTGCCATGACACTTCTGACACGTCGCCATATCGTTGCCCTTGCCGCCGCTGCGGTCACACTATCGCCCGCATTGGCGCTGGCCCAGGCCAAGCTCAAGGTCGCCGCGGTCTATACCGTGCCGTTCGAACAGCAATGGGTCAGCCGCCTGCACAAGGCGCTGAAGGCCGCCGAGGCGCGCGGCGAGATCGAATACAAGGCCAGCGAAAACGTTTCCAATGCCGACTACGAGCGCGTCATGCGTGAATATGCCACTGGCGGCAACACGCTGATTGTGGGCGAGTCATTCGCCGTCGAGGCGGCGGCACGCAAGGTGGCCAAGGACTTTCCCAAGGTCTCGTTCCTGCTGGGCTCCTCCGGCAAACCGCAGGCGCCCAATTTCAGTGTGTTCGACAACTACATCCAGGAGCCGGCCTACCTGAGCGGCATGATCGCTGGCGGCATGAGCAAGACCAACAAGATCGGCATGGTCGGCGGCTTCCCGATTCCCGAGGTCAACCGCCTGATGAACGCCTTCATGATGGGTGCCAAGGAGGTCAACCCCAAGGTCGAGTTCAGCGTGAGTTTCATCAACAGCTGGTTCGACCCGCCCAAGGCCAAGGAAGCCGCCTTTGCGATGATCGAAAAAGGCGCCGACATCATGTATGCGGAGCGGTTCGGCGTCAGCGACGCAGCCAAGGAAAAAGGCAAGCTGGCGATCGGCAACGTCATCGATACCCAGGCCCAATATCCGGACACGGTGATGGCGTCGGCACTGTGGAACTTCGAACCCACAGCCGATCGCGCCATCAAGCTGGCCCGGGAAGGCAAATTCACGGCCGAAGACTATGGCCAGTACTCCATGATGAAGTACAAGGGGTCCGAGCTGGCGCCGCTGGGCACCTTCGAAAAGAAGATCCCGGCCGAACTCGTGGCCAAGGTGCGGGCGAAGGAAAAAGCCATCCTGGACGGCAAATTCACCGTGAAGGTGGACGACGGACAACCCAAGTCGAGCGCCAAGTAGAACCAGCGACCTGGAAGAGGCACCCTGATGTGGGTGTCTCTTTTTTTGCCCGATGACCGACCCCGTCCTTCAGCTCACCCATATCACCAAGCGCTTCGGTCCGCTGGTGGCCAATGACGACATTTCGCTGCAATTGCATGCCGGTGAAGTGCTGGCACTATTGGGCGAAAACGGTGCGGGCAAGTCGACCCTGGTCTCGATCCTGTTCGGACACTATCTGGCCGACGCCGGCCGGATCACGGTGTTCGGTAGACCACTGGAGCCGGGAGACCCGAAAGCGGCGCTGGCCGCAGGCATCGGCATGGTGCACCAGCATTTCACGCTGGCTGACAACCTGACGGTGCTTGAAAACATCATGATGGGGTCTGAATCCCTGTGGCAAGTCTTCACGAACCGCCGCGCGGCGCAGATGAGGTTGCGTGACGTGGCACAACGATTCGGGCTGCAGGTCGATGCGAACGCCCTGATTGGCAGCCTGTCCGTCGGTGAGCGCCAACGGGTTGAGATCCTCAAGGCCCTGTACCGGGGTGCCCGCATCCTGATCCTGGACGAACCTACGGCAGTGCTGACACCTGGCGAAAGCGAAGCCTTGTTTGACGTGCTGGCGCAGATGGTGGCGCAGGGCCTGTCCATCATTTTCATCAGCCACAAACTGGCCGAGGTGCTGCGCGTGTCCCACCGGGTCGCGGTCTTGCGCGGCGGTAAGCTGGTGGCCCAGGCGGCAGCTGCATCGACAACCCAGGAACAGCTGGCCCAATGGATGGTGGGTCATACGGTCGATCCGCCGCGGGCCAGGCCGGCCCGCAACGTCGGTGAGCCGGTCTGCACCCTGGACGCGGTCAGTGCGGGTCAAGGTCGCGAACGGCTGGAACAGGCCTCGCTGGAGTTGCGCGCCGGCGAGATCGTGGCCATTGCCGGCGTCTCTGGCAATGGCCAGACGACCTTGGCCGAATTGTTGTGCGGAACACGCAAGGCCAGCAGTGGCGCATTGCGCTTGCTGGGCGAGCCGATGCCCGACCGACCGGCGCAACTCGTGGCCATGGGCGTGGCACGCATTCCGGAAGACCGCCATGCGGTCGGCGTGGTGGGGGATCTGCCGGTCTGGGAGAATGCCGTGTCCGAGCGATTGCACAGCAGCGTCTTTTCCCGTGGCCCCTGGATCCGCCGACGAAAGGCGCGCGAGCATGCACAGCGCGTCATCACCACGTTCGACGTGCGGGGGGGCGGTGCCGCGGTTGCTGCACGCGCACTGTCCGGTGGCAACATGCAAAAGCTGATACTGGGCCGTGCCTTGCTGCATCCGGACAGCGATGACACGAACCGGATGCCGCCCCGGCTGATCATTGCCCACCAGCCCAGTTGGGGTCTGGACATCGGGGCGGTGGGGTATGTACAGGACCAGCTGATCGCAGCGCGCGACGCCGGTGCCGCAGTGCTGCTGATCTCGGATGACCTGGACGAGGTGCTGGCCATGGGCGACCGCATCGCCGTCATGCATGCCGGGCACCTGAGCGAGGCTCTGCCAGCCGGCCAATGGAGCCGTGAAACCATAGGCCTGGCCATGGCCGGCGCACCCAACGAGGCGGCCGCATGAGCATGCGACTGGAAAAGCGCGCGACCGGTTCCGCTGCCGCTTTGCTGCTGGCCCCGATAGGCGCAGTCCTCTTCACGTTGCTGGTAAGTTCGGTGCTGGTGTGGTGGGCGGGTGCCGCCGTGACGCAAACCTACGGCCTGCTGCTCAAGGGCGGTTTCGGTTCGGTATTCGCCTTGAGCGAGACCTTGACACGCGCCATCCCGTTGATCCTCACCGGCCTGGCCGTCACGGTGGCATTCAAGGCCCGGCTGTTCAACATTGGCGCCGAAGGCCAGCTCTATGTCGGCGCACTGGCCGCCGTGGCGGTTGGTGGCATGCATGGCGGCTCCGGCTTCGATCTGCCACCCATGATGTTGTTTGCGCTGATGCTGCTGGCCAGCTCCCTGGCCGGAGCCCTGCTGCTGCTCGGACCGGCCCTGCTCAGGGCGCGCATGGGCGTGGACGAAGTCGTCACCACACTTCTGCTGAATTTCATCGTGCTGCTGTTCGTGTCGATGATGCTCGATGGACCGATGAAAGACCCGACGGCCATGGGCTGGCCGCAGAGCGTGGCCCTGCTTGGCGACCTGGAACTGAGCAAACTGGTGTCACAGACCCGGCTGCACAGCGGACTGATTGGCGCCTGTGTGCTGGCGTTGCTGGTATGGGCGATGCTGAAGTACACCGTGTTCGGCTTCGACATCCGCGCCGTGGGTGCCAACGCACGCGCTGCTGCGTTCGCCGGTGTGCCGGTGACGCGTACCGTGGTGTTGACGGCCATGTTGTCTGGCGCCCTGGCCGGTCTGGCTGGCGCCGTTGAAGTCGCGGGCCGCACCAGTTATGTCACGCTGGACATGTCACCCGGTTATGGCTACACCGGCATCGTGATTGCCATGCTGGCCGCATTGCATCCGCTGGGCGTCGTAGCGGCCAGCGTGTTCGTGGCCGGCATGCTGGTCGGTGCGGACAGCATGAGCCGTGCCGTGGGGGTTCCCACTTTCATTGCCGACGTCATCGTGGCCGCCTCGCTGATCGCGGTGCTGGTAGCCACGTTGCTGACCCAATACCGGGTGCGCTGGAAATGAATCACACGCCCGCGTCACAGCGGACCGAGGTAGCTGCGCCATGATCGAATTGTTCGACATGCTGGCGCAGCCCGACTTCTGGATCGCAGTGCTGCGCATTGCCACGCCGCTGATCCTGGGCACACTCGGGGTGTTGCTGTGCGAGCGCGCCGGCGTGCTCAACCTGGGCATCGAAGGCATCATGGTGGCCGGCGCGTTTGCCGGATGGCTGGCGGTTTACGGCGGCGCGCCGCTGTGGGCCGGTGTCGCGGTGGCCGCGGCCATCGGCGCAGTCTTTGGCTTGCTGCATGCGTTTCTCACCGTCGGCCTGGCCTTGTCGCAGCATGTCTCGGGCCTGGGCATCACGCTGCTGGCCACGGCACTGAGTTATTACGGCTACCGGGTGAGCTTTCCCAAGGTGTCGACTCCACCCACCGTGACACCTTTCGCCAACATGGACTGGCTGGGTATTCCAATACTGGCACAGCAGACGCCGCTGACGCTGCTGGCCTTGCTGCTGGTGCCGATTCTGGGCTACGTGTTGTACCGCACTCCGGTCGGGCTGGCCATCCGCATGGTGGGCGAAAACCCGGCTGCGGCCGAGGGCCAGGGTGTGTCGGTCGCCTTTGTTCGCACCGGCGCCATCGTGGCCGGTTCCGCGGTGATGGGTATCGCCGGTGCCTTCCTGACGCTGTCGGCATTCAATGCGTTCTTCTTCAACATGGTCAACGGCCGGGGCTGGATTTGTGTCGCGCTGGTAGTGTTCGCCTCCTGGCGCCCGGGCAAGGCCTTGCTCGGCGCCCTGTTGTTCGCATTTTTCGACGCACTGCAGTTGCGCCTGCAGCAATCGGGCGGGTCCACCCTGCCCTACCAGATGTACCTGATGCTGCCCTACGTGTTGTCCATCGTGGCCCTGGTGCTGGTGGCACGCAAGGCCAGTTACCCGCAGGCCCTGATGAAACCCTATCGCAAAGGCGAGCGCTGACATGGTCCATGAGCAAACAGGTTCGATGAACGTGGCTGAATCCGATTCCAACCATTCGTTACTCGCAGTCGATGTGCGCAAGGCGTCCCTGGTCTACAACCCCCATGAAGCGCCCGTCCATGCCTTGAGCGAGGTCGACCTCGCGATCCGCCCGGGCGAGTTCGTCTCGCTGATCGGCCCCTCGGGTTGCGGCAAGACCACCTTGCTGCGCGTGATTGCAGACCTGGAACATATCACGGCGGGGTCGGTACTGGTCAACGGCGTGACGCCACGAGAAGCGCGCCTGGCGCGCGCCTATGGTTATGTGTTCCAGGCGCCGGGCCTGTTCCCTTGGCGTACCGTGCTGGGCAACGTCAAGTTGCCGCTGCAGATCCACGGGCGCAGCGCCAGCGAGTGCGAGACCATTGCGCGCGAACAACTCGATCGGGTCGGCCTCACCGGCTTCGAGTCCAAATATCCATGGCAACTCTCGGGCGGCATGCAGCAACGGGTGTCGATTGCGCGCGCCCTGTCGTTCGAGCCACGCATTCTGATGATGGACGAGCCCTTCGGGGCTCTGGACGAGATCACCCGCGATCGATTGAACGAGCAACTCCAGCAGATGTGGCAGCGCGAACGCCGCACCGTCGTGTTCGTGACGCATTCGATCGCCGAGGCTGTCTACCTGTCCAGCCGCATTGTCATCATGTCGCCGCGCCCGGGTCGCATCGTCAAGGTGATCGAGTCGCCATTGCCCGATGCGCGAACGCTGGACATGCGTGACTCGATTGAATTTGTCCAGTTGGCCCACGAAGTGCGCGAGGCACTGGCCCATGGCCATGACGAGTAAACGCCACGGGCATGCGGCTGCGCTGGGCAGCCAGGGCGCGCCGATCGCGGTCGTGCTCGCGCTGATCGCTCTGGTATGGTATGGCCTTGCCATTGCGCTCAATGCCCAGGGCGCGATTGAACGCAACCTCGCCGACGTGATGTGGACCTGGCAAGACCTGGTGGCCACTACCTGGGCCATGGAACGCCCGGTACTGCCGGCTCCACACCAGGTGGCGCTGGATCTGTGGGCCAGCATCACCGGCTGGCCACTGAGCTCGCCGCGCAACCTGCTTTTTCACACGGCCGTCACGGCCGAGTCGACGCTGGTCGGCTTCATCCTTGGCACTTTGCTCGGCCTGCTTTTGTCGATTGCCATCGTCCATTCGCGTACGCTCGACCGGGCCTTGTTGCCATGGATTGTTGCGTCGCAGTCGGTGCCGGTTCTGGCCATCGCACCCATCGTGCTGGTGATCCTGGGCAGCATCGGCCTCACAGGTGTGGCACCCAAGGCCGTGATCGCGATGTACCTGTGCTTTTTCCCGGTCACGGTGGCCATGGTGCAGGGCCTGCGTTCGCCGCAAGTCATCGAGACCGAAATGTTGCACACCTACGCTGCCTCACCGTGGCAGGCGTTATGGATGTTGCGCCTGCCCGCGTCCTTGCCCTTTCTGTTCCCGGCACTGCGCGTCGGCGTCGCAGCCGGGCTGGTCGGCGCCATGGTCGCCGAGCTGCCGACCGGTGCGCAGGCCGGCCTGGGCGCGCGCCTGCTGACCGGTTCCTACTACGGCCAGACCATTCAGATCTGGTCGGCGCTGGTCATGTCGGCCGTCCTTGGACTTGTGCTGACCGCAGCGATGGCAGGCCTCGAGCACGTGGTCCTGCGCAGCCGGAGGCAGACATGAGCCGCCGGGCCGATCCCAAGGCGAATCCCGCATTGCGAAGCGCAAAGGGTATCCAAATGGATGCGGTGGCACCCGACGGCAAGGCGACTGTGGCCATGGTCGCGGCCTCGTTCGCACTCGCATTGGTTTTCATGTTCTCGCCGCTGGCCCGCCCCGCTGCGCCGGTCGGTGCGCTGTTCTGGACGTTGACTGCGACGCTGGCGGTGCTGGCTTCGGTCGGCATTCGCCGGACCGCAGCCATTCGCGGCACCGGCGGCGGGTTTTACGCCAGCATGACCGCTGCGCTGTTTGGCTTCTGGATTCTGTATTTCTGGCAATTGCTGGTGGTTGCGGCCGAAGTGCCACGCGTGTTGCTGCCCTCACCGGCGCTGATCGTGGCGTCGTTGTGGGACAACCTCTCTACACTGGGTGGCGACTTCGTTCAGACCGTCATCAAGGCCGTGCTGATCGGTTGGGCACTGGGCTGCGGCCTGGGTTTCCTGGTCGCGATCGCCATCGACCGCATGCCGTTCCTGCAGCGCGGCCTGTTGCCGATCGCATCGCTGACCAGCGCGATTCCGCTGGTCGGGGTGGCGCCGATCGCGGTGATGTGGTTCGGTTTCGAATGGCCGTCCAAGGCGGCGGTGGTGGTGCTGATGACTTTTTTCCCGATGCTGGTGTCCACGCTGGCCGGCCTGCAGGCCTCGCAACGCCTTGAGCGCGAGTTGATGCACAGCTATGCCGCAAGTTACCTGCGCACCTTGTGGTCGCTGCGCCTGCCCTCTGCAGTACCCTTCATGTTTGCAGCACTCAAGGTCAACGCCAGCCTGGCACTGATTGGCGCCATCGTGGCCGAGTTCTTCGGCTCGCCCACCACCGGCCTGGGCTTTCGCATCTCGACCGAGGCGCTCAAGATGAACATGACGTTGGTGTGGGCGGCGGTCGTCGTGGCCGCCGTCACCGGCACGACCGCGTACGCCCTGCTCAGCCGGCTGGAGCGACGCGTCGCATTCTGGCACCCCTCGGTACGCGGGCGCAAATGATCCACGGCATGCTGCGCCCGCGTTACTACCCATTGCCGTTTCCCCACCCGTGGTTTACGCTTTTGCGTTGAGCCAAATTTCGCTTTTTTCACCCCAAGGAGAGTCTATGTTCCGACGTTCGATGTTGACCCAGGCCCTGCTCGCGACCGTATTGGCCGCCAGTGGATTTGCTGCCACCGCACAAGAGAAGGTCACGGTGCAGCTGAAATGGTTGCCGCAGGCGCAGTTCGCCGGCTATTACGTTGCGCAAGCCAAAGGCTATTACAAGGCCGAAGGGCTGGACGTGACGATCAAGGCTGGTGGCCCCGACATCTCGCCAGTGCAGGTGATCGCTGGCAAGGGCGCGGATGTGGTCGTCAACTGGATGCCCGACGCCCTGGCTGCGCGCGAAGCCGGTGTTCCGTTGGTGAATATCGCCCAGGTGTTCAACCGTTCGGGCCTGATGCTGACCTGCAAGAAGGCCAGTGGCGTGAATAACCCGAAGGACCTTAAAGGCAAGACCCTGGGCGTCTGGTACGGTGGCAACGAATATCCGTTCCTGAACTGGATGGCCAAGCTGGGTCTCAAACCCGACTCCGACATCAAGATCATGAAGCAGGGCTTCAACGTGGATCCTCTGCTGCAGAACCAGGCCGCCTGCATCTCGACCATGATCTACAACGAGTACTGGCAAGTCATCGATGCCGGCGTCAAGGAAAGCGACCTGGTCACCTTTTTCTATGAGGACCAGGGCGTCGCCTCGCTGGAGGATGGCCTGTATGTGCTCGAGTCCAACCTGAAGGATCCGGCGTTCGTCAAACGCATGGGCAAATTCCTCAAGGCGACCTTCAAAGGCTGGAACGAGGCTGTCAAGGACCCCGCCGGTGCCGCCAAGATCGTTGTTGCCGCCGACACCTCGGGCAGCGCCAACGAGAAGGTGCAGAAGCGCCAGATGGAAAACGTGGCCAAGCTGATCACCACGGCCAACGGCCCGAAGATGGGTTACCTGGAGCCGGCTGCGTATGAGCGCACGGTCAAGGTGTTGCTGTCCAGCGGCAGCTCGCCAGTGATCAAGAAGGATCCGGGCAAGGCGGGTTATACCCATGCGGTTTGGGAAGCCGCGAAGTAAGGTGGCACCGTTCGATCTGCGCACCGTTTGAACACACGGCGCACAGAGATCCTCACACAGGCCCCTGCCGCTGACGCTGCAGGGGCTTTTCATTGGCCGGATCGCCGAATCCACCATGTGCACGCGCAGATACACCGCGCGCGACGCGCCGGTCTCCCGTATCCGTTACAGTCATTTGCATAGCCCAGGCCGACATCGTGTCGGCGCCTGACCCAACCCCGGAGCCTTTTGCGTGACTGACTCATCACCCTACATACCCCCTGCCGTCTGGACCTGGAACAAGGAAAGCGGCGGCAAGTTCGCCGCCATCAACCGCCCGATCGCCGGACCGACCCATGACAAGGAACTGCCGGTCGGCCGTCATCCGTTGCAGTTGTATTCGATGGGAACCCCCAATGGCGTCAAGGTGACGGTGATGCTTGAGGAGTTGCTGGCGCTGGGCCACACCGGCGCCGAATACGACGCCTGGCTGATCCGCATCAGCAATGGCGATCAGTTTGGCAGCGGCTTTGTCGAAGCCAACCCGAACTCCAAGATTCCGGCGCTGATGGATCGCAGCGGGCCGCGCCCGATCCGGGTGTTCGAGTCGGGTGCCATCCTCACCTATCTGGCCGAGAAGTTCGGCGCCTTGCTGCCCACTGAAGCGGCGCAACGAGCCGAGTGCCTGTCATGGCTGTTCTGGCAGATGGGCAGCGGGCCTTACCTGGGTGGCGGATTTGGCCATTTTTACGCCTATGCGCCGAGCAAGATGGAATACCCGATCGACCGCTTTGCGATGGAGGTCAAGCGCCAACTCGACGTGTTGAACCGCCGGCTTGCCGAAAACCAATACCTGGCAGGCGACGCATACACCATTGCCGACATCGCCGTGTGGCCCTGGTATGGGGCGCTGGCCAAGGGTCTGCTCTATTCGGCCGGAGAATTTCTGCAGGTGCAGGAGTACACCCATGTGCAGCGCTGGACCGACAACATTGCTCAGCGTCCGGCGGTCAGGCGCGGCCGCATGGTCAACTGTACCTTCGGCGAGCCCTCCAGCCAGTTGCATGAGCGCCATGAGGCGACCGACTTCGACACCAGCACACAAGACAAGCTGGCGAAGTAGACCTGCCGGGGCACCTTGTCAAAGCCCGGGTTCAACGTGAGGCTTTTGTGGTGGCGCTCCTGGGTACACGACTGCGTCGCCCGTCTGAAACCATACTGGAGATTCTGCCCCGCGGTCGATTCGGCGACCAGCACCAGTTTTCGGAGAACCCGCCATGCTTGACCTGCTGATCCACAACGCCACCTTGCCCGACGGACGTCGTCCGATGGCGATTGCGGTGCAAGATGGGCGCATCGTCGAATTGGCCGCCGTCATCGACGCGCCCGCGCGCGAAACCATCGATGCCCAGGGCCTGTTGGTGAGCCCGCCCTTCGTCGATGCGCACTTCCATATGGATGCCACGCTCAGCTACGGCATGCCGAGGGTCAATCAGAGCGGCACCCTGCTCGAAGGCATCGCTGTATGGGGCGAGCTCAAGCCCGTGCTGACGGCCGAGGCCGTCATCGAACGCGCGCTGGCGTATTGCGATTGGGCCGTTGCACGCGGGCTGCTGGCTATCCGCTCGCATGTGGACACCAGCGACCCGTCGATGCTCGCGGTCGAAGCGATGATCGAGGTCAAGAAGCGTGTCGCGCCCTACCTGGATCTGCAACTGGTGGCGTTCCCGCAGGATGGCGTGCTGAGATCAAAGGGTGGCCTGGCGAACCTGGAACGTGCTCTGGACCTGGGAGTGGACGTGGTCGGCGGCATTCCGCACTTCGAGCGCACGATGGCCGAGGGCGCAGAGAGTGTGCGCTTGTTGTGTGAGGTCGCGGCACGGCGCGGCAAGCTGGTCGACATGCATTGCGACGAGTCCGACGATCCGCTGTCGCGCCACGTCGAGACGCTGGCTTTCGAAACCCAGCGCCTGGGCCTGCAGGGGCGCGTCACCGGCTCGCACCTGACCTCCATGCATTCGATGGACAACTACTACGTGTCCAAGCTGCTGCCGTTGATGGCACAGGCGCAGCTTCACGTGGTCAGCAATCCGCTGATCAACATCACGCTGCAGGGTCGTCACGACAGCTACCCCAAGCGCCGCGGCATGACGCGGGTGCCAGAATTGATGGCGCACGGGATGACGGTCGCATTTGGACAGGACTGCTGCATGGACCCCTGGTATGCACTGGGCAGTGGCGACATGCTCGAGGTCGCTTCGATGGGCCTGCATGTGGCCCAGATGACCGGCCAGGCTGCCATGCGCCAGTGCTTCGATGCGGTGACGGTCAACCCGGCAAAGATCATGCAGCTCGACGGATACGGCTTGCAGGCGGGCTGCCACGCCGACTTGGTGTTGTTGCATGCGCGTGACCCGATCGAGGCCATTCGTTTGCGTGCGACCCGCCTGAAAGTATTCAGGCGCGGAAAGCTGATTGCCGAATCACCGCAGGCTACGGTGTCGTTGTACCTGGGTGGCCGGCCTGATCGCACGAGCTTCCTGGCGATAACAAGGCCACCGGTCTAGCCGCAAACCCGCTGACGTGAACGGCTTGACCGGGCTTGTGGATTAGGTGCACAATGTTGGTAAGCAATTAATTACTTACCAACAATGGAAACTACCAGAAACAGCGCCGATCGCCTACCGACCGACGAGCGCCAAAGCGCCATCGTGGCAGCTGCGTTGCGGCTGGCAGCCAGCAAAAGTCCGGCGGCAATTACCACCACCAACCTTGCCACAGCAGTTGGGCTCAGTCAGGGTGCATTGTTTAAGCACTTTGCCTCCAAGGACGCGGTCTGGCTCGCGGCCATGGCGTCGGCGGCCGAGGACCTGTTGCAGATACTGTCGCAAGCCGCTGCGGGTGCGCCCTCACCTGTTGCGGCGCTGCGCGCGGTTTTCGAGGCCCATGTTGACTTCGTCGCCGACCACCCGGGTGTGCCGCGACTGGTATTGCACCAGCTTCAGCAAGCCGGGGACTCGCCTATCAAGCAATGCGCTCAGACCTTGATGCAAAGCCATCGTGAACTGGTGCAGGAACTGCTGCAAAAGGCCGTCAACACACGCCAAGTTGCGGCGGATCTCGACATCGCTGCGGCCGCGACCATGTTCCTGGGACAAGTTCAGGGACTGGTGATGCAGTCGGTCATGAGCGGTCAGAGCGACACCATGCGCAAACTGGCACCTCGGGTATTCGCCATTTACGAGCGCGGAATCCGCGCACTGCCATGATGCCTCGACGCGCCTTGCTGCGTACCACGGTGCTGAGCCTGCTCGGGCTGTTGCTGGTCGCCGCGGTCGTGTTCATTCTGCGCAGCACCGGCCCGCTGGCGCCGGTGCCGGTGACGGTCGCGACCGTATCCGAGGACGCACTGGCGCCATCGCTGTTCGGCATCGGCGTCGTTGAAGCGCAGCGCAGCTACCTGATCGGCCCGACCGGCGCCAGCCGCGTGTTGCGGGTGCTGGTGGATGTTGGCGACCGCGTCGAGACCGGACAACTGCTCGCCGAGATGGACCCAGTCGACCTGGGCGAGCGCTTGCGCGCGCTGGATGCGTCACTGCTACGCGCTGTCAGCATGATCGCCGCGGCTCAGGCACAGGAGACCGACGCGCAGGCCCGGCGGGGGCTCTCTGCGACAAACCAGCGCAGATATGCCGACCTGGAGCGCCAAGGCTTCATCAGCGCTGGCGCCATGGATGGCAAGCGCCAGGAATTCACCTCCGCCGAAGCAGGCCTGCGCAGTTCCCAGGCCAACCTCGCCGCAGCGCAGCACGACCGTGAACGCCTGCTAGCCGAGCGCGCAGCCTTGGTGCAACAACGTGGCAGCACCCGCTTGCTGGCCACACAGCGCGGCATCGTGTCGTCACGCGAAGCCGAACCGGGGTCTACCGTGGTCGCCGGGCAAGCGGTGCTGCGTTTAATCGATCCCGACAGCCTTTGGCTCAAGGCTCGATTCGACCAGGGACGCTCCGGCGGGCTGGCTGCGGGCCTGCCTGCGGCAGTCGTCTTGCGCTCAAAGGTGGACCGATCACTGTCCGGCAAAGTTGCGCGGGTCGAGATGCAGGGCGACAGCGTGACCGAAGAGCGCATGGCGCTCATCGCCATCGATGCCCTGCCAGCGGGCACGGTCGTTGGCGAACTGGCCGAAGTGACCGTCACGCTACCCGCCGCTGCTCCTGCCCTGGTACTGCCCAATGCCGCAGTTCGCCGCGTCGACGGACGACTTGGCGTCTGGCGACTGCACGATGGCGCACTCCAGTTCGTTGAACTTCGCCTGGGGCAAACCAGCCAGGACGGACGCGTGCAAATACTCGACGGGCTGGCGGCGGGCGACCAGGTCGTTGTCTACAGCGCAAAGACACTGGTTGCCGGCAGCCGCATTGCCGTGCGCAAGTCTCTGGTGGCACAGACACCATGATCAACCTGGCCGGCCGCGACATCCTGCACGCGTGGAGCAAGTTCGTCTTGACCGGTTTTGGTCTGGGCCTGCTGATCGGCGTTACGCTGACCATGGCCGGCGTCTATCGCGGCATGGTCGACGACGCGCGCATGTTGCTGACCAATAGCGGTGCCGACCTGTGGGTGGTGCAGAAAGATACGCAAGGACCGTATGCGGAATCGTCAAGCCTGCGCGACGACGTCTACCGCTCCATCCTGGGCCAGCCTGGCATCGCTCGTGCCGCCAATGTCACCTATTTCACGATGCAGGTGCGCCGCGACACCACCGACATCCGGGCCATGGTCGTCGGCATGGAGCCGGACCAACCGGGCCAGCCCGACTACCTGATCGCCGGACGCCACATCACGCGCAACCACTACGAGGCCGTGGCCGACGAGAAGACCGGTTTCCGTGTCGGCGACCAGATCCGGATCCGCCGGCACGACTTCACGGTGGTTGGCCTGACCCGGCGCATGGTGTCGTCGGGCGGCGACCCGATGGTCTTCATCGGCCTGCGCGACGCGCAGGAAGCGCAGTTTCTGAAGGACAACGACGCGATCCACAACGACCGCGCCCGCACCGCGGCCAACCCGGCGCTGAACCGGCCGGGCGTGCCTGGCCTGCTCGTATCGGTACTGCAGGCGCAGTCGGCCAACCGCAACGTCAACGCGGTGCTGGTGCAGTTATCGCCCGAGCATGACCCGGAACAGGTGGCAGAGCCGATCCGGCGCTGGAAGCATCTGGAGGTCTACACCCGGGCACAGATGGAAGAGATCCTGGTGGCCAAGCTGATTGCCACTTCAGCGCGCCAGATCGGCATGTTCCTGGTCATCCTGGCCATTGTCAGCGCTGCCATCGTGGCTTTCATCATCTACACGATGACCCTTGGAAAACTGCGCGAGATTGCGGTGCTCAAACTGATCGGTACGCGCAACATCACCATCGCCAGCATGATCCTGCAGCAGGCGCTGGGTCTGGGACTGATCGGTTTCATCGTCGGCAAGATCTCGGCCACGGTATGGGCACCGATCTTTCCCAAATACGTGTTGCTGGAAACAGGCGACGCTGTGCGCGGCCTGTTCGCCGTGATCGTGGTCTGCGCATTGGCCAGCACGCTGGCAATCCGGGCTGCGCTGCGCGTCGATCCGGCGGCGGCAATCGGATGAGGACGCGTCATGGCTGAATTCGGTATCCGCATCAGCTCGCTGAGCAAGCGTTATGGCGAAGGCGCGTCGGTCGTCAATGCATTGAGGGACGTCAACATGCAGGTCGCGCCAGGCGAAGTGGTTGGCCTGATCGGGCCGTCCGGATCGGGCAAGAGCACGCTGCTCAAGTGCCTGGGCGCCGTCATAGAGCCAACCGCAGGGCAGATGCAACTGGGAGACCGCACGATCTACGACAACGGCTGGAAGTTGTCCGACTTGAGGGCGCTGCGGCGTGACAGCATTGGCTTCATCTTCCAGGCGCCGTTCCTGATTCCGTTTCTCGACGTGACCGACAATGTCGCACTATTGCCGATGCTTGCGGGCCAACCGAACGGCAAGGCCAGGAGCCGCGCTCGCGAACTGCTCGATGCACTGGGGGTAGGCCATCGCGCGCAAGCCGAAACGACACAACTGTCTGGCGGCGAACAACAGCGGGTGGCGATAGCACGCGCGCTGGCCAACCAACCCCCGGTGATCCTGGCCGACGAGCCGACCGCACCATTGGACACAGAACGCGCGCTGGGCGTGATGCGAATCCTGCGCGACATGGCGCAGCAGTACCGCACCGCCATCATCGTTGTCACCCACGACGAAAAAATTATTCCGACCTTCCGCCGCCTGTACCGCATACGCGACGGCAGCACCGAGGAAGAAGCCGGCCAGGGGCTGGAGCTGTAAGACCTGGCACAGCCGTTTCCCACGTTTCAACCCAGCGATGGAGTGCGTATGCAAACCCCAAAATCTGTCAAGATCCTGGCCATCATCGCCATCGTGTTCGGCGCCACGACGGTCTTCAGCGGCGCGCGCGCGCTGTTCGGCGACGCTGCCGCGCGCGCCGCAGTCGGCAACGCCGTGGGCTACGTGTTGTGGTTCAACTTCTGGGCCGGATTCGCCTATGTGGCCGCTGGCATCGGTTTGTGGCTGTCGCGTCGATGGGCCTTGACGCTGGCAGTCCTGCTGGCAATCGCCACCGGGTTGGTGGCAGCCGGCTTCGGCGTGCATGTGTGGAGCGGTGGCGCGTACGAGATGCGCACCGTCGGCGCGCTCGCCCTGCGCGTTGGTTTCTGGGTCGCGGTCAGCATCGTTGTTTGGCGCGGTCTGGGCAGGGCCCGCTAAGACAGGTTCACGACCCTCGGAATCGTCTGACCGGTACGCGCCAACTGCCGCCGCGTTCAGCGTCGGCGCGCCGAACGCACACCGTCGAGCGACGTCACCAGCCGAATCACCTGCTGCAGGCGCTCGGCGTCGGTGACCTCGACAGTGAAGATCATCCAGGCCTGGTTGCGCAGCGTCTGGGTCTGCACGCCGATGACATTCATCTTCTCTTTGAGAAACAGTTCGGAAATATCGCGTAGCAAGCCATGCCGGTCACCGGCCTGCACTGCCACGTCCACCGGATAGACCGGTGCGCGCTCGCCTCGTGCCACGCCCCACTCTACCTCGATCACCCGCTCCGCATTGCGCACCGTCAGCTCGCGCAGATTGGAGCAGTCGGCGCGGTGCACACTGACACCCTTTCCCCGGGTGACAAAGCCGCTGATCGGATCGGGCGGCGCCGGCTTGCAGCAGCGCGCCAACTGCGTCAACAGCGAATCGATGCCCACGACCAGCACACCACCACCGGCCGATCTGGCGGGTGTGGTGGGCGCCTTGATCAAGGGTGCATCCTGCATCGGCGGCGCTGGCTCCGCCGGCCTGAGTGCCTGCTCGATGTTGCGCAGTGAGAACTCGTCTTTGCCCACAGCCTGGAATAGAAGTTCGGCAGCGCCGAAACCCAGCCGCCCGGCCAGGGCATCGTGATTGACGGAGGTCTTGCCTTCGCGCTGCAACTGCTTTTCGACCGCCTCGCGGCCGCGGGCGATGGTTTCGTCGGCCGCCTGCGCATTGAACCAGGCGCGCACTTTGGAGCGTGCACGATGGCTCGCCAGGTAACCCTGCTCCGGGATCAGCCAGTCGCGCGATGGTCCGCCCTCCTTGGCGGTGGTGATCTCCACGGTCTGGCCATTGCGCAGCGGCGTGTTGAGCGTGACCATGGCGCCATCGACCCGCGCGCCGCGACATCGGTGCCCCAGGTCGGTGTGCACGCTGTAGGCGAAATCCAGCGGTGTCGCGGCCTCGGGCAGCTCAACGATCGCCGCATGGGGCGTCAGCACGTAGATGCGATCATCGAACAGGCCCTGGGCCCGGTCGCCGGACAATTCGCGCTCCCAGTCGAGCAGCTGTCGCAGCACCGCAATTTTGGCCTCGTATTGCCCGGTGGCGGCCACACCCGCGTAGCCCTTGATACCCGACTCCTTGTACAGCCAATGCGCGGCGACACCGTGCTCGGCATGGTCATGCATCTCCTGGGTCCGGATCTGGATTTCGATGGGCTGATGCTGCGCGTCACGTACCACGGTATGCAGCGAACGATAACCATTGGCCTTGGGTTTGGCAATGTAGTCGTCGAACTCTTCGGGAACCGGACTGAAGCGGTGATGTACGGCGCCAAGCGCCTGGTAGCAGTCGGCTACGGTGGGCACGATGACCCGCAAGGCACAGATGTCGTAAACACGGGAAAAGTCAAGCGACTTGCCGCGCATTTTCTTGACGATGCTGTAGATATGCTTGGGCCGCCCCTGCACAGTGGCCACGATGCCGTCCTGGCGCAGGTCGATCTGCAGCTGCGCACGCAACTGCTCCACTGCGCGCTCACGCTGGGCCCGCGTCTGCTCGAGCTTGTGTGCCACGTCACGATAGGTGTCGGGCTCCAGGAAACGCAGCGCCAAGTCTTCGATCTCCCACTTGAGTGGCCAGACGCCGAGCCGGTTGGCCAGCGGCGCGAACACCAGCAAGGCTTCAGCCGGCACCTCCGGTGGCGGAACCTTTCGGCTGGCCGCGTAATAACGCAGGGTCTGAAGCCGCGAAGCCAGGCGCAACATGACAACGCGCAGGTCGCGCGAAAACGCCAGCAGCATCTTGCGTACGTTTTCCACCTGCGCAGCCGTTGCCTGTGGCTTCGCAGTCGGCGCCCCCGGCACGTCACTTCGCACAGCGGAGCCTGTCTGGCGTTGCAGCCGTACCAGCTTGGTCGTCTCCATTGCCAGGTCGGCCAGGTTGCTGCCAAAGCGCTTGCTGATCGCCTCCTGCGGACGTGTCAGATGCTCGCAGGCGTACACCAGATAGGTCGCGCCTTGCATGAATTCGGAGCCACCAATGGAGGCGATGATCTGGGCCACCGCCTTCGCATGGGCCAGTGTCCCCTCGCCGGTGTCGAGCGACTCGTCCGCAATCAGCGGTTCCGCAAAAGCGCGTACACGCGCAAGCACCTGGTCCGTGTCGATTTCGCCCACCGCGCTGGCAGCAGACGCTTCGATCAGTGGCAAGGAACCCGAGTCGGTCTGCCGGCCCACTTCGCCTGTCTTCATCCGCGCGTCGTCGATTCAGAACCCAGCACAAAGCCACACACCGCGGCCAGCTGGTCTTCGGCGATCAGGGTGGGTGCATGGCCGACGCCGCCGAATTCCACCAGACGGGCCCGGGGCCCGCCTGCGCACATGGCCATGGCTGTCTCGTGCGACAACAAATCGGACTCGGCGCCGCGCAGCAACAAGGTCTGGGCCTGGATACCGTCGTACAGTTGCCACAGGGCCTGCTGGCCCTGCAGGGCGGACTCGCGCGTGAGGGTCCTGAACGGCACCGCAATGGCCGGGTCGTAATGCAGGGTGAACACCCCATCCTCGCCGGGAATCGGTTTGACCATAGCGCGCGACAAGGCGAGCCATTGCTCTGGCGTATGCGGACCGAAACTGGTCGAGATCGCCCACATCGCATCGGCGGCCTGCTGCACCGACGTGAAGCGGCCGGTATGCCCCAGATAGGTACCGATGCGTTCGAGTGCCTCCCAGCGCACGACCGGACCGACATCATTAAGCACCAGGCGGCGAATCTGGACCGGCAGCGGCAAATCGGGCTGACCAGCGAGCACCATGCCAATCAGTCCGCCCATGCTGGTGCCGACCCAGTCCAGCGTGGTCGGCTGCAATCGGGCGATCAGCGCCAGCATGTCGGCCGCATACTGGGGAATCTGGTAGCCCATCGGGTCCTTGAGCCATTCGCTCTGGCCGCGGCCTGCGACATCGGGGCATACCACCCGCACGCTGTTGCCACCCCGTGTGCATAGAGCACGCGCCAGCTCATCGAAGTCGCGACCCTGACGCGACAGACCATGGACACATACGACCACATGCGATGCGGCCGCGTCGCCCCATTGCCAATACGCCATGTCATGGCCTCCGTGGGCATCGGGACATTTCACATGGTGCAGTTCAGGATCGATGAGATTCATGGCGGAAAGTGAAGGGACGAAACAGAGACAAAATGAAGACTGTCGATACATCGTAATTCAATTGGAGAATCATCATGCTCAAGGGCAAGACAGCATTGGTAACCGGATCGACCAGCGGCATAGGCCTGGGGATTGCCCAGGCAATGGCACAGCAAGGCGCCAACATCGTTTTGAACGGATTCGGCGATGTGGAAGGACCCAGGGCGGCGATCAGCGAGCTTGGCGTCAAGGTTGATTACCACGGCGCCGACATGAGCAAACCGACGGAAATCGACGCGATGATGCGCTTTGCAGCCGAGCGCTTTGGCCGCGTCGACATTCTGGTCAACAACGCGGGCATCCAGCATGTGTCGCGCATCGAAAACTTTCCCACCGAACGCTGGGACGCGGTCATCGCGATCAACCTGTCCAGCGCCTTTCACGCGACCCGGTTGGCGCTGCCGTCGATGCAGGCTGCCAAATGGGGTCGCATCATCAACATCGCGTCCGTGCACGGACTGGTCGGATCGGCAGAAAAGTCGGCCTATGTTGCTGCCAAGCACGGCATTGTGGGCCTGACCAAAGTCACGGCACTGGAAAACGCCGTCGGTGGCATCACCTGCAACGCTATCTGTCCGGGCTGGGTTTTGACCCCACTGGTGCAAAAACAGGTGGATGCCAAGGCCACCAGCCAGGGCGTGTCGAACGAAGAGGCCATCGGCTTGCTGCTGGGTGAAAAGGAGCCCTCCATGCAATTCACCTCGCCGGAAGAACTGGGTGCATTGGCGGTTTTTTTCTGTTCGCCTGCAGGCAACAACGTGCGCGGAGTGGCGTGGAACATGGACGGCGGCTGGGTCGCGCAATAGACGCCGCAGTTGGCCAGCCAGCGCAATAGCGCCGCCACCTCAGTTGCGGCTGTTGCGCTGCGCGTCGCGCGCCTGCTCGGCCATGCGCCGCTGCCGGCAGATCGCATGACCCACAAACTCGGCCGAAGCGCACTGGGTATTCATGCAGGTTTGAAATCCGAGCAACACATGGCCCTCGCACGCCTTCTCAGGACTGACCGGTCTACCCGCAACCGAGGAGAGTGGTCGGGCCTCAGTGGCCTGCACCGGTTTGCCCGGCTGAGGCGATGCGGCCACTGGCGCCAGCCGTACGGTGGGCGCAGCCCCGGGCGCTTCGATGATGTTTGCGGCGGCTGGCTTTTCCTGGGCGGCAACCGGCTCGCGACGGGTGGCGGCCGGTGCTGCAGACGCATGTATGGCCGCCGGCGACGGTTCAACTGGTAGCCCTGCCGCGACCAACGCCGATGGCGCTGTGCCCGGTTCAGAAGTCGGTTTAGCTAGCTCCCCGGCGACGCCCGCGCCAGTCGTTGGAGCGCCCGTGGGCGCAGAAGTCTGCGCAGGTTGTGAACCCGTTATTGGTCCGTACGCCCACAAAGCCAGCGCAACAGCCACCAGCATTGACGCCACCATTGCCAACCGCTTGATCGGCTGCGCGCGCGCCTGCGTAGCCACACGATCGGCAGCGGTTTCGGGCTGCAAGCGCACTTTGTCAGCAGCGCTTGCCGCCCTCGGCGCCTGCAGCATCGCCTCGACCGCGGCCGCAGGCTGGGTCGGCTCTGCATCGATCAACGGGACATCGGGCGTTGGCGCTACTGCCGTTGCCACTGTCATTTCCACCGTCGGATCACCCCGGCTCGCAGCGGGCGAATCGACACCGTCGGTACCACGTTCGATCAACAAGGTCTTTTCAGTCATCGGCTCGGTGTCGACGAAGCCTGTGGGGGAGCTGGGGCCATCCATCACACGGGTCTGAAGCGCAGTCCTGGTTTGCTCGCCGCGTTCCAAGCCGCCCAGTCGCTTCAAGCGGCGGCGCGCGAGGTCGCCATAGATGCCATGCGGGAAACGATCGAGGAATCCCTGCAGGTCGGCCACGTCGTCTGAGTCCTTGACGTCCTTCCAATAAACCAGTTCGAGTTCCTGCGTGACGGTCGATCCAGACATATCGCCCATTGCCGCGAGGCCGCCGCCGCCGGACCTGCCTTGGCGTCGCACCGCATGCGCGCCTGTTCCGCCCCACTGCATTGCGGGACGCATGCCCGGTGGCGGTGCGATGGTCTGGTCGGCAACCGTGGCCACCGCCGCCTCCAGGGCAACGGCAAACACCTGTGCGTTGGCGAACCGCTGCTCGCGCGATGGCGCCAGAGCCCGCGCCACCACGGCATCGATCGCCGGTGGCAGTTGCGCATTGACCGTGGACGGCGCAGCCGGAGCGGCAGCAACAATCTGCTGGATGATGGCGAAGTCACTGGCCCCATCAAACGGCCGCCGCCCTGTCAGCAATTGGTAGAGCAACACGCCTGCGGCAAAGATGTCGGCGCGTGCATCGACCGCCAAACCCTGCACCTGCTCCGGTGCCATGTATTTCAGAGTACCCACCATGGAGCCACGCGTACGGGTGGCGTCACCCGCGTCCTGAATCCGTGCCACACCGAAGTCGGTCAACTTGACCCGCCCGTTGGCCTCGATCAGCAGGTTGGCCGGCTTGACATCACGGTGCACGACGTTCTGGCGATGCGCATAGTCCAGCGCCGACAGCAGGTCACACATCATGTGTGTCGACTGCGCCAGAGAAAATGTGATGCCGCGGTCGAGCAACTGCTTGAGGTCATCGCCCTGTACGAACTCCATGACCAGATAAGCCATGTCGCCATGCCGACCCGAATCGTAAACACTCACAATGTGGGGATGCTGCAAGCGGGCCGCAGAGCGGGCCTCCGTGCGAAATCGTGCCTCGTATTCAGCCGAAGCCTGCTGCGACAAGGCGTCGACCCTGATGGTCTTGATTGCCACACGCCGCTCGAGATCAGGGTCGCGCGCCTCGTACACCATCCCCATCGCCCCCTTGCCCAGGACGCGAATGATGTCGTACCGACCCAGTTTTCTCAAGACCATTGTGCTCGACCCGTTCGCAACATCCCTCACATTCTCCCCCAGACAGTGGGGGGATGGCCACAAGCGCCAGTGGCAAGCAGACGTCATTCGCAGCCGCAACCAACGGTGCGCGAGCTAGAACGCGTGCGCCTGCAACTGCGCCAGCGTCACGATCTCAAGTGCATTTTGATGGGTCGACGAGAGAATCACGCTGGGCGCAAAACCTGCGTTCAGAGCTTCCTTCCAGCGCAAGGCACATAGGCACCAGCGGTCACCAGGCTGCAAGCCGCGGAAACGATATTGCGGCATCGGTGTCGACAAGTCATTGCCACGCGCGCGCGAGAAAGCCAGGAACGCAGCCGTCATGCGCGAGCAGATCACATGGGTGCCGTGGTCCTGGGCGTCGGTATGGCAACAGCCGTCGCGCAGGAATCCGGTCAACGGGTCAAACGAACACGCGAGCAGTTCGGTGCCCAATACATTCAGTGGCTTCATTGATGGGTGGATGCCCGGTGGCGGGCGGCGTCCGGCGGATTACCGCAGAATCAAAGGATTGCCCCGATGCTGCCACAACCGGTATTCCCCGGCATGACGCCCGGGCACTTACTTCTTCTCGCGAGCGGGCTTCCCATTGATCCTTCCATGACACCATCCGCTTCCCGTCACTTGCCTGCTTTCGCACAATGGCTCGGATATGCCGGGCTGATTCCGTTTGTTGTACTTGCCGCCATGATGTGGTGGCTGCCCGCAACAAACCGTATGGCTGCTGCATTGGCGTTGACAGCATATGGCGCAACCATCACCAGTTTCCTGGGGGCCATCCATTGGGGCCTGGTGATGCGGGGGCAGACGGAACGCAATCCGACCTCGCACTTTGTCTGGGGCGTGGTGCCATCGCTGCTGGCCTGGATCGCTTTGCTGTTGGCACCATCAGCAGGACTTGTGCTGCTGGCCGTTGTGCTGGCTCTGTGTTTCGCCGTCGATCGCGCCACCTATGCGCAGTTCGGGCTTGAGCACTGGCTGCGCCTGCGTCTGCACCTGAGCCTGGTGGCTGGCGCATCCTGCCTGGTTGCAGCCGCGAGCCTGGTGCGGTGAACGAAGACGTTGCGCGCGCGACGCCCCGATGGGTCGGTTCACTGAAGCGTCCGCAAACTGGAGTGTCCATTCTTGGAAACCGGGATTGTTGGGAATTGATTTCAAACGGTCCACTTGCCCGGCGCCATTGATCTGCACGCGTTCGTTGGCCGGTGCTTGTCGGGTGATGTACCGGCACAGCTGTTCCAGCCGCTGGCGCTCGTCGGCATCGCAGCGCACGGCTGCGTGCAGGCTGCAGCACTGACGATCAGCACACAGTTGGTTGGTTGTTCTCCACTGCCGCGGTGTTCGACCTCGCGGGCGGGCACTCGACCTACTGACCAGCCCCGCCGCCCGCGGGCGGCGGGACAAGCAGCCGCCGCGCCATCTCGGCAATCGACGCCTCAATCTGCGCCCAGCCCGCGTCGCTGCGCAGGTCGATGCCGCTGAACTCCGGTGTGTGGCGCGCGCGCACGAGCAGCACCTGCACCCCCATCACCAGCAGCAGCGTGATGGCGTTCAGATAAGGCGCCTGGATAAAGTCGCTGCCGCCCAAAACCTGCGTGGCCTCGGTGCCCCAGGCTTCGCGCTCGGCGTCCAGCATATTGGCCAGGGGGTTGCGCTGCTGCATCTCGACGGCGAGGATCTCCAGCGTCAACGGGCGCTGGCGCAACTCATCGATGAAGTGATCGAAGAAGCGAGCGTAGCGCTCGGCCGCCGGCAAAGCCAGCAGCGCGGCCGACGCGTCGCCAAGCAAGTCTTGCACGCGCGGCCAGAATCGGCCGCTGTGTCCCCAGGCCCGCAGCAGTTCGGGCAGGCCGCCGAAGTAGCGGTAGATGAGCACCTTGTCCACACCGGCTTCGTGGGCCACTGCATTCACACCCAGGCCGGCAAAACCTTCGCGCGCCATCACCGCGCTCACTGCAGCCAAGATGCGCTCTTCGGTGGACACGCGGTCGCGCGCGCGAGGCGCGATCGCGTCCGCAACCGCTGGGCGCGTTGACTCAGGCACGGACGATGTGGGCGTCCAGTCCGCGGCGCGGTGCCGGCCCCACCGGTTGTGCAAACCCCACGCGGGCCTACATCTGGACGGTCTGCGCGGGACGCGCCGCACCGAGCAGCGCATGGATGTCCGTATAGGGGCCACGCTGCTCGGGGTACTCCTGCAGCGCCTGTTGCAACGGCTGCATCACCACGCCCTGCGCGGTCGCCGCCAATTGCACACGCGCATACGCGCGTCCGGCGTTGATCTGGGTGGCGCGCGCGTTGTCTTCGCTGATCAGCCACAGGAAGGCCGATGTGGTGGCGATCTTCTGGTCGAAATCCTTGATTTGCGAGGTGGCCGCCATGTCTTGCGGCCTCGGCGCGCGGCTGCGGTCGAGCAACCCCACCTTGCTCAACAGCACCAGCATCGGGTCGGTGATCGAGATGCCGTCGCGGTACTGGGCGATCTCGGCCGCACCCACACGCAAGACCTTCATCGACTCCATCATCGTGCGCGGGGTGATCGTCTCCAGCCGAAATGCTTCGCTGGCAATGGCGCGGTGGCGCGCCAGCATGTCGGGCGACTCGACGCCAGCAAAGCCAACGAGGCGTTGTACCTGCGTTGCCACGATCCGGCCGCGGCCGCCGGTGGTCAGACCCGCTTTATCACCCCCAATGCCGTGCGCATCGAGCTGGCCGCTGCCTGACCGGCCATAAAGCTGCCACCGACACGCCAGTCTTTGGTGCTAACACGCGCCGCCACCGACACGCAATGGGGTGTGGGTCGCGCCGGTATGCGCTACCGTGATCTGCTGCCTGAGCGCCATGGCGGCGCCTTCATCGCCTCGCACTTCCGCATCCTCGATGGTGGACCGGTGCCGAACTACGTCCACTTCCACAAGTTCCGGTTTCAGACCATCTTCTGCCGCAAGGGCTGGGTGCGGGTGGTCTATGAAGGTCAGGGCGACCCGTTTGTCATGTATGCCGGCGATTGCGTCTTGCAGCCGCCGGAGATCCGCCACCGCGTCCTCGAAAGTTCGGCCGGCGCCGAAGTCGTCGAACTCGGCACGCCGGCCGAACACATCACGATGGCCGACCACAACTTGGCGCTGCCAACACCCGAGCTTTATCCGCAACGCGACTTCTCCAGCCAGCGTTTCGTGCGCCATGTCGCTGCCGAGGCTACTTGGTCGCCCTGGCGCATGGACGGCTTCGAGATGCGCGATACGGGCATCGCAGCGGCCACCGCCGGCCTGGCCGGCGTACGGGTGCTGCGTCCCATCGCGGGCTACAACATCACGGACAGCCAGTAACACGGCACCGAGTTCTGCTTCTATTTCGTGTTGAGCGGCCAGCTCACAATAGAGGTCGACGGCGGACCCCTTACGCTGGCGCGCGACGACAGCATCACGGTGACCGACACCACCGCCTACCGATTCAGTGCCGCCAGCGCCGACCTGGAGTTGCTGGAAGTGACATTGCCCGCGTTGGTCGAGCCGCACTGACGGATACGTTTGGGCTCCTGTCGCACGGCGCCAGCCAGAGCTATCGCGACTGGGGTAGGCTATAGCATTTTTATCATCCGACGGCCTCATCCATGCAAACGACATCCCAGGCAAAACCAGCCCTGTTCTCGCGCGAACGCCTGATCCGGTTTTCCGATTGCGACCCGGCCGGGATCGTTTTCTACCCGCAATATTTCATCATGTTCAACGGTCTGGCCGAGGACTGGTTCAATGAAGGACTGGAGATCGGTTACCAGAAAGTTGTGATCGACCGACGCATCGGCCTG
>Ga0105047_10002651_pt1 | contig 31862 bp, 28 predicted proteins | sample MAT04_FD_78384 | JGI IMG/M metagenome (GOLD analysis project Ga0105047, IMG submission 78384) | Freshwater microbial communities from Lake Fryxell liftoff mats and glacier meltwater in Antarctica - MAT-04 (megahit assembly) | ecosystem: Environmental > Aquatic > Freshwater > Ice > Liftoff... | reverse complement strand
TTTCACAATTGTCTTCGTTCCAAGGTATCACTCTAGCATTTAATACGGTTTATTCTATTGCGGTTGAGTACAGCATCCTTAACGGAAGCACAACAGTTTGGTCTGGATTTGGTCCAGAGTGCAACGTCACTACACCATTCCACCCTGTAACTTCATTAGTAGCTTCACAGTGTGGTCAATTGACACCAACATCGTTAACGCAAACTTTGAACATTACTCCGTATCCAGGTTTCCCTAGATACATGGTTAAAGTAGAGGAATTGGATGGAGAAGATGTTACGGCTTTCCAAGAGAGAGAGTTTTTAACTGCTAGCTTCAGATTGAATGAGTTTTCATTAGTACAACTAGGTAAGAACTACAGTGTTTCGGTTAAAATACGAGTAAATGGAGTATATGGTGGTGATTACGACACGGCTTGTGATTTGTTCACAGCGCCAGTAGCGCCAATATCGCGAACTATTAAACCAGACTTCAAAGCTATTGCTTATCCAAACCCATTTGCAAACAACTTTATGGTTGATGTTAAAACGTCAAGCGAATCACTAGTTAGCATGCAGGTTTATGACATGGTTGGAAGACTAATTGAACAAAGAGAGGTTCGCGTATTAGACTTAGAGACAACAACAATTGGAGATCGTTATCCGAGTGGTGTTTACAACGTAGTTGTAGCACAAGACGATAGTGTTCAAACCGTTAGAGTTGTGAAGAGATAAAAGTTATATAATTATCTATAAGCCAAAAGCCCTTCGAGAAATCGAAGGGCTTTTTGTTTATACGTTCGCTGCTACTCCGAATCTGTACTTAATTCAAGGTCATCTAAATCCCTTCTATCTTTTTTTGTAGGTCTTCCTGTTCCAGTTTTTCTATAATGCTCTTTAGATAATTTGAGTAATTCCAAGTGCGCGAACGTTTCTGGAGGAGTATCATCTTTACGATAAATATCAACCAATTTCGCGCCCAAACGGTTTTGCGGAATATCTAAAACCGTTATCTGATAAGTAATCTGATCTTTTCTAAAAGTGACTTTGTCTGTTGGAAAAACCTCTTTAGAAGGCTTAGCAACGAGACCATTAACCGTAATGTGATTTTTTTTACAAGCCTCGGTTACCATGTTCCTAGTTTTATAATATCGAACGCACCATAAATATTTATCTACTCTCATTTTTTTTCCAAAATCAACGTTAAATAGTTTACAAAAATAAATCAATATTGTATCTTGCGCGCTCAAAATTCAAACAAAAATGAATAAATTTTTCAAAATTGTATTACTTTTAATTTTAGGAATTTCAGTAGTTTCTTGCACTAAAGAGAATAGGAACACAGAACCTTTACGCGACTACGCAGCACAATATGCACTGGATTTAGCTAATATAGAAACTTTCATGCAAACGCACTATATGACTGTTGTCAATAGTATAGGAAACACGGAAGATATGGATGTTACTTACACTTTAATTACGGATCCGTTAACACAAACTTCAATCTGGAATCAAACAACTTATCCTATTCAAACCAGGTTAGCTACCGTAACTCAAGACGGCGTTGATAATATTTATAAATTGTATTATTTGAAACTTAGAGAGGGTATTGGAGCTACAAGTAAATCTCCGTGTAATGCGGATCGCGTATTAACCTCATATCGAGGTGAATATATTTTCGCTAGTACCGAAAAAGTGGCAGGTGTAGATGTTACTACGATAAAAGGATTTGAATTCGAACAATTGATTAATCCACAAACCTATTTCAATTTAACTAATGTAATTAGAGGATGGAGTGAAATATTTCCGCAATTTAAAACAGGCACATACTCCGGAAATCCTGACGGAACTCTTTCTTATGATAATTTTGGAGCAGGAGTTATGTTTATCCCTTCGGGTTTAGCTTATTATTCTACAGCTACAGGCGGAATTCCCGCTTATTCACCGCTAGTTTTCACTTTTAAACTATATGAAATACAAAGAGTGGATCAAGATGGTGACGGAATTTTTTCGTTTCAAGAAGATCTAAATAATGACGGCTACGTGCTGCGATTGCCAATAGGTGCTGTAAATCCTGATGATACTGATGGTGATGAAATTCCGGATTTTCTTGATGTGGACGATGATAATGATTTCTTTACTACCAAAAGTGAAATCAAAAACCCTATAACAGGGGTGGCTTATCCATTTGCGGATATCCCAACTTGCGGCGGCACTGGGAATGGAAAGAAAAAGTATTTAGATCCTACCTGTAACTAATCATACTAAAAAAAACCGTCTCATTTTTTAAACGAGGCGGTTTTTCTTTTATTTATAGAGTAATATTATTTTCGGCGGATTACTTTTTCTGCGGCTTCAACAATTGCTTGATTGTTTAATTTATATTTTTCCATCAGTTGTTCTGGAGTTCCGCTTTCGCCAAAACTATCATTAACAGCTACAAATTCTTGTGGTGTAGGATTGTTTAACGCCAATACTCTTGCAACACTTTCGCCTAATCCGCCAAGGAAATTATGCTCTTCAGCCGTTACTAAACAACCTGTTTTTGCAACCGATTTTAAAATAGCTTCATCATCCAAAGGTTTAATGGTATGTATGTTAATTACTTCAGCAGAAATTCCTTTGGATTCCAAAGCTTCAGCAGCTAGCAAAGCTTCCCAAACCAAATGTCCAGTCGCAATGATTGTCACATCGGTTCCTTCGCTCATTAAAATTGCTTTTCCAATTACAAAAGGTTCTTCAGCAGCTGTAAAATTAGGCACAACAGGTCGACCGAAACGCAAATAGGCGGGACCATGATGATCTGCTAAAGCCAAAGTTGCCGCTTTTGTTTGATTGTAATCGCAGGTATTGATTACAGTCATTCCTGGTAACATTTTCATTAATCCAATATCTTCCAGAATTTGGTGTGTTGCTCCGTCTTCACCCAAAGTTAATCCGGCATGAGAAGCACAAATTTTCACATTCTTATCAGAATAAGCAACGGATTGACGTATTTGATCATAAACTCTGCCAGTCGAAAAGTTCGCAAATGTCCCTGTAAATGGAATTTTTCCACCAATAGTTAATCCAGCTGCAATTCCAATCATATTTGCTTCTGCAATTCCAATTTGGAAAAAACGCTCTGGATGGTTTTTCTTGAAATCGTCAAACTTTAGCGAACCAATTAAATCGGCACACAGTGCTACAACATTTTCGTTTTTTTGTCCCAATTCAGTCATCCCTGCACCAAAACCTGAACGGGTATCTTTACTTCCTGTATTTGTATATTTTTTCATCTTAGTTAGTAATTGTATATTTTAATGATTCTATTTTTACCGAAAAAAATCCATTTCAACATTAATAATCGCTTTCTGTTTCCGTATAATTCTGAGCTAATGCATTTGCCAATTGCTCGTCGTTCGGTGCTTTTCCATGCCATGCGTGAGTATGCATCATAAAATCTACGCCATTTCCCATCTCTGTATGCAGTAAAACACAAACTGGTTTTCCATTTCCAGTTCTTGATTTAGCTTCCGTCATTCCAGCTATAATTGCCTCAATGTTGTTTCCTTCTTTAATCTCTAAAACATCCCAATCAAAAGCTTCAAATTTAGCACGAATGCTTCCCATTGGCAATACTTCGTCTGTACAACCGTCAATTTGCTTACCATTTAAATCAATTGTGGCAATTAAATTGTCCACTTTTTTAGCAGATGCATACATGATTGCTTCCCAATTTTGACCTTCTTGCAATTCGCCGTCTCCGTGAAGAGAATAAATTAAATGATTGCAGTTGTTAAGTTTTTTAGCCTGAGCAGCACCAATAGCAACTGACATTCCTTGTCCTAATGAACCCGAAGCAATTCTCACGCCTGGTAAACCATCGTGCGTTGTTGGATGCCCTTGTAAACGAGAATTTAGTTTTCTAAATGTAGCTAATTCTGCTACCGGAAAATAACCACTTCGAGCTAAAACACTGTAAAAAACAGGTGAAATGTGACCGTTAGATAGGAAGAAAAGATCTTCACCAATACCATCCATATCAAATTCAGGCTTTCTGTCCATCAATTGCTGATATAGAACTGTGAAAAATTCGGTACAACCAAGTGAACCTCCCGGATGACCTGAGTTCACAGCGTGTACCATACGAAGAATATCTCTTCGTACTTGTTTAGAAAAATTTTGTAATTGTTGCGTGTTAGACATTATTTGTAGTTAAAAATTAAATGTCCTCAAAAGTAATTCTAATTTTTACCTCCCGCAAAAGTTTTATATATTACTTTATTGCTAAATATGAAAATTCGTAACTGTAGTTTTAATCATTGAATTCGTGTTTTGCGAACTTTAGAAATTTTAATTATATAAGGAATTAGTAATATTTCGTAAGTTTATCCAACCCAAATTTAGTTACCTTGCCCTCAAAAATACACCGCTATGAAAAAGGTAAAAACAATTTTTTATTTAGACGATGACCAGGAAGACTTGGGCTTTTTTAAAGAAATAGCAGAAGAACTTGGACACAATGTTAAGGTGTTTTCTGATGGTCGTAAAATGTTACTTGTATTGGATATTCAACCTGAAAAGCCAGATGTAATTTTTTTAGATATTCATATGCCAGTACTAAATGGTGAAGAAATTTTGGAAATCATAAAAAAGTCAGATAATATGAAAGACATACCTGTTGTGATGGTGTCTGGTGCTTATCCAAAAAAATTACTGCAGTATTGCGCGACTATGGGAGTTTCTTGTTTGGTAAAGAGACATAACTTTCAAGAGTTTAAACAAAATATTGCAGAAGTGATGAAAGATATTCATAGTAAGCAAAAGGCTACTGGTTAATCACATGCTATAGCCTGATCACGGTTCATTCTACTTTTACAGCGGAAGTATTTCTTTATGTTAAATAAATTGCTATTTCACAATTCACAATTGACAATTCTTTTATCTTTGCCGACCCGAAGTAGTGGGAGTTAAAAGAAACCGATGAAATTTGATTTATTACAAAAAGATCCAAATTCAAAAGCGCGTGCCGGAAAGATAACAACGGATCATGGCGTAATTGAAACTCCAATATTTATGCCGGTTGGCACCGTTGCATCTGTAAAAGGTGTACACCAGCGTGAATTGAAACAAGAGATTAATCCTGATATTATTCTTGGAAACACGTATCATTTATATCTGCGCCCGCAGACTGAGATCCTTGAGAAAGCTGGAGGTTTGCACAAATTCATGAATTGGGATCGAAACATTCTAACTGATTCTGGAGGTTGTCAAGTGTATTCGCTATCGGCCAACAGAAAAATCAAAGAAGAAGGTGTGAAATTTAAATCGCATATAGATGGATCGATGCATTTTTTTACACCTGAAAATGTGATGGAGATTCAGCGTACTATTGGAGCAGATATCATTATGGCTTTCGACGAGTGTACTCCATATCCCTGTGATTATCGCTATGCGCAACGGTCAATGCGCATGACCCACAGGTGGTTAGACCGATGTATCAATCATTTGGAAAAACTACCTTTTAAATATGGTCATGAACAAACATTTTTCCCGATAGTGCAAGGAAGTACTTATAAAGATTTACGTCAGCAATCAGCAGAATATATAGCTAATTCAGGGCAACAAGGAAATGCCATTGGTGGACTATCCGTTGGCGAACCAGCAGAAGAAATGTATGCTATGACTGAAGTGGTCTGCGAAATTCTTCCAGAAGATAAGCCACGATATTTAATGGGTGTTGGAACTCCAATAAATATTTTGGAAAATATCGCGCTCGGTATCGATATGTTTGATTGTGTGATGCCCACTCGAAATGCCCGTAACGGAATGTTATTTACTGCAAACGGAACCATCAACATCAAAAACAAAAAATGGGAAGATGATTTTTCTCCTGTAGATGAAATGGGCTACACTTTTGTGGATACAGAGTATTCAAAAGCGTATTTACGCCATCTTTTTGCGGCAAATGAGTATCTGGGCAAACAAATTGCCACAATTCACAATTTGGGTTTTTATATGTGGTTAGTTCGTGAAGCAAGAAAACATATCTTAGCTGGCGATTTTCGAATTTGGAAAGACATGATGGTGAAAAATATGAGTCAAAGATTGTAGGTTGTTGTTGAATTTGGAAAGTAGGTTATCTAAAAAATCCCGCTCAGCCCTTTACCGCCTCAGAATCAAATAAATTATAAGATGCTAAAGATAATTGACAAATACATACTCAAGCGCTACTTAGGAACATTTTCTGTAATGATTCTGATGTTTATTCCAATCGGAATAGTGATTGACGTATCTGAAAAAGTCAATAAAATGATTGAAAATCAGGTTCCATTTTCCGCAATTGCAGGTTACTACCTCGATTTTACTATTTATTTTGCCAATCTATTATTTCCGATATTTTTGTTTCTTTCTGTAATTTGGTTTACCTCAAAATTGGCTAATAACACAGAGATTATTGCTATTCTAAGCTCAGGAATTTCTTTTTCAAGATTTTTGCGGCCTTACATTATTGGAGCAACAATTGTATCAATATTTGCGTTGATAATGACTATTTTTTTAGTTCCTAAAGCAAGTGCAGGTTTTAAGAGTTTTAGGTATGCCTATCTTAATAATAGTAGCGGTCGCGATGAAGTTCGAGACAATTCTGACGTGTTTCGCCAAATTAGTAAAGACGAATATATTTTTGTAAGCAATTACCAAGAAGTTTCGAAGATGGCTTTCAATTTTTCAATGGAGAAGTTTGATGGCGATAAATTAAAATATAAATTGATCGCAAGCAGAATTAAATGGAATCTAAAAGACAGCACCTATACGCTGTTCAATTATACCAAAAGAAAAGTCGGCGCGTTTGGCGATAGTATAGAAAGGGGCGAAAAAAAGGATACTATTTTTAAATTTGATATTGAAGATTTGACACCGGTAGTTTACATTGCAGAAACCTTGCCTTTGAACGAATTAACAAAGTTTATTGAAAAAGAAAAGGCTCGTGGATCGTCCAATATAAATGTTTACATGGTCGTGCTTTATAAAAAATATAGCATTCCGGCTTCTGCTTTTATCCTAACGATTATTGCCGTCGCAGTTTCCTCTATGAAACGTCGTGGTGGAATGGGGACCAATCTTGCAATTGGAATTATTCTGGCATTTGCTTTTGTTTTTCTCGATAAGGTTTTTGGGGTTTTGGCAGAAAAGTCATCAGCTCCACCTTTAATCGCAGTTTGGACACCAAATATAGTTTTCGGAATTTTAGCCATTTATCTTCTTCGAAATGCCAAGCGATAACATTAAAAGTTATTTACATCTCCATTTTATTGTATTTATTTGGGGATTTACCGCGGTTCTTGGAGCCTTAATTTCACTTGATGCTTTGCCCTTAGTTTGGTTTCGGATGTTATTCGCAGTTGTTTTTATTGCGATATATATGTACTTCAAAAAGCTATCCGTAAAAATTACAAAAAAAGCGCTACTTCAGTTTACTTTTGCCGGACTTATAATTGCTTTGCACTGGTTAACCTTTTTTAAGGCAATAAAAATTTCTAATGTTTCCATAACCCTCGCATGTCTTTCAACCGGCGCTTTTTTTGCTTCTTTGATTGAACCTATTTTATACGGAAAAAAAATAGTGTATTATGAAGTTTTCTTCGGATTGACCGTTGTCGCCGGACTCTATATCATCTTTAATGTAGAAGGAAACTATTTATGGGGCATGCTAACCGCTCTGACATCTGCCTTCCTCTCCGCATTATTTGCAGTTATAAATAGTAAGTACGTAAAGACCCACGATGCGACAGTGATTTCATTTTACGAACTCACTGGTGGTGTAGCTTTTTTTACTATTTTTTTACTGGCTACTAATAGTTTTTCGGCAGATTTTTTTATGCTTACACCAAAGGATTTTATGTATCTTATGATTTTAAGTTCAATCTGTACAGCCTATGCATTTATCGCTTCAACGGCAGTAATGAAATTTCTAAGCCCATACACAGTAATGCTTACGATAAATTTAGAACCTATTTACGGTATAATTTTAGCAGTGTTGGTTTTTGAAGAAAAAGAAAAAATGAGCTTTGAATTCTACATTGGAGCCCTGATTATATTGAGTACAGTTATACTGAATGCCATAATGAAATCGCGTAAAAAATTGAGCTAAAGTCGTTTACAATTAATCCGTAAAAAGTGCTTTTTTTCACAATTTAAAATTTTATCTTTGTCGTTCGTTTATTTAAAAAAACACCTTATGGAATATTTAGATTTTGAACTTCCAATTAAAGAATTAGAAGATCAACTCGATAAATGCCAAGTAATTGGTACCGAATCTAATGTAGATGTTACTGCTACCTGCAAGCAAATCGAAAAGAAATTAGAAGAAACCAAAAAACAAATTTATAAAAATCTAACGGCATGGCAACGCGTGCAATTATCAAGACATCCGAACAGGCCCTACACTCTTGAACATATTACCAACCTAACTAAAGGAACATTTTTAGAACTTTTTGGAGATAGAAATTTCAAGGATGATAAGGCCATGATTGGTGGTTTAGGCCAAATAAATGGTCAATCATTTATGCTTATTGGACAGCAAAAAGGAATCAATACCAAAATGCGTCAGTTGCGTAATTTCGGAATGGCCAGTCCTGAAGGATATCGTAAAGCTTTGCGTTTAATGAAAATGGCGGAAAAATTTAATATTCCCGTAATCACTTTAATAGATACTCCGGGAGCTTTTCCAGGATTAGAAGCTGAAGAAAGAGGCCAAGGGGAAGCAATCGCCAGAAATATTTTTGAAATGATACGTCTTAAAGTGCCAATTATCTGCGTTATTGTTGGTGAAGGTGCCTCTGGAGGTGCTTTAGGAATAGGTGTTGGTGATCGTGTTTTAATGATGGAGAATACATGGTATTCCGTTATATCACCTGAATCGTGTTCTTCCATCTTATGGAAAAGTTGGGAATATAAAGAACAAGCTGCTGAAGCTCTAAAACTGACATCAACCGACATGAAAAAGATGAAATTGGTAGATGACATTATTCCAGAACCTCTCGGTGGAGCTCATTACGATAAAGTTACAGCATTCAAAACGGTCGAACAGTATATTATGAAAGCTTATAAAGAACTGAAAGTTTTATCAACAGATAAACTTATCTCGCAAAGGATGGACAAATACAGTAAAATGGGCGAATACAAGGAGTAATTTCTTATAAAAATACTTATAATCCGAAGCCCTATGGTTTCGGATTTTTTTTTGGTTATCAACAAAAAAAAGAAACTTATAAACAATAGTTTTGCATAACTCAGTCTCAATAATCATATCAAAATAGTTACTTTCGCTTCATGGAAAATCTCAGAAATATTAACCCTTTACGAGTAGATAAAACTACTATAATTAATCTAGAAAAAGGGAAGCTCCCACCGCAAGTACTCGACTTAGAAGAGGCTGTGCTTGGCGCGATGATGATTGATAAAAAAGGAGTTGACGAAGTTATCGATATCCTGCAGCCAGACGCTTTTTATAAAGAAGGACACAAGCATATTTTTGAAGCTATTTTTCAGTTGTTCACAGATTCTCAACCGATTGACTTATTAACAGTTTCTGCGCAGTTAAAAAAGAGTGGCAAATTAGAACTAGCAGGTGGTGATTTTTACCTAATTCAACTCACACAGAAGATATCATCTTCAGCGCATATTGAATTCCATTCTAGAATTATCCTTCAGAAATACATACAAAGAAGCTTGATTAAAATTTCGTCAGAAATCATTGAAGAATCGTATGACGAAAGTACCGATGTGTTTGATTTATTAGACAAAGCAGAGTCCAAATTATACGAAGTAACGCAAGGAAATATTAAGCGTAGTTCTGAAACAGCACAAAGTTTGGTAATTCAGGCAAAAAAACGAATAGAAGAAATTGCTAACAAAGAAGGTTTAAGCGGAATCGCGACTGGATTTGCAAAATTAGATAAAGTAACTTCTGGCTGGCAACCATCGGATTTGATTATTATTGCAGCTCGTCCAGGTATGGGTAAAACGGCATTTGTTTTGTCAATGGCTCGAAATATCGCTATAGATTTCGGTCATCCGGTGGCTTTGTTTTCACTTGAGATGTCTTCTGTTCAATTAATAACCCGTTTGATTTCCTCGGAAACGGGTCTTTCTTCCGAAAAATTAAGAACGGGTAAATTAGAAAAACACGAATGGGAACAACTTTCTACCAAAGTTAAAGATTTGGAAAAGGCACCTTTGTATATTGACGATACGCCATCACTTTCCATTTTTGATTTAAGAGCCAAAGCACGTCGTTTGTCATCGCAGCATGGTATCAAAATGATCATTGTTGATTATCTTCAGTTAATGACAGCCGGTGGAAGTAACGGAAAAGGTGTTGGAAATCGTGAGCAAGAAATCTCAACTATTTCAAGAAACTTAAAAGCTTTAGCCAAAGAATTGGAAGTTCCAGTAATTGCACTTTCACAGTTATCACGTGCAGTTGAAACACGAGGCTCAAGTAAAAGACCTTTACTTTCAGATCTTCGTGAATCGGGTGCAATTGAGCAAGATGCCGATATTGTGTCTTTTATTTATCGACCAGAATATTATAAAATTGATGAATGGGACGATGAGGAGCAATCGCCAACTGCAGGACAAGCCGAATTCATTATTGCCAAACACAGAAATGGTTCTCTTGAAAGTGTTCGTTTAAAATTCATCGGAAACCTTGGTAAGTTCGATAATCTAGAAGAGTACGGAAGTGGTTTCGACGATTTGCCATCCAAAATGAATCACGATGACAATCCGTTTATGACGAAAAATTTACCGTCAGCAAATGATGCTTTCGGAAGCAATATCAATTCCAATGATGACGATAGCGACGTTCCGTTCTAAAAATACAATCCCGAGCATTCGGGATTTTTTTATGATTATCTTCACAGAAATTCTATTATCTTTGAAATAAATAATTTCAAAAATGCTTGTCAAAAAGTCCCTGTATATTTTTATTTTACTGATTTCGTTTACGGTTAAGGCAAATTTTATATTGCTTCCGATGGATGATACAACCCAAAAAAATCATCTTAAAGCTTACGGAATAACTTACTGGGCACTAGACAAACAGTACAAAGCGAGTTGGTTACTTAACTATCGTGGTGGCTCATTTTTGTTGCCTGATATTCCTGAAATCCGAAAAGAATGTCAAATCAGAGGCGTAAGTTTTGAGATTTTATCCGATGCAGAAATGCAATCCATGCTAAATGATATTTCGAGTCCGTCCCAAAATATGGAAACCGTTGTACTAGAAAAAGCACCAAAAATTGCGGTGTATTCGCCTCCTGGAAAACAGCCTTGGGACGATGCGGTTACTATGGTTTTGACTTATGCTGAAATTCCGTTTAAAGTTGTTTATGACGAAGAGGTCATGAGCGACCAGTTGCTGCTGTACGACTGGTTGCATTTGCATCATGAGGATTTTACGGGTCAATACGGTAAGTTTTATGGCGCTTATAGAAATGCACCTTGGTATATTGATCAGAAAAGGGATGCCGAAGCTTTGGCTGCCAAATTAGGTTTTGCGAAAGTATCTCATGATAAACTGGCTGTAGCAAAAAAGATAAAAGATTTCGTAATTGGTGGCGGATTCATGTTTGCCATGTGTTCAGCAACGGATAGCTTTGATATTGCACTGTCTGCAGAAGGCGTTGATATTTGCGAACCTATGTTTGATGGCGATGACAGTGAACCAAATTATCAATCTAAAATTGATTACAACACGACCTTCGCTTTTAAGAATTTTATTTTAGACCGAAAACCAGACCATTATGAATTTTCAGATATTGATATGACTGAAAAACGTCGAATTCCGTTTGAGAAAGATTATTTCACCTTAATGGAGTTCTCAGCAAAATGGGATGTTATTCCAACAATGTTATGCCAAAATCACACCCAATTGGTCAAAGGATTTATGGGACAAACTACGGCTTTTGACAGCGAACTCATAAAATCAAATGTGTTGATTTTAGGAAAGAATGAACTCAATGACGAAGCACGTTATATTCACGGACAAAAAGGCAAAGGCTTCTTCACTTTTTATGGCGGTCATGATCCTGAGGATTATCAGCATAGAGTAGGTGATGAGCCAACAGTTTTAGACTTGCACCCCAATTCTCCAGGGTTCCGATTGATACTGAACAACGTTTTATTTCCAGCAGCGAGAAAGAAACCACAAAAAACGTAATCAAGAAATTCTTAAAATATCTTCAATAATCTTAAGATGGTGTTTGGTGTGTAATCCTAAAAAATCAATAGTAGTTTTTAGATTTAAATCGCCCATAAAGGGATGCGGGAAATAGTTTTGTGTTTCAAGTAATTCCAATGCGGCAACATTATCCTTGGTAACTTGCAAGTGTCTTTTTAAATGTTCCAGATTTATTTCTTCAATTGGTTGAACCACTTTAGGCGCTCTGACTTTGCCTCGCGGAATTTTTCGAAGAAGTGTTTGTATCAAAAGTCGGTTTTTATTGAACTTCCATTTATAATCTTTTGGATTGGATTCTTTAATTTGTACTACAACTGTATTGATTACCAAAAATGAATGTTCAATTTGCCAGCCAATCGTAGAGGTGGAAACTAATGGATTTGTTTTTTCAAAATCGCTTATGTGAGAATGTAATTTGTCTAAGAGCAAGTTGAGTTTATAAATCATATATTTTGAAATTAAAAGTCCCAAAACTTTACAGGTTTGGGACTTTACGATTTTTATAGTTTATTACGATTCTTCGCTTTCTTTGTCTAAATATTCCTGAACAATATTAATTGCATTCGTTACGACATCGCTTAAAGCCGTAATAAAACTTCCTTCTTGCGCATTGTTTATAGCATGTTTAATGGCTTCTACTTCTTTAGGTATAATTTCATGAGTAACATCTCTACCACTTTCCGCAATTCCTTCCATTATCAAACCAATAATTTCTTCTTCCGTTCGTCCGCGTAAGTATTTTTCTTGACGGATGATGATGTGGTCGAACATTCTGGCTGCAATGGTTGCGCATTCTTTGATGTCTTCATCACGTCGATCACCAACACCTGCAATGATCCCGATTTTTTTCGTTGCATCTACCGAACTTAAATATTCTTCAACGCCTCGATATCCTGATGCATTGTGAGCAAAATCAATAAGCACTTTGAATTTTTTAAACTCAAAAATATTCATACGGCCAGGAGTTTGAGCAGCGCTCGGAATGAATGTTTGCAGTGATAGACTAATATCATCAGTTTTAAAACCTTGTAAATAAGCAGCTAAAGTTGCAGCAAGTACATTGGATATCATAAATCGAGCTTTTCCACCCATGGTTAAAGGAACGTGAGTAGCTCTTTCTACTCTCATTTTCCATTCTCCTTTTTTGATAGTGATAAATCCATTTTCGTAAACGGCAACAATCTTTCCTTCTTTCGAGAATTGTTTTACTACAGGATTGTTTTCATCTAATGAAAAATAGGCCACATTACAACTTAAATCTTTAGCTATTCGCAAACATTGCTCATCTTCAGCGTTTAAAATTGCCCAACCGTCTTTTTTGATGCTTTTGACAACGGTACTTTTTACTCGTGCCAAATCATCTAAAGTATGAATGTCACTTAATCCCAAATGGTCTTCCTGAATGTTAGTAATTATTCCGATATCGCATCGGCTGAAGCCTAAACCTGAGCGAAGAATTCCGCCACGAGCGGTTTCTAAGACCGCGAATTCAACTGTTGGGTCTTTTAAAATATATTCGGCAGAGATTGGTCCAGTCGTATCGCCTTTTTCCATCATGTGATTTTGCACATAAATGCCGTCTGAAGTAGTATAACCTACTTTATAGCCATTATTTTTCACGATGTGGGCCATTAATCGGGTAGTAGTCGTTTTTCCATTAGTTCCTGTTACTGCAATTATCGGAATACGACTTGGTTTTCCCGGAGGATAGAGCATATCAATAACTGGCGCAGCGACATTTCTTGGCAAACCTTCAGAAGGCGCTAAGTGCATACGGAAACCTGGTGCAGCATTTACTTCTAAAATACAGCCACCATTTTCTTTTAAAGGTTGTGTTAAATTTTCTGCCATGATATCAACACCGCAAACATCTAATCCAATTACGCGAGAAATTCTTTCACATAGGAAAATATTCTCTGGATGCATCATATCTGTAACATCAATAGAAGTTCCGCCTGTGCTCAGGTTTGCTGTTGATTTCAAATAAACAATTTCGCCATTGTTAGGAACTGTTTCTAAAGTGTAATTTAATTTTTCTAATAAATCGGTAGTGTCTCTATCAACGTCAATTTGGGTTAAGACATTTTCATGTCCGTAACCACGACGCGGGTCTTTGTTGGTTTCTTCAATTAATTCCTGAATGGTTTGTTTTCCATCGCCTTTTACGTGCGCAGGTTCGCGCTTGGCTGCGGCTACCAATTTGTTGTCAATAATCAAAACTCTGAAATCATAACCTGTAATGAATTTTTCAACGATGATTCGGTGGCTGTATTGTTTTGCGTAAGCCAAACCTTTTACCGCTTGTTCTCTTGTTTTTACATTGATTGACGCTCCTTTTCCGTGATTTCCATCTAATGGTTTTAACACAATTGGGTAACCAATTTTTCTAATTATTTCATCTAAATCATCTTCATCCACGCAGATGCCGCCATTCGCAACCGGAATAGAAGCAGCGTCAAGCATTTTCTTGGTTTGTTCCTTATTACAGGCTATGTCAACAGCTATGCTACTTGTTTTGCAGGTTATTGTTGCTTGAAAGCGCATTTGGTTAATTCCGTAACCTAATTGTACCAATGAATTTGTGCCTAAACGAATCCACGGAATATCTCTTGCTACAGCTTCTTCAACAATACTTCCTGTTGATGGACCAAGACGCACACGCTCTCTAATTTCGCGCATTTTTTGTATATCGCCTTCCAAATCATATTCTTTTCCTTCAATCAAAGCGTGAGCAATAGCAACTGAACTTTCGGCAGCAAACATTCCGACATTTTCTTCGGTATAACTAAAGACTACATTGTATACTCCGGGAGTTTTAGTTTCGCGGGTTCTTCCAAAACCGGTCTCCATTCCTGCTAAAGACTGAATTTCTAAAGCGATATGTTCAATAACATGTCCCATCCAAGTTCCGCGGTCAATACGGTGAAAAAAACCACCACGAGTACCTTCTGAACAACGGTGGTCGATCATTGTGGGAAACATGGCCTCTATTCTTTCACGAAAACCATCTATTTTATTGGTTGGAAATTGTTCCATTTCTTCCAAATCTAAACGCATTTGGATTAATTTTTTACGTTGAACGCTCCAAATATTAGGGCCACGAAGCGCTTGAATCTTATCTATTTTCATGATTAGGAATAATTTGTAAAAGTAATTAGTAATGATTTTGTTAAAAATAGGAAATTTTTATTGTTGGAAAGTAATTTTTTTACAGAAATGGCAAAAAAATGTAACGTATTTAAATAGTATTTTAAACGTGTGTTGATTTTCAGAATTTTATATTTTTAAAATTAGTTGTAAAACCAGTCTTTTTTTAACCCGTTGCATGTAATTATCATCAGTTTGAAAAATAGATTTTGAGCTTAATTTTAGTTCAATTAGATCAATAAATGTCGGTCTGAGCTTGTCGAAGACCTTTTTTAAAGCACTTCGACAAGTTCAGTGTACAAACTCCTAATACTTGACTCTACTATATAATTGCACCCAACGTGTTTTTTTTATAATTTTTTGTCTGAATCTACTTTGATAGTACTTAGTATTTAGGAATATTTATTAGGTAAAGAATTGGTTCTCGCTAGCCCCGATGGGAGCGGCATCTCCCGATTTATCGGGAATATAGCGGACAGCGGGACAATTGGTCTAAAAAATAGCCAAAAAGTTGTGCTCCTGATGAATTTATTGAATAAAATCAACAATCTTTTGATACAAATCGGGATCGTGCATGCTGTGTCCCAATCCACTTGTTTCGACATAAGTTGCGTCTTTCCATGTGCTGGCGTACTTGCGTCCTTCAGCTATAAGTACAACATCATCGCTTGAATCGTGGGAGATAAATGCTTTTTGGGCGAAGTTTTTGGCGAATTGATGACCTGAAAAATCTGCCAAATGAATGTTGAATTTTTCTAGATAATAGTGTTCTAGTTGGCTTTTGATTTTGTTATTTAGACTCAAAAGTTTGATAAAGTTGTCATTGATGATTTTAAAATCGGAGGGTGCACCCAGGAGAATCACCTTTTCGACAGCCGGATTTTTATATTTATTGAGATAAAAAGTTATCGCGGCGCCACCAATGGAATGTCCGATTATAATTTTAGGCTGGTGTTGCTGCGCTAGAACATTAATAAACTCGGCATAATGTGGAGCATTGAATTCTTTTCCGTCACTTAATCCGTGCGCTGGAGCATCAATTGCGACAATTGTTTTTCCTGATTGTTTTAAATGCGGCAGTAATTTTTTCCAACGTGATGCATTGCTTTCCCAACCGTGAACGAGAAGAATTACGTCTTGATTGCCTTGCCAGATGTAGGTTTGAAAATTCTCATCTTTATACTTTAGGGTTTCTAAAGTGGCGCTTTGCAATGTTTTGGGTAAATTTTTTATATTCAATCTTCCTTTTCGCGGATGGCTAAAAAGTTGGTATGCCTTGCTTTTGGCATTCTCTAAATTTATATAGCTCAGGATATTGAGATAAATACCAATTGACTTTGTAATCAGAAAATATCGAATTTTTTTCATAAAAAAATCCCGAGTACATCGGGATTAGTTATTATAGGTGAGCAAATAATTGTTGCATTTTCTCTCTTTCTTCCTCTGCTAAAGAAGCATCAACTAAAATTCTTCCTGAGTGCTCGTCAGTGATGATTTTCTTTCTGGCAGCGATTTCTACTTGTGTTTGTGGTGGAATTGTAAAGAAGGAACCGGCAGAAGCGCCACGCTCAATAGATACCACGGCTAAACCGTTACGAACACTTGAACGGATTCTTTTGTACGCTGCTAATAATCGTTCTTCGATTTGCGCTTCGTATTCTGCTGATTTTTCTGTTAAAAAACTTTCTTCTTTTTGGGTTTCAGACATAATATCGCTTAGTTCCGCTTTCTTATGTTTTAAGTGAGATGTTTTTTGGTCAAGCTTCTCTTTAGAGTTTGAAATTACTTCTTTTTTATGGTCAATTGACGCTTTGAGTTCTTTGATTTGTTTTTCAGCCAACTGGATTTCCAATTCCTGGAATTCTACTTCTTTAGTTAAAGAGTTGAATTCTCTATTATTACGAACATCTTTTTGTTGAACAGTGTATTTCTTAATTGCTGTTTGGTGTTCGTCAATATTATTTTTTTTGGTCTTGATTTGCTCTTCAATAGAAACTAAATCAGATTTTAATTTATCTAAACGAGTGCTCAAGCCAGTAACTTCATCTTCTAAATCTTCTACTTCTAAAGGCAATTCACCTCTTACATTTCTGATTTCATCAATTCTTGTATCTATGATTTGCAGGTCGTAGATTGCTCTTAATTTGTCCTCAACACTTAGTTCTTTTGTAGTCGCCATATTTTATAAGTACTTAACTGGATTTGTATTTTCTTCCGAAAAATTGACTGCAAAATTAGGCATTTTTTTCTTAAGAAAATCAACAATATAGTTTTTTGTAAATCTTTCGCTTTCAAAGTGTCCAATATCGGCTAAAAGAATCTGATTTTCAGCTTCATAAAAATTGTGATACTTCAAATCTGCAGTCAGAAATACATCGGCTGTAGCCTGAATTGCATTGGTAATTGCAAAGCTGCCTGAACCGCCAAGAACGGCAACTTTCTTGATGCTTTTTCCTGTCAAAGCACTATGACGTATGCCACCGCACTGCATTTTGTCTTTAACAAAAGTTAAAAATTCGGTTTCATTCATTGGATTTTCGAGTTCTCCGATCATTCCGAGTCCAATATTTTGATGTGAATTTTGCAGATCGTAAATTTCATAAGCTACTTCTTCATAAACATGATTGTTACATAACGCTTTTAGAATTTTGGATTGTAGGTGTTTTTCAAAAGTAACTTCAATTTTAATTTCTTCGTTTTCTACAAATTCAAAACGTTCGCCAATTGCGGGATTACTGTTTTCGTTTCCCATATAGGTTCCCAAGCCTTTAGATGTAAAGCTGCAATCCTCATAATTGCCAATATTACCAGCACCCGCGTCAAACAATGCATTGCGCAATTGCTCGCTGTTTTCAGCAACTGTATAGGTAACGAGTTTCTGAATGAAGTACTGTTTTGGAACTAATATTTTGGTATTGATTAAACCCAAAGCGTCAGCGAAGATTTTGTTCACGCCATTTTTATGATTATCTAAAGCGGTATGAACAGCATAAATGGCAATGTCATTTTTAATAGCTTTTAAGACCGAACGTTCTACGTAGTTCTTTCCAGTGATTTTTTTTATTCCCGAAAAAATTATTGGATGAAAACAAACAATAAGATTACACTTTTTGACAATGGCTTCGTCAATTATGCTCTCCAAAGCATCATGACAAACTAAAATTCCCGTAACTTCTTCCTGCTGATTGCCCACTAAAAGTCCAACATTATCAAAGTCTTCGGCGTAAGCCAACGGCGCCATTTCTTCTAGGATGGAGAGTGTTTCTTTTAACGTCATAGTTTATTTAAATTTCAGCCAACTTCTTTTTAATTATTTTGTTCTGCCTTTCGCCAAATGCTGCTAAACACTGTTAACTAATTATGTGGCCCATTCGTTTAAGTATTGAATAATTGTCCATTCTCCGTTTACTTTTTCGAGTAATAAAAAACTTCCGTTATTGTGTTCGATGTTTCTATAAAAAGCCACTTTTACTAAAGCATAAGTGTTTTTGGCAAAATAAATCGGTTTGTTCACAATCATCAATCGTTGATTATTTTGATTGATTCGGTCGGAAGCCACTTTATATTCTTCGAATGACATGCACGCATTGACTTTACTTTTCAGGTATTGATTCTGATTGTCGAATAAAAAATCGTAAGCAGCTGACCAATTTTCATTAACTGTAATGTCAATTTGTTTTTTAACTTCGTCTGCATTTTTCTTCAACAAGTCGCTTTTAGAAATTACTTCTAGCACTTCTTCATTGTTGGGTGCTTTTTGACAGTAAAAACTCAACAACTGCAATCTTCCTTTAGCGATTACTTTTTCGTTTTTATAGTATTTGGCAAAAATTATTTTGAGAATTGCTGCATTGTCCGTTTCTTGAGCGAAAGCTAGCGGAGCAATGAACAGCAAAGTGAGGACTATTTTTAAATTATAATGTTTCATTTGTTTGCGATTACTAGAATATTTTCATTCAAAGATAAAAAATCGTTACTTTCGTACTATGATTTTGTTGCGAAAAGTACTCTTTCCTTTTGCCATTTTGTATGGTTTTATCACTTCTTTAAGAAATTATCTTTACGATAAAGGTATACTAAAATCGTATTCATTCGGTATTCCAATTATTGCTGTAGGAAATCTAAGCGTTGGCGGAACTGGAAAAACGCCTCAAATTGAATATTTAATACGATTGCTTTCTCCTAAATATAAGGTTGCCACCTTAAGTCGCGGTTATAAACGAAAATCGGAGGGTTTTATTTTGGCTGATGCCGATGTTACTGCTGAAATTGTGGGTGACGAACCTTTTCAATATTATAAAAAGTTTCCGAATATTCAAGTTTCCGTTGATGCTGATCGAAAAAACGGAATTGAGCAATTACTGAATCAAGAAAAAAAGCCTGATATTATATTGTTAGACGATGCCTATCAACACCGAAAAGTAAAAGCCGGATTTTATATATTACTGACTTCGTACGGCGATTTGTTTTCAGATGATTTTATGCTTCCAACCGGAAACCTTCGCGAAAGCAGAAACGGAGCCATAAGAGCCAATGTGATTATTGTTACAAAATGTCCATCTGATATTACTGTACCTGAGCAGGAAACCATTAGTCAAAAGCTAGTAGATTTCGTCCCGCAAGAAAATAGTAGTGTAAAAGTGTTTTTCAGCACGGTTTCTTATGATGATAAAGTGTATAATGATTTAGGAAGTTTGTCTGTTATCAAAGTAAAATCAACACCAAAACTCTTGCTGGCTGGAATTGCAAAACCAAAACCATTTTTCGATTATTTAAAATCTGATATAGATCAAATTCTAAGTTTTTCAGATCATCATCATTTCAGTGAAAGTGAAATTAGTAGTATTAAAAATAAAGCAAACAATAAAATCATCATTACAACTGAAAAAGATTTTGTACGTTTGAATGCCAAAATTTTAAAAGAACAATTATTTTATTTACCAATAAAAAGCGAATTTCTTGACAGTAAGGAAGCTTTTGACCAAACAATTTTAAACTATGTGGGAACTTGTACAAGAAACCGTTAACTATATTAAAGACAAAACTAATTTTACGCCAGAATACGGCATTATATTAGGTTCAGGATTAGGAAGTTTTACAGACGATATCACTATCGAATATACTTTGCCTTACACTGACATTCCAAATTTCCCAGTATCAACCGTTCAAGGTCATAAAGGCGCTTTGGTTTTTGGCACTATTGGCGATAAGAAAGTGATGGCAATGCAAGGGCGTTTTCATTTTTATGAAGGTTATGATATGAAGCAGGTTACTTTTCCGGTGCGTGTGATGAAGTACCTTGGAATTAGTAAATTAGTAGTTTCTAATGCTTCTGGCGGTGTGAATTCAAATTACGAAGTAGGATCTGTGGTGATTATCAAAGATCATGTCAATATGTTTCCGGAGCATCCGTTGCATGGAAAAAATGATGAACGTTTTGGTCCACGATTTTTAAATATGAATGAGGCTTACAATAAAGCAATGATTTCTAAAGCGAAAACTATTGCAGCTGAAAATAATATTACCGTTCATGATGGAGTGTATCTTGGTTTACAAGGTCCAACATTTGAAACGTTTGCCGAATATAAAATGGTAAAAATTCTTGGTGCAGATTGTGTCGGAATGTCAACAGTTCCAGAGGTAATTGTAGCGCGTCATATGGGAATGGAGTGTTTTGGATTATCTGTAATTACAGACATGGGTGATGAAGAATCCAGCATGGAAGACGTAAGCCACGAAGAGGTTTTAAAAGCAGCAGCAAGAGCAGAACCGCATGTTAGAACATTAATTAAAGAGTTGATTCTTCAGTTCTAGGTTAAATTTGAAGCAATTACTCTATAAAAGGTTTCAGGTTCAAAAGGTTTTGTAATAACATCTGTCATTCCAAATGATAGTAGCATTTCTCTGTTTTCGTTGAGCGAAATTGCAGTTAGCGCTATTATTGGTTTTTCGGTATCAAACTCACGAACTTTCTGCGTTGCTATTGTTCCGTTAATTCCTGGTAAATGAACATCCATCAAGACCAAATCAAAATTATTTTCTTTGCTTAGTATTGCAACAGCTTCTTCACCATTGTCAACTATAAAGCATTTGATTTCTTTTTTCTCCAACATTTTTTTGGTGATCATTTGGTTGATTTTGTTGTCTTCAACTACCAGTATATTTTTGTCCCTTAAGACGTCATCCGAATATAATTTGGGTTTTTCTACGATAATTTCTCTCGTTCCGTTTAACAAATTCAATTCGAAAGCGAAAGTAGTTCCAACGCCTACTTCACTTTTTAGAATGATTTCGCCACCCAGCAAATCAACGATTTTCTTAACGATGGTTAATCCCAAGCCAGTTCCTCCGTATTTTCGATTAATTTCAATAGAACCTTGCGAAAAACTTTCAAATATAGTTTCCTGTTTGTCCTCTGGAATTCCAATTCCCGTATCGCTTATGGCAAAATTTATTCTAGAATAATCAGTACCGCTTTCTATTAATTCGGCACTTACTTTTACGTTACCATTTTTAGTAAACTTAAGTGCATTATTAATTAAGTTAATGAATATTTGCGACAATTTGGTTGGATCGCCAAGTAGCATTTCAGGTATATTTTTATCAATATCCAATACAAACTTGTTATTGTTCGTGGATGCGATTTCGGTCATCGAATTCTGTATGTTCATTAACAACTGTTTGATATTAAAATCGATGTATTCAATTTCGATAGTATTCGACTCGATACGGTTAATTTCAAGAATTTCATTGATGAAAGTCAATAAATAATTGCCAGAAAATTTCAACGAATTCAGATAATTTATTTGATTCTTTTTTGGATTATCTTCTATTAACAAGTGCGTAATGCCATTAATTGCGTTGAGTGGGGTTCGAAGTTCGTGACTTACCGTAGACAAGAATTCGGCTCTGGCTTTTGATGCTTTTTCGGCATTATCTTTTGCAATATGCAGTTCAAAATTCTTTTCTTTCAATATAATGTTGGACTGTGTCCGGATAATGTTGTTTTTATACAATGACAAACTAAGAAGTGAAAGAATAGTAATCAGTGCAATTGCTAAAATACTGATAAGCTTAGCAAACTTGTTGGTTTTTTGCTGCGCTTCATTTTCTTTTGTCATTTGGTCGATTTCTTTTAAACGCTCGCCTTCCTTGAAATCGACATAGTCATTCACATCCAGTTTTTTGTTGTTGATATGCTGAATACTATCATTCAAATCCATATGCGCTTTCAGGAAAATGTATGATTTTTTCAAGTCGAGAAGCTTTTCATATGTAATACTTAAATCTAGTAGTATTTTTGATTTTTGTTCCAAATTTCCGTCTAACGTGCTTAACAATAATGCTCTGTTCAAATAATTTACAGCTAAATTATTATGATTCAAACTAGCTTCAATGGTTCCTAACTGGTATAAAGCTTCGGCTTTTGTTTTAAAAATATCTTTTGAATCGTCTTTCGAAATGATTTCGTTGAATAATTTGGCTGCCAATTTCGTTTTGCCGTTGTTTTTGTATAAAATCCCTTTTTGCAGATTCAGAAATTAAGAAGTGTCAATTTTAAGTAAATCATAAATAGACTGCGCTTTATCAAAATTAGCTTCAGCTTTTTCAAAATCTTCTAAACTCATGTAGCAAAGTCCAATATTGTAATAACACAAAGCATAATCTGTAGATGGCGGAAGCAAACCGTAAGAATCAGCACTTTTTGAAAAAGTGTCCAGAGCATCGTTCATTTTTTTTAAATCGAAGTAGGTTTTGCCCAATGAAAATAATGCGTCGCCTTTTCCTTTATTATCATTATTTGCCTGAGCGTAATTATATGCCTTTAAAGAAAACGCTAAAGAAGATTTATAGTTATTTGTTTTTTTATTGAAATTCGCTAGCTGAACAAAATAGGCGGTACTGTCAACCTTTTGTGCTGATTTGTTTTGTCCAAAAAAGACGGCAGGCAGTACGATGAAAATCCAAATCCATTTCATTTATCGTGTCAAATAATAAATTAACAGCGTTAAAAGTAGCTATTTATTTTTTTAATATTGCTATTAGGTCAATTATTCGAGAGGAATATCCAATTTCGTTATCATACCAACCTACAACTTTTACCATTTTCCCGATAACTGAGGTCAGTTGCGCATCAAAAAGGCACGAATTTTTATTGCCAATAATATCTACCGAAACTATTGGATCTTCTGTGTAATCCAAAATTCCTTTTAAATTTGTTTGGGAAGCTTGCCTAAAAGCAGCATTAATTTCTTCAATGGTTACTTCTTTGGTCACGTAACACGTTATATCTGTCAAAGACCCATCGGGAACAGGAACACGAATCCCGCTTCCTCCGATCTTACCTTCCATTTCAGGAAAAATTTTAGTTAGAGCTTTTGCTGCTCCGGTTGTTGTTGGAACAATACTTTGGCTTGCACCACGAGCACGGCGCAAATCTTTATGCGGTTGATCGTGCAAACTCTGATCGGTCGTGTAGGAGTGAACCGTAGTTATATAAGCCTGCTCGATGCCGCATAATTCGTTAATGACTTTGATCATGGGCGCTGCATTATTAGTGGTACAGCTAGCATTAGAAACTATGGTTTCGGTTCCGTCTAATATGCTTTCATTAACTCCAAGAACTACGGTTTTAATTTCGGAAACTTCAGAAGGAGCTGAGAGAATCACTTTTTGGGCTCCCGCCAAAATATGTTTATTAATTTGTTCAAAAGTTGTGTATTTTCCAGTGCTCTCCAATACAAAATCTACACTTTTCCAATTTAAATTGTTGATTTCTTTTTCGTGAAAAAATAAGTATGATTTTCCTTCAACTATTATCGAGTTCTCATCAAATGAAACAGTGTGTGGCAGAATACCGTGTATGCTATCATACTTTGTTAAATGCGCCATTGTTTTGTTATCTGCAATATCGTTGATTGCAACGACTTCAATTGTTGGATGGTTCAGCAACAAACGGAAAACATTTCTTCCGATACGTCCAAAACCGTTGATGGCAACACTTGTTTTTTTCATTTAAAATATAAAATTCAACATTTAAAATAATTAAAGAATATGCTTTTCAGCATGGTAAGACGAACGCACTAACGGACCGCTTTCTACATGACGAAATCCCAGTTCTTTACCTAATACTGCGTATTTTTCGAACTGCTCCGGTGTGATGTATTCTTTAACTGGTAAGTGTTTTTTACTAGGTTGCAAATATTGTCCAATAGTTACAATATCTACATTCTGTTCGCGCAAGTCTTTCATGGTCTGGATAACTTCTTCTTCAGTCTCACCAAGACCCAACATGATTCCGGATTTAGTTCTGCGGATTCCTTGCTCTTTTAAGTATTTCAAAACCGCTAAGCTTCGATCGTATTTTGCTTGAATTCTAACTTCACGTGTCAAACGACGCACGGTTTCCACGTTGTGTGATACAACTTCTGGATTTGCCTCAACAATTCTATCTATGATTTTTTCCACACCTTGAAAGTCGGGAATAAGAGTTTCTAAAGTTGTTGTGGGATTCATTCGACGAATGGCCTGAACAGTTTCTAACCAAATGATAGAACCCATATCTTTCAAATCGTCGCGATCAACACTCGTAACTACGGCATGTTTGATTTTCATTATTTTTATCGATCGGGCTACTTTTTCTGGCTCGTCCCAATCAACCGTTTCTGGACGACCAGTTTTTACGCCGCAAAATCCACAAGAACGTGTACAGATATTTCCCAAAATCATAAATGTTGCCGTTCCTTCGCCCCAGCATTCGCCCATATTAGGGCAACTACCAGAAGCACATATAGTGTTGAGCTTGTATTTATCTACAAGGCCACGAAGTTCAGTGTATTTTTGACCAATGGGCAACTTTACTTTTAACCATTTTGGTTTTCCAACAGGTAAAGCAGTATCTAAAAGGGTTTCCATAATTGCAATTTTCGAGATGCAAAGATACAAAGGTTACTAATAGAATTTAGCTATTGGAATTTAGTTTTTTTATACAATTATAGAATTTGAAAATGATAGAAATTAATTTATTTTACTTTTTATAATTATCTCTTTTTTCCTGTTCTACCATTATTTTTGCAAGCAAAGGCTTTATTTCTTTCTCGATATCGGCTACAGAAATATCTAGTGCTTTCGGATTAGATACCAATTGAAACCATGGTTTCACTGCATCAAAAGCATAACTACCGAAAACTATTGTTGGTGTTCCTTTGATTTTTACCGTATTTTCATCTGCTAAGACCCATTGACTAGCCCAATCATAAAGGTATTTGGCATCTCTTTCCTGAAGTCGCAAGCACGAGTGCGACGCTGGATAACCAGGTAGTTCATATTGATGCCATCCTACACCAAGTTTGTTTGCAATATTGAAATTCCACTTTAAATCCCATTCATCATTGAAGGTGCTCGTTGACTTCTCGGCTTTCCAATTGGAGAAAAATAATCCAGTTGGGGTTTTATCTGCTTTTCTTCCCATGTTGGTTGGGCCCGTGCGTACCAACTCACCGTATTCATAAGCGGCAAAGGTTTGTGTAGCATATGAAAAAAATAGAATCTTATCCACGTCATTCAGTACAGCAATTTGCAAAGGAAACGGTAAATAGTATGCAATATCGCCACCTACGTCTTTTGGAACGATAATGGAATCCATTTTAATGATGTTATTTTTGTCTGTTCTATTGGCAGCGAGAACGGGCCATATTTTTATACTGTCAGCATCTTTTACGGTTTCAAGCCATGCTTTTGTTTTCTGAAAAGTATAGCCGATTTCTTTTGGCTTTACTCGCGTAGGAGCTGCTTTTTTAGGTTTGCTAATGATTTTAGACTCTTGTTTACATGAAGTTAGAACAATAAAGGCGCTTAGAATAAGGATGTATTTTTTCATAGCGGTAAAATTCCTTATTCGAACTGCTAAAAGTGTTACATAATTTTTGTGATTTGTTATGACTTTTGACGTTAAATCCCAAAACTCACTCCACATAGTCTAAATCCTTATCATGGGTTTCACTGATGGTCAATGTTGCATAAATAGCTAAGCTAAAAGCAATTAATCCCACAATAGCTGCTGAATTTATTACACTATTTGTCTGTTTTAAATAATCAAAACCAATAAGCATAATAGGTACAGTTCCTCGAACCATGTTAGGAATACTTGTAGTTGCGGTGCTTCGTAAGTTGGTGCCAAATTGTTCGGCTGCAACGGTAACAAACAATGCCCAAAAACCTGTAGAAAGTCCTAGCCAACCACAATAAAAATAGTACATATTTTCCGTTTTAGTACCGCTAAATAATAATAAGAATACGCCTAACATCGTCAATAATAGCATCACTAGTATGGTCTTTTTTCGAGAACGCATGGCATTTGAAATAAAGCCACTTGCAAAATCACCCATCGATCCAAAGAGATATGTCCAAAAAATAGCTTTAGCAGGATCAATTCTGGCGATTCCCATTTCGGGTGCAAATTGGTTGGCCATAAAAACTAAAATTCCGATGCAGTACCAAATTGGTATACCAATGCAAATGCATTTCATATATTTTAGAAACAGTGTTTTTTTGGTAAAAAACGAAAAGAAATCGCCACGTTTTACTGTAGTATTTTCCTTGACGGATTTGAACATGCCGCTTTCAGCAACGCTGATTCTCAAAACCAATAAAGCTAAACCTAATAAACCACCAATAATATAAGCGGTTGTCCAACTTTCGGCCAATTCAACCGTAAACTGAGCCACAACTGCACCAAGAACGCCAAATCCTGCGACTATCGAAGTGCCAAGTGCGCGTAATTCTTTGGGTAATGTTTCAGAAACTAAGGTGATTCCGGCGCCAAGTTCGCCAGCTAAACCTATTCCAGCAATAAAGCGCAAAACAGCATAAATAGTTCCTTTGTCGGCAAAATTCATTTGAGGTAAAAATCCGCAAGCAATGTTGGCAAGAGAATACACGATGATTGAACCAAACAAAACAGAAAGTCGCCCTTTTTTGTCCCCATAAATTCCCCAAATAATTCCGCCAAGAACTAATCCAATCATTTGATAATTGATAATCATCGTTCCCACTTTATCAGCATCCAATCCCATACTTTTTAAACTTGGAATTCTCACGATTCCAAAAAGCAACAAATCGTAAATGTCAACAAAATAACCCAATGATGCAATAATAACGGGGAAACTCAGTAGGATTTTGAATTTTTCTTTGGCAGAATAGTGTTTCATTTCTTGAGATTTGATTGGCTAAATATAAAAATAAAAACAAAAAACCTGCAAGAATTTTATTCCTGCAGGTTCATTAAAAAAAATAATGACTTAAACGCCTAAAGCGATTTTTGTTTTCTGGGTTAAACCTTCTTTGTGCAGCAGCACGCATATTGCTTTCAATCGAAGGTAGGAAACACTCATATAATAAAAACCTTTTTTACCAACGTTTGTCCCCCAAGAACTTTTGACTTTGTAATAGAGATTTCCTTTTTGATCAACTACTTTTCCAACAATGTGCATCAAATGATCATCGGTAGTGTTGTGATTTTCAAATTCCGATTGACGGTATTCCTGTGATACTTCTTTCTCAGATTTTATTTCAGATGCGATTAGTTTCCAATCCTTTTCGTTCCCTGGAATCACAGCAATTCCTTTATCTTCTGAAAAAGTATTTTCTGAAATATCAGTACTTAAAGTCAGCGTGTAGCCCCGATCCAATGCATTGTCGATATTTTGTATAAATTCATCTAATGGTAAATTATAGAAGGTTCCATTTGCAAAGTTATCAGGAATATTGAGGATAAATTTAGAATAAAAACTACTATTTGTAAACGATGTTAAGCTTATATAATCATCAGGATTCAGTTTTGTGAAAGCCAATAATTGTTGTGGGTAAAGCGTTTTTTCTTTGTCAAACTCGCCCATATACTTGTCTAAAATTGATAGGTAATCTTCTTTCCAGTTCGAATAGTTTGCAGGTGTTTTAGCTACTGCTTTTTTAACAATAGCTTCTAATTTGGCGTTCATTTTGTCGTGATTGTATTGTGCTTTTAAATTTATTTTACCAATATACTCGTGCTGTGGCACTAGACCATAGTTACGGATACTATTGATAACGTCATGCCCTAATCCGCCTTGGCCAAAATTCGTTTTACCTTGCCGGATGACGTAGTTTTCGGCCTTATCTATATAAGTATTTCGAACACTATACATTTCAGAAAGATCAACTGTATTTCCCGTCAAGCGGATAATTTCAGATTCTAAAAAGGACGTGGTTGCAAAACTCCAGCAGCTTCCAGTTTGATCTTGCGAAAGAACCGGTGTCGTTTCAATATCTTTAATTGTATGAAATTCATAAATTTGTGAGAACCCGACGCAGCTGAAAAGTAAAACAAAATAAAAAATTGATTTATGCATAAGGTTTTACTATTTCTTTTAATAGGTAAGATTAAAAAATGCTTTATTTTTACGCTAAAATAGAGTAATTTATTTTTTGAGATTTTAATTTAACAAATTTTACCATTTACATGAATTCAATTCAGTGGAAGACCGTTAAAGAGTTTGAAGATATCACTTATAAAAAATGCAATGGCGTTGCTAGAATAGCGTTCAATCGACCCGATGTCCGCAATGCATTTCGTCCTAAAACCACAGCAGAATTATTGCAAGCGTTTCACGATGCACAAGAAGACACTTCGATTGGCGTTGTTTTGCTTTCAGCAGAAGGACCAAGTAGTAAAGATGGTATTTGGTCTTTTTGTTCAGGTGGAGATCAAAAAGCACGTGGGAATCAGGGTTATGTTGGAGAAGACGGCTATCATCGTTTAAATATTTTAGATGTGCAGCGGATGATTCGCTTTATGCCAAAAGCCGTTATTTGTGTTGTTCCAGGTTGGGCCGTTGGAGGTGGACATAGCTTGCATGTGGTTTGCGATTTGACTTTAGCGAGTAAGGAACATGCTATATTCAAACAGACGGATGCCGACGTAACGAGCTTTGACGGTGGCTATGGTTCGGCTTATTTAGCCAAAATGGTTGGGCAGAAGAAAGCTCGTGAAATATTTTTTTTGGGTAGAAATTATTCCGCTCAAGAAGCACTAGATATGGGGATGGTAAATGCAGTTATTCCGCATGACGAACTTGAAAATACTGCGTATGAATGGGCTCAAGAAATTTTAGCAAAGTCACCCACATCTATAAAAATGCTAAAATTTGCAATGAATTTAACCGACGACGGAATGGTAGGCCAACAGGTTTTTGCAGGCGAAGCCACAAGATTAGCATATATGACTGAGGAAGCCAAAGAAGGTAGAGATGCCTTCTTGGAAAAAAGAAAACCGAATTTCGAAAAGAAATGGTTGCCGTAAAAGTATGCAGTTGGCAGTAGTAGTTAGCAGAAAATAAAGCAGACATCTAATATTAAACATTAATACTCCAATCGTACTATTTACAATGGAAGCTTTTACAAACGAACCTTTAGACCTCGACCAACTCCCAAAACACGAAACCATTTCGTTGCATTCGTTGCACGCAAGTTACTGGAATGTGGTGTTAATTAAAACAACAATAGTTTTTTTGATCTTGGCTATTTTAGCTGTTTTAGCAATTGCTTATCTTGATGAAACTGCGCAATACCAAAGTCTTATTTGGAGTGTGTATGCTTTTTTGTTGGTAGTAGTGTTGTTTATTTCTCGCTTAGCGTTTCATAAGAATGCGTTTTCGTTCAGAAACCATGATGTTATTTTTCGTCATGGACTTATAGCCACCAACACAATGGTTGTTCCCTATAATAGAATACAGCATGTAGCACTGCACGAAGGATTAATAGAACGTTGGTTTGGATTGGCAAAAGTAGAAATTTTTACCGCTGGCGGAACTGCTAGCGACTTAGAAATTCCAGGAATCGAAAAATCACAAGCCGAAGACATTAAACAATTGCTGATGGGTAAAATTCAGAAGCAGTTATAAATGGAACAACAATTCAATCAACCCCAACGCCAATCCAAAATTGGTATCATCGTACTTTTTGCCGATACATTGCAGAAGTATGCCCGTGGATTATTGCCTTTACTATTCATTTGGTTTATAAAAGGGGAAAAAATAAACGCAATTTACGTCACACTCGCAATAAGTGCGATTGTACTAATTGTAGCAATAATTGCCTATTTGCGGTACATTAATTTTACGTTTTATATTGACCACGAACGAGAAGAATTCATCATTAGTGAAGGTGTTCTTAACAAAAGTAGCACTTCGATTCAGTTGCATAAAATTCAGCAAGTCAACATCAGTCAGAATCTATTGCAACGCATCATCAATGTGTATTCCTTAGATGTGGACACCGCCGGAAGTGATAAAAAAGAAGGAAACATCAAAGCTATAGCACATCCGTTGGCACTTTCATTAAAATCAAAGCTTCTGGAAAACGAAGCCAAAGAAACGCCAACTTCTTACACCGAAATAACCGACCCAAAAACTAGTTTTAGTGTTCCGTTTTTAAAAATAGACCTACTAAGTTTATTTAAAATTGGCATCACTTCTAATTATGTAAAAACAGTCGGATTGTTATTGACGTTCTTTTTTACGGTGTATGACGGACTGTATCAAGCAGGAAAAGCAGACGTTATCTCATCCACTAACGTAGAACAATTGACCAATAATCAACCCTTTGTTTATGTTTTGTTTGTGTCGATTTTAATGCTTTTCATCATTGTCTTCATCCTCAATATTGGCAGAACAATCCTTAAGTTTTTTGGATATACCGTTGCCAAACAAAAAGGTTCGTTGCTTCTATCGTATGGATTAATCAATACCAAAAGCACCATCTTGAAACCTGAGAAAGTTCAAATTACTAAAATTTCTCAAAATTATTTTCAAAAGAAACTGAACGTTTTAGAAATAAAAATCAAGCAAGCTGTTGCAAGCGAAGACGAAAAAAAAAGCAACGTTATAGAAATTCCTGGTTGTAATGCGTTAGAAGCAGATGTAATTTTAAAATTACTTTTCAAAGAAATTCCCCAAAAAGGCGAAATACTAAAACCAAACTTTAGAAAATTGGTTTTTTCGATAATGCTTATACTTATCATACCTTTAACAGTATTCTACAGTATTGGTCGTTGGGTAAAACCAGCACTATTTGATTATAGTTTTGTGGCAATATTCTTTTCGGTGGCGGTTTTAGTGCTACTATTTTTTGGGTTTAAAAATTATCGATTGTTTGTAAACGATAATTATATTTTCAAACAAAGTGGTGCATGGGATGTGGACAATGAACTAATACAAATAGAAAAAATTCAAGCTTTGACAACTTCTCAATTGTTTTGGCATAAAAACTTAAATATAGGTTCGCTAACTTTGCACACCGCTGGCGGAAACATTACTTTTCAACTTGGCAAGTTTGATAGGATAAATCAATTGGTTAATTTGTGGTTGTATAAAATTGAAACAAGTGATCGTAATTGGATGTGAGATGAGGTCGATAAACCAATTGCGAAGTACGGTCTACGATTTACGAGGTTAGAGGTTAGCCGTATGAAG
>Ga0105047_10002650_pt1 | contig 31867 bp, 28 predicted proteins | sample MAT04_FD_78384 | JGI IMG/M metagenome (GOLD analysis project Ga0105047, IMG submission 78384) | Freshwater microbial communities from Lake Fryxell liftoff mats and glacier meltwater in Antarctica - MAT-04 (megahit assembly) | ecosystem: Environmental > Aquatic > Freshwater > Ice > Liftoff... | reverse complement strand
TCCCGGCAGCCGCCACCCACTCGGACAGTTTAGACGAGTCCGCCGTGTGCGTTTCGAGGTCAAAGTCTTGCGTGGTGACGCCGATTTCGTCGAGAAGGGCGGCAAGGGCGCGACGCCGAAGCAACTCTTCGGGGCCATGGATTAGCCAGACAGGTACGGCCGGTACGGCGGTTTTTCGACTCACGAAACCCTCCGCTCGGCCTGACGAAACTCGTCAACTTCGCGTCGCAAGGCCTTGATTGCGGCCGCGTTAGGCTCGGTCGGGCCGTACAGCAGAGTTTCGAAGCGCTCGGTGAGGGTCATTGCGGTAGGAGCGAGTTCACCGAGGTCTACCGCCGAACGGGCGACAAACTCGCGGGGGGTTTGACCGAGGCGCCGGGGATGACCGGTATGGCGTTCGATCGTTCGTTGAAGTCTCGCATACTGAATTCCTACCTCGGAACGCGCCGATGGTGCCGTGGGCTTTCCGCCCCTCCACAGGCCCGCCACGCCAAACCCGAGGGCCAACGCGGCAAAGGCCCAGGGCAGCAGAGCGGTTGCACGGTCCACTAGAAGCCCGAAGAAGTTAGACCGATCCGCGCGGCGTCCCTGGGAGTCAACGCTCACCGCCCCCTCGGTGGGGTCATAAGGCACCCACCCAAGGCCATCAAAGTAGAGTTCTGCCCACATGTGGGCATTTTCATCTTTAACCGTCACAAAACCTTGCGCATCGGCAGCGGTGCCTTGAACGAGGTAACCCGTGACGATTCTCGCCGGAAGTCCCACGCTTCGAGACATGGTCACCATGGCACTGGCAAACAGGTCGCAGTATCCCTGCTTCGACTCGAAAAGGAAGTAGTCGACCGGGTCCTTCCCAGAGGGCACCGCAGGCGCCTTTAGGTTGTAGGCGGCGATCTCCTCGATCTTGGATTTGATGCGCTGGGCGCGTTCGGCATCGGAAGTCGCCCCGGAGGTGGCCTCGATCGCCAGGTTCCGGACTCGGTCCGCGATCTGTCTGCCCGACGTATAGGGGAGCTGGCGCAGGGGACCGGGTGGCAAGACGGCGGACTGGCTACTTGGAATCCGAGCAGGCATAAGTGACGTGCCAGAGTAAGACATTCCGCCCATTAGCGTGGGGAACGTCTCCACTGCCCCCTCGGGCGAGAGCCGGCTTTGGAGTCCGGGACCCTGAAGCGTCTGCGGGATTCCGGGGACGTAGGCGTTATTGTGTGAACCGTTCGTCACGACAACGGAATAACTCACCGGTGTTCCCTGGACCCCAGTGGCGGGAGCCGGAAAAACGACTCGCTGGCCGATAGCGTCTTGATTTTCGGGAACGAACGGCCCGGAGAATCCGACCGATGATGTCCAACCGCTTCCCGTATAAGTATCGAAAATCCGGCCCCTTAGGTACGTGATGGACGGACCCTTGACGCGAAGAATCGGTAGCCCGAGGAAGGAGGCTGGACCGCCGCCAATGCTTTGCTCACCGGGAGATGCCCGGATGAAAGCTGGGGGCCGGGCACTCGGTGGTATTGGCACAGTCAGCCGAACTTGGCCCGCGACACCCTGGACAGACTGCTGAATGACGGGAGCGCCGAGGACACTCAGCAGAACGATAACGAGGGCCGATCCCAAGGCCCATTCCGGGCCGGCCATCCACTTCCAGGCCCCGGTCTGCATAGCCTCGCGCGCCACGTCGCGGCGGGATGGAGCGCGGGCATCGGGGTCTGCCCCCATTGATGCTTCGGCCTGATCCATCATCGCCCGGGCATGCGACCGAAAAAACAGGGTGGCCGCCGAAACCAGGAAAACGAAGAAGAAGAACGGCGCCTCTTTGACCGTGTCAAAGGCCCCGACAAGGCCAAAAATTGCGATAGTGGGCACGACCAGGAAGCAGAGAGTCGGGTCTCGCCAGGCGGCGAGGCTCCCGAACACCAGCATCCACGAGAACACTCCGGCAAAGATGAGCTGGAGCGGGTATCCGCCCTCCGGAAGCATCCGGTTCAAAACTCCGGCCCCGGCAAGCGCGCCGATCGCCCCGGCGAACATCAGCAGGCCGTCGAATTGGGCCAGGCGTTTGCCTCGGAACCATCTCCCCAGCAGGGCGCCAACCAGGCTGGTGCCGGTCACGAGGCTCGCCATCAAAATGCCAATGCTGGGACGACCAATGCTGAGGCCCGCCGCATAGACGGCCAGGATGCAACCGATGGCCGCAAGCGCATGATCCAGTGCATTGGGATAGCGCGGGACGTTGATCATCCAATTCGCTCCACTTTGGGCATGATCACCACTTCTGCACCCGTATCGCGAAGCTGATGCAAGTAGGGACTGTCGGTTGCCCGTTGGTTTGGCACTATCGACTTCTTTGACGGGTAATCCGCTGGATCGTAAACGAGGCAACTCCAGCCAAATCGAGCCTCGCGCCGGATCAACGCGGGGAGACCGGCGTCGAGTTTGCTGAGGAGCACATAGATAGTGCCGCCGTCCGGGATTCCGGCGAGGGCTTGCTCGATGCTTTGGCTTAGGGTTTGGTTTTGGTCGGCCTCGATCCGGGCAAGGAGGGCGTCGATCTGCTGGCGACGGCGATCGGTCTGGAACTCGGCCTGCCGCAAGTCTTCCAAGCCAGGGAAGCCCACGCCGGCACCTTGCCGCAGGAACTGGTCGGCTAAGTAGGCCGTGTGCCCGCACATCGCCTCGAACGTCGTGTTGGCGTCCGTGCCTACGTCCGAGCCAAGTTCTCGCTGCAAGCAGAAGTAGGCTTGAAGGGAAGCGCCCGCTTCGAACTCCTTCACCATCAACCGACCCGTTCGGGCACTACTGGCCCAGTGGACGTAGCGCTGGGGGTCGCCGGGCACGTATTCGCGCACACCTCGGGGCTCAATCCCCGCGCCGCGATAGCGACCGCTCTCGGATTCAGTGACGCCCGTTCCACCGGCCGGGCGGAGGGCGAGGCTCACCGGGATTGGCGCGGGGTACACCGTGAGGTCTGCCGTATCGGTGCGATAGACTCGCCCCATGGCCACCAGGCCCAGCGCGTCCGTACCAATGACCTCAATGGTCGACCACCGGTACAACCCTCGCCGAAGCGGAACGAAGCTGTACCGCGTGTGGATGGGCTGATCGAAGGATGGGGCGATGGGGAAGCTGGGGGTGCGATCGCGCAGCACCAAACGCTTGGGCAGTTGGTCGTTAACGGTGACCAGCGGTCGCTTCAGTCGTCGCTCGCTCCAGACGATGATGTCGACATTGACGCGCTCGCCAACGTTTACGGCCGGAGGGGCGACGCGCTCCACGCGGAGCCCACGCACCGAGAGCCACGCTTGCAGGCGGCAGGCCCCGATCGTGGCAAACATCGCCGTACCCATGTAGAACAGGGCCGGCGAGTTGATGAGGATCGCCATGATCGCGAGGAACACGGCGGCCGTACCGGGCACAATTCGGGCGACGTTACGCACGGGGGTTGAACTTAAGCAAACCGATCGGCGACGGGGGCCGGGACAGCATCGAGAACTTGGGTGATGATCTGCTCGTTGGTCGTGCCCTTGGCGCGCACCTCGCCCCGGGCGATCACGCGGTGGGCCAGGATCATGGCGGCGACGGCCTTCACGTCGTCGGGACGCACAAACTCGCTACCGGCAAAGGCGGCGTGAGCCTGCGCCCCTCGCATCAAAAAGAGCGCGCCTCGGGGGGAAGCGCCTACCGTGAGGAGGCTGTGCTCGCGGGTTGCGCGGACCAGATCCACGATGTAGTTTCGAAGACTCTCGTGAACGAAGACGTTAGCAACGGCGCGTTGCACCAGCTCAAGTTCCTGAGGCGTTGCCACCTGCTGAATGGCATCGATGGGGCGAATCTGCTGCTGGCGCAGCAGCATCTCCGCTTCGGCGTTGCGGTCGGGGTACCCAATGCCGACCCGAGCAAAGAATCGGTCCAGCTGTGCTTCAGGCAAGGGATAGGTTCCGGTCATCTCAAGATTGTTCTGGGTTGCTAGGACAAAGAACGGATGGGGAAGGGGGCGCGTAACGCCGTCCGTACTCACTTGGCGCTCTTCCATGGCCTCCAGAAGCGAAGACTGGGTTTTAGGGGTTGCCCGGTTGATCTCGTCGACCAGTACAACATTGCCAAAGATCGGGCCAGGGCGGAATTCGAAGGTGCCGGTGCGCTGGTCGTACACACTGGCGCCCGTTACATCGGCGGGCAGGAGGTCCGGGGTGAACTGTAGGCGTCGGAAATCGCCGCCGATGGTACGGGCCAAGGCTTTCGCCAGCGTGGTCTTGCCCACTCCTGGAATGTCTTCCACCAATAAGTGACCATTGCAGGCCAAGACGAGGAATGCTCGCCGCACTAGCTCCTCTTTGCCGATAATCGCGCGGCTGACTTCTGCCACCACGCGGTCACCGAGTTCTCGGATGTGGTGCGATGACGGGACTGCCCCATCGCGGGTCGTTTCAACTAGGGCCTCGGACGGACTCGTCTCCATACGCATAAGCATGACCTCTTTACCAGAGCATTCACTAGGGGAACGCGAGTTATCCCCGGATCGTTCGCGTGCTTTGAATTCGGCGTTCTCGCGAGGACTCTTGGCCCGGCTTCTCTCAATCTAGGGTTTGGGGATCGGTCGGGGGTATCCTAGCTGGTCAGGATGCGGAGGAACGGCACGCGATGACCGAAGTAATCATGCCCAAGATGGGCGACGGGATGGAGGAAGGCACCCTTCTCGAGTGGCTCAAGAAAGAGGGCGATGCCGTAAAATCCGGCGAAGTCATCGGGACGATCCAAACGGACAAGGCTACGCTGGAGCTAGAATCTCCCGGGAGCGGCGTTTTGGCGGGACTCTTGATCCAGCCAGGCGAGACGGTCCCGGTGGGTCAGCCCATCGGCGCATTGTTACGCAAGGGTGAAGAGTTGCCCGCCACTTGGGGCACGGGCGCGCCCACTGAACCGACGCCCGTTGCGCCAGAAGAAGTACTGGTGGCGAATGCACCGCTGGCTTCGACTCTGCCCGACGTGGCCCAGGACCGAATAAAGGCTAGCCCCTTAGCCCGGAGGATTGCTCGCGAGTCGGGCATCAACCTCGCCCTGGTCGTGGGCTCTGGTCCGGGGGGCCGCATTACCGAAACCGATGTGCGCAAGGCCGCCGAGAAGGGCGTTAGCCCCGCGTTTAGCGCTCCGGTGGTGCAGGCGATCTCGGCGCCAACCGTCGCCGCCACCGTGGGTGACACCGAAATCCCGCTCAACCGATTGCGCCAGATTATTGCCCAGCGCACCCAGCAGAGCAAGCAACTGGCCCCTCATTTTTACGTTACAGTAGAAGTGGATATCGAGCGTATCATGGACTTGCGCACGATGTTTGAGGAAGATGGAAGCGGCAAGGTTAGCATCAACGACTTCGTGGTAAAGGCCGCCGCCCTCGCCCTGCGCGAGATTCCCGCGGTTAACGCCAGCTTCCAGGACACCAAGTTGATCCAGCACGGCTCCGTGAATATCGGCGTTGCGGCGGCGGTCGAGGATGGCCTCTTGGTGCCGGTAATCAAGGATGCGGACCGACTGACGCTGCGTCAAGTGTCGGCTCGTTCGCGCGAGTTGGTGGCGAAGGCTCGGGAAGGAAAGCTACTCCCGGATGAGATGACGGGCTCAACGTTCTCCATTTCAAATATGGGCATGCTGGACGTCGACGACTTTGGCGCGATCATCAACCTGCCCAACGCGGCGATTATCGCCGTAAGCAGCGCGCGTAAGCGCGTCGTGGTTGGTGAAAACGATGAATTGGAAATCCGTTCGCGGATGAACATTACCGGCTCGTTCGATCACCGCGTGCTCGATGGCGCGGTAGGGGCGAAGTTCATGACGGTCCTAAAGACGGCGTTGCAGAACCCCACTCGACTGATCGGTTAGCTATCCAATCTTCTCGGCACAATTCAAGGGCGAATCTCACCTGAGATTCGCCCTTGAATTGTGCCGTTCGGGCTTTGTGAGTTTAGGCTTTGAACGGAAGGAGTAAGGTCCGTAGGGCCGAGGCCTGATCTCGTGGTACGAGGGCAACGACTGTGTCGCCTTCGTGGAGCTCCGTATCGCCCGTGACGACTAATCCCTGATCGTCCCGTAACAGCCAAACGAAATTAGTGCCGGTGGGAAGCTTGAGGTCGCGCACGTGATGGTCAATCACGGGTGACCGATGGCTCAAGAGCGCTTCCACCACTTCGATGTTGCCCTTAGCCAGTGCGCCCACGGGGATCATCTCGTCCGGAGTGATCCGTTGCTCAATCAGCGAGAAGATGATGCCCGTCGCCGAGACCGTGTCATCAATCCCGATCTGGCGGAAGATTTGCTCGTGCGAGGGGTCGTTGACTCGGGCGAGAACGCGCTTCACGTTCCAGACCAGTTTCGCCATCTGGCACACCACCAGGTTATCCTCGTCTTCGCCGGTTACGGCCACGACCACATCCGCGCGGCCAAAGCCCACCGACTTTTGTACGGCGATTTCGCAGCCATCGCCCAGGTAGACCACCTCTTCGCCAAGCATCGAAGCTAATCGTTGAGCTTGGCGCGGGTCTTTCTCCAAGAGCAGCACTTCGTTACCCGCGGCCAGCAATCGCTTCGCGAGTTGCAGGCCTACGTTTCCACCACCAATGAGAATGAGATACATCTTTACTGAACCTCGAGTTCCTTGGGCAGGATGTTGTAGACGTCTATGGGGGCGAAGGGTTCTTCGAGCACCCAATCTCTCATCATTCCTGCCATCAGGCTGCTGGGGGTGATGCAAAAGTAGCCGAGTCCGCGATAGGCTTCCGCGCGGTTGGGGTCTGCCACCCGGATGCAGACCTTCGCGACTTTGTACTTGAGGTGCGCCACCTGAGCGGACATGAGGTTAGTGTTATCGCCCCGCGTAACGGCGAAAAACACATCGGCCTTCTCGATACCGGCACGCTCGAGGATGTCCTCGTCAATACCGCTACCAAGGACTACCCGGCAGTTGTGTTTGTAGCCGAGACGCCGAAGTGCCTCGGGGTTTTGCTCGATAATTGTCACCGAGTGGTTGGGCGCAAGATGGAGGGCAAGAGTCGCCCCCGTCCGGCCGCATCCGAAAATCACGACGTTCATGAGAATCAGGCCGACTATACCCCCGCCTCCGCTTCGTCATCGAACGACCGCAGGGCAGCTTCGACTTCGGCGGCGGGCAAAACTCGGTGGCCCTCACCGTATAAGTAGAAGGCGGCGGCTCCTTGACCTGCCCATTGTCCGACTCGGGCCGTCTGAATATCCCAACGATTGGCGGCGATCCAGCGTGATAGTCGAAAGGGAACCCCTCGGCCGCGCGGAACCCGGACCTCGAGCACGCCCGGTGCGCCCTCCTGGAACGTCGCGCGGACAATCACCTGCCGCTGGTCGGGATCCTTGCCTTTGGCGCGCAGCAGATCCTCTACACGCGTTTCTTGCCGCAAAACTCCTTTTAGGCGGGTCATGACCTGGGCGGCCGTGGCGTCGGGAAGTCGGCGGCCGCCAAACGTCACCGTAAACACGTCCAGCGCGATGGGCACTTCCGTTTCGGTGGTGCAGGCGCGCAGGCCCACAAGACTCAAGTCTAAGGCGTAAAGTACGCCTAGGAGGTCACTGAGCAAGCCGTGCCGGTCGATGCCGCAAATCGTGACATCTGAAGCTTCGAGCTCCGATTTTGGTTCGATCAGAACGCTGACTTCGCCCATCAAGGCGCGCTGGACCAAACCAAAGTGCACTCGGATGGTTTCGGATGGCGTGCCGTAAAGGTAGTGGGCCGGGAGCCGATCCACGAAAGCGGCGATCTGAACCTCCGGCACCTCGTCCTTTTGAAGCCGACGGGCCGCGCGTCGGCGCAAGGGTTCGGGATCGCCGACGCCGGTTTCGCCTTCTTCGAGGGCGGCGTGAGTTCGTTCGTAGAGTTCGTGGAGGAAAGCCTCCTGGACGGGGGTCCAACTGCCTGGCCCTACGGCATCAATGTCGGCCCGCGTGAGAAGGGCGAGCATCGTCAGTCGGTCGCGATTTTCGACGAGATTCGCAAACTCGCGCACCGTGTCGGGGTGAGAGATGTCGCGAATTCGCATAAAGCGCGCCATCGTCAGGTGCTCTTGCACCAACCACACGATGTCTTCGGTAGTGCTGGCCTCCAGTCGCCAGCGTTCCGCGGCGCGGCGGGCCATCGCCGCGCCAACGTCGCTATGCGGAAGGTCGGGATCAATCTTGCCTACATCATGGAGCAAGGCCGCCACGTAAAGCGGGCCAAGGTCTCGAAGGGTTCCCGCAATCTCGGCGTACCAGTCCTCACCGGCAATCAGGTAGTCCAAGTTTCGAACGGTGCGAAGGGTGTGCTCGAAGACCGTGTAGCTATGACTCGCGTCGCGGGGCATCAGGTAGCGGGTTGCATCCAGCTCGGGCAACAGCGCCCCCAGGACGCGGCATCGGTCGAGGTTGCGCAGAGTAGATTCGCCGGAGCGCACTGTGAACAAGACGGGCCCGGGATCGGTTACGGGAGACGTGGAGGCGGGGATCGCACTCACCCGCAAACCTAGCCGGGTGGCTAGCGCGATACCGCTTGCAGCGTCTTGCGCGGGGCTACCGCCTTCGATTCGAGCGTCGCCTCGCATCGCGTGCACGTGCCGGTTTAGCCGGTAACGGGCCTCATGGAGCTTCTCGCGGGCTTCGATATAGCGGTCGTGCAGTGACCCGAGGGACGCGGCTAAGGAGGACGTCATGGCGAACAGGTCCTCGCCTTGACGGTCGGCCAGCTCCTCTTGCCGAACCCGGCTAAGCTGATTAAGGTTGCGGCCGGAAGCGAGGTGAAGCAGGTTGCGCATCCGCAAGACGGCTTCGTACTCGGAGGTCATGCGCAGCGGTCGTTCACCGATGGCGGCCCCGAGCCAATTCGCGGTCTGAAAGCACCGGAGCCCGCCGGCGCCGTCTTTCAGGTTCGGTTCCACGGCCAGCGGTGTGTCGTTAGTTTTCTTAAACAGTTGTTCGCGTTCCAAGAGCTTGGCAATCAAGAACTCTCCGACCGGGAAGGTGTCCCAGAAGTTGTCCATTAGAGACTGGAACGGGAGGTAGCTCCCGGCGACGAGGCGGGCATCCAGTAACCCGGTCCGGCTTTTGGCGTCGAGGCCCGGGGCGTCGGCAATCAAGCGGTAGTTATAACCCACCTGCATGCGCAGATCTCCACCAAAGACACCGTGAATGTGGCGGAAGAACATCCGGACGGCTCCATCCATGTGGGGATGATTCTCCTCCAGAGGGACGACCGAGAGGTCGATGTCGCTGTAAGGGGCCATCTCGGCGCGGCCGTACCCTCCGGTTGCCACGATCGCGATGGGGGGCACGTCGGGAAAGGCTTCGTGAACCGCTTCGTAGACAGTACGAACGATCTCATCGGCGATTTCGGTGTGACGGGTACACCAGTCGTAGCCGACGGGTTCCCGCTCCAAGTTGAGAAACAGAAGTTCTCGGCGAGCAATCCAGTCGGGCGTGAATTCAGCGACCGTCGTGACCATGAGCCAGATGATACGCCGCTTCGTTCTCGGCTAGCCCGCGCAAGCGAGTGGTGAGGTTGACATTCGTGATCGTTGAGTACAACGTGACGACAACCAAAGCCGTGGCGAAAGTCCAGGCGACAGTCTGCCCGGCGGTCACTAAGACTCGCGAAAGCATCGGGGGGACCGCATAGCGTTGCACTAGTGACCATGTCGGTGCGACACAGACGAGGAGAACCGCCAGGACGGTGGCGACCCAACGTAGGTCAAGGCCATCCAAGAGCGCTACCGTGTTAGTACCAAGCTGAGGGGCGAGGGAGTTCCACGCGGCAGTAGTGCGAGCGAAGGCCAAAGCGCTGATCGTGCCTAAACCAATGGCAAGTGAGCCGACAACCAGCGCGAACAGAGGGCCGGGCCAAATCGGGTCCGCCCGTCGCTTGACCGACGGAACGAGGGCAAAGAACGACAGGCTCATGAAGAGCCAAAAGGATTCCAGACCCCGCTGAGTGGTGAAGTACACCGCCAAGGCCACGGTGATGCCAATCACCGGGGCCACCCGAGCCGAGGTGGCCCAGGCGACCGCCGGCGCGATGAACCGTAGGCCGAACCCAATCATCGCGAGAACGAACCCCCCGAGGGCGGCTAAGAGGCATCCCGAGGGGGTCACCGCCAGCAAAAGGGCCTCGGAGGTCAGCGCCCGTCGGAAAGTATCTGCGCCTTCCAATGGGGCCAGGGCCAGCCATGCGTCGTTCTCGGAAAAAGCGTTGGCCGCCACGCGGGCAGACTGATCCTCACCGGCCTTGCGGAAACGGTCGACGAGGGCATACCGGCTGATGATCAGCCGTCGCTGGTTGGCACTCTCTGCCGCGGGGCCGGTACGGGCGGTGGCTTCGATCCAGTCCATGCCTTCCAGACTAATGACCAGGCGTCGGCCGCCGTCGCGCATCAGCACGGCGTTGGCCAAACCTTCGGCGCGCCGGGCAAGGTCCAGGGGGTCTTGAGGCGGGGACGTCTGCACGCGTTGCGTTCCGCGTCGGGCAATGATTTCGGCGAGGGTTGGGGATCGCTCGGTGATCAGCGCCCCCCAGTGCCACGGAAGGCTAGCGCTATCCTGCGCGCGCAGAGCGGCGGCGATACGGACGAGCCGTTCGGTTTGATAGTCGTTGTAGCGTAACGCGATGCCGCCGGTGCGCCACGCCACCGATTCCTCTGGGGCCCGCCGCAATCTCGCGGCAAATAATGCCGCAGCTTGATGCCAAAACGCGTTGTCTGGTTCCCGTGCGGCCTGGAGTCGCGCCAGGTCGTAAAGTTGGTTGTCTTCCTTAGACGCCAGGCGACCCAATTGGCTTTGCTCTGCGCCGAGGAGAAGCCAGTACGCCGCGGCCGTAGAGTCAGCGAGGGGAGGCGCGATCCGGGCGTTGGCCGTTCGCCAGGGCGAGGTCAACCAAGCATCGGGACGACCGCTGAGTGCGTGGTAGAGAGGGGCGAACTGGGGGCGGGTAGCCGGGTGGAGCAAAAGCACAATGACAGCGCCAACAATGGCTCCGCCCAGCGCCCGCCCGGCCCAATTCATCGCATCGTTGACGTCGGGAAGATGACGGTGGTTTCCGATCGGCGGGCTTCGGCCGCGCCTAGGTCCCGTCCGCCGGTGGGGCCAGCGACCGTCAGCAACTGGAGCATGAGGGTTAGGGCAACCACGGCGATACTAGCTCCAACGGCCGCCGGCATCCAGTAGCGCCAGCGAACCTTAGCGCACTCTAGGCGATTGCGTCGGAGAATCGTCCGGGTGAAGTCATCGCCGATCTCGGGCTCCAAGATGGCCGCCCGGAGGGCAACAAACGCGTCGTCATCACTCAAATCCGGCGAGGGGCGCGACCAGAGGCTCATTGTCCCTCCCGATTGGCGTCAATCCAGAGTTCACGGAAGCGTTCGCGAGCCGTGTGCAGCCGGGACCGAACGGTTCCGACCGGCACCTTCATGGCGGCGGCAACCTCTTCGTAGCTGAACTGCTCCATCTCGCGCAAGACTAGGGTTGCCCGAAGCTCAGGCGTGAGGCGATCCAAGAGTTTCTGGATCAGCACTCGGTTTTCGACGGCCGGACCTTCGCAAGGTTGGACAGAGTCAAACTCGATGGTCTCTGGTCGGCGCGATCGCAGTCGGTCCATGCAAAGGCGAACGCAGATTCGATAGAGGTATCCGCTGAACGCACGGTCATCGCGGAGGCGCCACAATTCGCGGAATCCACGGATGAAGGACTCTTGCGCCACGTCTTCGGCCTCGTTGGAGTCCCGAAGGATATTGGCCGCGACGCGGACCAGCCGCACCCGATGGCGAGCGATCATCACCGCTAAGGCCGATTCGTCACCCTCTCGGCAACGCTGCAGCCAAGTGCTTTCTTCACCCGCTTCCCAGGCACCGGTATTCCAAATTTTGGTTTCTGCCATCGGTCCCATGATTGTACGACAGGTCAAAGGTCCCGGATGGTTCATAACGGATAAAAGTGTCAACCACAACCGGTGACCGGTAGAATCGTCCTAAGCAATATGCCCTGGCCGATCAATGTTTCTTTACCCGACGGGGCCCTGCTACGCTCGACGGGGAGGGCTAATATTTTGGCCCCACCGCCGGTGTCTGCCGCAAGCCAAACCGACGTGCGCGAGGGCATTGAGATTGAATGGCGGGTCCAGCGCTACCTTCCCGAGTCGGGACGTGCCCTGTTCTCGGGCGGAGTCCGCGCCAAATATGGCCCCACTGTACTTACCGCCGATGAGTTGGAGTTAGACTACACCAACAAGCGCGGCTGGGCGCGGGGCAAGGTCACGCTGAATGATCCGGATGGACGGTTGAGCGCCGAGGAGCTTGAGTTCAACTGGGCGGATGGCACGGGCACCGCGCAACGGGTGGACGCATTCCTTGATCCGGTGCAGTTTCGGGCTCAGCGGGTGACGGTAAAGCCTGGAGAGTGGACCCTCTACGACGTGTATGCGAGCCCAAGCCGAACGCGCCCTCCGGAGATCGCCGTGCGCGCCCCTCAACTCACGATCAAGTTGGGAGCCTCGGGGCGGCTCAAAAAGCCGAGTTTCAGCCTATTTGGGTGGCGAACGGGGCCGTACCCAAGCTACTCGTTTTCGCTGGATCCTCGGGTTCAGGGATTTCGCGTTCCTGCGGTGACCTTTAAGCAAGGCGCCGGAGTCGGTGTGGCGTGGCAGAGCGGGTTTATCGTCGCACCAAACCTGAGCGTCTTTGCCAACACGACGATTGTCCAAACCCAATTTCCTAGTTCCCGGATTGCAATGGCCTGGTCGGCCCTCCCGCCAAATCGGACCACCGGCTGGATCTTGCCTCAGTCAGAGTTGAGCGAGCGGTTCAATCGGGGTTACTTAGAGAACGTGTATGTCAAAGCCCCCGAGAGCGAAGAAGGGTGGATTGGTGCGCCGCGCCGCACGGTGGCGATTATCAGCAGTTACAACGAGTCTCCTAGCGGGAGACGGGTGGATCCGGACACCGTGACGAAGCCGTGGGACCTCGCGATGGAGGCCAGTGGCAAACCTCGACCCCGTTTGGCCGCCTACGCGCAAGCCCGAGTGCAAAGCGTGCGGCTGAACATCGGCGAACCCTTCGAAACCCGAGCTTTGGCGCAGTTAGCGGTGGTAGCCGGTCCTTATCCGGTGGGACGTCGGCTAGACGCCCGTCTACGATTGGACTCGTTTGGCACCACCGGGGCGGGCACAAATGGTTTTGGATGGACCCGAGGCGCAGCTTCGTTAACTTGGCGGGCAGACTCGCGCTGGATCCTGGGGGTCCAGTCGTCGGTGGGAGCACAGTATGGCGAAGTCGGGTTGCCCATTGATCCTCTGGCCTACGCGAATGCCGTGATGGCTCGGGCGACTTACGATCACGGACCTTACCGGGCGTCCATCATGTTCAAGTATGACTATCGGCAACGTCGTTGGTACGACACTGAATACGCGGCCTCGTTCGTGGCGGGCTCATTTCAACCCTACGTCGAAGCTCGGCTGTTCCCCCGCGAGTACCGGTTAGGCATTCGTCTTCGGCTGGATGAGTTCTTCGCTCGGTTGAAAGAGACGCCTCGTCCGGCCCCGCAGAGCTTACGACAAGGCGGCCCGGTCAAGGGACCGAGCCGCTGAGATACCCGTAGACCACGGGGTCGCGTCTTTGCGACCTATGCCGCCTGTACAACAATGTGCCGTCGGACCGAATGGATTCGGTCAAGCCGGACATCGCCGATGTCCGTTATCAAGCACGGTCCGTACAGCGGGACAAAGTTCACGTCAAATACCTCTGCGGTTTCGGTATTCACCTTGCCCGCGCGGTCCGCAAACCTCACTTCAACGACCTGTCCGACAAACGCCTTTGCATCACTGATCAGCATGGATCCCTAACCTCTTTGCCCGTAAGCGGGGGCTGTCGCCACCCACATAGACCCTTGTTCCGGATTTTGGGCGGGGTCAAACTGGCAACGATGACGGCTTCGCATAGGTCCTAGCGACCTTGCCGGGCTAGAAAGCCGTTCGGGCGGTAATATGGCGCTACGTGTCACGCTTCTCTCTGGACGCCGCCCAGTGCCGTAACTACGATCTGTCTTCTAGGCGGGAGTGGTTGCTTACGAATGGCCTGGGTGGCTATGCGATGGGCACGGCATCCGGCGCTAATCAACGGCGGTACCACGGACTGCTTGTTGCGGCCGTTGAACCTCCGTCCACCCGTATGGTGCTGCTGGCGAATGTCGAATGTGAGGTAATTGCCGGAGGACAACCCATCGGGTTGAGCACGAACCAGTATCAAGGAGCCGTCCATCCGGACGGTTACCAGTACCTTGAACACTTTTCCATTGGCAAAACGGCTACGTGGCGTTACCGAGCGGAGGGACTCCAATTAGAGCGCGTGGTGGCGGTGCATCCGGGCGTGAACGCCGTTGACGTGATCTACCGGAACACCGGAAATCGATCGTTTGAATTGGTATTACGTCCCCTGGTGGCCCACAAGTTTTATCACGACAACTTCCGGGTGATGGAAAACTACCCGGACGGGTTGGTATTTCCAAAAAACCGCACGATCATCTCGAACAATGGAGTTGATTTGGTACTGCGCCACGAGGGGGCGAAGCGGATTCCCACCGTAGGTTGGTACTACCGATTTGAATACCAGCGCGAGATCGAGCGCGGATTGGACCCGAGGGACGACGTGTTCTGCCCGTGCGAACTCCATTACGAGCTTTCCCCGGGCGAAGAGATTTGCTTGGTCGCTGGCCTGGGCGAAGCCCCGAAACCGCTTACGCAGCTGCCGGTGGAGCCGGCCTCGGCCACTCTTGGTGATCAACTAAGAGGCGCGGCCGAGCACTACTTGGTCAAGACCCAGAGCCGTACCACCATTATTGCCGGCTATCCCTGGTTTACGGACTGGGGTCGAGACACGATGATTGCCCTGCCGGGGCTCTTGTTGCATACCGGGCATGTGGCCGAGGCCCGACGCATCATCTTGGATTACGCGTCCCAGATGAAGCAGGGGCTCATCCCAAATCGGTTCGTGGAGAACGGGGAAGAGACCGAGTACAACACGGTTGACGCCACCCTATGGTTCGCCAATGCGATTTATCGCACTCTGGAAGTGGAGTGGGACGCCAAGTTTGCCGCCAAGTCGATGACCGCCCTGGAAAAGGTCTACAAGAACCACGTCAAGGGTACGTTGTACGGCATCAAAGTGGACCCCGTGGATGGCCTGCTGACGCAGGGAGAGGCGGGGGTTCAGCTCACATGGATGGACGCGAAGGTTGGTGATTGGGTGGTAACCCCTCGCCACGGTAAACCCGTGGAGATCAACGGCCTGTGGATCAACGCGCTACGCGTGATGCAGTGGCTGGCTGATCGCCTAGAGAAGCCGAGTGCGGCCTACGTGACAAGTGCCGAACTTGCCGAATCCAACTTTGACGCTAAGTTTTGGCGTGATCATGTCGGTTACTACTTGGATACCGCCGATCCCGACGATGCTTCGCTACGACCGAACCAGCTGATCGCGATGAGTTTGCCGTACGGGCCCGCGCGCGGCCCCCATGCGGTGAAGGCACTGGAAGCCATCCAGCGCGAGTTGGTGACGCCGGTCGGATTGCGAACCTTGGCTCCGAACTGCCCCGGCTATCAAGGCCGGTATAAGGGCAACCTTGCCGACCTTGACGCGGCGTATCATCAGGGCACGGTCTGGCCCTGGCTCATTGGCCCCTACGTCACCGCGTTGGTTCGCCTGACCGGGGACACCGCCGAGGCCAGGCGTATTCTCCGAAACGCTCGAGAAATGCTGGCAGAGTGTGGGCTCGGTGGCATTGCCGAAGTTTACGATGGCGACGAGCCGCGAAGCCCTAGCGGATGCCCATGGCAAGCCTGGAGTGTGGGCGAATGGCTCCGAGCCTGGGTTGAGGACGTCGGAGGGCGGTGAGTTCAGCGGATTCCCCAACCCGTTCCGCAACGTCCGAATCAGGAGACTGGCGCTCGGCGTTTGGACCGGGGATTACGGCGATTCGACAGCAGTGGGGGCCACTGGTTGCGATTCAGGGCCTCGTGCTCGCACTCACCTTGAGCTACTTCATGGTGCCTGGCTTCCGGCTTTCCATTGACTACTGGGCTCAGGTTAAGGCTCAGCAAGGCGTATGGTTGAGTTTTGTTGCGGGATTTGTTGCCTCCTCCATCTTGCCCGAGCTCGTAAAGACTGCCACGAGTTCGGGCGCAGGTTGGACGGCTCTGCGAGGCCAGCGCGCCCTTGCCTTGGGCATCACCTGCGGTTTCTCGTCCATGCTGGTGGACTGGCAGTATCAGTTTTTAAGCCGGTTGCTGGGCACGGGCCGCGACGTCGGGACCATTGCCGCCAAAATCGTTCTCGACCAGTTCGTGATCTCGTGCATCGTCACGGTTCCATTTATTGTGCTGTTCTCGGTGTTCTTAGAGCACCAGTTTCGACCGGGCCACGGCGTCAAGTCGTGGCGAGCATGGCTGGGACCGCAACCCTACCGGCAACACGTTTTTCCAGTTCAACTGATGGGCTGGGCAGTATGGATTCCGGCCCTTATCGGAATCTTTAGCCTGCCGCTACCGGTCCAGTTTCCAGTAGCGATTTTGATCACGGCCGCGTGGTCGCTCATCATCTCATTCCTTACGGGTCGAACGCAGGTGAACCGCAGCGGCGATTCTCTGCGTCCATGATTGAGGGGCACGCCCCGCACAAACGCTGATGTCGGACCTTAACCGCACCATGATCGGGGCTTCTCCCCGCGTTGACGCCAACCGAACCCTGATGGGCGCACCCCCGATGGTGGCCGATCCGGTGGTAAACGCGACCATCACCATCAAACCGGTTCAGTGTCCGGTTTGTAAGACCTTTAACCCGGTTGGCCTTGCCGTGTGCGTGGAGTGCGGCCTGATTTTTGATCGCGCACTGCCCGACGATGCGTTTGGTGCCCCGTCCGTGCGCCTACCCGTTCTGGTGGACGAGAATGGTCGGGAGCACCCTTTGAGACCCGGCGAGAACGTGTTGGGTCGGCAAGGTGACTTGGTGTTTGAGGACGGAAGGGTCAGTCGTCGTCACTCACGTCTGGTGCTAAGTGGTGCGACCATAACCCTGGAAGACCTGGGGAGTACTAACGGCACAAAGCTCGGGGGTCAGCGATTGGCCGCGGGCGAAGTGCGCACACTAACGGCGGCCGACGAGATCTCCTTGGGCGGACTAATTCTGCGCCTGAGTCTGCCCGGAGAATCGGGCAAAACGTCGCTCCCCATGGGCGGTAAGACCCAAGCCATCGCCGCCGCCCCGACGGTTGACGATGCGCCCGCGTGGCTGCAGGGAGCCGATGAGAAGTGGCCCCTGCGCCGGGGAGTTAACGCTTTCGGACGCCGCGACGGAAATGCGATCGTCATCGCAGACCCGTTTGTTTCAAGCCGCCACGGCGAGATCGAACTGACGGATACAGAAGTCTTCCTGACCGATATCGGCAGTACGAACGGCACGAGGCTTAACGGCGCGAAACTATCTCCCGAACAACGGACCCGCCTAGAACCGAGTGATGTGATTCAGCTGGGGCAGCTAGAGTTCCGGATTGTCTGGGCCAACGCGGTTCCTTAATCGCGCAATTTCGCAATCGTATCGGGCATGCTCACCGTCGTGCCTGCCTTTCGCGACCGATCATCGTGGTACTACGGCCTCTCGGCATATTGGTTTGCGACCAGTGCCAAGTGGTTCATCCTGCTCTTCCTAATCCTGCCCGGGCAGGTGGAGCAGCTGGTTCCCGGAGGCGAGAAGAGCGCGGCCTGGGGCTCGGTGATTGCCATCGGGGCCGCATGGGCCTCGATTGGGCCCTCCCTCTTTGGTTACCTGAGCGATCGACTGTTGAGCCGGCTAGGAGACCGTCGGGCCTTTATTAGCCTGGGTGCGGGCCTTACGGTCATTGCCCTGATGGTGCTGATGCGGGCCGATAGCTTGGCGGCGTTGACGCTGGGCTACCTCTTTCTGCAGGTGAGTGATGACATTGGCACGGGTCCTTACAGCGCGCTGATACCAGAGCTTGTGCCCGAAGACCACCGAGGGCGCGCCAGCGGCGTGATGGGCATGCTGAACCTTGCCGCGCAACTGGCCATTGGGGTCTACGCCTTGATCGTCCGCGAGAACCCGCAAGTGATCTACATCAGCCTCGCGCTGGTCAATGTCATCTGCGCTCTCATCGTGCTAGGCACCCTCCGTGGGGCGGTGCCGGTGACGCCGGTGGCCCCGACTACCGGATCCATTAGCCTACGGGCATTTGTTCAGGGATGGATCAAGCCGTGGCGCAACCGCGACTTTTTCTGGGTTTGGTTCACCCGATTTCTCAACGCCTTCGGTTTCTACTTGGTCGCGTCGTACTTGCAGTTTTACTTGGGCGACATCGTCCGGGTATTCGAGATTGGACCACTGAAGCTATCGAGTCCCGGCCAGGCCGTTATTGTCTTGGTGCTGGTGATCTCGGTTTCGGGAGCCATCGGGGCCGCCGTGGCATCCAGATCGGCAGACCGGATCGGGCGCAAACCGCTCGTGTACGCCAGCGGTTACATCATGGGTGCGACCCTGATCCCGTTCATCTTGATCCCGCGATTTGAAGTGATTATGCCGTTGGCGGCGGTATTTGGTATCGGCTACGGTCTGTACCTTTCGGCCGACTGGGCGCTGGTCAGTGACGTTTTGGCGGGGGAAACGCAGATTGCCCAGAGCATGGGAGTGTGGGCGATGAGCGTAACCGCCCCGCAGTTGATTGCCGGCATCACCGGCCGACTGGTTGATGCCGGCAACGCTTATCGCCCGGGCTATGGCTACCTTATCTCGTTCGGAGTGGCCGCCGTTTCGTTTGTGATGAGCACCGTACTGGTTCGCCAGATCCGCGGATCCCGGTAAAATACTCGGCGGGCAGGCCCTTCGGGTACATTCCAGGGGGTCGGTACCTCACGCATGACGCCCTTTGCTTTCGTCATCCACCCGCTTGTTCCGCGGGACGCCGCGCAGAAGTACCCGTTCCTGCGCTATCTCCCGGATGGCTGGATCGAACGTCTCTTGGCCACGAAGCAGCCCGGCGTAGTAAGTGAGATCAAGGGCCTTCAGTCTGCGACCGGGGCCACCGCCCCGGGCTGGTTCATCGGGTGCCCGATGACCCCCCGGATGATGACCCAGACGCTCGCCCTGGAAGACGTCTACGAGCGCATCACCGAATGCACCCGTATTGCTCAGCGCGAGGGGGCTAAGATTATTGGCCTTGGTGCCTTCACCAGTGTGGTGGGGGACGGCGGCATCACTGTGGCCTCGCGCGCCCCGATTGCGGTGACAACGGGCAACAGCTACACCGTGGCCACCGCCATTGAAGGGATCCAACAGGCGGCCGGCTTACTGGGCATCGATCCGGCTAGCAGCACCCTGGCCGTGGTGGGCGCGACCGGCAGTATCGGTAAAACCTGCGCGCGAATACTGGGCGCGGATTACCGAGAGGTGATCCTGGTCGGTCGAGATTTGGCCCGCACGGAGGCTTTAGCCGCCGAAATGCCGGGTGCAATGGCCAGTACGGACCCCCGAGACATCAAGCGCGCGGACGTGATTGTGACCGTGACCAGCACCGATTCCGCCGTGATTCAGCCCGAACATCTGCGTCCGGGCGCGTTGGTGTGCGATGTCGCCCGCCCGCGCGACGTCAGTGTCCGCGTTTCAAGGGAGCGTCCCGACGTGTTGGTTATTGAGGGCGGGGTGGTGCATGTGCCCGGCGACGTGGACTTTGGTCTTTCATTTGGGTTCCCGCCCCAAACGGCGTACGCTTGCATGAGCGAAACCATGATGTTGGCCCTTGAGGGTCGCGCGGAGAACTTTACGCTGGGCAAGGACGTCACCGAAGCCCAAGTGCGCGAGACTTGGCGACTGGCCGAGCGGCACGGGTTCCGGCTTGCCGGATTCCGTTCGTTTGAACGGGCCGTGGATTCAGCGGCAATTGATCGCGCCCGATCTGCCCGAGCAAAGTTTGTGGCGGCTTAACCATGCTAAGTGTTCAAGGGGTCGGCATGTCTTTCGACGGCAACGCCGTACTTCGAGACATCTCGTTTGAGGTTGAGCCAGGGGAAATTCTGTGCATCATGGGCAGTAGCGGCGGTGGGAAGACCACGCTTTTGCGGTGCATTTCGGGCCTGATTCGACCAACGGAGGGCAGCATTAGCGTGGACGGCATCGATGTGGTGCGTGATCCAAATCTAGCCCGGACCAAATTAGGGCTGGTTTTTCAGTACGCTGCGCTCTTTGATTATCTCAGCGTCTTTGATAATGTAGCGTTTGGGGCGCGTCGGCAGAGTCGCCGCTCGCGGCGGGATCTTGAGCAGTTGGTTAAGGAATATCTGGAGGAAGTGGGGCTGGCCGACAAAGAGAATCTAATGCCGGCCGAACTCAGCGGCGGGATGAAAAAGCGTGTCGGACTTGCTCGTGCCCTCGCGATGAATCCCGAAATTATTCTTTACGATGAGCCAACGTCAGGCCTGGATCCGGTGACGGCATACGCGATCGACCAACTGATTGTTGAAACCCGTAACCGTCGGCAAGTCGCTTCGGTTGTGGTGAGTCACGATGTGAGTAGCGTGTACCGCGTGGCCGATCGCATTGCCTTTCTCGACAAAGGCGACTTGCGCTTCCTTGGTACCCCCGATGCCTTTCGAGCGGACCCCGACCCTGCGATTAGGGAGCTGGTTGAGCTTTCCCGCACCGAATCTCTTCCCGATGCGTAGGCCTCGGTGCAGGTTGTAAGTTCGAGTCTTAACCGATTCGCGCAATCGATTGAGGCTAAGTCTCACACTTTTCACTGGAATCTCGACCCTATTGATTAAGAATCTATGTAGAATAACGGCATGACCAGCCGCGCCCTTACGGTGGAGGACTACCTTGCCGAGTTACCCGCCGACCGCCAAGCAGTACTGCGTTCGGTACGCAGCGTCCTCCTGGCCAATCTTGCAGAAGGTTTTGAAGAGGGCATGCAATACGGGATGATCGGTTACTATGTACCGCATTTACGTTACCCGAAAGGTTATCATTGTGATCCCAAGCAGCCGCTTCCGTTCATTGGGCTTGGTACCCAGAAGCACCACTACTCCCTCTACATGTTCTGTCTTTACGTCGATACGGCATCGCATGATCAATTCGTGACGGCGTACCAGGCCTCGGGGAAACGTATGGATCTCGGGAACGGGTGCGTGAGGTTTAAAAGCCTGGATGAACTGCCGCTTGAATTAGTCGGCAAGACCATTGCGGACATTTCGGTTGACGGATTCATTTCGGAATACGAACGACATATCCCGGATTCTAAGCGCAAAGCCTCGTCAAGCAAGCGTGGCTAACCATTCGTCACGACTGGTGGGTCCCTGCGACCTTTGCTCGAGAGTGATGACGGTACCAACTGCCCCCCAAAGAAGGCTGATCGGAATGGTGGGGACCTGCTCCGTTCGTAGAGGAAGATCGGGCCGTTTGGGGGACGCTGAAAGACGGGGAACCAATTGGTTCTGGTTTGCGGTGAACAAACTGTAGGGCGATGCGTCCATTCCCCCTGACACGTCGTTCAGAGAACACCATGAAGAACATCCTCCACTTGATCATCGCGACCACGCTCCTGGCTGGCCTGACCGTTAGTGCCTTGGCCCAAGAAGCGGGTCCGCGCCGAGGCCAGGGTGCCCAGGCTGGCGCTGGAGCCGGCCAGCGAGGCCAAATGGGTCGACTTGGCGAAGTCCAGAAAAAGGTTCTGGCGCAACTGGACCTGACTACGGACCAAAAATCTAAAATCGCTGCTTTGGACAAGAAGACGAAAGAGGAAGCGATGAAGCTGATGCAAGGCGGTCGCACGCCGGAAACGCGCGAGCAAATGCAGGACCTGACGAAGAAGCATCGCGAGGCGATGTTGAAGATCCTGACACCTGCCCAGCGCACCAAGTTTCAGGAACTGATGAAGGCCGAAATGAAGAAGATCCGCGAGCAGGCAGGTAATCGCAAAGGCGGCGGAGCTGCCCCACGTCCCTAATCAGATCCTGCTGAACCGTAGCCGACTCTGACCCGCACTGCTGGTCAGAGTCGGTTTTTGTTTGGATCGAGGTGAGTGGGCAAGGGAAGGACTAGACGATAGCCCCATTCGGGGCTATCGTCAGGGTCATTGCTGATGCGATCGCCTACGCGCTCTGCGCCGAGATTCTCGTAAAGACGATGGGCGGCATCAAACTTCTTATCCGACCAAATCTCTACGGCCTGGACACCTTGCCCCTGGGCCCAGTCCAAACAGGCCAGCGTAAGTTGGTGACCAAGCCCCGCGCGGCGCGCGGCCGGACGAACATAAAGGCGATGCAACTCCGCGCTGGTGCCGCAAATCCTCGCCATTTCTCCGGCTGGCTGATTCAGGACCTCGCCCGGGATGCACGGGTGTCGGCTGATTCCGCAACAGGCGACGATGTTGTCGGGATCCACTCCCCCCACCGCCAAAAACCCCTCGGGCGGCGAGAAGTGGCCGGCAAGGTCGTAGAGATCGGCATGGTATCCCTCGGGATCCCAAGTGAATTGGTATTCCTCGAACACCTCGCGAACCACATCTGCCACCGCCGCCTCATCCCCCCACCGCCAACTTCGCCACCACACCACCCCAGGCTACCTTGACAACCCCCGCCCTGCAAGGGTACATTTCGGGTGTCTGGATCGTTAGCTCAGTTGGTAGAGCAGCTGACTCTTAATCAGCGGGTCGTAGGTTCGAGCCCTACACGGTCCACCACTTTTTTAGGTTCAAAACGCTCCCGAAAGGGGGTTTTTTTGTTGGCCGACCATCAGTATGCGAAGAGTTCTGGGAAAAGTTGATCTCACTTTTGATCACTTCGAGCAGCCGTTCGTTTATTGCACGCCGCAGTCCTGCACGTGTCGCGGCAGTGTTTAGGCGGTCTCCGCACCCCTCGGTAGACCGCAAGCCTGGTAAAAGCCGGAATCGCGCATGGATAGGACTTAAATAGTCGTCCGAGAGATAAGAACTCGAAGTACATCCAGGCTAAGAGACTATCTGGGGTCACGGAGGCGAATCCCTCCTCTCAGAACGTTTATGAGTCGATCTTGCCGACGAGGGTTTCACTCAGTGGTCCACGAATCAGGCCAACCATCTCATTTCCAACCCCTGCGTCCGGTGAATGCTGAAGGTAGTCATGTGTAGGTTTTAACCGCCAATCAGCAAACTGCATGAAACCGCCCACATCCGTGCTCAGGAACCTCGCCCAACAGAATCGCCCAACACCCGTAGGGATGAACCGGCAGGGCAAGGGCGCGACAAGGCAAGGTAGGGGAACTGCCCCACACCCGTGGGGATGAACTGGACGGGCGAGAGGTGTATCGAGTTCTCTGCCACTGATAGTTACTCGGACTATTGGCCGTACTGAGTTTTCGAAAACAGGGCACTGATTGCTCACAGCTTCCAGCAGTTCGCGGTAGTAAGTTGGTCGCCTGCATCGCTTGCGTCGCGATACGACGGTAATCCGCGGATGTGTCGCGTTGAAGCGTGCAAAGTGCTCCATTAGCAGTTTTCCCCACAACTCGAAAGATTTGTCAGCAGAATCGAGTCAGATCAAGCGCTTGATCAGTTTTTGTTGTACAGTGCATCTGATGTGATCAAGTGCGTGATCATCAGTCCACACGATGAACGTCAAGATGAGTGATATTGCGGCGAGGGCGGGAACGACTACGGGGGTCGTTTCCGTGACACTGAATGGCGCCAAGAGTAAGACCTTGCGGGTGAGTGAGCAAACCCGTCAGAGAGTTCTCCAAGCCGCACTTGAGCTTGGATACAAGCGGGACCCACGGGCGAGTGCGCTCGCGTCGGGTCGCAATATGGTGATTGGCTTGATGCTTTTACACATCGATTCGTTCACTGCTCCAGATCCGTTTAGCTCGATCGTTGCCGCTGGAGTCGCCGCAGGAGCATCAAAAGAAGGGTTCAACGTCATGCTCTACACCGCCGTTGCCGAAGAAGAGGGCGATCGAGCGGCGAGCAAGATTAACCGGCAGATTGATGGATTGGTTCTTGTGCTACCGCCGAGGAATAGCCCCATCGTCGAGGAATGCTTGCGACAGCGCATACCCGTTGTTTCGGTACTTCAAGAAGCGAATGGGACGAGTCCAACCGTGAATTCAAGCGACTACGAGGGCGCTAAGCTGGCCACCCAACACCTCCTCGACTTTGGTCATCGCCGAATCGCCCATCTGGCGGGTGCGCCAAGTATTCATACCAGCCAGCTGCGTATTGACGGCTATAGCGACACTCTCATCTACGCCGGAATCCCTGTTCATTCTGAGTGGCTCAAAGAGGGTGAGTTTTTGCGCCAAACCGGCTACGAATCAACAAAAGAGCTTCTTAGATTGCCAGAGACAATCCGGCCGACCGCCATCTTTGCGGCTAACGATCTCTCCGCACATGGTGCGCTGGGAGCGGTTCATGAACTCGGGTTGAGGGTTCCTGAAGACATTTCCATCGTCGGTTACGACGACACGTGGTATGCCTCGATTCTTAGCCCTCAACTAACAAGCGTCAACATTAACGTCGACTTGATCGGCCGCCGCGCTGTCGAAATGCTTATCCAAACCATTGAAGGAGAACCACAACCCTTAGAACTCATATTGCCCGTCAACCTCTCTGTTCGCGGTTCCACCGGACCCGCCCCGACCGCTCAGTCAGAAATTATCTCTTGGAAGCTGCAATGAAGCACCTCAAGTCAAATAGCAGAGCGTTCACGCTCATCGAACTACTCGTAGTCATCGCGATCATCGCCATCTTGGCGGCAATCCTTTTCCCCGTCTTCGCCCAAGCCAAGGTTGCGGCGAAAAAGGCCAGTGATCTCTCCCAGCTCAAACAGCTAGGTACGGGTCTGCATATCTACCTGGCCGATGTCAACGATACATTTCCACTCGACTCAATCGCCGCTTTTAACAATGGAGGCGGTTGGAATAACCATGTCAGATGGAGTTCAAATGAAGTTCTGCAGCCCTACATCAAGAACGGTCAGATGTTCAAATCTCCCGCGGACTCCGCGACGCTTGGTGGGCTTCCCAGCTGGATGACGAGCTATCCGCAGTTTACTGGAAGCAATCTTAATCGGGCCTATGTCAACTCATACAAAGCTAACGCAGTCGCGGTGAGTACCACCGGAGCCGATAGCTGGGCGTTTGACCCTGCTGAGATCCTGCCAACGGGCGGCCCCGGGCTTTTCGGGCCAGGACCAAGCGGGTCCCAATATTCCGGTGGCAACGGCTACTCCAACCAAGGAACCGCTACGAGCGCATCTGCCGTTCAGTATCCGTCTGAACTCATTATGTTTAGCGGAGGCGCGGTTTCATTAGACCAATATTGGGTCGCGTCCACGGGTTGTGCAAACACGACCAACACTCAAATGGACTACTGCCAGGTGGAATGGAGCACAACCTGGCAACCCTTGGCGGTGATGATCAACTACTTCGGTTGGACACCATCACTGTTGACCTCCAAGGTTAATCGGGAGTTCAGCGGATCAGCTAACTACGTGTTTGCCGATTCAAGTGCGAAGTCGCTCAAGCCAGGCGCGTTGGTGAAGGGCAACCTCTACTTGAATCAACGGCGATGGGTGGTGAGTCCGGGGCAATGAGACTTGCAATTTGTCTCCTTGCATTCGTCCCTTTCCTGGCCGGGTGCCAGGGAGGGGCCGGCGACGATGGCATTGATGCCGCAGCCGTCGAGGCGGCTCAAAGCCCCCTGCTCACCGCTGCCAAGCAAGCCGCCGGCGATTGGGATAAGCTCACGCCGGATCAGCAGAAACTTTTTCTTGAGCGTACACGAGGCAACGTTGAAAGCGCCAAGATGATGTGTACGATGATGAGTGGAGGCCCCGACGTTAAGGCTCCGCCCAAGCCAGGGCCGTAGATACGTCATAGGATCAGAACGTGTTCTCTGGGTTCATCTGGTCCAAGGTTGCGCTCGGCGACGATGCATCACCATGTTAATTCTGCTTCTTGCTCTCATCATGCCCTCCACTTACTACATTGATCCCGAATCTGGAAACGATCGATCGAATGGCACAAGTCCTTCGGCGGCCTGGAGGTCGCTTGAGCACGCTTCGACCGTCGCTTTTCAGCCGGGCGACTCCCTCGCTCTGAAGGGAGGCTCGATTTTAAGTGGTTCACTCAAACTTGTTGGGGTTAAGGGATTAACGATCCAATCATTTGGCCGAGGAATCGCGACCATTCAAGGAGGAGCCTATGATGGGGTATTTGTAAAAAACAGCGAGTCCATAAAAATCGAGAATCTGCACATTAGAGGAGCGGGTCGAAAAGCCAACGATGGGAGCGGTATACGATTGCTCAACGTGCGGTCTGCGGTGTTGGAGCGTATCGATGTTCGAGGTTTCCGGATCGCGGGAATTCGTGTTGACGCCGGGCGGGACATCTTAATCTCTCAGTCCGTTGCGAATGAAAACGGTGCGGCTGGTATCGAAGTGAGTGGTGAATATGATGGCCTCCACCGATCTCAGCGTATTACGATTCGAGACTGCAAGACGATCTCTAATGCGGGTGACCCGAAAAATTTGACGAATCACAGTGGCAGTGGCATTGTTGTTGGCGCCGTTGACGGATGTTTAATTGAGTATTGCGAGGCCGCCGAAAATGGTTACGACATGCCGAGAGAGGGCAATGGACCAGTTGGCATCTGGGCATGGAACGCAAGTAAAGTCATCATCCAATATTCAATATCGCACAATAATAAGAGCCCAGGTTTAGATGGCGGTGGCTTCGATTTTGACGGTGGGGTCACGGATTCCATCATTCAGAACTGTCTGTCTTACAATAATGTTGGTACCGGGTACTTAATCTGTCAATACTCACAGGGCGGACTTTGGAAGAATAACATCATTCAGAATAACATCAGCTATGAAGATGGGTTTAAGAACTCTCAAAGTGGAATCGCTCTGTACACCCCACCTGAAATGAAGAATATCAGCGATGCCCTCATCGAGAACAATACGATAGTAAACTCTGGTTACGGCGTGACGACCATGCATGAATTACCGGGAATGGTGTTTCGAAACAACGTTTTCGTTACGAAGAAAGAATTGTTCAAACTGTACTGGGGCGAAGGCGGCTTTAAGGGGTCACTTTTTGAAAACAATATTGCTTGGGGTCTTACGGGCGAAGTGCCACCCATCGGAGACCCGAAAACTTTCCAGGATCCAGACTCGTGGACCGCAAAGAACCGAACGGTCGATCCACAACTCCTCATGCCTCAATCATGGAAGGATCTTCCCACCAATCCGCGATTGTTGAATGGGCTCCTGTGGTTCAAGCCTTCCGACAAGTCGCCGTGTCGGAAGGATGGAAAGATCGTGGTTGGTGCCGATATGGCTAAGTTACCGAACTGATCTCGTAACGGCTAGCAGATACTGTGGTAAACGATCGGTAGGCCTATTCGCCGCACGTTGCCGTGTTTAAGCCCAGTTTCGTCATCGTAATGGTGTCGACCCGGAAAGAGAATGGAAGTCGGAATGGGCGATGGATTTGGCTGCGGTTTACCGGAGTGAGGGAGGCGGAATCTTCTTTGCCTTGCGGGCTACGAGGGTGGTAAATGCGAGCCCGGGTATCCGGCGCGGGGCAAGTGTACGAACGCCATGGGGAATACCGCCTACTCTTACCGCGTGGATGGCACGCGGGTGGCGAAGGTGGTTGACCTCAAATTGATCCTTCCTCCCGCAGAGACGCGTCACTTTACTTTGCTCGGGCGGAATGGGGAGAAGAGACGGGTGACCGGGACGCGCCGGGAAGGCGGCGTCCAGATCACCCTGGAATCCTAGTCCGCCAGTTACTTCTTGGGGTCGCCCAAGGTGTACAGGTAGGCGAGGAGGCACATTTTGCCGCGCATCGATTGCTGAGGCGTGAACTCATTGTTCGAGTAGCAATAGCGCGCTCGCCAGAGGGCTTCGCCGTAGGGCCACTTCTCCCAGGCCGGGTAGCCCTGGCTGGCCATCCATTTGGGGTCGGCCATAAACCCCGTGCCCCAGGGCTCGGCGTTCATGTAGGGGGTATGACCGGGGTGGACGCCCGGCACGCCATCATCTCGGCCCGAAGTGTAGATGTCGTCCACGTGCCGGCTACCCAGGCCCGTCATCAAGACGCTGTTCAAGGGGTTCCGACCCAGACCATAGTCGGCCTCTAGGATCATCGCGCGCAGCAGTTTCTCTCGCTCGACAGGATCCGTGGCTATGGTGTGAGCTACCGTAACCCGCTGGACCTCGGTGACGGTGGGGAACCACCCGAACGCGTTGTCCGCGCTTCGGCGGGAGGGCCAGACCGTGGTATTCGCCACGTTCTTGGTCATTGCCTCGTGGATCACGGCCGCTTTCATCAACGACAACAGTGCCGGGTGGCGGATGGGTTGGATTTTATAGTGGTCCGCCATCAAGTAGGCCGCCGTACCCCAGAGTTGGTTGAAATCGCCGTTGGTTTCGGTGGGCGAAGTGGCGGACTTGATGACCGTTTCCGCGACAAGCGCGTCCTCGAATCGCGTTTCGCCGGTAACGTTGTAGAGGTAAGCCGCGGCCATTTGCTTGAGATCTCGACCGCGTACGGCACCATTGCCGATGCCATGCTTTCGGTCTAGGTCCTGATCCTTCGCAATTCCCCAAGCCTCAAGGGCCGCGTCGCGGTACTTGGCCATGAGCGCCGGTTTCTTCGCGATGCGGTAGGCGTCGGCCAGCATGGCGCAGTTGGCGGCACTCACCCACGCCATGAACGGATAACTCGCCCCCTGATACATGACCTTGTGATCTTTCGAAGGGTTGTTCAGGCCCGAACCATAGTTACCTTGCGGATCGCGAAGGCGGAGCCACAGGTCTACTTCATTCTGGGCTTCGTCAATTACGTCGGGGACGCCGTTCCCGCTTTCCAAGATGCCCAGCGAGTCCTCGCCACCCTTGCCGTTGGTCAGGATGTAGGGAAGGAGTAGATCCCAGATGATGGAGACGTGGCCCGGGTGACGGTCCCAATCCGCCGCGTCCGAGTGGCCGCCGTAGGCATTCGGGTTCGTCGGCTCGCCCGGGAGTTTGTACTTCGACCAATCGGTTACGTCCCACTGATCACCGCTGCCTTTTGCCCAGTCGGGATGCCATGGGCCGTAGGAGGCCAGGTAGACGGTAAAGCCTTCGGGATCCTTGCCGGGCAGGAATCGCGGTTGGCGCGGCACGGGATTCAGCGTGCGGGGCTCCCCAATGCGCATGTAGTAAAACCCGCGCAGGGAAGTGCGGAACGGCTCGTAGTAGACGTCACGCCGGAGTTCGAAATCAGGACTGCAGCCGATGCCTTCTACGGCGAGTCGGAATGTTCCAGTGTCCCGAAAGGCGGAGAAGTCGCAGTTCCACACATCGGTGCCGATGAGGCTGCGGTCGCCGTAGTCTTTCCCATCTGGTTTCCAAAAGGTTACTTTCCCTGCGTCTACTCGGGCGTCAGTCTTGGTGTTGATCAGCCAAACCTTGCGGCCTACGTAGTCGGCGTAGCTCCGCTTGCCGCCATCACCCAGCCAGAAGTAAAGATCCGCGGACTTTACTACGGTGTGGTCGGGATGATAGCCGATGAGGTTGACGTGGAGGGCCTCAGAGACGCTCCGGTACTGGTCGAACAAGAACTTCTCGGTGGTCTTATCGGAGTGGGTTCCGCTACTCAACGTTAACGTGTAGTTCGCGCCGGACTTTAGCCGCTTGGGCATGCGAAGGTAGATGATGTGCTCCAACGAGACATCGGGATTGGGCCAGTTCCAGGCGGTGCCTGAGACCTTGGTTCGCCGATAGACTGCCTGGGGAGCCAGGCCCGTGCGGTAAGCCGCGTCGTCAGTAGAGCTGAGGGTGTACGTCCCGGGGCGTGCCGCGACGTTGACGTCCAACGGCAGGCCAAACCCCTCAAGGCGGTCTCCGCCCTGGCTTTCATGGCCCCCAAACGCCCCGGGTCCCACGCCGTCATCGCTATAGTGCACCCAGTTATCGCGCCAGGTAACCATGACGTGCTCGTCGTCCACCGTGCGAACATCGTAGAGCTGGGTGGCACTCGCCACGGAACTCGCTAGCAAGAGGGGCGCGCTCGCGCCTAGGGTCAACCAAAGGGTTCGACTCATATTCTGACTCTGACCCGATCTTACATGAGAAGTTCAGTGTCCAGGGAGGGGCTCGGGAGCTACGCCTTAAATTCCTGTGTGAACTACACTACCGGCATCGGTGGCGAAACCGACGGAAACGATCATGACAATGCTTAAGCTTTTGGGGTTTGCGGCAGGGTGTTTGGTGCCGGCCCTTTACGCGTGTTCAACTCAAGATGCGCCAATTCGATCACCGGGGCCGGGCGTGGTCTCCAAGGCCGACCTGCTCAATCCGGCACCGGCCAAGCCGGCCCTGGGCATCAACCTCAGCGGTCCGGCAGATTGGTCCACAGAACTCCCGTTGGTTGACCTGTTCAAGTTTTCGCGAGATTGGATCAGCCAAGAAGAGGGGAAGGGGTGGGGGCAGGGTCCGGCCCTAGAACTAGACGCCCAGGGCTGGGTCCGGCAGCTTCCGCCCCGGGTCTACGCCGAGACGTTCTTAACCAGCTTTGATCGGAATTATCCGGCGGGCGACTACGTCGCCCTTTGGGAGGGGGACGGGGACCTACGCTTTAGCGGAAATACCACCGTTAAATCCCAGACCGCAGGCCGCATGGTGCTGAGTGTGGATCCCAACCGAGGACCCTTTAGCGTTCAAGTTCGACGCACCAACCCGAGTAACCCGCTCCGCAACCTTCGGGTCCTGATGCCTGGCACCGAGTCGACCTATCGAACCAACCCCTTCAGCGAGAAGTTTCTCAATCGCTGGCGCGGTGTCACGGCGCTCCGATTTATGGACTGGATGCAGACTAACAACTCGAAAGTGCGCCGATGGGCCGACCGACCGCAGCTGACGGACGCGCATTGGTCGCAGCGCGGCATTCCGGCCGAGTTGTTACTTGACTTGGCCAATCGATTACGCGCCGACGCATGGATTTGTGTGCCCCACTTAGCGGACGACGACTACAATCGAAGTCTCGCCAGCCTGGTTGCGAAGCGACTTGACCCTCGGCTGCGGGTGTACGTCGAGTACTCGAATGAAGTCTGGAACGGGCAGTTCGAGCAGCAGCGCTACGCCGGGGACCAGGGACTCGCCCTAGGTTTGGGTAACCAGCACTGGGACGCGGGTTGGCACTTCTACGCCCGCCGGTCCAAGCAGATCTTCGCGATTTGGTCGACTCAGTTTTCTAAGCCTCGCTTAGTGCGGGTGATGGCATCTCAGGCTGGCAATGCTTATGTGGCAGAGCAAATCCTGGGTTTTGAGAACGCCGCCCAGAGTGCCGATGCCCTGGCGATTGCCCCCTACTTCTCGATGAATGTGCCCCAGGAGGGCGACCTGAACGCGGCGATCGTGGCCGGTTGGTCGCGAGACAGACTCTTCCAGCATCTTGGAGAAATCTCCGTTCCTGAAGCGATCGGCTGGATCAAGGCCCATCAGGCGGTCGCTGCCCGTTACAAGCTGGCCCTCATTGCCTACGAAGGCGGGCAGCACTTGGTGGGAGTGCAAGGGGGCGAGAACAACGACGCCCTAACGACCTTACTGATCGCGGCGAACCAGGATGCCCGCATGGGCGGGTTGTACGACCGCTACCTGACGGCTTGGCGGCAAGAAGGCGGTGGCCTTTTTGCTAACTTCTCGTCGGTGTCTAGGTCAAGCAAGTGGGGCTCGTGGGGAGTCCTAGAGACCTCAGATGAAAACCCCAGTACCGCCCCGAAGTACCAGTCCATCATTCGCTGGGCGCAGAGT
>Ga0105047_10002648_pt1 | contig 31872 bp, 27 predicted proteins | sample MAT04_FD_78384 | JGI IMG/M metagenome (GOLD analysis project Ga0105047, IMG submission 78384) | Freshwater microbial communities from Lake Fryxell liftoff mats and glacier meltwater in Antarctica - MAT-04 (megahit assembly) | ecosystem: Environmental > Aquatic > Freshwater > Ice > Liftoff... | reverse complement strand
TCCAACGAGGAAATGGACGAGGACTCCTAGGTGGGCGGGCACGTCCCGGTGCCCGCATTTCCTAACGCCCGTTCAGTCCCCTATGCCATGCCGGCACCGGGACGTGCCGGCCCACCCCCACCTCCTGTCATAATGACATCCGGCGCGCTTGTCTCCCGCCCATCCGCTGCAATCCTCTTCCCGCTCGTATGACTGACCCCGAGGAAAGCGAGAAACCCCACAGTTCGATCGCGTCCGGCGAGGTGGGCCTCGTCGTGCCCCGGGACTTCGTCTCGACCCAGCCGTTTACCTTCAAGAGCGGGCAGACGCTCCCCGGCTTCACGCTGCGCTACGAGACTTACGGCCATCTCAACGCCACCCGCGACAACGCCATCCTCATCTGCCACGCGCTCAGCGGTGACCACCACTGCGCTGGCGTGCATGCCGCGGACGACCGCAAGCCCGGCTGGTGGAACAATCTCATCGGCCCGGGGAAGGCCGTGGACACCAATCGCTTTTTCGTCGTCTGCGCCAACGTCCTCGGCGGTTGCGTCGGCTCGAGCGGCCCGTCTTCCGTCAACCCCGACACCGGCAAGCCCTACGGTATCGCTTTCCCGTTCGTCACCATCCTCGACATGGTGCGTTCCCAAAAACTCCTGCTCGACCATCTCGGCGTCGCCGCGGTCCACGCTGTCATCGGCGGCTCGATGGGCGGCATGACCGCCCTGCTGTTTGCCATTGAGTTCCCCGCCTTCACCCGCCGTGTGCTCGCGATGGCCACCACGTCGCGCGAGAGCGCCCAGGCCATCGCGTTCAACGAAGTCGGCCGCCAGGCGATCATGCAGGATCCCGACTGGAACCATGGAGACTATGCCAAGGGCGGCGGCCCGCGCGTCGGCCTCGCGATCGCGCGCATGATGGCGCACATCACGTACGTCTCCGACGCGTCGATGGACCGCAAGTTCGGCCGGCGGAAAAAAAGTCCCGCCAACGGCGAGGCCTACAACTTCGACGTGCAATTCGAGGTCGAGAGCTACCTGCGCCACCAAGGCCAAGCGTTCATCAACCGCTTCGACGCCAACTCCTACCTCTACATCACCCGTGCGCTCGACCAGTTCGACCTCGCGCAAGCGTACGGCTCGCTCGAGGCCGCCTTTGCGCCCGTACAGGCCGAGTGTCTTGTCATCGGTTTCACCAGCGACTGGCTTTTCCCGCCCGGGCAGAACCGCCAGATCGCCCTCGCCCTCCTCCGCGCCGGCAAGCAGGCCAGCTACGCCGAACTCTCCACCGACCTCGGCCACGACTCCTTCCTCCTCGAATCCGAGGAGCTCTACGCCCTCGTCCGCGGCTTCCTCGAACGCAGTTCCGCCACCGCCGTGGACTTCTCGATCTGATTTCCCGGAATTTTCAACCACGGATCACACGGATATCCACGGATCTTACGAACCCACCCATCTCATGAGATCGAGTCCCCCTGCCTGCATCCGTGTTCATCGGTGTCATCCGTGGTTAAAGAGGATCGGAATTCGCGTCCATTCGCGTCCCTTCGCGGTTCGTTGGGCTTTCGATCTCCCATCTCCCATCTGCGATCTCCGCCAGGACCGTCTCGGTCTGCGCTCCCCATGACTAAATTCGTCGAAAAACGCACGGTGGACATGGAGGTCATCGGGGAATGGGTGAACCCCGCCTCGCGCGTGCTCGACCTCGGCTGCGGCCGCGGCGCGCTCCTGCATTACCTCGTGCAGACGAAGGAAGCCGCCGCCGTCGGCGTGGATCTTGATTTCGAACGCATCACCGCGTGCGTTGCGCGCGGGCTGTCCGCCTATCAGGGCGACATGACCGGCTTCATGCAGCAGTTTCCCGACCGGCACTTCGACCGCGTCATCTGCTCGCGCACCGTGCAGGAACTCGACGACCCGACCGGCGTCATCCTCGAGGCGCTGCGCGTCGGCCGCGCGCTGACCGTCGGTTTCGTGAACCACGGCTTCTGGAAAAACCGCGTGGACGCCCTCCTGCGCGGACGCAAGGTGCGCAACGACGTCTACACCACCGAGTGGTTCGAAAGCAGTCCGTCGAATCCCGTGACCATCGCCGACTTCGAACATTTCTGCGCCGCCAAGGGCATCACCATCACCCGCCGCGCGCACCTGCTCGGCGACTGGCGCACCGCTTGTCCGGTGCTGCCCAACCTCTTCGCCGGCTACGCGCTCTACGATCTGGCAATGTAGGGGTCGCGAAGTGAGTCGTGCGCTCCCCGCGCGGCATTCAGAGAGGGCGGATAACACCCAGCAAACCGTCCCATCGAGTCGCGCGCGGGGGGTACATCCCACCCGTCCGGTTCCAAGTGCCCTGCCCTTCCCCAGCTCTCCCGGCGTAAAGTAACCTATTGGGTTACACTGGCTGATCCCATTTGAGCCCCGTGGCGGGGTTCAAATCGAAGTTGGGAGATAGGAGATGGGAGATGGCAGATGCATTTGTTCTGCGCGAAGACTTGCTACAGTAAGTCTCAGTTTCCCCATCTGCTATCTCCCATCTGCTATCTCCCATCTCCGGCGCGCTCAGCGCGCCAATGACCCCGCCTGGCGGGCGAGTGACTTCTCGAGGCTGCCGCATACCAGCTCGCACAGCGGAAAAATCGTCGGGTCGGAAATGGTGTAGAAAACCTGCAAGCCGGCCTTGCGGCGCGCGAGCAGGTGGGCATGGGCCAGCGTTTGCAGATGCCGCGACACGTTCGCCTGCGTCCCCCCAGTGAGCTTCACCAGCTCGCCCACGCTCTTTTCGCCGTTACACATCGCGTGGAGCAGACGCAACCGCATGGGCTCGGCCAGCACTGCAAAGCGGCGCGCGACCAAGGCCATGGCCTCGTTGGACAACACGTGGAGGGATTTCTTGGAGGAGGACATTCGCGGCTTGACCTTAATTTCTTATATGAGCATATATGCATAAATAACAAGCCCAAATTCCCATGAAAATTGACAATTTTATCCGCCTCTTCGCCGGCAGCATGCTCCTCGTCAGCGTCGCCTTGGTCTATTTCATCAGCCCGTGGTGGCTGCTGTTCACCGGCTTCATCGGCGTGAACCTGATCCAGTCCGCCCTTACCGGCTTCTGCCCGCCTTCCATCATCCTGCGCAAGCTTGGCTGGCTCAGCGAGGATGGCCTCGTTCATTTTGGCGGCGCCAGGACTCCCTGAGCCGCGCCCTCCCGCCGCGGACTCCGTTTCCCATCATGTCGCTTCTCCGTCTCCTCATCGCACCCGCCTTGTTGCTCGCCGGCTGCAGTCGCGGGCCCGACTCGGCGCCCACCGATCACCCGGCGTCCGTGCCGGTCCACACCGCCATCGCGACCTCGACCCGCACGCCGCGGACCCAGGCCGTGGCCGGCACCGTGCGGCCGTTTGAGCGCGCGACCCTCGCCGCCAAGGTCACCGGCACCGTTGCCACCACCCATCTGGTCGTGGGCCAGGCCGTGTCAGCGGGCGAGGTGCTGGTCACGCTGCAAGCGGACGAGATCGGGGCCCGCTCCGAGCAGGCGCAGGCCGCACTGGCCCAGGCGGAGCGAGAGTATGAGCGCGAGCACTCACTTGAAACCAAAGGGGCTTCCACCGCCGACGCGGTGCATGCGGCCGATGACCGCCGCCGACAAGCCCGCGCCGCTGCCCAAGAGGCGGCCGCGATGCTGACTTACACGCAAATCGCCGCCCCTTTTTCAGGCGTGGTGACGGGGGAAATGGTGAAACCTGGCGATCTTGCCACGCCCGGACGCCCCCTCTTCGAAATCGAGGGCACCGACCGCTTGCGCGCTGAAGTGCAGGTGCCTGAATCGCTCGCGCTCCCCGCCAACGGCACCCGCGTCGCTGTCGTGCTCGATGACACCACCCTTCAAGGCCAGTTGGCCGAACTTTCGCCGTCGGCTGACCCCGTCTCACGCACCCGACTCGCCAAGATCGACCTGCCGGCGTCCGCCCCCGCCCGCTCCGGCCAGTTTGTTCGCGTCCTCTGGCCGGTGGACGACGAGGTGGCACTGACGGTGCCCGCGGCTGCCGTCTCGGTGCTCGGACAGATGGAACGGGTCTTTGTCGTGACCGCTGGGCACGCCCAGCTCCGCCTCGTGAAAACGGGCGCGCGTGACGGCGACCGCGTCGAGATCGCCGCCGGCCTCGACGCTGGCGAAACGGTGGTCGTGGCTCCGCCCGCGGCCCTGCGCGACGGCCAGCCGGTGGAGATACAGCCGTGAACCCGCCCGGCCCCGCACCGGCACCCCGCCATGGGATCGCCGGACGCCTGACGGCGTATTTCATCAACTCCAAGCTGACGCCGATCGCGGTCATCGCCTCGATCCTGCTGGGAGTGTTTGCGGTGATCCGGCTACCGAGGGAGGAGGAACCGCAAATCAAGGTGCCGATGGTGGACGTCTCCGTGGCCATGCCCGGTGCCTCGGCAGCGGAGGTTGAGAACCGCGTCACGCGCCCGATGGAGAAACTCCTCTGGGAAATCCCCGGCGTAGAATACCTCTACTCCACCTCCAGCCCCGGCAGCTCGTTCGTGATCGTCCGTTTCAAAGTCGGCACCGAAATCGAAACCGCGCTGGTCCGGCTCAACCAGAAGCTCCAGGGTAACTTCGATCGCATTCCCATGGGCGCCGGTCAGCCGCTCGTGAAGCCGCGCACGATCGACGACGTCCCCATTCTCGCGCTGACGTTGCACAGCGCGACCCGCGACCATCTCACGCTGCGGAGGCTGGCGGCCCAGCTCGACGATGCCGTGAAAGCCATTCCCCAGGTCGCCGAGACCACGCTCATCGGCGGGGTGCGCCGCGCCGTGCGCGTGCGCCTCGACCCCGCCGCCCTCGCCGCGCATGATCTCTCCGCCAACCAGCTGGCTTCCGTCTTGCAGCAGGCCAACCGCCGGCTCCACGCCGGCTCACGGCCGTTCGCCAACACGGAGGTGTTGCTGGAAACCGGCGCGTTTCTTCGCGATGCCGCCGAGGTGGGCGCCGTCGTCGTGGGGTTGAAACAAAGCCAGCCCGTCTACCTGCGCGACGTCGCCACCATCACGGACGAGGCCGAGGACCCGACCGATTACGTGCTGTTCGGCAGCGCCCGCGGCGGACTCGAAGCCGCCGTCACCCTCAGCATCGCCAAACGGCCTGGCGCCAACGCCATCGATGTCGTCAACGCCGTCCTCGCCAAGGTGAACACGCTGCGCGGCTCCCTCCTCCCGGCCGACGTCGCCCTCACCATCACCCGCGATTATGGCCACACCGCTGCGGAAAAAAGCAACGAATTGCTCTGGCACATGGGCTTGGCCGTCTTCGGGGTGGCCCTGCTGATCCTGCTGTTCCTCGGCTGGCGCGAGTCGCTTATCATCCTGCTCGCGATTCCCTCGACTCTCGCGCTGACGCTCTTCGTTTTCTACCTCTACGGCTACACCCTCAATCGCATCACGCTTTTCGCGTTGATCTTCTCGGTCGGCATCCTCGTGGACGACGCGATTGTCGTGGTGGAAAATATCGTGCGGCACGTCCGCCTGCCGTCGTCGCGCGGCAAGTCCCTCCCGCAGGTTGCGCTCGAGGCCGTCAACGAGGTCGGCAATCCCACGATTCTCGCGACGTGGGCGGTCATCGCCGCCATCCTGCCCATGGCCTTCGTCGGCGGCCTGATGGGGCCCTACATGCGGCCAATCCCCATCGGCTCGACCGCCGCGATGCTGTTCTCGCTCGCGATCGCGTTCACCATCACGCCGTGGGCCGCCATCCGCGTGATGCGCCGGCGTTTCGCCAGCCTGGCCGCCGCCGCTTCCGGACCGCAGGGCCACGCGGCGGACCACGCCCCGGGCGATTGGTTTACCCGGCTGTATTACCGCGTGATGGGGCCCCTGCTCGACCGCGCGAAGTGGCGCTGGCTGTTCCTCGCCGGCATTGTCGGTTTGCTGCTCGTCTCGGTCGGCTTCGTCCTGACCGGCGCCGTCACGATCAAGATGCTGCCGTTCGACAACAAGTCGGAGTTCCAGGTCATCCTCAATATGCCCGAGGGCACCACGCTCGAGCAGACCACCCGGGTCGCCCGCGAAATGGCCACGGTCATCAGCCGCGAGCCCACGGTCCGCGACTACCAGATCTATGCCGGCACGGCGTCGCCGTTTAATTTCAACGGCCTCGTCCGCCACTATTTCACCCGGCGTGGTCCCAATGTCGCCGACATCCAGGTCAACCTCGTGGAAAAGTCCGACCGCTCCGACCAGAGCCACACCATTGCCAAGCGCATCCGCCAAAAAATCGCCCCCATCGCCACGCATTACGGCGCCGCCCTCGCCGTCGCCGAGGTGCCTCCGGGCCCTCCTGTGCTCGAGTCCCTCGTCGCCGAGGTCTACGGTCCCGACGAAACCCAACGCCTCGCCCTCGCCCACGAGGTAAAGTCTATCTTCGAGCGCACGCCCGGCGTGGTGGACATCGACTGGTACGTCGAGGCCCTGCAGCCCCAGGTGCACTATGTCGTGGACCAGGAAAAGGCGGCCCTCCATGGCGTCAGCACCGGCGCCATCGCCCAGACACTCGCGTTGGCCGCGCAGGGCAGCGCCGTCGATCTCCTGCATCTGTCCGCCGAGCGCGAGGATGTGCCCGTCATCCTCGAGCTCCCTGTCGATGCGCGGTCGAGGCCGGAGACCCTGCTCGCCTTGAACGTCCGCGCCGACCTCGATCCCGCCGCCCCGTTGGTGCCGCTTTCGGAACTCGTCCATCTCGAGCGGGGCACCGGCGAGCGCAACCTCTACCGCAAGAACCTCAAACCCGTGACCTACGTCGTCGCCGATGTCGCCGGCGCGGTCGAAAGCCCGGCCTACGCCCTCTTCGGCATTCACCGGGCCATTGGCAAAATCGATGCCCGGAAATATGGCGGTCTCCAGCCGAAGCTGCCGGTCTATCATCTGGACCTGCCCGTCGATGACACCCAGCCCTCGATGAAATGGGACGGGGAATGGCACGTCACGCTCGAGGTCTTCCGCGACCTCGGCCTGGCCTTCGCCGCCGTACTCGTGCTCATCACGATGCTGATGGTCGGCTGGTTCCGCAGTTACGTGACCCCGCTGGTCGTCATGGCGGCGATTCCCTTTTCGCTCGTTGGCATCCTTCCCGCCCACTGGGCGCTGGGCGCGTTCTTCACCGCCACCTCCATGATCGGCTTCATGGCCGGCGCCGGCATCGTCGTGCGCAATTCGATCATCCTGGTCGACTTTATCGAGCTGCGCCTTGCGCACGGGCTTCCCCTGCGCGACGCCGTGATCGAGGCCGGCGCGGTGCGGTTCCGTCCCATGCTCCTGACCGCCCTCGCCGTGGTCGTGGGCGCGAGCGTGATCCTCGCCGACCCGATTTTCCAAGGCCTCGCGATCAGCCTAATGTTTGGCGAGATCGCCTCGCTCTTAATCAGCCGCCTCGCGGTGCCGGTGCTGTACTACATGGCAAATCGCCGGCACGCGGCCGCTCATCCGGTCATCCCCCATTGAGCGTTACTCCTTTTCTGGTCAGCAACCGAAACCCCGAAAGCAGTTATGAAATCGAACATTGGCAGCATCGACCGCGTCATCCGTATCATCGCCGGCCTGGTTATCCTGGGCGCTGGCTACTACTATAAGAGCTGGTGGGGCCTCGTCGGCCTGCTGCCGCTCTTCACCGCCATGGTGCGCGTGTGCCCCGCCTATCTCCCCTTCGGCATCAGCACCTGCGCCAGGAAGGACGAGAAGCAGGGTTGAGTCGCAGCGGGTTACTGTGCGGCGCGATCGCTGATCCCGAAACAGAACCATTTTACCACGCATGACACGGAAATACACGGATGGGGAAACTCTTCCGGTCCTTCATAGGTAGACCGGGCGCTCCGTGCGCGGTTGCCTTGGCCTCAATCTGCCGGGCGCGGAGCGCCCGGCCCACCTGTTCTGATCCGTGTGATTCCGTGTGATCCGTGGTCCAATTGTTTGGCGGGATGGAAGGCGGGATCAGCCCGCCATGGCCGGAGGCCGTGCGGCGGAGCGCCCGGCCCATCTCATACCTTCCACGCCTGCAACCGCGCGGCGTGGATCACGCACACGCAATCCGCGCCATCCTCAGTGCGGAGCCAGTGCGGCTCCAACGCGGCGAACTCCCGGTTCATCACCGCCTGCAGCCCGCCCACCTCGATCAGCACGATGCCCGTCGGCGTCAGTCGAGTGCGCGCCTGCAGCAAAAGCTTCCGGATGATCACCAGTCCGTCCTCGCCGCCATCATGGGCGACCCGGGGCTCGGCCTTGAACTCCGGCGTCTGCGCATCGACGTGCGCACTGGGCTCGTAGGGCGGATTGCTGAGAATCACGTCGTAGCTCGCGGCGGGTACCGCGTCGAACACATCGCTGCGGTGCAGCGTGACGCGCCGCCCCAGCCCGTGCTCGCGCACATTGATCTTTGCCACTTCGAGCGCGTCCGCGGACAGATCGAGCGCATCCACCTTCGCCGCGCGAAAATGGTCCGCCAGCAGGATGGCGAGGCACCCCGAGCCCGTGCAAACATCCACCACCCGCCGGACCTTCGCCGGATCCTTCAGCCAGCCGTCGAGTTGGTGAGGGATGATTTCCACGAAATAGCTGCGCGGGATGATCACACGCTCGTCCACGAAGAAACGCTGGCCGCCGAGCCAGGCCTCCTGCGTGAGGTAAGCTGCGGGCACGCGGTCAAAAACGCGGCGGAGCAGGATTTGCTCCACGCGTCCCCGCTCAACCACCGTAAGTTTTTTCGTGAGCACCTTCGCCGGGCTGTAGAGCGGCAGGTCCAGGGCGTGCAACAACAGATACAGCGCCTCGTCATGCGCGCTGTCCGCCACCTGGCCGAGGGCGACATTTTCCCGGGCATAGAGCTTCTCCGCATACTTCAGCCAGTCGCGGAGCGTGACGCACCCGCCCGCCCCGGGCAGCGGATTATTTCTTGGCGGCGGCACCGTCGGTCAGCACGTGTTCGTGCGCAAAGATGTGGTCGGCGCAGTAGCATTGGTCGCCGGCGCATTTCGAACAGTAGCGGAAATCCATCTGCGGGTCGGTCAGGTTGGTCTTGCCGCAGGTGACACAGCGGTGGCGCGCCACCCGCTCGTCATTCGCGATGGCGATCCGTTTAGCCTGCTGCGTCATCGCTTTCTTGCGGTGCCGCATCGTCTGCACGATGTCGCGGGCGAAGAAGATCAGGAAGTTACTCACGGACGCGAGGATCTGTAGCTTCAGCGGCCATCCGCCCACAAAGAGATAGTAGCCGTTCATAAGCCACGTGAGGAGCGCGAGCCATTTGATCTTCACCGGCAGGATGAAAAAGATCGCCAGCTCGAAGTCGGGGTTCAGCCACGCAAATGCCAGGAACACCGACGTCGCAATGAACAGGTTGGTCGTGGGCGCCAGGGGAGTGATGAACGCCGCTGCGACGGTCAGCGCGAAGCCCATGAAGAGAAAAAGGTTGTACCGGAAAGCGCCCCAGAAGCCCTCCAGCGCGCCGCCCATCAGGTAAAAAATATACCAGGCGAACGCCGTGAAGATATAACCGAACATCCCGGGCGGTGGGGGCATGAACACAAATGTGACTACCCGCCACCACTCGCCCTGAAGCGCCCGCTCCGGCACGAGCACGAAATAGCTCAGGTCGAGCAGTCCGAGCATCGCCGAGAGCAGCACAAACACCTGCCCAATCACCAGGTAGAGCGAGAGGTTCGGGATGGCGAAGCGCCCGAGGCGGCGTTCGAGTTGGTCGATCAAGGGCATACGGCGGATAAAAACGGCCTAATTCTCCACCGGCGCCGTGAGTTGGGCAACGAGCTTTTGCTTCTGCGCCGCCAACGCCGGGTCGGTGATCGAATCCAGCAGCACGCGCACATGGTCGGTCTTGCCCGCTTTCAACAGCACGTTGGCCTCGTGCAGGCGCATGGTCTGGCGCTCGAGCTCCGAACCGGACTTCGCCTCCAGCAGCGTCCACGCCTTCAACGCCGCATCCCAGTCAGGATTGGTCAGGTCGTAAAAAGACTCGGCATACCGGTAGGTGAATTCGATGCGGTCGGGCGCCAGCTCGGCCGCATGGCGGAAAGCCTCGTGCATCGAGTGCTCCAGCGCCTCCGGGGTCCACTCACCCGACTTGATGAAGTCGTCCCGCGCCACGTAAAGCAGCGTGCCCAGCTGGTAATGATAAAGCGGCTCCTTCGGCTCCAGCTTGATGGCGGCGAGGTAATACGGCAGCGCCTCGCGCGGACGCCCCTCCTCGGCGAGGAAGTTGCCGATTTGGTTTTTCACCAGCGCCAGGTCGGGATCGAGCTTGTTGGCGCGAAGCAGGATTGCGATGGAGGCTTTGCGCTGGCCGACCTTGCCCAGCAGGTAGCCGTAGGAAGCGAAGCCGGGGGCATAGGTGGGATTCTCGCGCAGCAGGATCTCGTAGCTCTGGCAGACGAGCTGCATCTGGTTCTGGAAATTCTCCTGGTCGAACCCGGGCCCTTTCCTGGCCTCCTCGGCCAGCAGATCCTTTTGCCGCTCAACGATCTGTTTCAACGAGCGGTCGGCCATCGACTCCGCGCTGGCCGTCGGCGCGGGATCGGCCGCCTGCAGGGTTGCGCCACCGGCCAGGGTCAGGGAGAGCAGGAGCAAAAGAAATTTCATCGGGCCCAATCCGACATCCTCAATCGGCCAAGGTGCCGGCGTAAACATTCATCCGCGTCCCGCGCAGGAAGCCCACCAGCGTCTGCCCGCTCGCCCGCGCAAACTCCACCGCCGCACTCGTCGGCGCCGAAATGGCCGCCACGCACGGAATCCCCGCCGCCAGCGCCTTTTGCATGATCTCAAACGACACCCGCCCACTCACCAGCAGCATCATGCCGGAGAGCGGCAGTTTTTCCGCGAAAAACGCGTGGCCCACCACTTTATCGAGGGCGTTGTGCCGGCCCACGTCCTCGCGCACCACCTGCAGTCCGCCCTCGGCGTCAAACAGCGCGCTCGCGTGCAGCCCGCCCGTCGCCGCGAACGCTGCCTGCGCCGCCCGGAGCTTGTCCGGCAGCGCGGACAACACCGCCCGGCGCGGGGACAGCGGCGCGGCGATCGCAGGAAACTGCATCCGAACCGCCTCGATCGTCGCCTTGCTGCAGATCCCGCAGCTCGACGAGGTGAAAACATGCCGCGTCAGCCGCGCCACATCCACCACCGCCCCGGGCGCCAGCAGCACATCGAGGATGTTCTCCTCGGGTTTGCCGCCATCCGCCCGGCAATAAACCAGGTCCAGCACCTCCCCGCGCTGTTTGACCAGCCCTTCCGTCACTAAGAAACCCGCCACGAGCTCACGGTCATGACCCGGGGTGCGCATCACCACCGCCACGCTGTGTCCGCCGACCCGGATTTCCAGCGGCTCCTCCACCGCGAGGGAATCCTCCCGCGTCTCGGCCGCCGCCGCGCCGTCAATGCGGGCGATCGACACCGGGCGCGTGGTCTTGGCGAGCGACATGTCGCCAGCGAAGCGAATCACCCTTCATAAGCAACTCCCTCGGAGGGTTGGCCACAAAGAGGCACAAGGGGCTTGGGGTACTGCGACCTCTCCATCGCGCCTATGGGCGCACGGGAGACTCCCGCGGGAATCTTGGAATCCTTTGTGCTTCTTTGTGGCAATCCTCCGGCGGCAAACATCCCGATCCCTGGAGCTTTTTCATAGAGCTGCTGCTTACGGCTTAAAGCTTTCAACTTACTGCTGCGTCGAGCCGCAAAGCCCGCTTGGAAAATCACGCTTCGCAACTACGCTGAATCCATGTGCAACCGCTATCGCGCGATCGGACGGGAGGAGCTCATGCGTTATGCGCGGGAGGAGTTCGGCATCGATTGGGACCTTCCCGCTCCCCGGTATAATATCGCGCCCAACCAGGTCGCACCGATCTTTGTGCGGGACGACGCCGACCAGCCCGTCGACACCGTTGCCCGATGGAACCTGATTCCGCACTTCGAGCGCTCCGACCGGCCGGGCTATCTCCGCACCAATGCCCGCTCCGAGGAAATCCTGTCCAAGCCCAGTTATCGCGAGGCCGTTCAAAAGCGGCGCTGCCTTGTGCCCGCGGATGGATTTTACGAGTGGGAGCACCTGCACGGGGGAAAATTGAAGCTGCCCTGGGCTTTCGAACTCAAAGGCTCGCGGGCCTTTGCCTTCGCAGGAGTCTGGGAACGGGGTGATGAGTCGCGCCCGCCCAGCTTCGCCCTCCTGACCACCCGGCCCAACGAACTCGTCGCCCGTATTCACGACCGGATGCCCGTGATGTTATCTGCCGCCCACGCCCACCAATGGCTCACACCCGGGCCGTTGACCAAGGCAACCCTCGCACCGTTCGTCGAACCCTACCCGCCGGGCGAGATGCACTCCTTCCCCGTCAACCCGAAGCTCAATTCCGTGCGCGAGGACTCCGCTGCTGTCGCCGCGCCGGTTTCCGCCGAGGAATTCGCCCGCGACCACTTGGCGTCGTCAGACCAGGGCGAACTCTTTTGAGCCGGGAGACTCAAGGTGGGCGGGCACGTCCCGTGCCCGCATGAGATTGGCCGGAATCCTCCAACGCCCGCTGTTCCCGGGAAGGAATGCCGGCACGGGACGTGCCCGCCCACCTTAGAACGTTACCGTGTTGCAGGTTGTCAGGAACTCATTCGTCTGCGAGGAACTCAGCCACCTGCCGTGACCCTTCTCGACCGCTATATTTTCAAAAGCGTGCTTTTCACCTGCGCGGCGGCGGTCGGTCTCTTCGCGTTCATCGTGCTGGTCCCCAACATCGCCCGCGACCTGCTCGCCTACGTCCTTGCCGGACAACTCTCCACGGCCGCGTTTGGGCGGCTGATGCTGCTGCTGGTGCCACTCGCCATCACCTATGCGCTGCCAATGGGGCTGCTGACCGGAGTCCTGCTTACGCTCGGCCGGCTGTCTGCTGACCACGAGATTACCGCCATGCGCGCGGCGGGGATCGGCCTGCCCCGTCTGACGATACCGGTGATCGCCCTCGGGGCAATTGGCGCGGGCCTGGGGCTTTACTTCAATTTCGACTCCATGCCGCGCGCCCGCGTCGAATATCATCGCGAGCTCGCCGAAGCCGTGCGCGTCAACTCGCTCAGCTTCATCGAGGAGAAGACCTTCATCCGCAAATTTCCCGGTTACGTCGTCTACGTAAACGAGAAATCCGGCACCGAGTTGAGGGATTTCTGGTTCTGGGAGCTGGACGATCAGAAGCGCGTCACGCGCCTTATCCGCGCGGAAGCGGGTCATCTGGACTACGACGACACCACCAACACGCTCATCCTGAGCCTGACTCATGCGCAGGTGGAAACCCGGCATGAGAAGAATCCCGAGAACTTTGCCGACACCTCACCCATCGTGTCGTTCGAGAGGTCGGAGCCGCTGCGGTTGTCGCTCGACCGGTTTTTCAAGCCTGGGAGCGTGCGGGTGAAGCCCGATTGGATGACGTTCAGCCAGCTGCGCCAGGAACGGGTGCGCCTCGCCGCCCGCGTCGCGCCCCCAGGCCAGGCCAAGGACTACGCCCGGGAGGCGATGAAGCTCGAGCTGGTCTACCAGGACAAATTCAACACCGCGCTCGCGGTCTTCTCTCTCGCGCTCATCGGCGTGCCCCTCGGCATCAAGGTGTCCCGCCGCGAGACGTCGGCCAACTTCGGCGTCGCCCTGCTGCTGACGCTTGGCTACTACCTGCTCACCGTCTCGGTAAAAACACTCGACCGGCACCCGGAATACCGGCCCGACCTCCTGATTTGGGTCCCCAATTTATTGATCATCGGCCTCGGCGTGTGGCTGTTCACCCGGATTGAGAAAAAGTAGGGCGGGTCTGCGACGCGCCGGAGACGGGAGATAGCAGATGGGAGATGGAATTCAGAAACCGGCATGTCGCTGCCTTAATTTCGGGGAGATCGCCCCATCTCCCATCTGCCATCTCCCATCTCCGTCCGCCGTCAGGCGGACGTGGCGACGAGGCCCGACCGGCCGTCCACCGTGCCCAACACCTGATCTCGCACCGGGATCGTTTCACGTTTCGCCAGCAGCCCGCGCGCAAGGTCATCCATCCGGATGAATTCCACTCCAGCCTCTTGGCAGGCCGCGAGCAGGTCCTGAAACAGGCTTCTTCGTCCCATACCCTCGATCTCCGCGTGCAGCGTGAAGACATTGGGCTGGTCGGACTTCAGCAATGACATGAAGTGCGGCACGATTTGGGCGTCGGGATATTCCGGCCGGCCCATCAGCTCGTCGAAGGTCGGCAGCGTGCTGGGAATCTCCAGCGTCTGAAAAACCTGCCCGTCCACCCGCGGAAAAAACGGCGCCCCACTCCGGGTGTCACTCGCGTACAACAATCCCGCCTCATCATAAACCTGGCGGCTCTTGGCGTTGCTCTGCCAGCCCGCCGCGCCCGCCGTGCGCGCTTCCGTCCCAAAGATGCGCAAAAACTCCGCCCGCGCCGCGATGAATTCGCCCCGCACCTTTTCCAGCGGCATCGTCTGCACGTAGTCCTGCCAGCGATAGTGGTTGTAGGCGTGGATCCCGACCTCGAAGCCGGCGTCGCGCACACTGCGCATGACGCCCGCATTGCGCCGCCCGATGTGCGGCGCCGGTAACAGCGTGCCATTCAGCAGCGTGCGCACGCCGTAGATCGAGACGACGCTCGTGCGACTGACCTTCTGGAAAAATCCCGGGCGCAACACGCGGGTAATCGCGCGGCCAGTCTGGTCCGGCCCGAGCGAAAACAGGAACGACGCCGTGGCGCCGGCCTTCTGGCAGTCCTCCACGAGATTCGGGACGCCGACCCGCGTACCGCGGTCGGTGTCGACATCAACTTTGAGGGCAAGGCGGATAGGCATGAACAAACGACAACCAGGTTTCACGCAAAGACGCTAAGCCGCAAAGAATTCATGTATTGTTCATCCCAGCCCGTACTCCGAACTTAGCGCCTTGGCGGCTTTGCGTGAAAACTGATTACTCCAGCTGGTAATCCTTGTGCGCAAGGTGGTAGTCGAGCGTCAGCTTGATCGCCGTTTTCAGGTTTACCTTGGGCGCCCAGCCGAGCTGCTTCTTCGCGTGGCTGATGGACGGCACGCGCTTCTGGATGTCCTGGTAGTATTTGCCGAAATACTTGCCCGACGGCACCACCACGACTTTCGCCTTTTTCACGTGGTCGGCGTAGTCGGGATAACCCTTGAACGCCGTGATGATCAGCTTCGCGAGCTCACCGACACTCACGTCGTTTCTCGGATTGCCAATGTTGAAGATCTGCCGCGAGGCGCAGCCGTTCTTGTTCTCGATAATCCGGAGCAGCGCATCCACGCCGTCGTCAATGAACGTGAACGACCGGCTTTGCTTGCCGCCATCCACGAGCTGCAGCGGCTTCTTGAAGATGACGTTCGAGATGAACTGCGTGAAAAGCCGTGAGCTGCCTTCCTTCGGCTCAAACACGTCGTCAAGCTTCGGCCCGATCCAGTTGAACGGGCGGAAGAGCGTGTAATCCACGTTGTCGCGCACGCCATACGCGTAGATCACGCGGTCGAGCAGCTGCTTCGAGCAGGCGTAAATCCAGCGCTGACGTTCGATCGGGCCGTAAACGAGCGTGCTCGTGGCCTCGTCGAGTTCCTTGTCGGGGCACATGCCGTAGACCTCGGACGTGGACGGGAAGATGATGCGTTTCTTGTACTTCGCGCACTGGCGGACGACCGCGAGGTTGGCCTCGAAATCCAGTTCGAAAACGCGCAACGGGTCCTTGACGTACTGGATCGGGTTCGCGATCGCGACGAGCGGGATGACGGCATCGCACTTCTTCACCTGATACTCGATCCACTCGCGGTTGATGGTGATGTCACCCTCCATGAATTTGAAGCGCGGGTTGCCGAGGCTGTCCTCGAGCTTATGGCTGCCGATATCCATGCCATAAACCTCCCAATCCTTCTGCTTGAGGATCGCGCGCGTGAGCGAGCTGCCGATGAAACCGTTGACGCCGAGGATGAGGACTTTGAGGGGCATGAGAGGAAGATTTAGATCTGAGGATTAACCACAATGGCAGAGAAACACACGACCGAAGATTCGTGAGGACAGCCAGAGGGTTTAACCACGAAAGACACGAAGCACACGAAAGGATGTCGCAAACATCGATCCTTGCCCGCGAATCACGCGAATTTGCGCGAATTGTTTCCGAATCCGAACCCTTGGTTGTTGGTCCGCTTCATTCGCTCAAATTCGCGGGCAAAGCTCTGGTTGCCTGGTTTTCGTGTGTTTCGTGTTTTTCGTGGTTAAAAACTCAGAGGATTTGTCCCGCTCGCAGCTCCGGCCCCGGTGTATTCCGCCACTCGACCTTGGTGAGCTCCAGCGCGCCGTCCGCCGTCGCGATCACCAAGGGTTTCACGGAGAGAATCTCTCCAGGGGCGCCTTTCCGCCCGCTCGTCGACGGTGAATCGGACTCCGCCCACCACACCATCAACCTCGCCGGGCCCACGTCGGTGAATGCGCCGGGATACGGATCGGTCACCGCGCGGATCAGGTTGAAAATCTGCTGCGACGTCTGGCCCCAGTTGATCCGGCCATCCTCGGGTTTGCGGCCGCCATAATACGTGACCTTCGATTCGTCCTGCGGCGTCTCCCTCACCGTGCCGGCCAGCAGCGCATCGATCTGCCGCGCCAACACGCGTCGCGCACACGGCATCACTTTGCGGAAGGCCTGCTCGGCCGTGTCGCGCGGGGTGATGTCCACGCCTTCCTGGTCCACGATCGCGCCGGCGTCGGCGGATTTCACCATCCGGTGCAGCGTCATGCCGATGCGCGGCTCGCCATGCAGGACGGCCCAGTTGATCGGCGCGCGGCCGCGGTAGCCCGGGAGCAGCGACCCGTGCATGTTCCAGGCTCCCAGCGGGGGCACGTCCAGGATTTTGGTCCCGATCATGTTCCGGTAGTAAACCGAGAGAATGAGATCCGGCTTCAGCGCGGCGATTTTCTCGCGCCACTCAGGGTTGTTGACGCTCTCCGGAGTGAAGACTGGAACCCCTTTCTCCAGGGCGGCCACGGCGGGGGTCTTGAACCAGATCTTCTCGTTCGGATTATCTTCGTGCGTGATGAGCGCGATGACGTTGTCACCGCGTTCAAGTAGCAGCGACAGACACTCGTAGCCGACTTCGCTGTAGCCGAAAAAGAGAATGCGTGGCTTGGACATGAAATCTTGGAGGATTTAACCGCGAATGAACACGAAGGGACGCCAACTCCAAGTCACGTCGTAAAATTCGCGGAAATTGGCGTCAATTCGCGGGCAAAAATCACTCCTTCGTCTCAAGTATCTCCTTCACGAAATACCTCTGGCGCGCGCGAACGACCTGGTACGTCCGGCCGACGTATTCGCCGATCAGCCCGATGCCGACCATCGTCACGCTGAGCAGGAAGAACACGATGCCGAAGAGGGTGAAGATGCCCTCCGCTTCCGCGCCGAGAAAAAGCCGGCGGTAAGCCAGCACCACCACGAGCAAAAGACTGCCTGCCGAGCACAGGCCCGCGAACATCGTGAAGACCTGCAGGGGCGCCAGCGAGAAGCCGGTGATCAGGTCGAAGTTCAGCCGGATGAGCGCGTAGAACGAGTAATTCGAGACGCCCGCGTGTCGCTCCTCGTGCTTCACGCCTACCTCTGCTGGGTTGCTCGCGAAACTATAGGCCAGCGCGGGAATGAAGGTGTTGATCGCGCCGCTTCGCACGATCGCGTCGATCACCTGCCGCGAATAGGCGCGCAGCATGCAGCCTTGGTCGGTCATCTCGATGCTGGTCGTTTTCTCGCGGACGAAGTTGATCAATTTCGATGCGTAGGTGCGGAAGAACGAGTCCTGCCGGTTCAGCCGGTAGCCACCCACGTAGTCATGGCCAGCCGCGATCTTCTCGAGGAGTTTCGGGATTTCCTCGGGCGGGTTCTGCAGGTCGGCGTCAAGCGTGATAATCACGTCGCCGCGCACGCGCTCAAACGCCGCCATGATCGCCATGTGCTGACCGTAGTTCGCGTTGAAATCGATGACGCGCGTCACGTCAGGTCGCGCGGCAAACTGCGCCTTCAGCAGCTCGATCGAACGGTCGTGCGAGCCGTCATTCGTGAAGATGATCTCATACTTGCGACCGAGCCCGTCGAGCACCGGATAGAGCCGCGTGAACAGCGTCGGGAGGTTCAGCTCCTCGTTGTAAACCGGGATGACAACCGAGAGCGGGATATTGGGGAGAGTCGTGGACACGGAAGCGGTGGAAAAGGCTTAGACACCAATCTGGGTGGAGGCGAAAGCCAGGAACCCCGGAAACGGAGTCCTGATCATCTGTTCCGGCGTTCCTACGTTCCAGATTCTCATAAATTATTTTTCTGATGCGCTTTCAAAATTCCCGTCAACGTTTCGACCACGCGCACCACGTCAGCGCGGGTCATGGCGGGAAAGAGCGGGATCGTCAGGATGTTGCGCCCGACATACTCGGCCAGTGGATAGTCGCCGTCCTTCCAGCCCAGCCGGCGGTAGAGCGCGAAGAGATGGATCGCCGGATAATGCACCTGACAGCCGATCCCCGCGGCCTGGAGCTGCTCCATCACCTGCGCGCGCTTGATCGTCAGTTTCTCCTCCGGTAGCACAATCTGGAACATGTGCCAGTTGGTGGAGGAGAAGTCCGCCACCGGCAGCTTCAGTCCGAGCGCGCGGTTCGCCGGAGTACCGAGCAGTTCGAAATAGATCTTCACCAGCTCGCTGCGCTTGGCATTGAACTCCGCCAGATGCGGCAGCTGGCCGAGCCCCACCCGCGCGGCGACGTCGGTCAGGTTGAATTTTCCACCGATCAGCTCGACTTCCATGCCATCGGTGCCGGTGCGCACCACCCCCTGCAGGCGGTATTGCTCGGCGAGCTTTGCCTCGCGCTCGTCATTCATCACGAGGCAGCCGCCCTCGATCGAGGTGACGTTCTTGTTGGGATGGAAACTGAATGACACGAAATCCCCGAAAGAGCCGATGCGCTTGCCCTTCCATGTGCTGCCGAACGACTGGGCCGCATCCTCGATCACGCGCAGCTGGTGTTTCTTCGCGATGGTGTGGAGCCGGTCGCGGTCCACCGGCAGCCCGGCGAGATCCACCGGGAGGATCGCGCGGGTCGCGGGCGTGATCGCGGCCTCGATGCGGTTGAGGTCAATGTTGCGCGTCACCGGGTCGATGTCCACGTAGACCGGCCGCGCGCCGACCTCGAGGATGACATTGCTCGTCGCGACCCAGGAAAGGGGCGTCGTGATGACCTCGTGACCCGGGCCGATGCCCGCGATGCGCAGCGCGATCTCCATCGTGCACGTGCCGGAATTGAAAACGCGCACGGGACGACCGCCGCAGAACTCGGACAATTTCGCCTCAAACTCCTTCACTTTCGGGCCCGAGGTGATCCAGCCCGAGCGCAGCACCTCGACGACGCCGGCGATGGTCTCCTCGTCGATGACCGGCCGCGTGAACGGCAAAAACGGGAGCGCAGGTTTGGCCGGGGCGGATGGCTGGGCGGCCCGTTCGACGGGCTCAGGGCGGGTGGAAGCGGGCATGTCAGGGCTGGTTGCTGAAGAGGTAATGATTCTTGGTCTGGCCGAGCAAATGATAATGGAACGTGGGGTCGGCGAACAACGGCGTCTGGCCGTCTCCCCGCCCCAACACGTCCTTCTTCTTTGCAACAACGTAAATCCGGCCGGGTTGCATCCACCGGGCACGGAATTCGGCCTCGCTCATGAACCGGCCGCTCGCTCGCGCCACCGCGTCCTCTTCCAGCTCGAGTTCGCCCTTTGCCGCCACGACATCAACCGTGCGTTCGGCGTAAAACGTGAAGTCGTGAAAGAAATCAAAGTAGTGCATCACCCGGTCGCCCGGCTGCACCTGGGCCTTCACGAGCAGCGCGAGCTCCTTCGTCCCGGGTTTGTAGATGTCTGGCACCGCAAAGGTCAGCCCACCCAGAAACAACGCCGCGGTGACCGCCATCCCGGCGACCGCCGCCCGGCTCCCGCGCAACCGGGCCAGGATCGGCACATTCACGCCGCCCAAAATAAGGATCGTCGCCAGCCCCATCGCCGGGATCCGCAGCGCGGCCGCCTGCGCCGGATCGTGGATGATGAGCCCCGGCCGCATCACCGTCACAATCAACGCCGCCGCGAGCAGACCGCTCGCAAAGGAAAAGCCCCGCAGGCTCCAGCGCAGCCGCCGCAAACCCGCCGGATCGGCCATCACGCCCGCCAGCCAGCGGCCGATCAGGACCGCGAGCGCGGGAAACACCGGCAGGATGTAGGCGGGCAGCTTCGACTGTGACTTGGTGAAAAACAAAAAGATGAAGGCCACCCAGGTGACGAAAAACCACGCCGTTGCATTCTCCCCGCGCTTCGCCCAGCCCCCGCGCACCGCGTCGCGCACCGCCGGCCAGAGAAACGCCATCCACGGGAACAGCCCGCCCAGCAGGATCCAGATGAAATAGTGCCATGGCTGGAAGCGTCCGTGCTCCGTCGTGGTAAAGCGCGCCCAGTGCTCGAAATAAATATAGCGGTGAGCCCACGTCTCGTTGTGCATCGCCGCCAGCACGTGCCACGGCGCCGCGATCAAGAGAAACAGGGCAGCCCCGCTCGGAAGATACAGCGGCCGCAGCCGTTTCCACTGGTTGAAAATCAAAAGCCACAGGAACATCACCGCGCCCGTGACCAAAAAGCCGATAAAACCCTTCGTGAGGGTTGCCAGCCCCGCGCTCGCGTAGAGCCCGTAGAACAGCCACCGCCGCCGCGTTCCCGGTGGTTCCTCCAGCGCGAGGATAAAACAGAACAGCGTCGCGCCCATCAGCACCGACACGGGCATGTCGAGCACGAGGAAACGACCCGTGCCAAAGTAAAGCAGGCCTGTCCCGAGCACGGTGGCCGAGATCAGCCCCGCGTTGCGCCCGTACAGCCGGCGCGCCGCCGCGTAGGTGAGCAGGATGCCGCCCAGCGCGAACAACGCCGGCACCGCCCGGGAGGCCCATTCGTTGAGGCCGAACAATTTCATGCTGCCGCCGACCGCCCAATACATCAGCGGCGGTTTCTCGAAATAATTCACGCCGTTCAGCCGCGGCGTCACCCAGTCGCCGGTCGCGATCATCTCACGCGGGATCTCGGTGTTCCGGCCCTCGTCCGGGTTGTCCAGCGGGTAACTGCCGAGGCGGAAGCCGTAGAGCAGGCCGAACACCAGCACCAGCCAGAGCAGGTCGCGGCGCCGCGATGAATTTTCCGGGGTTACCATGGGTAAAATCGGCCGCCAGCCTCACCGCCGGTCCCCGGGGTGGCGATTTTTTTCGTGCGCCCGGTGCGGGTTCCCCGCCATATCACGGGTTCATGGCGGCGGACAAAAACTTCACGTTCATCTGCGGTGCCGACGACTTCCTCGTCGGCCGGCTGGGCCAGGCGCGTTTCGACGCGCTCACGGCGGAAGTGGCGGACGAGTTTTCCCGCGAGGTGCTCAACGGCTTCGCCGGCAACGTCGGCGAGGTTGAGGCCGCCATCAACCGCTTCCGCGAGAGCGTGCAGACCGTGTCCATGTTCGGCGGGAAACGCGTGGTTTGGCTGAAGGACGTCAATTTCCTCGCCGACACCGTGACCGGCCGGGCCGAGAGCACGCTCAAGCTGGTCGAGGATTTGCAGCAGATCCTCGGGCAGGTGAACCCCGCTGACACGGCCATCCTCATCACGGCCGCACCGGTCGACCGCCGCCGGTCATTTCCCAAATGGTGTGAGAAAAACGCCGACTTCACCCTCGTCGGGGGCGGTGACGGCGATGGCGAGGCGCTTGAAGGCGTAATCCTTGCCGAGGCCAAGTCTGTCGGGGCCACCCTCTCTCCCGACGCCGCGCGCCTGCTGCTCGCCAAGGTGGGCGCGAACACCCGGCTGCTGGTCGAGGAGGTCCGCAAGCTCGCCACCTACGTCAACGCCGGCGAGACGATCGAGGACACGCATGTCGCCGAGCTCACGCCCAATGTCGCCGAGGGTGATTTCTTCGAGGCCGCAGAGTCGTTTTTCAGCGGCGACCTCAAATGGACGCTCGCGGCCTTGCAGCGGCACTTTTTTGCGGGCGGCGACGCCCGGCCGGTCATTTCCGCGCTGCAGAACCGCAACCGCATCCTCCTGCAGGTCCGGGCGCTCGTGGATGCGGGCGAGGTGCGCGTCGGCCCGCGCGGGCTCGACGGCCTGCCCCGCGCCGCGACCGGCCACGCCGCCAAGTTCATCGGCGCGACCGAAAAAAGCTCCTACAACGTCTTCAGCCAGAATCCCTGGTATCTCGGCAAACTCGCCGGCAGCGCGAAGCTGCCACCGCTGCGCCGGTTGATCGACAACCAGCAGGAGTTCATCGCCGCGTTCGAGGAAATCATCCAACGCCCGCACGAGCAGGAGGAAGTCCTGCGCGAGATGACCGTGCGCTGTTTGGCGGTTTGATTGGCCCGGGAATTTGACCACGGATTTCACCTGGAGACACGGATCAATCTCAAGGCGGTCTGAGGATTGATCCGCGGCCGTTCGCGAAATCCGTGGTCAAATTCCGATCGAGCCTGCACTTGCCTCCTCTGTTCGGCCGAACTTTCATCCCAACATGTCCTCGCTTCCCCGGCAGTTTCCCGGCGTCACAGTCGTGACCAAGGCCAATGTCTATTTTGACGGCAAGGTCGTCAGCCACACCCTCTTGTTTCCCGACGCCTCCAAGAAGACCCTCGGCGTGATTTACCCGGGCTCATATCATTTCACGACGGGCGCGCCCGAGCGCATGGAAATCGTCGCGGGCGACTGCCTGGTGACGCTCGATGGCGGGAACGAGACCGAGGAATACCTCACGAGCCAGCATTTCGATGTTCCCGGCAACTCCGGCTTCACCATCGAGGTGAAGAAGGGGATCTGTGAATACATCTGCTCGTTCCTCTGAGCCGGATCTCGGATTTTTACCACGGATCATGCAGATGGACACGGATGAAAAACCTTTATCCGGATTTCTGTTTCTGAATCCTGTTCCGTGAGCATCCCTGTAATCCGTGGTAAAATTTCAGGGTTCTGACGACTTCAGCCTGGGCTTCGCGTCCCTTTGCGTTCTTCGCGGTTTCCCCAGCCTGGGGGGTTTGCCATTGGCAACCGTCGCCCCGCCTGCTTACTGAAGCCCTTTTGCCGTGAACGACTCCCCCGCCGCCATTCCCAACGTCCTCGCCGAGCGCTATGCCTCGACGGCGATGAAGGATATCTGGTCGCAGCACGGCCGCGTGGCGCTCGAGCGCGATTTCTGGATCGCCGTGATGAAGGCCCAGCGCGACCTCGGCGTGCCGATCCCGGCCGACGCCATCAAGGATTACGAAAAGGTGAAGGACCAGATCGACCTCGCCGCCATCGCCAAACGCGAGCGCGTGACGCTGCACGATGTGAAGGCACGCATCGAGGAGTTCTCCGACCTCGCCAAGCGCCAGTTCATCCACCTTGGGCTCACCAGCCGCGACCTCACGGAAAACGTCGAGCAGCTGCAGATCCTCCGCGGCATGAAGGTCATCCAGTTCAAGGTCGCCGCCGCCCTCCTTGCGCTCGGGCGCCAGGCCGAGGCGCACCGCGACCTCATGATCACGGGCCGCACCCACAACGTGCCGGCGCAGCCGACGACCCTCGGCAAACGCCTCGCGATGTTCGGCCAGGAACTGCTCGTCGCGTTCGCCCGGCTCGAAGAGTTGATCGCGCGCTACCCCGTGCGCGGACTCAAGGGCGCCGTGGGCACGCAGCTGGACCAGCTCACGCTGCTCGGTGGCGACGCCGCCAAGGTGGACCTGCTGGAATCACGCGTGCTGAAGCACCTCGGTTTCCACGCCTCGCTCAGCGCGGTGGGACAGGTGTACCCGCGCAGCCTCGATTTTGACGTCGTGACCGCCCTCCACCAAGTCGGCGCCGCGGCCGCGAGCTGCGCGACCACGCTGCGCCTGATGGCGGGCGCGGGACTGCTGACGGAGGGTTTCCTTGAGGGCCAGGTCGGCTCGTCCGCGATGCCCCACAAGGTCAACGCGCGAAATTGCGAGCGCATCTGCGGCTTTTCGACGATCCTCGGCGGCTATGTGACGATGACGGCTTCGCTTTCCGGCCACCAATGGAACGAGGGCGACGTGTCCTGCTCCGTCGTGCGCCGCGTGGCGCTGCCCGACGCGTTCTTTGCGCTCGATGGCCTGCTCGAGACTTATCTCACCATCCTGCGCCAGATGGAGGTTTTCCCCGCCGCGATCGCCGCGGAAAACGAGCGCAACCTGCCGTTCCTCGCCACGACCACGATCCTCATGGAAGCCGTGAAGCACGGCGCCGGCCGCGAAACCGCCCACGAGGCCATCAAGGAACACGCCCTGGCCGCCGCGAAGGCCCTGCGTTCCGGGGGCGACGCGGATTTGCTCGCGCGCCTCGCCGGCGACCGTCGGGTCGGCCTCGGAAAGAAAGCGCTGCAGTCCATCCTTTCCGAGAATTCGCGCTTCGTCGGCGCCGCTCCGCATCAGGTGGACGCCTTCCTCGCCGAAGTGAAGCCGCTCGCGAAATCGCACCGCGGCGCCGCCGACTACAAGCCCGCCCGGCTGCTGTGAGGTAAGGCAGACCCCTGTCCTCCTCGTCAGCGCCTGCTGAGGCGGGTCGGAGGCCCACCCCCTTCCGTTCCGCTCTTCCGCGTTTCCGCGATGGGCCTTGGCCTTAACGGATCGAAAATTGGGTTTGCATCCGCCGCGCGCGCGCGGCTTTCTTTCCGGTTCACGTTGTTTCCAACCCTTTAAAAATACTGTCATGGCTGAACTCGCAGGAAATGTTTTGGTGGCCCAGTCTGGTGGCCCCACCGCCGTCATTAACGCCACTGTCGCTGGTCTCATCACCGAGGCGCTGAACAACGATTGCATTGAGGAGGTCTATGGTTCCCTCAACGGCATCCTCGGCTTGCTCCAGGAAGATCTGGTCGACCTCGCCGCGGAGTCGCAGCAGCAGATCCGCGCCCTCAAGCACACCCCCGGCGCCGCCCTCGGCACCTGCCGCTACAAGCTCAAGAAGCAGGCCGACCTCGATCGCGTGCTCGAGGTGTTCAAGGCCCATAACATCCGCTATTTTTTCTACATCGGGGGCAACGACTCGGCGGACACCGCCGCGAAGATTTCCGCGCACGCCGTCGCGGCCGGCTACGAGCTCCGCGTCATCGGCGTGCCGAAGACGGTCGACAACGACCTCACCGGCACCGACCACTGCCCCGGCTATGGCAGTACGGCCAAATATCTCGCCACGACCGTCCGCGAGCTCGCGGTTGACTGCGAGTCAATGGGCCAAGGCGACCTCGTCTCCATCATCGAGGTCATGGGCCGCAGCGCTGGCTGGATCGCCGCCAGCACCGCCCTCGCAAAGCGCCGCGACCAGCCGCATGATGCGCCGCACCTGATTTACCTCCCCGAGATTCCGTTCAGCCAGGAAAAGTGTCTCGAGGACGTCCGCCGCGTGCTCAAGCGCGAAAAGTTCTGCCAGATCGTCGTCTCCGAGGGTCTGATCGACTCTGACGGCAACTACGTCTCAGCCGACCCCGCGACCGACGCCTTTGGCCACGCCCAGCTCGGTGGCTCCGGCGAATTCATCAAGTCCCTTGTCGAGGCCAACCTGCCCGGCGTGAAGACCCGCCTCTCCGTCCCCGGCCTCATGCAGCGCTCCGCGGCGCACTGCGCCTCGAAGACCGACGCCGATGAGGCTTACCTCGTTGGCCAGGCCGCGGTGAAGGCCGCCGTTGACGGAGAAAGCGACAAGCTCGTCACGCTCGTGCGCGGCGATAACGACCACTACACCTGCGAAACCGGCCTCACGCCGCTCGCCGACGTCGCCAACGCGGTGAAGAAACTGCCTCGCGAGTGGATCAATGAGGACGGCGTGAGCATGAACTTCCAGTTCATCCGCTACGCCCAGCCCCTCATCCAAGGCGAGATCGTGGTGCCGCAGGACAGCGGCGTGCCGGCATTTGCCCGGCTCGAGAAAAGGCGCGTCGACAAGACCCTCCCCGCCTACGTCGCCTGAGTCGTCCCAAGACCCCGTCAGCTTTCAGGCCGGTCCCGCGGGACCGGCCTTTTTATTGCCCGCGTCTCCCAGGCGTGCGGGCACGTCCCGTGCCCGCATTTCGCCTGCAAGCTCGTAGGGGCGCAGTCTTGCTGCGCCCGAGGCTACCGGCCCGCGTCCAATGTCCGGACGCACTCGAAACGGGCGCAGCAAGACTGCGTCCCTACAACTGGACCGTCATCCGCACGCAGGGAATCGCCACGCCGGGGCGGAGCGGGTGCAGCCGCGACCCGACAATCCGGCACCCCATCGCCTCATAAAAACCCACGCTCGTCAGCGAGGCATCCAGCACCGCTTCGGCGAAACCCTTGGCCTTGAGTGCGGCCGTCACCGCCTGAAACAAGGCGCGACCGATGCCTTGCCCGCCAAAATCAGGGTCCACATACACCGCGCAGATCTCATTCGTGGTCGCGTGATAATCGCCCATCCCCACCACCCGGCCGGCCTGCTCCGCTACGACGAGACGCTTTCCCCGGATCGGCGCCAGGTAATGCGCCGCCCTCTTCGGCCCAGCCCACGCTTCGATCTGCTCCGGCGTGTAGTCCCGGCTGCAAATCTCGCGGATCGCCCGGACGTGAAGCTCGAGGATGCGATCGGCGTCTGCTTCAGTGGCGAGGCGAATGTGCATGTCGGGCGGGAATTTTTATCACAGATAACACCCAAAAACTTTACAGGAGGAAACGGAGAGAACGGAGGAGGAGCCGACGGGATTCTCCGTTCTCTCCGTTTCCTCCTGTAAAATTTAGTTCCGGATGCCTTGGGATTGATCCGTGTTCCTAAGTGTCATCCGTGGTCAAATTTCTATGCCTTCCCGTCCCGACGCTCGCCATTGACCAGGAGCGGCTCCGCGAACGCGGCCAGCTTGCCATCGGGGCGGCGCAGCGGCTCGGCGGAATATTGCGCGAGATACACGCGCCGCCAGTTGGGCGAGCGGTTGAATCCGCTCCGGTGCAGCACCGTGCTCGAAAACACGGCGACGCTGCCCGCGGGCACGATGACCGGATCACCCGGGTCGCTGCCGAAATAGCCTTCGATGTCGTGGCTCTCCGCGTTTTCCTTGTGCGGCACGACTTCCCGGGTGCCCGCGCGCGAATACGGCAGCAGGTAAACCGTGCCGTTGGCCTCGCTCACGTCGTCCAGCGTCACCCAACACGTGATATACGGCCGGTGCGGCGTGCCGACGTAGGCGGAATCCTGGTGCCAGCTGAACTTCGAGCCTTTCTCCGGGCCCTTCACCACAAACTGCTCCCAGAACAGATACGCGTTGACGCCGAGCGTCGCGCGGCAGATCTCCGCCATCAGGTCGCTGTAAATGAACTCTGCGAGCCGCGTGCCCTTGTGACGGTTCGCAATAAAATACCGGCTACCCTTGATGTTGATGCCCTGGTGAGTCTGGCCCGCGGCCTCCATCTCTGCGTCATAGGCGGCGATGAACTGCCCGCACACCTCGCGCATGAGCGCCAGATGCGCGGGCGGCACGACGCCCTTGAGCACGAAGAAACCTTCGTCGCGGAATTGCTGCCGGTCTTGCTCGGAAATCAGGTTTTGCAGGGTGGCGTTCATAAATTTGTGGGGCCGGGTCGGCGAACCCCGCCAAAAACGTCGCAATCTTTTCCGCGGATAAGCCGGATGAGCGCGGATCTATTACGGTCCTCCGCGTCCATCCGGGTTATCCGCGGGAAAATTGTCCCGGGACCAGGCGGGGCTCGGCGACCCCGCCTTCCAACAATTTCAGCCATCATCGCGCCGGCTGCTGAACCGCCGCGACCGCCACATACGGCTCCTCGTGCAGGTCGGGCGCGCGCTTGCCCGCCAGCAGCTGCCACCAGACCCGCGCGCACGTCAGCACCACCAGCGCGACGAGCACCAGAAACGTGCCCGTCACCGCGGCGTTGACGTGGTTGTTAAACAGCTGGTGCTGCCACGCGGTGATTTGCGCGAGCGGAGTGCCGCCATCCGCGGCCAGTTTCCTCTTCAATTCCGCCGCAGCCGCGAGGAAGCCGAGCCGCGGGTCGGCGCTGAAAATCTTCATCCAGCCAGCGGTCATCGTCACCGCCAGCAGCCACGCGAGCGGCAGGAGTGTCGTCCACGCGTAACGCGCGCGTCCCATCTTGATCAGCACCGTCGTGCCCAGCGCCAGCGCCAGCACGGCCAGCAGCTGGTTCGCGATGCCAAAGATCGGCCAGAGCGAATTGATGCCGCCCAGCGGGTCCACCACGCCTTGGTAGAGGAACCAGCCCCACGCGCCCACAAAGAGTGTCGTCGCGAAGGTATTGCTCATGACCGACCGGGTATTCGCCAGCGGTTTCCACGCCAGGCCGAGCAGGTCCTGCACGAGGAAGCGCCCCACCCGCGTGCCGGCGTCAATCGTCGTCAGGATGAACAGCGCCTCGAACATGATCGCGAAGTGATACCACAGCGCCAGGGCGGCTTTGCTGCCGACGACCCCGGCAAACATGTGCGCCATGCCCACGGCAAACGTTGGCGCGCCACCCGTGCGGCCGATCATGGTTTTTTCGCCCACGCTGGCCGCGAGCGCCGCCATGTCGGTGGGGGTCACGGGAAAGCCGAGCGCCGTGACCTTCGTCGTCACGTCCGCCGCCACGCCGCCCATGTTGATCGCGAAATATTGCCCCGGCTCCATCGCGCAGGCCGCGATCAGCGCCATCACGCCCACGCACATTTCCGTGATCATCGCCCCGTAGCCAATGATCCGGATGTCGCTCTCGCGCGTGATGAGCTTCGGCGTCGTGCCCGACGAGATCAGCGAGTGAAAACCCGAGATCGCCGCACACGCGATGGTGATAAAGCAGAACGGAAATACCGGCCCGGCAAACACCGGTCCCGTGCCATCAATGAACTTCGTCACCGCCGGCATCTTCAGTTGCGGCGCGAGGATCACGATCGCCACCGCCAGCGCCGCGATCGTCCCGATTTTCATGAACGTGCTGAGGTAGTCGCGCGGCGCCAGCAGCAGCCAGACCGGCAGGATCGAGGCGAGCAAACCATAGCCCATGATCCACCACGCGAGCGTCGTGCCGCGGAGGGTGAACACGCTGTCCCAGTTCGAGCCGGGAATGAATTTCCCCAGGTAAACCGCCGCCAGCAGCGCCACGACACCGAACGCCGTGATCCACCCGAGCCGCGCCGAATTGTGTCCGCCCGAGCGCATCGCCAGCCCCATCACAACCGCGATGGGCATCGTCGCCGCGATGGTGAACAGGCCCCACGGGCTCTCGGCGAGCGCCTTCACCACCACCAGCGCCAGCACCGCGAGCAGGATGACCATGATCGCGATGATGCTCACGAGCGCGAGGATGCCGGCGAATGGGCCGACTTCCTCCCGCACCATCTGGCCGAGCGATTTGCCCCGCCGCCGCACCGAGCAAAACAGGATCACACAGTCATGGACCGCACCGCCCAAGGTCGCACCGACGAGGATCCAGAGCAGGCCGGGTAGAAAACCGAATTGGGCCGCCAGCACGGGGCCGACCAGCGGGCCGGGTCCGGCGATCGCCGCGAAATGATGCCCGAAGACCACCCAGCGGTTCGTCTTCACGAAATCGCGCCCATCCTCGTGCACCACCGCCGGCGTCGCGCGCAGCTCGTCGAGTGTGAGCACCTTCGCCATCAGCCAGGACGAGTGAAAGCGATAGGACACCGCGAAGACACAGGCGGCGGCGACGACCATCCAAAGCGCGCTGACGGTCTCGCCCCGCGACCACGCGAGGATGGCGACGGAGCCGGCGCCGAGGAGGCTGACCGCGCTCCAGCCGACAACACGCGTCCAAGGGGTTCGGGCAACAGCAGTATTCATAGGGGGGTTGAAGGGGTTGGCCCACCATGGGAAATCACCGCGCCGGGGCAAGCGCTGAGGTGGGCGGGCACGTCCCGTGCCCGCATTATGGAAGTCCGAAGCAGGATTCATCCTGAGGCGGTCACGCCATGCGGGCACAGGGACGTGCCCGGCCCACCCCTCCCAATCGCCACGACACCTCCCCTTCACTCCGGCGCCACGTAACCCCCGGGTCCGCCCATCGCCATGAACCGCCGGTAGACAACCAGCGTTGAGCCCAAGGCCAGCAGCCCAATCACCGCGCCCACGCCGAAGGCGTAGCGGTAGTCATGTCCGAGCTTGTCCAGAAACATGCCCAGTAACAGGCCGAGCAGGATGTTGCCGATGGCGATCAACACCGCTCCCGCCGAGGCAAATTCCGCGAACTTCAATTTCGGAAACAACATGGGGCCCAGCGCCGCCGCCCCGGTGAAGTAACATCCGGACAGCACGATGTGCAGCAGAAACACCACGCCGAAGCTCCTGGGTCCGACGATGCCAAAATAACCCACGGTCATGACCACGGCATACACCCCCAGGGTCGCCACCGCCATCCGCAGCGGATGGAAGCGATCCGCCATCCAGCCCAGCGGGTAAGCCAGCAGCAGCGAGCAGCAATAGGCCACGTAGATGTATTTCCCATACGTGGCGAGGGACAGGCCAAAGCTCTCCCGGGCATAGATGCTGTACAAGTTGACCGGCCCAAAGGCCAGCAGGGCAAAGCCCATCGCGGCATAAATCCAGAGGTAGTAGGGCTTCGAAAAACAATCCCGGGCATACGTCCTGACGGCGGCGATCGGCCCGCGTTTCTCGCCCGGCACCGGTTGCGGCGGCGGCGGATACCCGCCTTCCTTTACCATGAGGCCCATCATGGTGATACCCACGCCAAACAGCACCCCCACACTCGCGAGGATGAGCACATACTGCTCCTTCGCATGACCAATCACCATGCTGTTGAAAATAATGCCCGCCAGCAGGCTCACCACCCGGAACAGGCCGTAAAAACGCCCGATCAGCTCCCGTGGCACCACGTCGTTGACGAGCGCCCCGAACAACGCTGTCGCCACCACCGTCGCAAAATCCAAGAGCGTCCAGCAGCACCCGAGGACGAGGAGCACCGTCAGGTTGAGCGTCTCGGGGGCCCACCCCATCCGGCCATGCAGCCAGGTTCCGATCCAGGGACTGAACGCCATGCCGCACATCGACAGCGTCGTCAGCGGCGCCGTCGCCAGCAGGAAGGGAATCCGTCGCCCCCACCGGCCCCGGTGCCGGTCGCTGCGATAGCTGATGATCGGCGTGAGAAAAATCCCGATTGCCGCCGGCAGCGCGAGGACCAGGAAGCCGGTCACAAAATCCGACGCCTTGAACTGGCGGAGCATCACCTGCACCACCGGCTGGGTCGCCCGTTCCTTCATCTGCCACGCGAAATCACCCCACAACAGCCAGACGAACAACACGGCCAATCCCCCCGCCGTATAAGTGAGCGTGCCGGCACGCCAGGATTTGCGGACAAGGGGCACGGGGACCGGCGGGGATTCAATCATGGGGAGAAAAGCAGGGCGAAAAACATCACCATGCGCCCCGCCGCAAGCAAGCCTCCGTCCAATGCCCCTCCTCATTTTCCCTCCAAAAAATCCAATCCCCGAATTTTTAACCACGGATTACGGATGAACACGGATCAGAAACCAATCCTTGATCTGAAGCATTCCAGATTGATCCGTGTTCATCCTGTAATCCGTGGTTAAAATCCGAGGTCTCATCTTCCACCGGCGCCGAACGGCAACGCCTCCACGCAATGCATCCCGCAATCAATCCCTGCTCCATGGCCAAGCAACGCCCCCCGGCCTCCCGCCGGCGCGGTCGGCATCGTTCAGCTCAGGGCCGTTCGACGGACTCGATTTTGACTGTGATCAACGCCGCCGTCTGGGCGGGGTCGGCCAGCACCGCCAGCCAGCCATCATTC
>Ga0105047_10002647_pt1 | contig 31882 bp, 20 predicted proteins | sample MAT04_FD_78384 | JGI IMG/M metagenome (GOLD analysis project Ga0105047, IMG submission 78384) | Freshwater microbial communities from Lake Fryxell liftoff mats and glacier meltwater in Antarctica - MAT-04 (megahit assembly) | ecosystem: Environmental > Aquatic > Freshwater > Ice > Liftoff... | reverse complement strand
GACCCTGGATTTCGATCCCGCAGATCCGTTGCACCTCCATTATCTGGATGCCGGAGTCTACGCTGACGGCTTCCTGCTGGAGTTGCTTCAGTAAACGAATTGGATACGGCAAGAAAGGATCTGCCGATCTGGAAGCTGTTTTCTATCACGCGGAGCGTGAGGAGTACATTATACTCCTCACGCTCCGCCGTGAGGCTTGTGTTCAGTTCACTGGTAAATTCAATCCCGCCGTTCGCCATAAAACTGCTGGCTGAAGAAATCATGTTCTGTGTTACCCGATCTTCCGTAGAAAAACTGTAACTGGCCCGAATCGCCGCATGGTCCGTGTGGTGCAAATGTCGGCCTTTCAACCCATACGGACACGAACAACCTCGAGTTTCATGAAGACGGCAGTATCACAGGCGAATTTGGCAGTGGATCGCCCTGCATATTTACGGGAGCAAATGGCGACCAGTTGGTCTGCATCTATGGTCGAACAGGAGCTGGCGGTGCCAGTACCCCGGGCACGTTCGCACTGATTCCTGTTGATGAGCTGGGTGATGACATCTATGTGGCCATCTTTGTCGCTGAATTCGTTCCCGTCTCCAATGCCTGTACCGGAAAATTTGCCGGCGTGAGCGGCAGTTGGATCATGTACGCGTTTGCGGAGCCATTCCAACTGGGATCCAGCGACCCGCTGGAGTACTCATGGAGCGGTGACGGATCACTGAACTTCAAGAAAGGGAAGTGATGAACGTCAAAATCGACGCGTCGAACGACTGAAGAAATCCAGAAACACCGGCCGGGACGTCACGCAGTGGATAGCTTGCGCGCTGCGGTTTTCGTCTTTATTTCAGGATCAAAACCTATTCCAACGTGCGTCGGTTCGACACACCAAATTTGCTTTGGTGTGTGCCTTGCGTGCGTCGGCGCACACCGACGCAACGAGATTGCGGAGAACTCCAGCCACTGGAATTGTCCCGGTGCCGCGAATTCCCGCTCGCCAGATGGTATTCCCTCAGTCGAGCTCGGGCGACTGCACGCTTCGCGTACGCTGCGGTTCTGCTGACCGCAGGAACGGCCCGTGAGTGGCCCTGTCGCGGATTCGCAGTTCCGGAATGGACTCCGAACTTCAACGCGAGCGACGTCTTTGTCATTGAGGGGACACTTCTCAGACTGTCCAAGGTCGGACCCACTCTGACGGATTGGTAGGACCAAGGGCGTCCGTTGCCGAAACATCGCTCGCTGAACGATTCGTCGCGGAAAATCCTGTTATTCACTATGTCAATAGACTGCGACCGAATTTCCGGCAGCGAGGCTAACTCGGTTCGATCTACTCGAAAGGGGATCTTATTTCAGAACAATTCCTGGGGACATTCGAGAACCGCAGGTTAGGACTGTTGAGGAATCCATTCACGATCTTCTAAAGAACACGGCTGCTTTGACTGCCGGAATCTGGTAGATTCAGGGGTCTTAAAAAAAACTGGTTTCTGTCGGCACAGATTCCCCAGATGACATCGTACAGAACGAGAGTTTGCATGTTCCGAAATATTCTTCATGCCCTGGCCTTTGGAATCCTCAGCGTCTCTTCTTGCTGGGCCGAAGATCAGAAGTCTTCCAAAGCTTCAACGACGATTACTCGCGATGAATGGGGGGTGGCTCATATTTACGGAAAGACTCACGCCGACGCGTTTTTCGGTGTCGGGTATGCTCAGGCAGAAGACTATTTCTGGCAACTGGAAGACTCGTGCATTCGATCTTTGGGACGTTACGCAGAAGTTGCTGGGGAGGACGGTATTCGTTCAGATATTCTGAATCGCAGCTTCGAAATCGCAGGCCGATCGCAGCGTGACTTCGAAGGATTTTCTGAAGAACAGCAAAGCATGGCGACCGCGTACGTTGACGGAATCAATCGCTGGCTGGAAACTCATCCGGAAGAGAAACCGCGTCTGCTGACTCATTTCGAGCCGTGGTACGTCCTCGCCATGGATCGACACATTATTCTGGATTTTGTGTATCGTCAGACACATGTTGGAAAGCCGGAGAACCGTAGTGAGACGGACGTCGCCGCTTTAGAATCCGTCAACCCTTCCGACAGAACAGATTTTAATTCCTGGGACGTTCCTGCGAAGCCGGAGACTGGATTTGACAACGCCATTCGTGCCGCCATTGGTTCGAATGCATGGGCGGTCTCCGGACGCAAAACAAAATCCAGAGTTCCAATGTTGTTTGTGAATCCTCATCAGCCGTGGTACGGCATGGGGCAATTCTATGAACTTCATGTCCGCAGCGACGAAGGGCTGAACTTCACAGGAGCGTGTTTCTTTGGAAGTCCGTTTCCGACAATCGGCCACAATGAATATCTCGGCTGGACTTACACCGTCAATGAACCAGACATCGCAGACGTATGGCGAGTGACTTTCGACGACCCCGAAAATCCGCTGAACTATCGCTACGATCAAGGATATCGCGCTGCGATCGAGTGGCAGGAAACGGTGTCGGTGAAGCAGGGCGATTCCGTTGTGCCGCGTCAGGTGACGTTCCGCAGGACTCACCAGGGCTCAATTGTCCGCCACGAAAAGGACAACACCTTTCTGGCGGTTCAGGTGGCTGGCTTGTTTCACCCGGATCGGACCAAACAAGCCTGGGGCATGGTTCTGGCGAAGGACTTTGCTGCGTGGAAAACCGCGATCAGTCACTGCGCAATTCCGATGTTTAACGTGGTCTATGCGGACAATCAGGACAATATCTTTTATGCCTACAATGGCACGATCCCCAGACGCGACACGGCGTTCGACTGGACGAAGCCAGTTGATGGAAGTAACCCCAAAACTGACTGGCAGGGAGTTCACACCTTCGATGAACTGCCACAAGTGCTGAACCCGGAATGCGGATATGTGCAAAGCTGCAACTCGTCTCCCTTCACGACGACTCCGTCCGAAAATCCTGGTCGAGAAAACTTCCCGGCGTACATGATTGAAGATGCAGATATCGATATGCGGCGTTCCAAAATGTCGCGTCTGATGCTGAACGATGCCAGCGACATCACGTTCGAAGACTGGTCAATGATGGCCTACGATACTCGACTGTACTGGCCGATGACAGAAATCCCAAAGCTGGCCCCCGATTTTGAACAGTTGAAATCCACTCAACCACAACTGGCTGCTGAGGTCGCGGAATACTGGCAGCATCTGCAGGATTGGGATTTCCGATCGTCCAATGAATCGACTCAAACGACACTCATGGTGGCATGGTACGAACAGTTGTACGGTTTCGGATATCCGGCTGAAACTCTGAAGGAGGAATACACCGATCGTCTCACATGGTTTGATGGATTGAAGAAGGCGGCCGAAAAAATTGAGAGCCTGTATGGCACGTGGAAGCATCCGTGGGGCGAGGCGCATCGACTGCAACGCATTCCCGATCAGCCGGACGTCCAGCACGCCGGAGTTGGACTGAATTCTTTGCGAAAATCACTGCCCTGCCCAGGTGCGCCCGGTCCATTGGGGATCATTTATACGGTGTACTCTTCCCCGGAAATCCCGTTGCTGCGTCCGCAACGATTTTCGGTTGTCGGGGCGTCTTATATGGCCGTTGTCGAATTTGGTCCGGACATACAGGCAAGCAGTGTAATGCCGTTTGGCTCCAGCGGTCGCGGTCATTCGCCGCATTTCTTCGATCAGGCAGAATTGTACTCAGCAAAAAGAATGAAACCCGCCTGGTTCAATCGAGACGAAGTCGAACAGCACGCCGTCCACACGCTGAAACTGAATCGCTGAATTGTAAACACTTGAGATTCGCATGAAGCCCGATCAACGAGGACTTGCCGAGGCATTCATCGGCGAAGGTCGCTCGCTCATCATCCTGTGCGGGACTTGTCTGGGGCTGGCGGGATTGTTCGCCATTTTTCAGTCGATGACTGGACATTTTCTGCCTCACGATGTCGCGTATCTGCAAATGCAGCCACAGGAACTGTGCGGCATTAATGAATGCCATCAACGTGCGACTGATTCCGCTCATCGCCCATGATCGCGCAGGCTTCGGCGGAGCCGTCACCACTGTTGGGCTGTTGACTCTGGCCAGCGTCTGGTTTGCACGTCCATCCCGGGCTCTGTGGCAAACGCTGGTGCTGGGCGGTTTTGCGGGCTGGTCAACTGCCGTCATGGTTCATCCGGCGATTGGTTATACCGATCCGCTTCACCTTGCCCCGGCCGTAACCGGCGCGGCGTTGTTTTTTGCCGGGCTGATACTGATGCGGAAACATGCGTTCTGTGACGACCGGAGTGCCACATGACTTTGACGGACGCAGATCACCGATCCCCCGGCGCAGTTCATCTGCCGACTCTGCAGGAACTTGGTCGCGATCTGCTGTATGTCTCGCCACTGCGACGAGTGACGACCATCTGTATCATCTTGAACATCACTTGTATCCCGCAGTACCCCATTACCACTGGAGACGCCTTGCTGTCCGGCTCGACCCGTATTTTACGCTACTCGGAGTCCGGCCCGTGTCCCTCACGTCTTCACCATCCACACCTGGCCAACATCCTTGACATTGGCCGGGGTAAATCCGGATTAACGGTTCTTGACGTTTACTGAGCGTCAAACAAAGGAGCGACCTCGTGAGCATCGAAACATTGACGTTATTTACTGATTATCCGTCGGGAATTGAAGCCGTTAAAATCGCTCTAGCGAATTACGCGGTTTACGGAGAGATCGAGTTATCCGAAGGCATTGATCGCAGTGAATTTGCATTTGGTCTTCCGGACGAGCGAACAATTTGGGGAGAACTTATGACGATCCTCGTCACGAGCGTCCGGTACAACGCAAACCGCCCCAAGGCGGCGTGTTTGTCATTGGAGTCGAGCTCCAGCAGTAGCCGACTCGCCGCCGCGATGTTATATGCCATTCCAATTTTTCTTTTGTCGAGACATATGTGTATTGGGACAATCGATCCTCAAAAGAGTGTACACGTTGTTGTCGATGTGAAAGATTGGCGTAACCTTGCAATCGAGTGCATTTCCACTCATCCGCCTTTCGACTCATCGGACATTGACAAACTCTGGCTCAGTCTCACTGAAGAATAAACGAACACAAAAAGTGTCCTGTGCGTTTGAATTTTGTGGCAGGAAATTGGTGCCCATTGATGAGTTTTCGTCTGTTCCTGGTGATTGGCGCGTGCCAACTTTGACTCACACACTTGGGACAGATTGAGTTGAACGGTCGCTACGGTTTCGCGAAACGGTGTTCACGTAGTCCGACCTGTCCTCAGGTCGGATTCCTTTATCGTGGCCCGGTGTCTGGATCCTGATCTGAGGACAGATCGGGCTACTTTTCTGACAGAACGCACATCGCCGCGTTTCGGCCGGGGATGCCGCTCACTGCGCCACCTCGAAGGGCGGATGAGCCGGCGCGGTAGATCCGTGGATGGGGAGTCTCGACGCCCCAGCGACCGATCTGATCCGGATCATCGGTAAAGAACCATGACAGTGTGTTGTGGAAGATATTGCCCTGATCCAGATCGAGTTCATGTTCAAGATCCACGGGTGTTTTCACTTCAATGCACGGCGCACCGTGCTGATCTCGGGCGAGGCATTCCACAAACGATTCGGCACAGATTCGATCGAGTCCCGCCAGGTACCGCTGTTTGACCTCTTCGCGTCGAAGCTCGTTGTTGTCTTTGAAAAGACGGTACGGCATATCGAGTCCAAAAAGTGTCAGAGTATGGTAGCCCTTGCGTCGCAGTTCGGGGGACAGAATTGAATTGTCCGTCAGCGTATGGCAATACATTTCTGCTGGTGCCGGATCCGGCAACTCGAAGCGTGAGGCCTGAGTCCAGGAAGTCAGCATCTGATCATAGCCCTCGTCCATATGAAAGGATCCGGAGAACGCTTCTTCTGATTTGACGCCTACTGATTTTACCTGCGGCAGTCGCTGTAACAGCATATTCATTTTGACGACCGAACCTTCGTCTGTCGGAATCGGATTCCAATCTTCGCCCAGCAGACGTGCGAAGGTCTTCGGGCCGGCGTTGATGAGAACTCGCACAGCATCGACCGCGTATTCAGTTTCTTCAGACGTGAAAGATACCGCATGGCAGATCGAGCCCGGTTCGATGTGCGTGACCGGCGCGCTGGTGACGAATGTGACTCCCAGTGCATCGCAACGATCTGTCAGCGCGTCAACCAGCGATTTCATGCCACCGACCGGAACTCGCCATTCACCTGTTTCATTGCCGATTATGTGATACAGGAAGCAACGGTTCTGCAGCAGCGACGTATCGTGCGGCTGAGTAAAAACGCCAATCTTCGCATCGGTCATCAGCAAGCCGCGGAGAATATCGTGCTCAGCAAGCTCTTCAATGATCTCACCCAGCGGTCGATCCACAAACGCTCTCCACGCGGAGCGTTCCTCGTCTGTTTTCAACGCCGATCGAAAAGCCTGACGACTCTGCAGAGGTTTCAGCAGTGACGGCCATGCGACGCGAGCAATGGCGGATTCGAGGCCAAGCAGTTGTTGATAGCGATTCCATGCGGCATCACTGCCTGTCATCTCCCGCATCGAATCACGGGGGCGGTCCTGATTGACATTCGAAATCACCAGCCCACGATGGATTCCAGCAGCATCCTGGTTGGGCGTGAAGGACGCTGTGTTTCGCCGACGAGTCTCAAACTTCAGTTCCAGTTCTTCAACGATTAACTGCGGCAACAATGAAATGAGATACGCATAGCGGGAGAGAATCGCATCGTAGTCTGGGAAAATTCGCTGTGAAGCGGTTGCACCGCCGAGGTAATCATTCCGTTCCAGTACCAGCACCGACAGGCCTGCTTTGGCGAGGTACGCAGCCGCAATCACTCCGTTGTGTCCGCTGCCCACAATCACGACGTCGTAACGAGTTTTGAATTGCGTGGGCGTCATGGCTTTGCTGAGCCTGTTAATAGGCGATTGCGGACAGCTACATACTTTCCACCGTCGCACGCATTTGAGTGAACTGCTGCTGCAGTTTCGCACGACCATCTTTGGCGTCGAGGCGTTCGCGCCATTCGGGCGTGAGAAAGTCGAGCTGTGTGCATTCCAGAACGGCGGCAGCTTCCTGCATATCTTTTTCAATTCCCTGAGCTGACGGAATAAAGTCAGCCAGTGCTTTGGCAACGTCATCCTGAGTTACGTCACCTCGATTGTCAACGAGGGCGAAGCGGCGGGCGGTGAGGACAACACTTTCAATGTCGGCACCGCTCAGCGTCTTGTGGCGTTCGCTGAGCGTCAGAGTGCTGGCATCGAGTTTGATTCCATTTTTACGGCCCATGACGCCAAACATCAATCGAATCTCTGCTTCGCTGTGCGGATAAAACAACGGAATATGGACTTCCGCGCGGCCCTGGCGTTTGAGGTCGATCGGGAGCAGATCGGGGCGGCAGGTGAGCAGCATCCAGATAATGCGTCCACGATATTGCGTGTCACCCATCTGCTGCGCGATCATGGAGAAGATTCGCCCGCTGGTTCCGGAGTCACCATCCTGATTTCGGTCACCCAGTGATGCGTCTGCTTCATCGATGATGACCACGACCGGTCCCAGGCTGCGCAACACTGTCAGCACGCGCTGCAAATTGCCCTCGGATTCGCCAACATACTTCGAACGGAAGTTACGGAGTTTGACGCAGGGGATTCCGATGGAACCTGCATAACATTCGGCGAGAAACGTTTTCCCGGTTCCGACAGGCCCGCAGATCAGGTAACCCATTGGGGCCGCTTCCTGATGTCCATTCGTTATCAGGTTCGCATCATCCTTCAGTCGTTTGACGGCCGCTTCCTGTCCGACAACCAGGTCCAGCTTGTGTTTCGGTTCAACAAACTCCAGATATCCACCGCATTGGCGTTCAATCGCGTTCTTCTTGAGTTCCTGAAACTGCCGGACCGTGACTCCCCCAGAACGTGACGCAAGCGAGATCAAGTGATCAAGACTCAGTAGACTCAATCCGTTTGATGACGCCGTCAACTGAGCTGCGTTCATCACGTCCACCGCAGTAGTTCCCTTGGCTGCGTTTGTGCGAAATCGCTCAGCAATAAAACTTTGCCGAGCAGCGGCATCCGGCATCGGGATTTCGACCGTGGCGACGAACGGGCTGGACGTCAGCCGTTCATTCAGGTCAGAAATGCTTTCACTGATGATGCAAAACGCCATGTTGACACGGCGAATCCATGGATTGCGAGCCCAGTCCAAAAAACGTACGACACGACCAGCAATCCGCCCTGCGATCTGCGCGGCATCGCCAGGCGGCACAAGATACTGGCCAAAATCAAACACAACCGCCATTCGACGTCGTTTCTTGGGATCGTCTTCGATCAGTGTCCGTTCGATCATCTGATCAAGAGTCAGCAGAATATCGTCTGGATCGCGGGACCAGTTTCGGTACGGGCCAAACAGTTCAGTCAATTCCTGCATCATCTTGTGGTGCCGTTCAGAACTGCTGCCTGCGAGCGCCTGCAAGCCCTGGCTGAGATTGTGTTCCAGCACCAGATCCCATTTTGCGAATAGATGCTCGCCCAAAAATTCGGACAGACTCAGGAATTCTGTCCCACCGTCTTTGGGAACCGGAATTAAATCGTGCACATTACCGTGAACGACAAAGAAGCAGGCCGTCCCGGAGAAATACTTCTGCGCCAGATCATTGGCCCATTTGGGAAACCACGCAGGAAGATCGATCGTCGGAGCAGTGACTTCGGGCGGAGTGCTCATATCTAATTCGTTTCTTTCGTCGTCTGCGGTCCGAGCTGTTTTTCTTCCTGCGTGACTTTCGCCGTGCCCGGAGTCAGATAACCCATTTCCGCTTCAAACTGTTTTAATGCATCTTCCGCCAGCACGCCTTCAGCAGCGGTTTCGCGCAGGATGTCGTCAACGCCTTGTTCGGAAAGGTCTGCTGCGACGCGTACCTTCGCGCGGTTCTTATTGATCTGATCCTGGAGCACCTGTTCGATTTGTCCCATGTCAGTCGTGATGTCAAAGTTGAGGGAACCGGTGAGTTCTGCCATTTCTGCTTCCGCGCGACTCATCTTGAGTTCCGCGTCATACTTCTGCATTTTATCCTTGATCTCGCCGACTTTCTTCGTAGCGTTCTTGATCTTTGCGACATTGTTTTCGTAAGACGTTTCATGCATCTGCATCTGCGAAATCTTGTCCGCCAGACTTTCTTTGGCCTTCTGCAGATCCAGTGCGAATTTCGCCGCCGTCGCTCGATCACCGGCCTGTAGGTAGGCTTTCACGCGGCTTTCCAACTGGGCAACTCGCTGTTTCTCTGAGTTCGCCTGCTGAGAGACTTTCTCCACCAGAGCGCGATACTGGGCCAATCCCTCGCGACCGCCTTTCAATTGATCGACCGCTTGGTCGTATTCGTATTGCATCTGCGCGATCGGGTCGGCTGTCCAGAAAAAGTTTGCCAGCTTATTCATCTGAGCCCTAAAACTGCCCCAGAGCTTGCCAATGATCATGATGCGGTCCTGTCGTTTAAAACTATAAGGTTCTGAAGGAGGTGTGATGTGCCATTTGAACGTTGGGCGCATTGTCATGGATCAAACAGCATTTCAACAATCCGTCGGGCCGGGAAATTCTGATTTTTGCTCAGGCTGTTGGAGTTTCAGCACGATGGCATGGAAAACAGAAGGTTAGGAGGTGAGACTGAAAATTGTCTGGCAATTCTTCGCTGTTCCGTAGGAATCTTGTATCCAGACAGTACGATGCTCATACATCGAGTTTGATATTCGCCTGCCTTCGGGCTTCCCACCTTACCGTTCGCCTCCCATTTCCATCGAGAATGGGGGCACGCCGCAAAATGGAGATCATTTCATGCCGGGATTCATTTCCTTCCTGCAACGTTTCACCCCGCTGTGTCTGACACTTTGTCTGTGTCTCGTGTCAGTCCAGGGTTTGGCTGAAGTCCCAGCTGGATTTACACCGTTGTTCAATGGCAAAGACCTGACCGGCTGGAAGGGACTTGTAGGGAACCCAAAATCGCGAGCCGCGATGTCCGCTGAAGAACTGGCCACGCAGCAGAAGACGGCTGATGAAAAAATGCGGGCACACTGGAGCATTGTCGATGGTGTCATTGTCTTCGACGGGAAAGGTGACAGTCTTTGCACCGCCAAAGACTACGGAGATTTTGAACTCTACGTCGATTGGAAGATCCTCGAAGGCGGCGACAGCGGGCTTTACCTGCGCGGAACTCCTCAGGTACAGATGTGGGACACCGAATTTGAAAACTACTTTCGGCACGGAGCGGAGAACGGTTCTGGTTCACTCTGGAACAATCAACGGAATCCGCGGTTCCCGATGGTGAATGCTGACAAGCCGGTTGGCGAGTGGAATTCGTTTTTTGTTCGCATGGTCGGCGAAAGAGTGACCATCAAACTGAACGGCACGCTGATCGTGGACAACGTCGTGCTGGAAAACTTCTGGCAGCGAGAGTTGCCAATTTATCCTCGCGGACAGATCGAATTGCAGAACCACGGGAACACATTGTATTTCCGAAATCTCTACATCCGCGAGATTGCCGCCGATGAAGCAAACAAAATGCTGGAAGCAAAAGATGCGAAGCAATACGAAAGTGTTTTCAATGGACGTGACTTCAGCGGCTGGAAGGGTGACTTGGAAAACTATGAAGTCGTTGACGGAGCATTCGTCTGCAAAGAAGGCAAGGGTGGCACTGTCTTTACGGACAAACAGTATTCAGACTTTGTCGCACGAGTGGAATTCAAACTTCCGCGGGGTGGCAACAACGGACTTGCACTTCGCTACCCAGGAACCGGCCAACCCCATATCGGCGGGCTGGAATTGCAGGTTCTGGATTCTGAAGATGCAAAATACGCGACACTCGATCCGCAGCAGTATCACGGTTCAGTCTATGGACTTGTGGCCGCGCATCGAGGCTATCTGCGTCCGACGGGTGAGTGGAATTTTCAGCAGGTCACAATGGTTGGTTCAAAGATCAAGGTAGAATTGAATGGTTTCACAATTCTGGATGCGGACCTGAGTGAAGTCAAAGAATCCAAAGACGGTGAAGTCCCTCCCGGTGCGAAAGCCAAGAGCGGACATTTTGGGTTTGCCGGTCATCACGATCCCGTGGCCTTTCGCAACGTTTTGATTCGTGAACTGCCTGGCGAACCAGCGCAGCCACCGTCGCGGAATACGGCGATCAGCCCTGAAAACGGACCGATCAAACTGTTCAACGGTCGGAACATGCAGGGACTTTACACCTGGATCAAGGGCAAGACTTACTCAGATCCCGACAAGGTCTTTACCGTCGAAGATGGAATGCTGCACATTTCGGGCAACGGCTATGGAGGAGTCATTACGAACCAGGCTTACCGCGACTACCACTTGATCGTTGAATTCAAGCTTGGAGACAAGACCTGGGGAGACCGAATCGATCGCGCGCGAGATTCGGGCCTGCTGCTTCACTGCTGGGGGCCGGATGGTGGATACAGCAACACGTGGATGGCATCGATTGAAGCTCAGATCATTGAAGGCGGTGTCGGTGATATTCTTGTTCTGACGGGATCCGATCCTGTGACAGGACAGGTTCTGCCAACGTCCCTTGTCGCTGAAACCACAAAGGACCGTGACGGAGAACTCGTCTGGAAAAAAGGCGGAGAACCTACAACAGTCACGTCGGGCCGCGTCAACTGGTATGGTCGCGACGTGGATTGGGCGGACACGATTGGCTTTCGCGGTCGCGAAGACGTCGAAAGCAAACATGGCGAATGGACTCGCATGGAAGTCATCGCGGACGGTGACCATCTGACGTACAAAGTTAACGGAGTTGTGGTGAACGAAGCGTCTTCGGCCAGGCCTGATTTTGGAAAACTCCTGCTACAGACGGAGCAAGCCGAAATGTTTGTCCGCAGGTTTGAACTCTGGCCCCTGGGCAAAGCACCGAATGATAAGTTGAAACAGGATTAGGTGATTTTTGGGAGTTGTCAGGTTTTGTGGGTTTGCTTCCGCCCCGTGCCAGCTTGCCTGGCACGAGCGAACGTTTTGTGATTAGACAACGGGAACGAGGGTGAGGCCGCCCCGGTTGACTTGCCCAACCCGAACGGAAAGTGTGGCACGATGAATCCTGGCCCACCGCCATGCAACTTGGCGAGCTGCCAGGCGAGCTGGGCAGGGGAGCAGTCGTGTTGATGCTGACACTGCTAATTTCAAATCTTCCGTTCCTGCCGGGCGAGCCGGCAAGGGGCGGAAGAAAAACACCTGCCCGAAGCCTGGACCGGCGTCGAAGTCCCGGAACAAAAACAAACCCATAACAAAGCTGTGGGACGCTGAAGTTTGCTTTTCTTTTTAACGCAGAAGCATGATTCGAACACTCACCTCCCAAGATGCAGTACCAGTGAATCCTCGTTCCGGGCAACTCAATCCGCTGTGGGGATTTCTGCTGATGGCCTGCGCGCTGGTTGTGGGGCTTACTGTCATGCTAAGGCAGGGACCGCCAAAACAGGATCCCGGTAAAAAGCACCTGGTCGTCTATTGTGCCGCAGGAATGCGAGTACCGGTGGACGAGATCGCGAAGGACTATGAGAAGAAATACGACGTCGCTATTGAACTCCAGTATGCCGGGTCGAACAACTTGTTAAATCAGTTGCAGGTGAACAAGTTCGCAGTTGCCGATCTGTTTATTGCCGCAGATGATTTTTATACCGACAAAGCCGTGCAGGAAGGACTTGCGGTTGAGACACTCCCGATCGCTCATCAGCGACCTGTGGTGGCCGTTCGCAAAGACAGCGAAAAACACATCAACACACTGGACGATTTGCTGTCTTCGGGGATTTCGATCGCCGTTGCAGATCCTGAACAGGCAGCCGTTGGAAAAGCTGTTCGCACTTTGCTGGAGAAAATCGAAACGAACGGGACGAACCGCTGGAAGCAGCTCGAAGAACGAGTCACGGCTGATGGTGTCTTCAAACCAACAGTCACGGACGTTGCCAACGATGTCAGGATCGGTGCGGTCGATGCGGCGCTGGTGTGGGATTCGACCATCGCGATGCCGGAATACGCTGAAGATTTGAAAGCTGTAGTTCTTCCAGAACTTGAGTCTGATCCAGATTTAGTCAGCGTCGCCGTGCTTCGATCATCGACCGATCCGACCGCCGCGCTTCGGTTTGCTCGATTTCTCACCGCGCGAGATCAGGGATTGAAGACCTTCGAAAAATTCGGAACGCGCCCCGTCGAAGGTGACGTCTGGGCGGAACGGCCTGAAGTGAGTTTCTACTGCGGAGCCGTGAATCGCCGCGCTGTCGAAGACATCATCGCAAATTTCCAGACTCGTGAAGGTGTGATCGTCAATACGGAATATAACGGCTGCGGGATTCTGACAACACAAATGAAAGCCATTACAGACCAATCAACGAAACTGGGCTTCCCCGATGTCTACATGGCATGCGATCGATACTATCTGAACAACGTCAAGGATTGGTTCCAGGACGACGTGGATGTGTCTGATGTCGAAATGGTGATTGCCGTTCCGAAAGGAAGTGACAAGGTGTCGAGCCTTGCCGATCTTGTGAAACCTGGAATTCGAGTTGCGATCGGTCAGCCCGATCAGTGTACGATCGGTGCCTTGTCTCGAAGAATGCTGGAGAGCGAAAATCTTTATCAGCAAATGAAGGAGAAGCAAAAACGTGATGGAGAAGTTGTTGTTGAAAAGATTTCATCGGCACTGTTGGTGCCGGATGTAATTGCCGGACATGTCGATGCCGCACTGGTCTACATCAGCGACGTTTTGCCAAATCTCGACGACGTTGACATCATCCGGATCACCACAACTCAGAACCTGGCCGTGCAGCCTTTCAGTATTGCTCGAACAAGCGACCATAAATATCTGGCACGCAGACTGTTCCGGAGAATCGCGGAATCGCCGGCCGCCTTTGAATCCGCCGGATTCCATTTTCGACTACATGCGTCTCCGACATCCAGTTCGGAAGGCGGCACCCCATGACGGACACGGGGTTGCCCCCAGCCTCTTCCGGCGTTCGAGGTAATCAGTCAGTCGTGCGCCCTGATATCGGACAGATTACGCTTTCTAATCGTCTTTTTTACGGATGCATGATCGTAATTGGCGGCACCTATGTTCTTCTGATCGTATCGATGCTGCTCGCCGATGCATGGTACGTGGCGGAAAAAACGTCTGCAGTGGCTGACAAGTCCCCGACGCCCTGGCGATCAATCGTGTACGAAAACCCAATCGCAATCGCGCTTGCAGATCACAAAATTCAGTATTCGATCTGGCTCAGTTTGGTATCGTGTACGTTGTCGGCGGTGTTGTCTGTAGTCGTCGCTGTGCCGATCGGTTATCTGCTTTCCCGGCATACGTTTCCGGGAAAACGATTGCTGGATTCGGTACTCGACATCCCGATCGTTCTGCCGCCGCTGGTCGTGGGACTCAGCCTCTTAATCCTGTTTCAGTTCAAACCGTTTGCGTTTATTGCCAGAGACGTTGTCTACCAGATACCCGCCGTGGTGCTGGCCCAATTCTCTGTCGCATGCGCGTTTGCCGTGCGGACGATGAAATCCACGTTCGACCATATCAATCCTCGCTGCGAGCAGGTTGCAATCGCACTGGGCTGTTCACGGTTGCAGGCGTTTGGTCGTGTCGTATTGCCGGAAGCCACAGCGGGAATGACGACGGCTTTCACTCTGGCCTGGGCCAGGTCGCTGGGGGAATTTGGACCTTTGCTGATCTTCGCGGGAGCGACACGAATGAAGACTGAGGTGCTTTCGACAACGGTGTTTCTCGAAATGAACGTCGGAAATATCGAAGGTGCTGTGGCAGTGTCGATGATCATGGTGGCCGCGGCCGTGACGGTGTTGATCATCACGCGACTGTATGGCGCGCGTGAGGTTGGGCTTTAGATCGGGATCTGTTATCTATGATTTCGCTGGACAACATCTGCATCAAAACGGGCGACTTTCGTCTGAACAACGTTTCGTTTTCGATTCCGTCCGGTGCGTGTGGTGTCCTGATGGGAAAAACCGGCTCTGGCAAGACGACAATTCTTGAATGTCTCCTGGGATTACGGCGTGTCTCATCGGGTTGTATTAGAATCGGAGATACGGACGTTACGCATTTGAATCCGGCCGTGCGAGGAATCGGCTATGTCCCGCAGGACGTGGCATTGTTTTCAAAGATGACAATTCGTGACCACCTTGCATTTGCGCTGGAGATTCGGCGAGTGGCCCGGAAACAGATTGCGGATCGCATTGACGAATTGTCGTCATTGCTGGGGATCACGCATTTGCTCAATCGAAAGCCAAAAGGGCTGAGTGGTGGTGAGGCTCAACGGGTTGCCCTGGGCCGGGCACTTTCTTTCAGGCCGCACGTATTGTGTCTCGACGAGCCGCTTTCTGCACTTGATAATGATACTCGTGAGGAAATGTGCGACCTGTTAGAAGATGTACGGCGTCAGACTCATGTGACGACACTGCACGTGACCCATAATCTGAACGAAGCAACGCGAATGGCGGACTGTCTGTTTCGCATCGAAGGCGGAAAAGTTGTTCCCATGTCCTCAGTCAGCCAATGAAGGAAAGTCAATCATGTTGAGGCAATGCTTTGTCGGAACGGTGGCAATCGCTCTTCTAGCCACATTCTGTTTTTCAAACGTACTTGCTGCGGATTGGCCGACGTATCGCCACGACAACCACCGCAGTGGTTTTACCGATGAAGCGTTGACGGGGAAATCGGTTGAATCTGTTTGGGTTTATCGTTCGCTCCAGCCGCCAGTTTCTGCATGGCCCGGTCCGGCACGGTGGGATTCGTACGCGAACATCAGGGGATTGAGTTCCATGCGGAACTACGACCCCTGTTTCCATTTCGCTGTTGCCGGAGACCTTTTGTATTTCGGTTCGTCTGCGGATGACTCCGTGCGCGCATTGAACATCGCGACCGGCGAGCCAACCTGGACTTTTACAACTGACGGCCCAATCCGCATCGCACCATCGGTTTCTGATAGACGTGTCTATTTTGGTTCTGATGACGGGCGAGCCTATTGCGTCACTGCGGACAATGGAACTCTGGTCTGGAAATCGGAGCGTGCCGATGATTCCAGCCTGATCCTGAACGACGGTCGGTTTGTTTCCCTGTCTCCGTGTCGGACAGGGGTTTTGATAGATCAAGGCGAGGCATATTTTGCTCAGGGAATGCTGCCCTGGCGAAGCACTTTGTTCCACAGCGTCGATGCTGCGACGGGAGAAACGATCGATGATCGGGACAAATCGCGTTTTTTTGCAACTTCACACTTTGGACTGACACTCGAAGGTGCGTTGCTGGCGAATAATTCTCATATCGTCGCTCCAGCAGGGCGCGTTGCCCCGGAGATTTTTCAGCGCACCAGCGGCAAACATGAAGGACCGCTCGAAGGCAGCGGCGGCTCTTCTGTTGTGATGACTGATGATGGCCATATTCTTTGCGGGCCGGGAAACAAGACGGGCTGGACAACCGAAACGGATGTCACGTCTCGTAAAGAGACCGGCGTGCATGATGGGCAAGTCGCTGTTGTTGTGACGCCAAACGGGCGAGTCCTGGTCTCGCGCAGTCGATTGTCGGCCTTTGAAGATCATGGAAAACGGAAACTCTGGGACGTTCCGTGTCGTCACCACGACGATTTGATCGTCGCGGCAGAAACTATCTTTGTCGGCGGCGATGGTGTCGTCGCAGCGTTTTCACTGGTCGATGGACGTTTGCTGTGGGAAACGCCGGTTCAGGGACAAGCCTTCGGTCTGGCAGTATCAAACGGGCGACTCTTTGCCAGTACTGACGAGGGGACAATTCATTGCTTCCGCGCAAGTGACGCGGCACCGAAATTGTTGCCCGCCGCTGCAAATGAAGATTCTCCAGTCGCTGCTGCAAAACCCAACGGGAAAGATCTTGATGAAGATCGCGATCAAGATCGAGCGGGACTTCTTGGACATTGGCGCGTTCATCGCGAAATGTCCGCAGCGGCTCGAAGACGCGGCGCCAGTGACGGAAGTCAGCGGTTGAGCGACCTGACTGGAAATTCTCATGCCGTCGTCTCCGGGGATGTTCAGATTCGCGAAGTTGGCGGCGTTGAAGCACTGGAAATGGACGGCGAAACCAACACCGCGCTGATTAGCGAAGATTTGATTCGTGCACATTTGCCGAAGCAGAACATGACGGCGGAAACGTGGGTGCGCGTTGATGAAGCGGATTCCATTGGCGGCATCATTGGTTGTTTTCAGGATACGAAAACTGAACATACGGGTTGGGCACTCGGATTCCATCATTCACGATTTGTGTTCGCGCTGTCGGCGGCCGAAGGAGCAACCGGTTTTACGTATCTGCGAGGCGAAACGAAAATCCTGCCGGGGCACTGGTATCACGTGGTCGCCACCTATGATGGCAGGCTGGCACGGTTGTCTGTCAATGGGCATGTCGAAGCGGAGTCTGAGGCACAATCCGGTGATCTCACGTATCCGCAATCAGGCTTTTACGAAATGGGCAGCCACCATGACGCCGATACGTTTCACCGCATGTTTGGAATGCTGCACGAGGTTCGTGTTTACGATCGAGCGGTCAGCGATGAAGAGATCAATCGTCGATACGAAGCAAAACGGTTGAAATTCAATGTGCCGATTGAACTGGAAATCGGTCCGTACGTTCAGTTCGATACGCCCACGTCGGCCCGTGTTCGCTGGCAGACATCCAATCCGACTCAAACACGTTTGGTGCTGTTGGGCGAGAACGCGAAACGCAGATTCGACAACGCCGAAGCCACGACACTCCACGATGTCGTGATCGATGGTCTTCCACGAGACCAGATGTTGCACTACGCGATCGAAAAAGAATCCGACGGTCGTGTCGCTCAGACGCTGGAATTTGAACTGGATACTCAATTCAATTTCAGCACACAATCAATCCCGGACGAGTTACATCCGTTTTCTGAAGACCAACTAAGTCAACAAATTGCAGCCGCCGCAAAGCACATTCTGTCCAGATGTCAGTTCGCCCGTGGCGTCTGTCTTGTAGTCGGCAGCGGTGACGGACGACTGGCATGGGAACTCGCGCGGCAAAGTGAATTGAGAATCATCGGCGTCGATACTGACGAAGAACAGGTCAATGCATCTCGGCAAACAATTCTGACGACCGGAACATACGGAAGTCGTATCGCGTTTCATCATGTTGATTCCTATGCAAAGCTGCCGTTTGTCGGACGATTCGCCAATCTGATTGTGTCGGAAGACGTGATCACCAACGGAATTCCAACTGGTGACGCGAAAGAAATGCTGCGTGTGCTGCGGCCCGATGGAGGCACCATCTGTCTGGGACAGCCTGGTGGCCAGGACACGAGTTTCGATCCCGATCAGATGCGAAGATGGCTGACTCCGACCGAGTTGGAAGCTCAACTGGAAAAGGACAGTAATGGCACATGGGTCACGGCGATCAGGCCCGCCCTGGAAGGCGCGGGGGACTGGTCTCATCTGTATGGTCACGCTGACAATTCAGCTTTCGGTGGCGAATCACTCGGAGGAGCCAGCACCACGGACGAAATGGCCGTGCAATGGATCGGACGACCGGGCCCGCGCGCTCAACCGGATCGGAACGGACGAAAGCCATCGCCGCTATCCACGAACGGTCGACTATTCGTCCAGGGCCTGCGTCGATTGATCGCTGTCGATGCATTCAACGGCACGATTTTATGGGGACTCGAGATTCCTGCTCTCGAGCGCTTCAACATGCCGCGTGACTGCAGCAACTGGTGTGCAGATGATGAGCATGTCTACATCGCCGCAAAAGATAAGTGCTGGCAGATTGATGCGGCAACGGGTGCGATCGTCGCTTTCCATCCTGTCGTAAATTCCAAAAAAGATGACTGGACGTACGATTGGGGATTTATCGCCCAGACCGATGATTTGATTGTCGGCAGTGCGCAAAAAGCGGGAACGGCGTTCACAAGTTTCTGGGGCGACGCCGGTGCCGGGTGGTACGACGCGCTTGAAGGACCTGTCACGTTCAAAGTGTGCAGTGATTCGCTGTTTGTGCGGCGAAAGCAGAATGCAGAAGTCGCGTGGACTTACGAGGACGGCGTGATTATCAATTCCACGATCACAGTGACGAAGGATTCTGTTTACTTCGTCGAATCGCGTAGTGAAAAAGTGAAACGATCGCAGGCTCGAAGAATTGGATCGCCCGAGTTGTGGCAGCAGCAGTTTCTCGTGGCACTGGATCTCCGGACAGGAAACAAACTCTGGGAAAAACCATTGGAGACCGTTCCCGGAAATGTGGCGTTCTACCTGGCCGCCGGGGACGACGCGCTTGTCATCAACGCTTCGACTGATAAGAAATACGAAGTGACGACGTATGCTATGGCAGACGGAAAGTCACGTTGGTCGCAGACGTTCAGTTGGTTTGAAAACAAGGGTGACCACGGCAAAGCCATTCAACGACCAGCGATCGTGGGCGGTCGAGTGTATGTTCGCCCGAAGGTTCTGGATTTGAATTCGGGTGAAATTCTTTCGCTGGAAATGCCGGGTGGAAAGTGCGGCACCTATGCCGCAACCACGAAGTCACTGGTCTTTCGAACCTCAAACATCACGATGTGGAATACCGCAAGCGGCAGTGCCTCAAGCTGGGATCGCATGCGCCCCGGCTGCTGGCTGACAACGATTCCGGCTGCCGGCATGTTGCTTTCTCCGGAAGGCGGAGGTGGCTGCAGTTGCGGCTCATGGATGGAAATGTCCGTGGGATTCATGCCGGTGGCAGCCGAATAGCCATCGAGTTTCCGACTGATCCTGGCAAAATTCAAACACAGCACTTGACGAAGTGATCGCTACTGAATTATCTTCCGCCTTAACAAGACAGGTTGTCTGTCTTTGTTCTGACGGAGAATTCAATGGAAAATCTGACTCAGGCCGAAATGGCGTTGCTTCGCGAAATCTGGAGATGTGAAGCGGCAACTGTTCGCGAACTGGCCGAAGCAATCTATGGCAGTAGTGTGGACTCCAAGACTGCCGCCGTATTGAAATTGCTTCAACGAATGATGGCGAAAGGGTACGTCGATTGCCGCCGTAGCGAACGTCCTCATGTCTACGTTGCTGCAATCACCCAGGAGCAGTATCTGAAACTGCAATTGCAGGAATTGGCTGACCTGCATTGCGATGGCAAGCTGGCACCGTTGGCAACAACCTTGGTGCAAACCAAGGGATTCAATCAGCGTCAGCGTCGCCAATTACGCGACCTTATCGACCGACTCTGGCCTAACGACGATGATGGCCAAAATGGAGCTACCGGAAATGGTTGATCCGATCGTTACTGAGTGGTTCGCCCCCAATGAATCAGCGATCTTGTCGCTGGCCGAAGCGATCGTTTCCAACTCGGCTGTTGCTTCCTTAATCGCCATCCTTGCCTGGATAGGCAGTCGAATTTACCAAAGGCCATCGCTCTGGCACGCCGTTTGGGTGATTGCGATCATCAAACTGTTTCTGCCTCCAATCTGGACGATTCCTGTTCCGGTCGTCAGTGCCGCCATTGCAGATCGATCGGCGGCGACAGTCGCGAGCAGCCGTTCGCCTTTTGCAGAATCGTCACGCAGTCCAGTCGCCGAAACACGGGCCACTGGGCAACCAGAAACTTCGGCTACTTTAACAGCCAACACAACAGATAAACCTGAAACAATTGAGCAATCGCGTGTTCGCTTACCGCCCTTAAATTACGGCTTGATCGTTTTGTCGCTCTGGTTTTCTGGTTCACTCATCGTCTTGTTGACGTCTGCCCGCCGCGTTGCTCGTTTCAATGGGCTGGTTCGACGTTCCACAGTGACTGACGAGGCGACTGAAGCATTACTTTGTTCGCTGGCGACGAACGGATGTGACCTAAGAACGCCTCCTCGAGTGCGATTGGTTGACCAAATCGTTCCGCCATTGTTGTGGCCGATCGGGCGTGTACCGACGATTGTCCTGCCTTCATTGTGGTGGGAAACCACAACGCAGGAAGAGCGGAAAGCCGTCCTGATCCATGAATTGGCTCATTGGCGTCGAGGTGACCATTGGATTCGATTGCTTCAGTGGATCGCAAGCATTGTTTTTTGGTGGCATCCTTTGATTTGGATCGCTGGCCGCGAATTACATCGTCTGGAGGAAGAATGTTGCGATGCTGAGGTTATGTACCGATTGCCGGGTGCAGGACGTTCCTACGCTTCGGCCCTTCTATCGGCCTCGCAATGGCTGGACGAACATTGCGAAACCAATTCGACGCGGTGTCAGCCGTCAGCGCTGGCGTTGCCTATGTCCAGATTAACCCAGTTCGAAACTTTTCATCGGAGAATTGAGATGTTGCCGAATCACTGTTACCGCCCGTGGACTGGTCGATACTTGATCGCCGTTCTGGTATCGGCCCTGATACCGCTCGCGATCGGACTGAGGGCCAGCGCCCAACAACCGGCGGCTCAGGAAAAACAAGTAGGTACTGCACGCACAGAATCGACCACTGCGGAATTGCATGGATCCGTGACTGACACGAATGGTAAACCGATCGCTGGTGCCAAGGTTCGCGTCGTCATTCCGTCTGCCGAATTGCGATTTCCAGTGGAGGCAAGCGAGCACCGTGAAGTCTGGGGTGAAACCGATTCCAATGGCAACTACTCGATCGAGACAAACAGAATGGAAAGCAAGACCTCCGCATCGATCGACATTCTGCACCGAGGACACCGACGATTGGTGGGTACTTTCATGCGAGGTGGAGAGAAAAATGAAGTAACACTCTCGCCCGGCGAACGCATCGAATTCGACGTGAAACTGCCGGAATCCCAGTACTTCGCTGGCCGCGTCGTTGATGAAGCGGGTAAGCCGATTGAAGGAGTGTTGGTCCATTCCCACCTGCGTCACGACGACCGTTGCGGCGGTATCGAGCAATCATTAAGCGATCCTGAAGGACGCTTTGCCGTGCATGGCTACGAAGCTGAGTTTTTTCAGATTGGCTCAGGAGCTGGAGCTGGAAAGGCCACAGCATTCATTTCTTTGACGCATGGCCAATACATTGATGCCGCGCTCGAGTGGCTCGAAGACCTGGAAGGTTCGGAACGGGACAAGCTGCACGTCGTGATGCGAACTGGGTATTCGATCGCTGGAACTCTCCTTGATCCCAGCGGCACGCCTGCCACAGATGTCGTGATCTCGATCAGCCAGTTTATTCCCGAACAACGAAAGGCAGTCCGCACCGATTCGCAGGGACATTTTCGATTTGATGGCGTCAATCAGGGCAAAGCGACCCTTCGCGCCGTCGATGTTGCAGGCAACCGTAAGTCAATTGACGAGATTACGATTGATGCGTCCGATACCGAAATGAAGATTGAGTTGAAACCAATCGATTCACCCATCGTCACGAAGTATCAACTCCTGGGGATGACTCTTGCCGATGTCAATCCCGAAATCGACGAAGCCTATGATCTACTGTCGTCAGAAACGGGCGTGATGATCATCGACCCGGGCACACGCTTCGAGGAATTCGCAATTGGAGAACTACGGCCCGGGTATGTTTTCTGGGAGGTCGGCAACGATAGCGTGAGTGATTTGCGTGAGATGGTCAGTCACCTTGTCCAGGAAGCAAAATCGCCCACGATTCCACCCGGTGCAGACGGTAATACGACGGCCTGGATCGAAAAGAACGGGGACGCCAAGGTACGAGTGGTGTACAACCTCGACAACGAAGAGTTCCGTGGGTCGAATACGCAATACATGCGACTTACTCAGAAGGACATCGCCGAATTGATGGAACTACAGCAACGATTTGAGTCCGATCAAAAGTAATGATGTCAGGCGGGCGGGGGGCAGTTCCCAGATGAGTCACCTCCAACTGGAGACTCACCGGCCTGTTGATTGAGTGATTTTCGTTTAACGGCATGCCGCAGGCGACGGCTCTTTTGCGGCTCCGACGCCTTCGGCTAACCGTTAAACGATTCGCGTCAAGTGGATTCTTCAATCGTCGAGTTTGGATCGGCTTTCCTTCATGCGGTTAAGGATCAGGCTGGCAGGATTGCGGCCGTTGTTTCGAAAGGGAAGTTTTTCCAGGCGCTGGATGGCTTCGTCGAGAGATTTCTTTGCCAGATCCGGGCGTTTATCATTCACATAGATGTGCGACAATTGTTGGTGTGTGCGAGCCAACGCGAACTGGTACATGAGCACGTCGGGAAACTGGTCAGCCAATTTCTGATAATGTGTGAGCACTTCCTGCAACGTCGCTTCTGCCATCTCCGACTTTCCCTGCGAAACCTGGATTCCGGCAATACGAGCGAGCGTGGCCGCGTAAAGACTTCGGTACTCAGGCATTTGGGGATGTGCTTCAACAAGTTCGCGGCACAATTGCCTGGAGCGCATCAGCCGCTGCAAATCACCAGGTCGAAACGACGTGATCGTGCTGAGAGTTTCCGCTAATTCAAACTTGAAACGATCAGAGTCTGGAAATTCCTGTTGCAGGCCTTCGATCAGACTGATCGCGGCGGCGATAGCTTCATCCGCCTGGTTCCATTCGCGAGACAACTGAGCAATTCTGGCGCTGTCTTTCGTCGCCTGCGCCAGAGCCATGCGATACGCCACGCTGGAAGGTTCTTCGGTTGTCAACTGTTTCAGAATCGACAGTGCCTCCTTGTTGGCATCGGTCTCACGCCGCAGGCGCTGACGCAGTGCCGGAGTCGGTGGCTCAAGGGCCCCCGGCATCCGGTTGAACAAGGGATTCCTGATGCGGTTTCGTGGATCGACGGCCGTCGGCAGCCCAAACGAGACCAGACTGTTAATCGCTGTCGCCAGGGTGAATCTTCCGTGTGCCGACTGCTGCACGGCTGGCGATGTGCCCAGAAGAGTCCGTAAATTCTGAAAGGTTTTCAAGGCGTCCGGAATCGTGCCGAGTTTCGCGGATGTCATCATCAACTGGTGCAGAATCTCAGCCTGAGCGAAAACCAGCGCGGCATCTTCGGATTTTCCTGTTGCAATTGTCTGATAAGCGTCCAGCGACGTCTGATATGATTGTTGAGCATCCTCAAGTCGGCCAAGATGTTGCTGGATATCGCCAACTCTTCGGCGTGCGGCAGCGGATTCGGTACTCAGATCTTTACTGTTCTCTATCGCCAGTCGGTCGAAGAAACTGAGCAACGTTTCCAGGAGAGTCACGTCGGCACTACTCAAAACAGCATCCGCTGAAAGGAGCAAATCTTCGTCGCCGAGTTCCTCAAGGAATGATTCCGACCGTCCTCGCGCAGCAATGTTTTTGATGACTTCTTCAAACGCGGAAATCGCAAGTTCCAGATTCGTTTCCGCGCGAACACGTTCACGTTCCACATTGGCCAGTGCCGTAGTTTTTTCTGACAGGTTTTGTTCAGCGCGTTCGTATTCGGTATTTCGAGCGACCAATGCTTTTTGAATGCGGCGATTGCTCACGCCCAGAATGATGACGACTGTCGCCAACAGCAGGAGCGTCGCCGTGGACAGTGAAGCAATCACTGGATTGCGTCTGGACCATCGCCAGAATCGCTCAACCGGCGTCACGCGTCTCGCCATAATGGGGCGGTCTTCGAGGAATCGAACAAGATCGGCTTCGAATTCCCGAGCTGTCTGATACCGTCTCTCTGGCTCAACCATGCAGGCCTTGAGTGTGATTGTTTCCAGATCCGCCGGGATTTCCGAGCGGCTTGTTCGCAGCCGCTTCACGGACTCCCTGGTTCGACCATTAAGGATTTGCGGTGCATTCAGGGCTGGTTTCAGCGCGAGAAGTTCATAGAGAGTGAGGCCAAGGGCATAGACATCGGAACGCACGTCCGATTCCCCTTTTAGCTGCTCAGGGGCCATGTAACGCAGAGTGCCAACGATTTCCCCGGTCTGAGTGACACCCACCAGATCGGCATGTCTCGCGAGCCCGAAGTCGGCGACCCAGATTGTCCCGTCTCGATCCAGGATCAAGTTGGCGGGCTTCACGTCCCGATGCAAAACCCCTTGGCGATGCGCGTGATCAACCGCATTCGCCGCATTGGCCATCACGCGAGCGATGTTGCGAATGTATGCAGGACTCAGGCGCACATTTTCACCGGAATGCAAGTTGTCGATCTCCTGCGCCGTCGGCGAGGTCAGGATCTTGCTGGAACTAAATCTGGTATCTGGTGGGAGCGTGAGGCTCCTGCCAAGCTGCAGAGAAACCGGCTCGGCAGGAGCCTCTCCCTCCCGATAAAATCCAGGCCTTTGCTCAGGATTGCCCTTAATCTCAGCGAGCAAAGTCTTTGACTTAGATGGATGGACTGAAATCGGCTGAGCCAACAGAGATGAATCTGTAGATAACCCTGCCTCATACAATGCCTGGACATTTGCGGATTTCATTGTCCCAAACAAATGTAAGACGGCATCCATCGCGCTGAATCGGCCTGACGGTGACTCGACCACGGAGTTGCTGTTAACGACGCTGTTGTCAGAAACTCTTGTTTCTTTTGCCGATAACGACGCCTGCGGTGTCATTCTTAACTGATGGATGACTTCAGCCAGGGTGACACCATCGATCAACTGCATCGCGTAGTATTGCAAGCCGTGGTCTTCACCAATTCCGTACACTGGGACTATGTTGCTATGATGGAGGCTCGCAGCGGATTCTGCTTCGCGTCTAAACCTCTTGAGCTGTTTCTCCGAGCCTGCGATCTGGGAACTGATCACTTTCAGGGCGACACGTCGCTTCAACGATTGCTGCTCAGCTTCATACACAATACCCATGCCACCGCGGCCGATTTCGCGAATCAACAGATAGTCGCCAAGTGACTGCGGCATTGCCAGGGAGGGCGCGGAAGCCCTTTCGCCGGATCGACGATGCTGCTCTTCACGCTGACCGGCACGCTCGATCATCTGAACCGAAGGAAACACGGATCGGATGGTATCCGCAAGTTCCGGATAGGTCCGGCAGTACTCTTCGATGTGCGGAGTTTCGCCCGCACGAATTCGCTCGGCAAATTCTTCAGCCAGTTTATCGACAGGATGTTGATCATCATCAGTCAACATGCATTGACTTTCCTCGCTCAATTCACCGGACCAGTTTTTGGATTCAAACGTTGCATGATCTCACTCAGTCTCGCCGCAGCTCGCAGATAGCGGTTACTAGCCGCCGTCGGAGACAAATCCAGTATCTCGGCAACCTGCGCATTACCAAGCTGTTCGAAGTGTCGCAAAGCAAGAACTTCCCGATCGACGTCATTCATGGAATTCAGAGCTTCCTGCAACCATTGCATTTCTTCCGCGTTGGCAACCACCTGACTGGGCGATGTTAACTGACCAATCAGAAATTGCGCGATGGAAAGACTTGTGTCGTTCATGGTCCCTGTTGACGAAAAGCGGATTTCACGATTCACATCTCGCTTCTGTCGAAAATGCCGACGATGCACATCAACCAGTGTCTGCAGTGTCTGCTGACGAAGCCAGACGAAGAACGACACATCCGCCGTATCAAGAAATGACTGCAGTCGACCGGCAACTTCCAGATACGCTTCCTGAAGGATATCTGCGGCATCAATTCGACCTCGAATTCTTGGATCCAGCCGGAAACTGACGATTCGCTCCAGTCGATCACGATAGGTCGAAAACAGTGAGGCCAGGGCAGCCTGACCGCCTTCAAGGAGCAATTGACGTTCTTCGTGAGTGCTGTTCATAGTGGGGTATTTGTATTTTTCATGTTGAGAAGTGCGGTCGGGTGGAACGGTCTCATCAGCGGATTGACATCCCCGCTCGCCGAACATCGCACAGACCACCATTACCGTACACAGTATAATTCGCGAATGTCCCTTTAAAACCATGCTCCGCGCCAAGTGGCTTCTCCGAATCTGCAGATGTTCAACAATTTCAGGAAAAGGCCTGTGGATTGTTCCCACACTGCGACGGTACTTGTTCCAGAGACGTCTATGTCAGCCGCCTCCAATTCGCCATAATCGAATTAAGTGCTTTCCAGAAAAGGCTTTGTGATAGGGAGTGTTTCGATGAAGAATAGTACGATCTTCTCCGCGATGTTGGCTACCGTGATTCTGTCGACTGCGACGTTTGCAGCCGATGAACCCAAAGCCAAAGGGCCGGGCGGGAAAAAATTTGGACAGCGGCAGCAAGGTGCTGGGCATCCTGAAATGGCTGGCATGATGGCTCAGCGGATGCCGTTGATGATAGCACTTGACGCCGATAAAGACGGTTCTATTTCCGTCGCTGAACTGGAAAATGCCTCGAAGGCACTGGCGAAACTGGACAAAGATGGCGACGGTGCTCTCAGCCCGGAGGAACTTCGCCCGGACTTTGCAGGTATGGCTCGAGAAGGAATGCCGAAAGGTGGATTACCTGGCGGCGACGGACCACCGTCAAAGGAAATGATGGCTCGCATGTTTGAACAACGTGATACCGACAAAGACGGAAAACTGAGCGGCGACGAAATCCCGGAACGCATGCAGCAGAATCTGGCGAGGATCGACGAAAACAGCGACGGGGCGATTGATAAATCTGAAATGGAAAAAGCCATGGCCAAAATGGGTGACCGAGCTGGAAAATCGCGGGGGGCAAAAGGCGACAAGGACGGTGCGGGTGTAAAACCAAAACGACCGCCGACAGAATAACGAGCTGAAGTATTGAGACGCAGGCTGGACCAGCCGCAGCGCCGTTCCGGCCTAGCGGGGTTGACTGAAGTTGACTCGGGTTATCGACGGACAAGAATGTCCATCCTACGACAATGTGAGACCTTGCCATGCGGCTGATGATAAATCAAAACTGGTTGATGACGGCGAGCGTTGCTCTGTTCTTGTGTCTGGTTGGCGAAACTACGGCCGACGAAAAAATGCCGGAACCAACGCCTGAGGGCATCAAGTTCTTTGAAGCAAAAATCCGGCCGGTCCTCATTGATCAATGTTACCGTTGCCATTCTGCAGATGGGCAGGGACTGCGTGGGGGATTATCCCTGGACAGTCGCGAAGCCATGCTGATTGGGGGCGAGTCCGGCCCGGCCGTTGTTCCTGGCGATCTGGAACAAAGCATTCTCTGGAACGCAATCAATTATCGCGACTACAATATGCCGCCGAAGCAGCAGCTTCCTGCCGAGACGATCGCTGATTTTCGGAAGTGGATCGAGATGGGCGCGCCTGATCCGCGCGTTTCGACTGGCACAGTGGTGAAATCACGAGTGACTGATGAGGATATCGCGAAAGGCCGACAGTTCTGGTCCTTCAAAGCACCTGTCAAACCCGCGATTCCAGCGGCCACAGCCTGGGCGTCGTCCAGTATCGATTTACTTGCTGAACAGCAGTACGCAGCACATCAATTGACACCGGCGGCAGATGCAGATGCACACACGTTGCTGCGTCGGCTGCGTTTTGATTTTACCGGACTGCCCCCGTCGCCGGAGTCAATGCGCCGATTCGTGGATGCATGGAAATCGAATCCCGAACAGGCAATCGCCTCAGAAGTTGACAGGCTACTGGACACGCCTCAGTATGGCGAACGCTGGGCACGTCACTGGCTGGATGTGGCTCGATACGCTGAATCAGCCGGAAAAGAAGTCGATCTCTCTTTCCCAAACGCATGGCGTTATCGCGACTATGTGATCGATGCCTTCAACAGCGACAAGCCCTATGATCAGTTCATTCAGGAGCAGATCGCAGGAGATTTGCTGCCAGCGAAAACCGATAAGGAATGGGCCGAACATCTGATTGCCACCGGATTCCTCGCGCTCGGACCGAAGGCATTGATCGAGCAGAATCCACGACAGTTTCAAGCGGATCTGATCGACGAACAGATCGATGTCACGACGCGAGTTGTGATGGGAGTCTCGGTCGCCTGCGCGCGTTGTCATGATCATAAGTTTGATCCGTTTCCACAGACCGACTACTACGCTTTGGCAGGGATCTTCCAGAGTACAGAGACGTTATACGGAGGAGTTCGCAGCCAGCGAAATCGACAACCAGGAAACCTGATTATCCTGCCAATCAATGATCCGAATCCGTCCGATAAGCCGTTGTCGAAGCAGGAGATTGCAGAACTCAAAAAACGACGCGATGAACTGGAACAGGAAGCTCAGGAAGCACGCCGAGCCGCTCGTCAGCCGCAAACGGCTGGCACAGATCCGCAGCGAAAATTTATCAACCAGGCACTACTAAGCCAGCAGGCCAGTCAACTCACAAGTCGGATCAACAGTGTCGATGAAAATGGCAAGCCGCTCACAACGTGTATGGGAGTCCAGGATCTGGAGAAACCCAGAAACGCGAGAGTGCTGGTGCGGGGCGAGATCGATCAACCGGCGCAGGAGGTCACCAGAGGCTTTGTGACAGTTCTGAATGCGTCTCAGTCCACAATCGCACCGTCTTCGTCCGGCCGACTTGAACTTGCCGGATGGATGACCAGTCCGGAGCATCCATTAACGGCACGTGTGATGGTGAATCGGATCTGGCAACATCTGATGGGATCTCCCATCGTGCGTGAACTCGAGAATTTTGGAGCATCCGGACCGGGACCAACTCACGCCGAAATGCTGGATTATCTGGCGGTGAGATTTGTCGAATCCGGATGGTCCGTCAAGAGCATCATTCGGGAAATAGCGACGTCGCGCGTCTATCGATTAGCCTCTGCATTCGATAAGGAACGCTTCGAAAAGGATCCCGACAATCTGTATTTTGCACGTGCGAATACGCGGCGGATGGATGCCGAATCGATACGCGATGCAATGTTAGCCGCCAGCGGACAACTCGACACCAGAAGACCGGAGGGGTCAATGATCTCTCGATTCGGTTCGACTTTGATTGGCCCGAACGGACCTGCGATGGTGCCCATGGCGGCTATGACACCTGGAACGGAAGGACGGCGACAATCGATGGCGGCGGGCATGATGGCAGCTCGAGGTCGCCAGAGCGGGAGCAGTCTGTTTGACTCAAGCGTCTACTATCGATCGATCTATTTGCCCGTTGCCAGAAACTCGCTGCCTCGGTCATTGGAAGTGTTCGACTTTGCTGAACCCAGCATGGTGATCGGCCAGCGAGAATCATCGAACACGCCTGCTCAGGCACTGTATATGATGAACAATATATTCGTGATCGAACAAAGCGATGCGTTGGCTCGACGAATCCTGAAAGAGGCAGTCAAACCGGCTGATCGCATCAACCTGGCATTTCAGCTCGTCTACAACCGCCAACCGACGAGTGACGAGATTCGAGCCAGTCTGGAGTTTTTCCGCAAAGCTGACACCACTCCGCCTGGAGACCGAAGCAAAGCACCACGTTCGGGCAACGAGCAGAAATTCGTGGCGTTCAGCGAATTTTGTCAGGCACTTTTTGCATCCGCCGAATTTCGGTATCTGAATTAATTGATACCATGTCTTCAGGAATCCAATCATGACATCTTACCTTCCGCAACTTTCCCGCCGAGAACTGCTGCAGACAGCGTCGGCAGGTTTTGGATACTTAGCATTTGCTGGCCTGACGACGCAAGCGGCGGAAGCGGAGTCCAGTAATCCGCTCAGCCCGAAGCAGCCTCATTTTCCGGCAAAGGCCAAACGCGTGATCTTCCTGTGCATGCAGGGCGGACCATCACATGTCGATACGTTTGACTACAAACCGCAGCTAGCCACAGACACAGGAAAAGGCAGCAAATACGGTGGAAGCAAGCTGATGGCGTCCCCATGGGAATTTCGGCAGCACGGAAAGAGCGGTCTCTGGATCTCCGACCTGTTTCCGGAAGTCGCAAAACACGCCGATGAACTGTGTCTGATCCGATCGATGCATTGCGATCAGCCGACTCATCCGCGTGCCATGACGCAGATGCACACGGGCAACGCTCAATTCGTTCGGCCATCACTGGGTGCGTGGACCCTCTATGGTCTTGGAACGGACAACGACAGTATGCCGGGTTTCGTGGCACTTAATCCACCGGCGGCATCGGCTCAGAATTTCGGCAGTGCTTTCCTGCCGGCCATTTATCAAGGCACCAAGGTCGGTCGACCACAACAGCGCGGACAGGCAGGTAATCGTGGCAATAGCTCCGGGCCTTCTCTTGCGGATATTACCAATCCTCGGCTATCGACTTCGGCACAACGCAGACAACTGGATTTCATCCAAAAACTGAATCAGCAAAAACTCGACCGAGAACATCATCAACCAGGAGTCGAAGGTGTTATCGAATCCTATGAACTGGCATTTCGCATGCAGGATGTTCTTCCGGATCTGATGGACGTGGCAGAAGAATCTGAAAAGACGCTCAAGCTGTACGGAATTGATGGTGGAGACACCGACGCATTTGGACGCCAGTGTCTGATGGCTCGTCGGTTTGTAGAAGCCGGTGTTCGATTTGTGGAAATCACGCATGGAAACTGGGACCATCACAATCGCCTTCGGACAGATCTTCCGGACCGCTGCACGGAAATCGACAAGCCAATCGCGGGCCTGTTGACGGATCTTGCGCAGCGGGGATTGCTGAAGGACACGCTGGTGATTTGGGGTGGCGAATTCGGCCGAACTCCTGATGCTCCGAACGGTGATGGACGCGACCACAACAATAAAGGATATACAACCTGGATGGCAGGTGGTGGTGTCAAAGGCGGCGTCAGTTACGGTTCAACAGACGATCATGGCTACGCGGCCGTGGAAAACAAATGCCACATCCACGACTGGCACGCAACGATTCTGCATCTTCTGGGCCTCGACCACACGCGACTCACTTATCGCTATGCTGGCCGCGATTTTCGGATGACGGATGTGTACGGGAATGTCGTGCAGGAAATCCTGGCGTGAATTTCAGTGGGTGAACGTGCACAGGATTACTGGAAATGCTTGCCTCGTCACAGGAGTTCCACTTTAGACAAGTCGAACAACGTATACAGATCCGTCCCAGGATCTGCTTCCGACGTTAAGAAGTCAGGTTGGCGCG
>Ga0105047_10002639_pt1 | contig 31916 bp, 26 predicted proteins | sample MAT04_FD_78384 | JGI IMG/M metagenome (GOLD analysis project Ga0105047, IMG submission 78384) | Freshwater microbial communities from Lake Fryxell liftoff mats and glacier meltwater in Antarctica - MAT-04 (megahit assembly) | ecosystem: Environmental > Aquatic > Freshwater > Ice > Liftoff... | reverse complement strand
TTTTTAATAAAAATTTTGTACTTTGAAGCTTGTAATGATAAAGTATTTTTTTTATTTTTAAGCAAAGTCAGTGATCTCCTTTGAGTAGCTTCCCCAAGGTCTTCCATTCCTTTTTGCCTACAGTCTTGATAGCCTTTTCAACATCAACATAAGGATTTTCAAAAAGACCTAATAAAAATTTCTGTCTCAAAATACGTTGGACATATTGGTCAATTCTTTTCTCCTGTACTTTCCCCACATTTAATAACGCTACGATAAGCTTAGGACAACTTTCGCCACCATACTGATCACAACCAGCTTCAATAATTTTCTTCACCCAATCTTTACTGATTAGATGTTCTACACCCTAGGTTCTGTAGCCAGATCAGCCATGGGGTGCAATGCAATTCTGATTCCTACTGCCAAATACTCCTGTCTGGCTATATCGCCAAATTTTTTCATCAGACCCTGATCATCAATGGCAGCAAACCCCAATTGCTCGGGCCATTGCGACATTCCGTTGGACGCCATATAAAAGATGATGTATCTAAAATAATGTCTGGGATCTGAAGCTAAAGATACTGGGATGCCCAATCTGCTGCTTTCTGCTGCTTTCTGAATGGCATTTACGCCCATAGCCAATTCACGAACTTGAGGTGTATTCCAAAAATTAAAATGTGACAAATGTTTTTCTTTCATTAATACATCCACCGGAACCATTAGAGCAGCAGCTCTCTGAAGTACCATTCCTTCTTTTTTTCCTATACTTCCATCAGGATTTATCCCTGCACCACTTATGAACATCTGGCCAGCTTTTTCATCAATACTCATTTGAGAAAGCAGATCTTCAATACGTGCATCAATAGATTTATTTTTATCTTATACACATCCATTCTACCATATTTTTTAAGGTCTCTGAAGGTTGACTTTTGACCTTATACAAATGCTAATACTGACATTACAAGCATTGAAACGAATAAATATCTTGACATAATATGACTTTATTTTACAAAAATAATAATCTCTATATGCAAACTGCTATCTGACGATGAATTATTATTTAATTTTAACCCATAATATATTAAATATGAAACCATCATCCCTTGTTCTACTTTTGCTTTGTGCAATCATCATCTCTTGTCAGGCACAAAAACCGATCACTGCGCTAGTCAGTCCTAAAGACACTAAAAAAAATATGACACCTGAAATAATGTGGCAGTTAGGAAGAGTGTCAGCTGTTGGGATCACAAAAGATCAAAGCAACGTGATTTATAATGTTTCAATACCTGATATTGCTTTGAATAAATTTAAAACATCAACTTATATTGTTGGCATCAATGGTGGCGAAACTAAAGAAATAAAAGAATACGAAACCATGACAGGTGATAAAAATATAAGTCCCGATGGTAAATATAAAATAAAATATAGTCCGGTAAAAATTGAAAGAGTGTTTGGTTTTGACTTTCACCCTGATTTGGAAAAATCAACAGCCCAGATATACACACAACTGGACTACAGGCATTGGGACACATGGAATGATGGTACATATAATCACGTGTTTTTTGGCCCTACAACGCTTGCTGATTCTTCCTACAGAGATATTATGCACGATGAACCTTTTGATTGTCCGCAAAAACCATTTGGCGGTGATGAAGATTTTATTTGGAGTCCTGATAGTAAATATATTTTGTATGTCAGCAAAAAACTAAAAGGTACTGTTGCAGCTCAGAGTACAAATTCAGATATATACCAATATAATTTGGTTACAGGAAAAACCAATAATCTAACCGCTGACAATGAAGGTTATGATACGTCACCATCGTTTTCCAGTAAAGGAAGTCTGGCCTACCTCAGCATGAAAACCGATGGCTATGAAGCTGACAAAAACGATATAAAAGTTATCTCAGATGGAGTGACGTATAATATAACCGCCCATTGGGATGAAACTGTGCTAAGCTATTTATGGGCCAATGATGGTAAATCAATTTATTTTACCGCAGCAATAGATGGCACTATCCAGCTTTTCGAAGTAGATTTTCCCGGAATTTCCCGTAAGAAGCCTGTGGTGCAACAACTTACAAAAGGAGACTGGGATATCAATGCCATTGTTGGGCAATCAGTCGACCAATTGGTTTTAACCAGAGTCAGTATGAACAGGGCTGCAGAAATATACACATTTCATCTAAAAAATAAAACCTGGCAACAAATCACAGATGTCAACAAGCCTATTTACGACAATGTAGGTAAAAGCAGGACAGAACGTCGGTTTGTAACTACCACTGACGATAAAAAAATGTTGGTATGGGTAGTATATCCCCCCGATTTTGACCCATCAAAAAAGTATCCGACCCTATTGTATTGTCAAGGAGGACCACAGTCTGCGTTGACTCAGTTTTATTCCTACCGATGGAATCTCTCCCTCATGGCCAGCCAGGGTTATATCGTCGTAGCACCCAATAGGCGCGGAATGCCGGGGCATGGCGTCGAATGGAACGAACAAATAAGTAAAGACTGGGGTGGACAAAATATCAGGGATTATCTGTCAGCTATCGATGATGTGGCCAAAGAAAGCTATGTTGATAAATCAAGACTTGGAGCCGTAGGTGCCAGCTATGGCGGATATTCAGTATTTTACCTTGCAGGCGTACACAACAAAAGATTCAAAACTTTCATAGCGCATGATGGTAGTTTCAATTTATATAGCATGTATGGCTCGACAGAGGAGATGTTTTTTGTCAATTATGATTTCGGTGGACCATATTGGGATGAAAAAAACAATAAAACCTATACTGATTTCAATCCCATCACTCATGTAGCGAAGTGGGACACGCCCATATATATCATTCAGGGAGGCAAGGATTACCGCATACCGGACACCCAAGGCATGGAAGCCTTTAATGCTGCGCAACTTAAGGGATTGAAAAGCAAATTTCTGTATCTTCCGGATGAAAATCACTGGGTAATGAAACCACAAAACAGTCTGGTGTGGCAAAGGGAATTTTTCAAATGGCTCAAGGAAACACTCTAACCAGAAATAAGTATTGTTCTATCTAGTGCTCTGTCCAGATAAAGAAACAAAAGAAAAATGAGTATTCAAGACAAGGTACCTGTTGTTTATTATTAGCATACGATCTAGATACAGGTCAACGATATACCCTAGTAAGTAAAACAAGGACAAAAAAAGATTACGCAGATTTCATGGACTGGCTTGAGAAAACCCATTATAAAGACTAAGAAAAAATAATTGTGATTCACGATAATTTAAACACACACACTTTGGGGTAATTTTATGAAAACCTGCCAAAAGAGAGAGTAGGCCAATTAAGAAAAAAAATGGATTTCCAATTCACACCCAAACATGCAAGTTGGCTTAACATGGCCGAAATAGAATTTTCATCCGTCAGTCGTCAATGCCTAAGGAGAAGAATCCCAACGATGGAAGAGATGGAAAAAGAAGTATTGGCATGGCAAGAGAAGAGAAATAAAGAATCTATTAAAATATCCTAGTCATTCACAACGGACTTAGCAAGAGATAAAATGGCTAACAAATATCCTATTTTAATTTAAATCTTTATCTTGACAGAGCACTAGTATTCATTTAATTGAAAACAAAACATGATATATCAATACCAATATCGACTAATCATGATTTTTTAATCCTTCGTCTATAAATTCCGGCTATTGATAGAATAGTCCAATTTATCTTGCAACTTCCATCTCATTGGCCTCGTCATTGTTTCGATTTTAAAACAATTAAAACAAAACGGTATGAGACTTTTTTTACTTATCATGTTTTCTGCACTCCTTTCAAACTTAAATGGACAAACTTTAAAAGGAAAACTAACAGACCAATCGAATCCTATTGCATATGCAAATGTAATGTTGTATAGTGCAAAAGATTCTTCCCTGATAAAATTTACATATTCTGAAGACAACGGCACTTTTTTATTTGATCAGTTGACCGAAGGAGACTATTATGTAGATGCTACCTTTGTTGGTTTGGATGATTTCCGAAGCAAGATCTTCAATGTTCAAAAAGATAATGTCGACCTGGGAAACATAGGTATGACTATGATTGCAAACAAACTAGCAGAAGTGACTGTAACAGCCAAAAAGCCTTTAATAGAAGTAAAACCGGATAAAATTGTGCTAAATGTTGCAGGTAGTGTACTATCTACGGGTGATGATGCGTTGAGTTTGCTCCGAAAAGCTCCCGGAGTATTAGTAGACAACAATGAAAATATTACACTGCTTGGAAAATCAGGATTGCTTATTTACATTGACGGAAAACCATCACCGCTGACTGCTTCAGAACTAGCCAATATGCTTAAAAATATGTCATCCAACGACATTGAAAGTATAGAGATCATCAGTCATCCATCTGCAAAATATGAAGCACAGGGTACAGCAGGGATTATCAATATCAAACGCAAAAAACTACATGGAACTGGTGTAAATGGTTCAGCATCTATAACGGGCAGACAAGGAAAAACAAGTGGACTAAACACAAGTACCAGCTTAAACTACAGGAATGAAAAATTTAATCTTGTAGGTAACGCAGGATATTTTAACAGCGACAACTATAACTTTAATAATTTTTACCGAACACAAAATAACCTTGGTTTCAACACCATCAACGAAAATAACAATAATAATAAAGGCTATAATACCAAACTATCAGGGGACTATTACCTGAATAAAAAGAGTACAATTGGATTTATTGCTGATTACAATGCCGATGATTTCAGCATGAGAAATAATTCGGTCACCAAAATGGGTAATCTCCTTCTTACTGAAACTGACTCTTTGCTTCTAAATCTTGGGCAAGTAAACGCTGAATCAAAAAATTCAAACTTCAATGCCAACTATTATTATGACGGAGGAAATGAAACCACTTTTAATATTGATGCCAATTATGGTCACTTTAACCGCGAAAATGATGCTTATACACCCAATGAGTATACATCACCCGACAGATCTACAGTGACCAGTACTTTTAAAGTCAGAAGCGTTACACCCACTACCATTGATATCATGACGTTAAAGATGGATTATGAACGCAAAATTGGTAAAGGCAAAATATCGGGAGGGATAAAGTCCGCCCTGGTTCAGACAGACAATAGTTTCAATTTTTACAATATCACAGATGATGAAGAAGTGCTGAATATTGATCTGAGCAATAGATTCAAATATGACGAATGGGTTAATGCGGGTTACTTAAACTATAATTTTCAGGAACAGAAAATAGGATTTAATGCAGGATTAAGAATAGAAAATAGCAATACAAAAGGGGACCTTATTGCAATGAATTCTGACAATAATAAACTGGTAAAAAGAAGTTATACAGACCTTTTCCCATCAGCAGGTTTATCTTATACACCTTCCCAGAAACATAGTTTTCAATTGTCCTACGGCCGCAGGATCAACAGACCTAACTATCAGGATCTGAATCCATTTGAATTTCAGTTGGACCAACTAACCTTTGAGAAAGGTAATGCATTCCTAAATCCTGAATATACTGATAACCTTCAACTTACTCATACATTTTCGTACAAACTTACTACTACATTATCTTATAGTCACACCAATGATGTGATCACAAGATTGGTTGATACATCCGGATTAAAAGGGTCATTTATTACCTGGGATAATATTGCATATAGAAAAGTATATACAGCCAGTGTAAGTGCACCACTTTCAATCACCGAAAAATGGTCCACTTACACCAATCTGAATGTCGTCCACACCAGAAACAGAGCAGACTTTGGAGATGGAAAACAGATCAATCTAAATGTAAGCTCTTTTAATATGTATCATCAGCAGACCTATTCATTTCCTAATGGGTGGAATGCTGAAATATCAGGTTGGTATACTTCTCCTTCAGTATGGGAAGGCACATTTGTAATGAGTTCGATGTGGGCTGCCGGAGCCGGTGTAAGTAAAAAGTTCGCAAACGATAAAGCCAAGGTGACACTAAGTATTGATGATATATTTAAAACCAATATATGGAATGGTGAGAGTACTTTCGGAGGTTTGTATATGGATGTGAGTGGTGGATGGGATAGCCGAAGAGCAAGATTAACATTCAATTACAATTTTGGCAAAGAAATTAATGGCAAATCAAGAAAGAGAAGTACCGGTCTTGAGGATGAGCAGAATAGAATTAAAAAATCCTAATGCAATTAATTTAAAATTAATTCAGAAATCTAAATTCAAGATATAGTTGTTTTGTTGGTAAAAAAGGAGTGTCATAAAGTTGATGTTCCTTTTTCCTTTTAATAATTAGGGGAAAAAAGAAATTTATATCATTGCAAAAGCTTTTATAGTTCTCCATTTTGTGTGTTCGTATACATCGATGGAAAATCATTTCATTTCTACTTTGATTCTAAGATAGAGAATTATTACACCACACATAAAAAATTGAAAAAGGGCTTAAGAAATAAAATTCTAAAGCCCTTACTATTCTAAATTTGTAAACTAATTATTTCGTTCGTTCCCTCTTTTTAGCAGAATAATTTACTTTTAATTGTCCCGCTTTTCTGAGAGATGTCTTCAAATCACCAATAATACCCATAGTAACGTCCACATCTACTTTTAAGGAAGATATGATACTTTGCCTCTGAGATTCAGCTACACTTACCTTATGTTTTTCCAAAAACAAGGGAATATCATCAGTAGTAGCGAACTTATCTCCTAATTGAATTCTTGGCTTTGTCCCTGCCTTGGACTTAAATTTATCAGTAGGTCTACCTACAAAAATAAAATTGACCAAGGTTTTCTTTTCCAATTTTGTAAGTTCTGATGCCTGAGGTGTATTTACTTTTACCATCAACTCGGTATCTCTCATCTTGGTAACCACCATGAAGAAAAACAACAACATGAAGACGATATCCGGCAAAGATGCTGTAGAAATACCCGGAGTAACATTACCCTGCTTTTTTTTAAATTTTGACATATCTGTTTGATTTTAATTTGTCAATAATGTTTATTTCTCTTCTCCAAATTTCGTTGGCTCAGCCTCTGAAATCACTAACGGTATTCCATCCTTAATTTCCTTTTGTTGGGCATTGGTTAGTTCAGTAATGTTTTTACCAAATTTTGCCATAGCTGCCTCCTCCCAAAGTTCATTGTATGCGGCCTTAAGTTCATTATACACCTCTAGATAGGTTTTATACTTGGTACCCCTGTCATTTTTAATGGAAATAATCGCTTTTTGAGGATTTTCAGACATATCAGATCTTTTGTCCGGATTGGCAATAAAAATCTTGGTATTATTTTTCAAGTCCTCAATTCTCATTTGTTCCCCTCGGATAAGCAGTTGATTTTGCGCATTGACCAAAACAGAATATACATTTCTGGAATTCAATTTCATTTCCGGTGGTGGCTCTTCGGACCATTGGGGTAATTTTACGAGTACCCCTTTATCCTCTGCTATTGTTGTCGTCACGAGAAAGAATATCAGTAGAAGGAAGGCAATATCTGCCATAGAGCCTGCATTGATTTCGTTTCTCATACGGTGTTTATTCTTTGACATATTAGGATAATTTAGTAATTATTTAAAGAAATTTCTCACTTCAAAAATAACAATTGAAAGAAAAGCAACTGCCGCAAGCCCCAAAAGACTGTATAGACCCGCAGAAATAAATTTGCTTAGGCCCTCGGTGACATAAAAAGGATCTTTACTCCAGTATGCTTCAAATCTACCACCAGTATCATAAGACGAAGTGCTGTACAGAATAAAAAATACGACAATTAAAATTCCAAAGCCAAACAAAAATTTAGACCCTGATTTAAAGTTTCGGACTAAATCCCAAACTATACCAGCGATCATTAAGAAAACACATAAAACGCCAAGTATTATTGTCAAATATAATCCTGAATTAAAGAAATTGATATTTGATTTATCTGCCATGCTCGTCAGATCTGTGTTCATATCGTAACCAGCAGAACTGAAGCCAGCGACAATACCAATTATAAAGATAAGGATACATAAAACTCCCAACCCTACAGCAATGGCATCACCGTATTTAACCAATTTATTATACATAATAATTTAAATTTTATATTGGTAATCAATGATTATTTAAAAACTCTGTTTCTCGCCATAACTTCAACTAACCCTATAGATGCATCTTCCATTTTATTGGTAATACCATCAATTTTAGAAACGATATAATTATAAAATATTTGAAGTATAATGGCTGAAATAAGACCAAATACAGTAGTTAAAAGGGCTACTTTAATACCACCTGCAACAACTGTAGGAGAAATATCGCCCGCAGCCTGAATTTTGTCAAAAGCCTGAATCATACCCACAACCGTTCCTAAGAATCCCAGCATCGGAGCAAGAGCTATAAAGAGTGATATCCAAATCAGGCCTTTTTCCAGCATTCCCATTTGAACAGAACCGTAAGAAACTATTGCTTTTTCTACAGCTTCAGGGCCACCGGCAGCATTTCTTAACCCTTCATATAATACACTTGCGGTTGGACCAGGGGTAGCTTTTGCTATATCTTTTGCACCTTCTATGTCATTGTTTGAAAGTTTGTCCTCTATTTTACTCAACAAAACGTCCGTATTTGCAGATGCAATATTTAAAGTAATGATTCTTTCAATACAAAAAGCTAAACCAAAAATCAAACAGACCAATACTGTACTCATCCAAATCCAGTCCCCTTCAATGAATTTTTCCTTCAAAACCTGGAAAGCCCCAGGACCTGAAGTATCAGCTACTACTGATGTAGTCTCAGCAACAACGTCAGCAGCCGGCGCTGCGGCTGCAGCAGAATCAACAACAGCCGCAGTAGAATCTGCAGCCTGTGCCAGAACATCAAAAGCACCAATATACGATGCTATCATAAACACCCCGATTAAAAATAAAAGTTTTCGCATGATTTGTTAATTTACGTTTTAGAAATAATAAATTTAAAAATAAAGGTTAAAATTATGAAAATATTTAAATTTGTTAGTAAACCCAACCACTTTTTTTTTGCGGAGAGTGAGGGATTCGAACCCTCGATACCCTTTTGAGGTATACACACTTTCCAGGCGTGCTCCTTAAACCGCTCGGACAACTCTCCTACACCGCAAATGTTCAAAAATTACTTCTAATATCAAAACATTTTTTATTCATACTTATTTTCGTAATGCTCAATGATTTGATTATCTTATATTTAATTGAATAAATATTTTATAAATCATATTTTCAAAACGGTAAAGTCATTCTTTTCAATAATTATCCCAATACATGCTATGATGATTCTCGATGGAATGCTTTTGGTGCAGCTGAAAATAATTTATTTGCATTAAATGTCGTCTCTGCGCCAATTTCAGCCAATGACACCTGCTTTATTTCAGCCATTTTCTCAGCAATATTGCGAATATATGCACATTCATTTCTTTTGCCCCGGTAAGGTACAGGACTCAAATAAGGAGCATCGGTCTCCAGTACCATGTGTTCCAAAGCTATTTCAGATACTACTTTATCGACTCCAGCATTTTTATAAGTGATTACTCCCCCTATGCCCAAATAAAAACCAATGTCAATAATATGTTGAGCCTGCAAAACTGTTCCATTGAAGCAATGAAAAATTCCTTTTAGGCTTCCATCCTGCATCTCAGTGACTATTTCTATGGTGAGATCCAATGACGCTCTGGAATGTATTACAAAAGGTAAACCTGCATCCCTGGCTATTGAAATCTGACGTCTGAAAACCATGTCCTGTTCTTTGGCAAAAGTAGTATCCCAATACAGATCAATTCCAATTTCTCCAATACCAACAAATTTAGTATTCGCCAGATATTTTTCAACTATTCTTAACTCATCAGCATAATTTTCTTTCACATGACAAGGATGCAAACCAATCATGGGATGACACTCAGGATGTATTGCGGCAATATTCAACATTGCTCCTATAGAAGTACTATCAATATTGGGCATATAAATATCGGTAACTCCTGATAATTTTGATTTGGTAATCATATCTTCAAAATCATCTTTGAATTCTTCACTATAAATATGAGCATGTGTGTCTATAAACATTACTTTTGCACTTTTATTTATCAAAACTGTGGCAAAGAAACAAAAATATTATGTGGTTTGGGAAGGAAATCTTCCAGGCATTTACAATACCTGGGAAGAATGTCAACTCCAGATCAAAGGACATCCTTGTGCAAAGTATAAAGCCTTTGATTCACGTGCTGAAGCAGAATACGCAAACAAACGCAATTATTTTGAGTTTGTTAAGAAAGCAGCCAAAAGTACATCAACAAAAAATCAAAGTAAATCCGAAATCATTGCCGACAGCATTTCTGTAGATGCTGCTTGCAGTGGAAATCCAGGTTTAATGGAATACCAGTGTGTGGAGACTATTTCAGGTAAACTGCTGTTTCATAAAGGTCCTTTTAAAGGAGGTACAAATAATATTGGTGAGTTTCTTGGGCTGGTACATGCCCTCGCTTTACTTAAAAAGCACGACAATACCCATACTTCAATTTATACCGACTCCATGACAGCCATGAGTTGGGTAAAAAATAAAAAAGTAAAAAGTAATCTTGCCCCATCCTCTAATAATACAGAGCTTTTCGATCTGATTGCCAGAGCAGAGTCATGGCTAAAAACCAATACTTTTGTTAGTAAAATCATCAAATGGAACACGAAATCCTGGGGAGAAATCCCTGCAGATTTTGGTAGAAAATAGCGATAATTTCTTTTATCACGGATTATACCATAGAAAATACTTGCCTGTAAATCGTTATCAGGCAGATATCACAAATCAAACCTAAATCAAATCAGAAGTTTTACCACCACATCTTTCTTAAAAGTAGCAATTGTAAGATTTTAGAATATAAATTGGTGATATATTGGATTTTGGTATCATAGAAAAAAGTTCAATTGTCCAGTTGATATTAGACTACCAAAGAAATGTTCAGATATACTTCACAAATCTATGGTAAAATCAAGCAAGACCACCACCAAGGCTCACCATATGATGATCTCCTTGTTCTCTTTAATAATTTTGGCAGGTTGGCCAAAAGCGACTACTTGATCAGGTATATCTTTAGTCACAATGGCACCACTACCGATAACAGAATTATTGCCAATTTTTATTTTATCATTTATTATGGCACCAGATCCTATTGTTGTCCCGGTTCCGATATGACAATTACCATTGATAATGGCACCTGGATTGAGATTAACAAAATCTCCAATGGTGGTATGATGCCCTATGATAACCCCTCTGTTTATTAAAACACCTATCCCTATTTTAACAAAAGGAGCAATAGTTACATTTGGCTCAATTCTTACAGCTTGGCCCAATTGTATCTGATGCGGTAATACACTACTTGGGTGTATTAACGCTGGGAAAGTTAGGTTTAATGTCCCATTTTGATATCGATAAAATAAAAAACTTCTGGAAGCCGGACTCATACCCGCCAGATATCCGAATACGTTTGTATGTTCGATAAAATCTGCCTCGTCCATCAAAAACGTATTATGTTGGCCTTCATTAAAAGAATCTTTTGGTTTAAATTCCCGATTAATGATAATAGGTATGTCTAAAGCATGTCGATAGATGGTAGATAATGTCTCTAGAATCATGCTAATGGCATATTCATTATCACCAAATATTGCGATTTTTTGATCTTTTGGCATCATCTATCTTTTAAAATTTGGATTGTAAAAACCAAGTGAACCGAAATCTTTCGGTCGTAGAAAATGCAGTTCAAGTTCTTGAGCAAAAAGATGTACTCTTTTTAATAACGCACCATTGGTAGCCTTTATAGTTTTGCTTTTATCATAATACAGATTGTCTTCTAGTCCGATCCTGACGCCACCACCATTAACTAAACCCATAAGGTTTGCTTTTAACTGTTGATCTCCAATGCCTCCTAATGCCCAATAACTATTATCAGGCAATAACTTGACAGCCATGCCTATTTGTTCTAGCTCTGCTTGTATACCAGAAATGTTGCCTGCTATAATATTAAAATAAAATGGTGGTCGAAGTATTTCTTTTTTTATAAGAAAATGTGCGTAGTTTATCATACCCAAATCAAAAATCTCCAATTCTGGTTTCACGCCAAGATCTATCATTTTTTCTGCTAGTAATTGAATCATATCAGGATCATTGACAGATGCGGACTTTGGGAAGTTGAGCGAACTTAGAGTCAGAGAACCCATATCCGGATAAAGTTGTAAAACTTCAGACCGATATTCAAAAACATTAAAATTTCTACCACTTAAAGAAGTACAAATCACTAATTCCGGCGCATATTCACGTATTTTTTCAATTATTTTTTGATACTCTATGGCCTTGTAAGTAGGCTCTTGGTATTCGTCTCTAGCATGTAGATGTACAAGTGTAATACCGATTTCATGTGCTAATAATACATCATCAATGATTTCTTGAGCAGAAATAGGTACATATGGCGACATTTCTTTTGTAGGAATCATGCCTGTAGGAGTGAAGTTGATGATAAATTGACTCATGAAATTTAAATTTAAAATAGATCAAAAATAGTAAATTGTAATATATAAACTATAATATTATGATTATTTTATATATTTGTTTTTTTAAAGTTATAATTTCTCCTAATTTTAAATATTATATATGTCATCAAAAGTTATCCCCACAAAGCTGATATCAATTATAATGTTTTGCATGGTATGTGTAACGTTTATATATTCGAGACTTAGGTTTATGGATATACCTTTGGATAGAGATGAGGGTAGCTACCTTTACATGGGTTTTTGCTTTTTTAAGGGATATATTCCCTATGTCGATTTTTATGAAATAAAACCTCCGGGCATTTTTTTGATTTATGGTCTATTTCATCTCATATTTGGCTATTCTAATTTTTTATTGCACTTAGGATTATTATTGACTCAATTGTGTACAGCTTGGCTAATATATAGAGTGGTCGTTTCATTATTCCACCAGGCAGAACAAGGATTATTAGCTGCTTCTATATATTTTGTGTTTAATCTTTATCCAAATTTTATGTCATTTGGAATACTTAGTGAGCATTTTTTTGTCTTATTTTTATTGTTATCCATGGATTTTTTAATAAAGACAAACTTACAACAAGGATATAAAAATATCTTTTTATCAGGCCTATTTTTTGGTGTAGCTGCTATGATAAGGCAACATGCTATATTTTTTGTTGTACCTATGTTGGTCTTTATTTTATATTTGACCAGAAAAAACAATAAAATTTGGCACAAAAATTTGCTTTATTTTATTTTTGGAAGTATATTCACCGTCTTTTTGTTAATTGGATATGTCTCACTGCGAGGTGGTTTTGACGAAATGATATATTGGGTCTATACACATCCATCTGAAAAATATATTACTACAGTGACATGGGCTGAAGGCCAAAAGTATTTGTACAATTACATCAACCATCTTTTTATTGAAAAACATTATCCAATGCTTGTTTTTTTAGGCTTTGGACTTATACTATGTGTTAAAGACCTACTTAGCAAAGAACATGGGTGGAAAAACTTGGTCATTTTGCTGTTTTTTATAGGAGCAGTGATGACAGTTTTCCCAGGCAATAGATTTTATGGTCATTATTGGTTAATGTTATTTCCTTTTTTAGCGATTGTAGCTGGTAGGAGTTTGGTACAGATATCTCACAAAGGATATCGGTTGTTAACAGTTGTTTGTGCGATAGTTTTGTTTATAAATCAATTTTATCTCAATGGAGATTTGTATTTTAAAATTCCCGCTGATCGAATATATCAAAGGTTATATAAAGATAATCCTAATTATTCCCTTAAAAAGATTACCGGTCAATTAAAAAGAAAACTTAAAAAAGAAGATAAAATTTTCGTTTTTGGCTCTGAACCACAAGTCTATTATGAGACAAAAAAAATATTAGCATTACCTCATGTATTTATTGGATTTTTAAATATGCCTTCCGATAAGGCGTTAGAGGACCAAAAGTCAACCATATCATATCTCGAACAAGAAAAACCAGAATTTATAGTGCATTTGCAAAATTCTATCTCATTAGGCATGAAAGAAAATAGTCATCAGAATTTATATCAATGGATATTTAGTTTTGAAAACCAATATTATGAAAAAATAGCTCTCGCCGATATAAATGATCAAAATATGGCAACATATTATTTTGATCATGAAGCCAATAAAACTCCTTCTACTACCAACTACATCATTTTATATCAGCTAAAAAAAGATAGATGAAGTTACCACATTTGATATCGTTCCAACAAATAGGTAAGCCAGAGGAAGGCTTTTTATCCGTTGGATCAAACAGGGTATTACCTTTCGAAATAAAAAGAGTTTTTTGGACATACGATACTCCAACGCATGTAATTAGAGGCAATCATGCACATCTTCATACAGAAATGATACTTATTGCCATCAGTGGAGAAATTATAGTAGATTGTGAGCTTAAACCTAATTTTAAAAAAAGTTTCACCTTAAATGACCCAAATATTGGATTATATATACCTGTGATGTGTTGGCATACTATGAATTATGTAGGAAATGCAGTCCAATTAGTAATAGCCAACTCCAACTATGATGAGCGAGATTATATTAGGTCATATGACGACTATCAAAATAGGTAAACAAGATGACGATTAGAAGATATAAATTATCAGATGAAAAAAATTGGGAAAATCTTTTGTATCGATGCAAAAATCCTGCATTCGTTCTAAGTAGAAAATTTATATCGTATCACGAAGATAAGTTTGAAGATTTTTCGATAGTTATTTATACCGATAATATACTCATTGCTGCAATACCTGCTTGTAAAATAAAGAAAGTATGGCATGCTCATCCAGGCTTGCCTTTCGCAGATATCATGATCTGTGATATGTTTCATTGGGTTAAAATAAGAGACATTTTAAATTTATTGAAACATTTTTTGTTAAATGAAGGCTTTGAACATGCCATATTTAAAATCATGCCCGATATATACAAAGGTATGTTAAGCGACGATATGTTATATTTTCTTAGAGATTTAGGCGCAAACCTACATGAACAAAAATTAACCACAGCTATTCCACTTTTTAATTATCAAAATGTAAAAAAAAATGTCATCAATAAATCTAAACAAAATAAAAGATCATTTATTTTTGATAGCCAAGAAATTGACATAGCTGATGTTTATGACTTAATGAAGAGTTATATTTTTCAAAAATATCAAGCTATTCCTATACATAGTCTAGTACAGTTACAAAAAATCATGGAATTGTTTCCACAAAATGTGAGGTGCATTGCCGCTTATCATGACCATAAACTTAAGGGAGGTATGTTTCTTTTTGTTTACGAAAAAGTGGTCAAAGTCCAGTATATATTTTCTTCGGAGCAATATTTGGCAGACATTTTACTTCTAAAGGCAGTAGAAATATACCTTTCAAGTCATGAATATTTGGATCTGGGAACTTCAAATTCTTTACCTAATAATCAAATAAATTATGGTAATCTGGATTTTAAAGCTAAAAACGGCGGGAAAGCTTGTATTGTTGAGTCGTATATTTTACCATTAAATTCTGTGGATTAGTGAAGTATAAATTATTTATCAGAATCTTAATTTCTTACATGATGGAGTACTAAACTTTTAAAATAAATGGATCATAACAACAGTTTACTATCAATTATTATTCTTTCGTTTGAGAGCGAAAAAAATCTGGTTTCCATTTGTCAATTGGTAACACAAAAAATGCAGTTTGAAAATATCGTTTTTGAAATTGTAATTATAGATGATGGATCCAAAGACCATTCTTATGAAATTGCAAAAAAATTAAGTTTGTCTCATAATCAAATCAGAGCGTTCCAGCTAAGTAAAAATTTTAATAGCCCTTCTGCCATGTTTGCAGGACTGAGTGTTAGTAAAGGTGCGTGTGCCGTGGTAATTCCTGATGATTTGCAAAGACCCATTGATACGGTAATATTTCAATATCGGGCTTGGCAAAATGGAGCAAAAATTGTTATTGGCTATAGATCTACTAGAGATGATGGTAAAATCAATGACTTTTTTTCTTCTTGGTATTATTCTTTGATGAATCATTTTTCAAATATTCAATTCCCTCCAGGTGGTGCTGATGGTTTTTTGGCCGATAGAGAAGTCATTGATATTTTAGTCCATCAAATCAGTCATCATAATACTTCACCTATTATTGAGGTGCTTCAACTTGGGTATGATCCAGTTTTTATCCCTTTTGATCGGCCAAAATCTAAGTCAAAATCCAGATGGACATTTAAAAAAAAGTGGCAACTAGCCATGAATACATTTTTTGCTTCTTCGACTTTTCCTATTAAAATGGTTACCGCAATTGGGTTGATTTTGTTTATATTATCTATTTTTATGTCCTTCATTATTATCTTTGCAAAACTGTTTTCAGATAATACACTATTTGGATTACCAGTTACTGGCTGGGCTACCATAGTTATTATCATCATGTTTTTTAATGGTATGACCATGTTATCATTAGGTATTATCGCAGAGTATATTTGGCGTATTTTTGAAGAAGTGAAAGGAAGGCCTCCATATATTATTAGAAAAGATCATCATCATGAAGATACCGTATCTAGATCTTAATTGTATTCATCAACCTATAAGGAATGAAATAAACCAAGCCATCAAAGAAGTTATTGATGACTCTATTTATATCCTCGGGAACAAAGTCACAGCATTCGAAGAAGCATATTCAGCATATTCCGGGACTAAATATACCATAAGTGTAGCTAATGGTTTGGATGCCATAATATTGATTTTATTAGCGCTTGATATCGGAGTTGGCGATGAAGTTATTGTACCTTCAAACACCTATATCGCTACTTGGATAGCTATAGCTAAAGTCGGAGCTACTATAATTCCGGTCGAACCAGATATAAACACTTTAAATATAGACGTACTAAAAATAGAGAAGGCAGTCACTGCAAGAACCAAAGCTATTATACCGGTACATTTATATGGAAATACTGTAGAGATGGAAACATTGTTAGCTATTGCTAAAAAATATCATTTGTATGTAATAGAAGATAACGCACAAGCTCATGGTGCAATATATCAAGGGAAAAAAAGTGGTAGTTTTGGTATTGCAAATGCTACAAGTTTTTATCCAGGAAAAAACCTAGGCTGCCTAGGTGATGGAGGCGCTATTACAACGAATGATGAACATCTAAACGTTAAATTAAGATCATTGCGCAATTACGGGTCTCATACCAAGTATTTTAATGACTTTGTCGGAGTTAATTCGAGATTAGATGAGATTCAAGCAGCTATTTTAAGTGTAAAACTCCCCTTTCTAGACAAATGTAATGAAGAGCGAAGATATTTAGCAAATGTATATCGAGATAACTTGTCAGGTATCAATCATCTAATTTTGCCTATCCATAAGTTTGATCAAAGCCAAGTCTTCCATATTTTCCCTATAAGAACCAAAAAAAGAATACAATTACAAACTTATCTGCTTCAAAAAGGAATCGGCACTATGATACACTATCCACTTTCGGCGCATCGACAAAAAGCTTTCGAACACCTTCGAATGGCACCGGAGTCATATCCTTTAGCTAATATAATCAGTGACACAATATTAAGCTTGCCTATATATCCAGGATTAGGCGAAGATAAAGTGGTCCATATTTCAGAAGTAATTAGAAATTTTTATACTAAAAATAAAACTTAATTGAAATTAGTTCATAAAATACTTAGCTTTTCAATAGTTGGATTAATTATGACTGTACTTTCATTGATCATGAGTGTCAGTTTATTAAAATTATATAAAACACCTTTAGTGGGTACTTACTTATTTGTTTATAGCACTACTTTAGTCATTTCATATTTGCTTAATAGCAAGCTTACGTTTCATTCATCGCTTACTATGCAAAAAGGTACCATTTATTTTATAATTTATCTGTTTTCAATGTGTTTTGGAACATTGATGTATGTAATAATACCAAATATAATTATACTACCTAATTGGTACTATCCATTTATAGTTTTACCTTTTACCGCTACATTAAATTACTATCTCTCAAATAAGTATTTAAGACCTTTCAAAAACAATGTTTGACAAAATACTAATTTCTCATGAATTTAATTTTATAATCCGCCGTAGCGTTTCCCGCTTTGATATCATTAAGTTTACGCTGTATAAGCTTCTTTTTTAATGGTTTTAATTTTTCAGTGAAAAGAATACCTTCTATATGATCATATTCATGCTGAATCACGCGGGCGTTGATACCTTCATATATTTCATCATGTTTTACAAAATTTTCATCCAAATATTGTATCCTTACTTTTTGTTGTCTTTCCACATCTCCACGTATATTAGGAATACTAAGACATCCTTCTTCATATGCCCATATGTCTCCGGTCTCATCAATAATCTTAGCATTTATAAATACCTTTTTAATTCCTTCAGTCTTTTTTTCTTCTTCCATGATCTGAATCGAATCTATCACAAAAAGCCTGATAGACACACCTATCTGTGGTGCAGCAATCCCTACTCCATGTGCTGCATACATGGTTTCCCACATATTGCTGATCAAACCATCCAATCCATTGTAATCATTATTAATGTCAATAGCTCTTTTCTTTAAAACCGGTTGGCCGAATGCAAAAACAGGTAAAATCATAAATCGTTAAATGTGTTTTAAATATCTCTGGAGGATAATTACTGCACTGATCTTATCTACCAATGCTTTATCCTGTCTCATTTTTTTGCTTACTCCAATATCAAAAATAATTTTTTTTGCATGTGATGAAGAAAACTGTTCATCCGCAAAATCTATGGCTATATCCAGCCACTTTTTGGAGAATTCTCCAGCAAATTTATCAATATCAGCTTTTAAATAAGTAAAATTTCCGTCCTTGTGTACAGGAAGGCCAATTACTATTTTTTCAACATTTTCTTTTAACATATAGTTCTCTAAAAAACTGAATATCTTTTCAGTTGGTACAGTATCCAATCCGGAAACAATTATCTGTAACGGATCTGTAGCTGCCAGGCCACATCTTTTAATACCATAATCAATACAAAGTATTCTTGCCATCGCGGTGCAAATGTAATGGATTTATACCTTAAGATGGAAAAATTTGCTTATAAACATAACTATCGAATTATTATTGAATAAAAAAAGCCCCCTTCAGCATCTCATCCGAAGGGGGCTTATAAAAACTATTTCTAAAAACTCATTATTCTATTACTACCATTTTTTTAGTAGTGTTAAATTCGCCGGCTTTAAGTGAGTAGTACATTACACCTGCACTTAATTCTGCTTTATTCAATTCAATCATATTGTATCCTTTGTTGCCATTGATATTTGCAACTCTTACCACTTTTCCTGTGATATCATATACAGTAATCGTAGCTGCCATTGCATTCGGCAATTCAAATCCTATCAATGTTATTTCTTTGAAAGGGTTTGGAACGTTCTGATGAAGTACAAAATCTTTGTTTTCTGTTCTTCCTTTTACATTCCAGCTTACATTCATTGTTTCAGCATTACTGTCATACGCTTCAGCTTTTGTTACTTCAGAATTGATTTCCATTATTTCATCTGTAGAACCATTGGCTTTTGCAATGAATGTCAGATTAAATAACGTATGATCCGCTCTGAAAGTCACTGCAGCATCATCGTTCCAGCTGGCAGTAATCACACCTTCATTCACTTTATTGAATCCAAAATTCTTATCATTAACATTCATGCCTGCAGGATCAATACTCGTTAATGTCAATACTTCGCTATCAAAGTTTAGTGTAAACTGAAGACCACTTAAATCAGTACCTTTTTCTATCTTCACAGGTATTACCACTCTTTCACCCGCTACAAATGATTTATGGTCTGTGGTAAGTACAAGATTTTGATTAGATCTGGATTCAACGGTATTGCTTAAGATATTTGCTTTTACATTACCATTGACGTCTCCAATTTTTACTGCTACGAAATCGGTAGTCATATCAGTATCAAGGTTTTCAATATTATAGATTTCTGGGAAGGCCTCTCCTTGTGCAAACGTAACATCCTGGAAAGTATATCCCTTATCCACGAATCTCCATGACTTATTATTGGCAAATGATGTTGTTGTACCCAAAATTAATTTTCTGAGTTCTACAAGGTCTGCAGCTGTAATTTTGCCGTCTTTATTGGCATCAGCAGCTATAAGTTTGTATGGAGAGTTTAATTTATCAATAGACAAAATGTGTCTCTGTATCATGACTAGGTCTAAAGTTGATACACCATTGATGTGATCATCATTTTTCTCCGGATTGACAGAGTAACTTCCCCCGGCAGCCATATTCCTGAAATCAAATCTTCCTGCTGCACTTGTCATGGCATGCAACTCAGATCCACCTAGACTAACAAATACATCTTCTACTACTGCATCAGTTTCTGTAGCTAAAATCCCGCTGACAGTTGCAACCCGCGGTGGATCAGGAGGGCAAATATTGTTATTGTCCTGAATATCTATAAATGTAGTTACTGAAGACTGTACAATGTCTCCTGCCGGAGTAAGCGCTGCAACATAAATGGTCACATCATTATCGCCTTCGTCATCACAATCAAAAACTAAGTTTGGTGTACCGACCATCTGACCCAAGCCGTTGACTGTTACTGGTGTGAAAGAAAGTAATATCACATATCCGCATGGATGGCTACTGCCATTATCAAAATCCGTAGCCCAAATTTCAGCCATACCTTCACCCGGAGCGATTTGCATTAAAGACATAGCAAGTCCTTGTTTCACATAAGCGTTTGGTGCTTTTCTATTTACAATGCTGAATAACTGCTCTTTGGACGAAACATTACCACACTTATCTTCAAAAGAATACACAATCTTATGTATACCTACCGGATATAGACCTGATGCATCTATGCTATTTCCTGTACCGTTTTCAAAAAAATCAAACACACCATTTCCATCATTAAATGCATCAATTTTATAACTCCACTTCAATACTGTAGTACAAACATCCGTTGCACTTGCTGTTAAAGTAATACTTCCTGAAGCACAAGCAGCATCATATGTGTTTGCAGTGACGGATGGCGCCAAAGCAGCAATCACCGGAGCTACATCATCAATCACTTTTATTTCCTGAAGGTGAGTCCAAGTTCTGTAACCATTTGGTATTAATGGCTGACACCAGTCTATTACGGTCCATCTTCTTAAAATTTTGAAACAAGCCGGACTACCCGGATTATTAAATAGATATACCTGATCATCATAGTCTGAACCTACCAATGAACAAGCTCCATCTGATAAAAAAGGACTTCCGGTCACTGCAGGCAAATATGCAGTAGGATTATCACAACCATTTACGGTAACGTTGGCTGGCCATTGGTTGCCCACGGGGCCATTATATATCTGATCGATATCTGGAGTAAATGTAATCACTTGTGTACATGATGCGGTTCTTCCTCCGGCATCTGTAACCAAAAATCTTCTTGTGATGGTACCAATTCGGCAACTATTAATAGTATTTACAGAATCAATTCTTGTTATGAGCGGATTCTCACAATTGTCTGTAGCTGTAGGCCATCCAAAATCTTTTCTAAGATTTCTAGGATCATAAACAAAGTCACAACTAACGGTTCTGTCTCCCGGACAAGTTATGGTAGGACCTATTTTATCCTGAATCACAGCACTTACCATACAATCATTAAAATTTCCTGAACCATCAATAGCTCTTAGGGCTACCATTCTGTTTGTGCCTATATCCGCACAGCAAAACTGAGCATGTGAACTCCAACTACATGGATCTGTAATTTCTACTACATATCTGTATTGTCCATTATTATCAACACCCGACAATCTACCATTACTTAATATTAATAAAGGATCATTTTCTACAATAACATAATCTTTTAGTGGTGTATTAATAGCAACACTCATCACATTTGTAGCGTTACTTTCCCATTTATAAGCACCTTCGTTTAGAAGATCTGTATAACCTATTAAGAAATCAAGCGTATCACTTACTGTGGCAACAAAATTTCTGATGGCTGTTCTTTCCGCAACTGACTCATATGATACGCCATATCCGCCCATAGCTTTTGCCGTTTTTAGCGCAGCTTTGGGGGAAGCTTTATGTAATGATAAATAATAATAATGTTTATTTACACCCGTACCATATTCGCCCAACAATCTAAATCCAGGGAATTCGGGTGTTTCACATGGTGCACAGTTCACATTATTCATTCTTCTTACCAATAATTTCGCTAGACTACACTCGTCGTAACTGCCATCATCAAACACCGTCGCTGGCACCCAAGCCGTTCCGTCAGACGTAAGACCTATAGTAGCAAATTCATCACAAATGGCTACTGGTGGGGTAAAATCTTCTACTATTACGTTTATCGTTGCAGTTGAACTGTTGTAACAGGCATCGTATGCAGTATATACTGCTATGTGGTTACCCACAGGTAGTCTAGCAGATTTTACCGCACCATGTTTGATAAATACGCCTGGAACACCGAGGTTACCATTTGGATAAATAGTAATATCTGCAGTAAGGTCAGCAATATTTGCACAATTATCACTCAAAATTGCATTGACAAAATTAACAGTTGCCTCACAAACATGATTGCTGGTAGATGCCAGAATATCCGATAATCCAGCTATTGTAGGTCCTTCTGTATCTTTTATTTCGATGATCTGAACATATGGTGCTCTGGTTCTGTTTGCACAAGACCATTCAATCACCTGCCAGGTTCTCATTATTTTAGTAACACATCCTATAAGAGGCAATTTAATATCTGTATATGATACCATCAGATTACAATATAAGTCAGGGTCAGGAAATAAATCCAAACCACCAATGGAAGGTACTCCCGTTCCATCCAGTGTTATATTTCCAGGCAATACAATATCAATAGGTGAAGGGTTGCCATTTAGTAACTTAGCCCATGGACCATCACACTCCAACTCCGTGCCGCTTGCTACCGTATAGGATGGTGGCATAAGAATTGCATTAAGGTCAGGAATTGTTAGTACATCAATTGTGATTACACAAGTTTCAGACTTATTGCCATTCACATCTGTGGCCTGATAAGTCCTCACTATTCTTTTAAGTACATTCGGAGCCAATCCATTAGAACAGTTATTCACCGTTATGGTTTCATTTAAGATATTAACACTTAATACTCCACAATTATCAGTAACCAAAGGTTGCCAGGTAATCATCTGAGTACAGGTTAATGCCAAAATGCCCGGTGAGCAGCTTAAAACTGGCTTTTCCTTATCTTCAACGATAAGTCTTGACCAGCAGGAATTATTACCGCTGGTAACTTTACCATATAGAGTTTTACCTGCATGGCTGCAGTTGACAGATGGGCTACCAGCTATTGCCGCACCGTTTTGGGTTAACATCACAGTGACGGTACCTACTCCACCGCAAGTTGCATCATCTGCTTTTAACATAGAAGGAGTAACTACAGCAGTACCGTTATTGTCCAAAGATACCTGTACTGATTCTTTACACGCACAAGATTGCGCATTAGCACTGTAGTTAGTAATGAAACTTATGAGTATAACTGTAAGGAGTCTTACTATAAGTCCAGATCGCGTAAAATTTGTTTCCATCATGAGATCCAATTTTGAGTTTAGAAAAAAATTAATAAATGTTTACACTCCACACGAAATCTCCTCCGCATATGAGTTTATAAAATGTTAAGAAATCCGTATTTTAATGTCAGATGTATTAAAGCATTGAATTATCACAGCGCAATAAAATAACATCAGGACAATGAAGCCGTATCAGGCTAAAAAAAACTGAAATTGGGTTCTACAAGCAATCAGTTGGATAGTTTGAAAAGCTAATTACTATAGCTTTCGATACTATTACAGCACAAATGTAATTTTTTTATAATATGTAATATAATGATTTTGTAAATTTTTTTTATATTTTTTTAAATTAATATGTATAACATTGTAAGTGAGAGTTTAAACAAATATAAAATAATTATATAATATAAAATACATATAATCAATTATATATACTTTACATAAATTTTATATTTAATTTAAATTTATTGATTTTTCAAAGATGAAGTTTTATTCTCTTTTATAGTACGAATGGCAGCTGTGACAAATTCATCTTGCAAAATTTCATTTGCCTGGTATGTTTTTTTATCAAACATATATCTTGCCACATTAGATTTTATTTCTCTATCCAGTTTTTTTATAGTCGCTTCATTAAAAACAGCTTTGCTATCAGCATGAGTTACCATATAGTTTTTAAATTCACTATAAATACCAATAGGTAATTTCCAATCATTAAATACACTTATCTTATTCGGTATTTCATTTCTGTGCTGTGAAACATACCTGAAAGCAAATTCAGACAAAAAAGACCTTAGACCAAATATCTTTTCATCTTTATACGCTGAATCCAATGGAATAAATATATCAGGAGTAATACCTCCAAAACCGGAGACTTCCCGCTTTAGTAACTGGGTATAGAACTTTTCGCCATTTTTGGTAGACAAACTATCTTTGTGAAATAAATCTCCGTTTCGATATCTTTCGCCAAAATCTTTATCATAGGTATTTCTGTCCGTATAATCTCTTTGGATAGACCGACCTGATGGTGTATAATATCTCGCTACTGTAAGCCTAATTGCTCCACCATTCGTCAGATCATATTGCTCTTGTACCAAACCTTTCCCATAAGATCTCCTTCCTATGATGACACCACGATCCCAATCCTGTATGGCACCAGCTACAATTTCACTGGCAGAAGCAGAGTTTTCATCAATAAGCACTGCAACCTGATCTATCTTAAAAAATCTTTTACCATTACTTTTATATTCATTCTTTTTGCTGCTACGACCCTCAGTATAAAGCAGCAATTTATCTTTTTCTTCAAATATCTGGCAAAGAATATTAGTTGCTTCCGGCAAAAATCCACCAGGATTATCTCTTAGATCTATAATAAGGTGCTGTGCACTGTCATTGGCAAAATATTTTTCTACATCCTCCATGAACTCCTTATATGTATTTGACCCAAATCTTTCGATTCTGATAAGCACCGTTTTGATATCAGGTATAAATTCAGAAACCACTGTCCTCATCGGAACTTCATCCACAGCTAAGACAAATGGAACTAATTTCTTATTTCTTAAAACTGTTAATTGAATTTTAGTTCCCTTTTCCTGATTAAGCAAACTTCTTATTTCATCGTATTCCATCAATTTTCCGGCCACAAATTGACTATTGATGGATACTATTTTGTCAAAAGCTTTGAGCCCTATCTTATCAGCGGGGCCATTTTGTATAACTGAACTTATATTGACCGTATCATCTATCATGAAATTTTCAATACCTATACCATTGTATGCTCCATCCATTTGGTCGTTAACTTCTTCAACCTCTTCTGGCGAAAGGTACATCGAATGAGGATCCAGTTTTTCAAATACTGAGGTCAATGCGGTCTCAATCAATTCATCACTATTAATTTTAGTTACATATTTACTTTCGATAAATCGGATTAGTTCTTCTACCCTTCCGGTCATCATCATACTATCCATTGGATAGTCACTTACACTTACTAAGGTATTTTCCGGTTTTTCATTCATTTTATACCCTACCATCATCCCTATAGCTATACAAGCTGACAACAATAAGGGTTGAATGATCTTATAGCTTACTTTATCTTCCTGTTTCAATTCTACTAAAAATATATAGTTATAAAAATGATTCTACTTAACACTTGCTAATTTCCTGCCAAAATAGTCAAATACTTATCTAATAAGAAAAAAAAATGAAAAGATAAAGATTTTTGCACTTATGTAAGACTTACCCGATAAATTTAAAATCTATTTTAATTGATGAAATCCGTCATTAACATGAAGTACAAAGGTAAATAAGATTTTTGAGATGGCGATTTTCATACTTGCATTTACATTTCTCTACAAGAAAACGATCAAAAATAAAAATAGACGAATGAAAAACACGGATGGAATAGCAAACTTTTAATAATTTACTCATATTTGTAAAAAATATTTTATGCTATCCAGAAAAAATAAAATTGAACTCGATGACATTGACTCTAAAATCCTTTCCATTCTAGCTATGGATGCAAAAATGTCATATGCAGATATAGGCAAAAAGTTATTTTTATCTCCAGGCACCATACATGCAAGGGTAAAAAAACTAAATGATGCAAAACTGATCAAGGCAGTGAGAGCAGATCTTAATTATGCAGCCATGGGATTTGATATTACTGCATTTCTTGGCATATATCTTGAAAAATCCAATATGTATGAAGGAGTAAAAGCAGAACTAAAAAAAATCCCGGAAGTTGTAGACGCACATTATACAACGGGCAATTATAGTATATTTGCAAAGATCATTTGCAGAGATACAGAACATCTTAGAGATATTCTTTCTAAAAAATTGCAGGCAATCAGAGGTATTCAACGTACTGAGACATTCATTTCACTGGAAGAAACACTTTCAAGACCACTTATTCTTGCCAATGTGGATTAATCTGCCATTTACAATGGATAATATCATTTCTTTACTTCTTTATTGAAGCTATCCTTCAGGCCTACTGTTCTATTGAAAATTTTATGCGCTGCTGTACTCTCTGCATCTGTGCAAAAATACCCTTGTCTCAGAAACTGATACTGTGTACCTGCCATACTATCTTTCAGACTTGATTCCATTTTGGCATGATGTATAACTTTCAATGATCCCTTATTATAAAATTCTATAAAATCTCTATCATCATCAAATGTAGGATCCGGGACAGTAAATAACCTGTCATACATTCTGATCTCACATGTTAAAGCGTCAGTTGCTGACACCCAATGCAGTGTTCCTTTAGGTTTTATGCCTGATACATCTTCCCCTGACTTACTATCCGAATAATAGGTAGCATAAATGGTTTGAATATTTCCTTCTGCATCCTTATCTGCTCCGGTGCAATGCAGAATGTAGGCACTTTTTAATCTTACATCCGCTCCTGTGGTCATCCTGAAATATTTAGGTGGTGCGTTTTCCATAAAATCTTCACGCTCTATATACAATTCTCTGCCAAAAGTCAACACTCTATGGCCTGCATTTTGGTCTTCCGGATTGTTTTCCGCGGTCAGGTTTTCAGTTTTGTACTCAGGATAATTTGTAATTATGACTTTGACAGGATCAAGAACCACCATAGCTCTGATCGCAGTTTTATTGAGTTCTTCGCGCACACATGCTTCAAGGAGATTAATTTCAATGGTGTTTTCTCTTTTTGCTACTCCTGCCTTATCACAAAATACCCTGATCGCTGATGCAGGATAACCTCTCCTCCGCATTCCTGAGATGGTCGGCATCCTGGGGTCATCCCATCCATTCACCAGTCTATCATTCACCAACTTAAGTAACTTACGTTTGGAAGTAAGCATATATTCCACATTCATCCTGGCAAATTCTGTTTGCCTGGATGGATATATTTCCAACTTTTCTATAAACCAATCATAAAGTGGTCTATGATGTATAAACTCAAGAGAACACAAAGAATGAGTAATACCTTCAATAGAATCAGACTGTCCATGCGCAAAATCATACATAGGATAGATACACCATGCGTCCCCGGTTCTGTGATGATGTTCCTTTTTTATACGATAGATGATAGGATCTCTCATCAACATATTTGGGGATGACATATTTACATTTGCCCTCAAAACTCGCGTTCCATCTTCAAATTCACCATTTTTCATCCGCGCAAAAAGGTCCAAGTTCTCATCGACTGACCGTGATTTATAAGGACTATCTTTACCTAATTCAGACGGACTTCCTTTCATATTTGCAATCTCTTCCGGTGTACTATCATCCACGTAAGCCAACCCTTTTTTTATCAACTTTACAGCAAAGTCATATAGTTGTCCAAAATAATCTGACGCATAAAGTGGCGCCCCTTCCCATTCAAAACCCAACCATCTAATATCTTCCTGAATACTTTCTACGAATTCCGTATCTTCAGTGGTCGGATTAGTATCGTCAAATCTTAAATTTGTACGCCCCCCATATTTTAATGCTGTCTCAAAATTTATACAAATAGCTTTAGCATGTCCAATATGAAGATAACCATTTGGTTCAGGTGGGAATCGAGTCAATATTTTGTCAATAATTCTACCTGATTTGATATCTTCTTCGATAATTTGCTCAATAAAATTTAAAGACTCCTTTCTTTCTTCAGCCATTTTTGCTTTGTTATTTGCTTAATTTTTTAATTACGTTATACTTTTAAGACATCGTGACCATTTTACATGCGATCCGGCATTTCTATCCCCAAAAGATCAAAAGAAGACTTCAAAACTTCACCTACTTTAGTACTAAGTTGTATCCGAAATGATTTTGCAGCATCTGTTTCACCATTCAATATCCTGACATCATGATAAAACCTATGAAATTCCTTGGCAAGCGCATAGGCATAATTTGCCACTGATGAGGGATCATACAATGTACCGGCTTCAGCTACAACATCAGGAAAATTTACCAATTGTTTTATCAGCGATTTTTCTTGTTCATTAATTTCTTTATAAGCATCATAATTCAATAAAAGACTTTCTGATGCCTTTCGTTTGATTGATTGTATCCTGACATATGCATTTTGGATGTATGGTCCGGTCTGTCCCTGCATATCTACAGATTCCTTGGGATCAAAAATCATCCTCTTTTTTGGTTGCACCTTTATAATAAAAAATTTTAATGCCCCCAAACCAATTTTGTGTAGGATCATTTCCTTTTCTACATCAGGTAAAGATGCAATTTCTCCCCTCTCTGCTGACATGTTTCTTGCTTCCTGAACCACTTCATCAATAAGGTCATCTGCATCAACTACTGTACCTTCCCGTGACTTCATCTTTCCAGTAGGCAAATCTATCATACCGTAAGATAAGTGAAAAAGTCCGGCAGCAAAAGGTTCCCCAAGTCTTTTAAGTATCTCAAACAGTACTTTAAAATGATAATCCTGTTCGTCAGCTACAGTATACACCATTTTATCTATGCCAAAGTCAGCATATCTCTGCTGTGCGGTACCAATGTCCTGAGTGATGTATACAGAAGTTCCGTCGCTTCGCAAAACAATTTTACGATCCATCCCTACATCTTCGAGATTTACCCATACACTACCATCATCTTCCTGATAAAAAACGCTTTTAGCTAGCCCTTCTTCTACAGCTTTTTTGCCCAATAAATAAGTATCAGATTCGTAATACAGACTATCAAATTGAACGCCAAGTTTTTCGTAAGTAGCACTAAATCCGTCATATACCCACTGATTCATCTTTTTCCAAAGGGTAATAGTGTCAGGATCATTAGCCTCCCATTTGAGCAACATTTGTTTTGCCTCTGTGCCCAATAGACTATAGTCATTAAAGTACTTGTTTTTGTATTCTTTAAAAAAAGAAGCCGAGTCCTGTGAATCTTTTCTGTTTGATTCAAATAAAGCAACACCTTCGTCAGACTGCTGAAAAATGCTATACTCTTCCATAAATATCTTCTCAAAAAGAACATAGTAGTCCCCAACAAAATGATCTCCCTTAATACCTGTCGTGTCAGGTGTTGATCCCTGTCCAAACTTTTGCCATGCCAACATACTTTTACACACCGCAATACCTCTATCATTTATAACCTGAGTCCGAATGACACTATAACCATTGGCTACCAGAATTTTGCTGCAAGACCATCCCAGCAAAATATTTCTGATATGACCCAGATGCAGAGGTTTATTGGTATTTGGGGATGAAAATTCTACCAATACTTTTTTTCCATTGGGTGGAAAATATCCATATTCAGGAGTGTCATTTATTTCAAAAAATATCCTTTGCCAAAATTCATTTGAAAAAGTCAAGTTAAGAAAACCCTGAATAATTTCAAAACCGGTGACTAAGGGCTCATTAGTAAGCATCCATTGCCCCAAAGTATCTCCAATTTCCTTAGGTGACTTTTTTAGTTGCTTAACCAAAGAAAAAATAACAAAAGTGTAATCCCCTGAAAATTCATGACGAGTTTCATTCATTGGAAGTTCTCCATCGAGCAATCTAATGCTATAACATGTATAAATCCCTTCGTAAAACCTGTCTTTAATGTCTTTCAAAACAGTCATCCTATATAACTTTGTTAATCAAGGTTGCAAAAGTACAAAATTATGTAAGAATACTTCTGATAGATGATTGAAAACTAGCTTTTTCACCACATACAATGAAATATATACAAAAATAAAAAACACACATAAGAAAAACAAAAATGTATATAAATAACTTATATAGAGTCTTATACAAATGTTGCTACAATTGACAAATATCATACAAATATTCTTTAAAAATATCAAACAACATAAGCCATATATGATTAATTTTGTCCCGTTTTTAATCTGTTAGTAACATTTCGAATAATTTATAAATTTTTGCCCATGAGAAATTATATCAAAATACTTTTTGCTGTTTTATCCATATCCATTGTGATGTCTTCCTGTAAAAAAGATATTACTGATGAGACTTCTACCACATTCAAAACTGTTGATAAATACGATTTTACAGTTGTACATGAGTGGAATGAATTATGGATGGAAATAGAGAGACATGCTGCTGGTTATAGACCATGTCCGACTGCCAATGCTTTAGGTTATGTGGGATTAGCTAATTATGAGGCTTGTGTGACTGGTATGCCAGACAATGCGTCATTGGCTGGCTTGTACGCTGGCTTAAATTTACCAAAAGCCTTTAACAATCAGGAGTATCACTGGCCTACAGTAGTCAATGCCGTAAATAATTATCTATATAGCAGATTACTTCCGGAAGTAGATGCTACCCTTTATGCTAAAATAAAGGTTTTGGCTGATAAAAATGAAATCAAATTTCTGGAAGAATCAGGTCAGGAAGTATTCCTAAGATCTAAAAACCATGGTGAGTCTGTAGCTTCAGCGGTATGGGATTGGATGAAGACTGATGCTGCGACTTTTGACGGCTATAAAGATCCTTTTAAAGAAAATAACTGGCAGGATAGACTTAATGAACCTGGCGCATGGACACCTACCATACCTGGTCCAGGTGAAGGAATGTTTCCTTATTGGGGCAAAGGAAGAACTTTAGCTATCAAAGAAGATCTTAAAGTATGTAAACCTTATTCTGTTTATGTGGGTAATTATAGTGAAGAACCTGGTTCTCCTTTATATACACAAGCAGTTGAGGTAATGGCTCAAAATACTCCGTCGCTTTCATACCAGACTGAATGGGTGGGTGAATTCTGGAGTGATGATCTGTTAGGTCTTACGTTCTCACCACCAACAAGATTTATAGCCATTGCAAATCAGGTATACAATAATGAAAAAGCAAATTTGTATGAAGCCGTGATTGCAAATGCAAAAATTGGAATGGCTCTGCATGATGCAGCAATTGGATGTTGGAACTCAAAGTACTTTTATAATCTTGAAAGACCCGAATCTTATATCAAGAGACTGATAGACCCAAGTTGGGAACCGAATCTGTATAATCCTATTACTGGTGACAATGGAATTTCACCTTCTTTTCCAGCTTATCCATCAGGACATTCAACATTCGGTGCCGCAGCTTCAGAAGTTCTAGCTAGTGTCTTTGGTTATTCATATGGAATGACAGATAATTGTCACAGAAACAGAACAGAGTTTTCTGGATATCCGAGGACATTCAGTAGCTTTTTCGAAATGGCTCTTGAAAATGCTTGGTCAAGAGTTCCACTTGGAGTTCATTTCAGAATGGATGCTGAAGAAGGCATAAGATATGGTACAGAAATTGGAAGAGCTGTCAATAGGCTTCCATGGAAAAAATAATTATCAATTAAAAAGTATTGAGGGTCAGTTTTTGACCCTTTTTTTTTTATATAAACATAAAATAAATACATGAAATCCCCATAAGTCCGCTGCGGTGGACAAACAAGCCTGAATGATTAAATCTCGAAGGATGGCTCTAAGACATCCCATGGGT